>VOFG01004276.1_pt1 | contig 63427 bp, 57 predicted proteins | sample 5384171 | NCBI WGS metagenome assembly VOFG01 (sample SAMN12384726, study PRJNA508395) | human gut metagenome | isolation source: healthy gut F | host: Homo sapiens
CGCTCGTGCGCAGCGCGGCGGCCGTCAGCGCGCCGAGCACGGCGTACTCGGCAAAGTGCGCGCACTTGCGCAGGATGTGGTCGGTCATGTGCGGCAGGAGTCGCTGTACCACGGCCAGCAGCGCGCCGCTCTCGGCACCGCTCTGCGCCGCGGGCAGGCACGAGTGCCCCCAGATGACCAGCAGCCACGCCCCAGCGCAGACCGTCAGGATACGGCTGGCACGGCGGTTCATTTGCCCTCTGCTTCCTTCTGCGCGCGGATCTTGTCCACCCAGCACTTGTGGCACATGGCGACGTAGCTGTCGTTGCCGCCGAGGAGGATCTGCCCGCCCTCGGTGATGACGCGGCCGCTGCCGTCGATGCGGGCGTTGACCGTCGCCTTGCGGCCGCAGGCGCACACGGTCTTGATCTCCGTGATGGAATCGGCAAGCTCCATGAGCCGCCGCGCGCCGGGGAAGAAGTGCGTGAGAAAATCCGTCCGCAGGCCGAAGCACAGCACCGGGATGTTCTGCTCGTCAACGATGCGGCGCAGCTGGTCGATCTGCTCGGGGGAGAAAAACTGCGCCTCGTCCGCGATGATGACATCGGCGTGGCCCGCACGGGCAAACGTGGCGATGATGTCCTCGTCCGGGTGGATGACCTGCGCCTCGCGCTGCAGGCCGATGCGCGAGCGGATGATGTTCGCCCCGTCGCGGTCGTCGACCGACGGCTTGATGAGCCAGACCGTCATGCCCAGCTCCTCATAGTTGAACTGCGTGATGAGCGCCTGTGCGGACTTCGACGAGCCCATGGCGCCGTATTTAAAATAGAGTTTGGCCATTTAATCCCGCTCCTTTACATAGGCCCGGATGCGCTCCATGACAAAATCGAGTGCGACCTGATTATGCCCGCCTTCGGGGATAATAATATCGGCTAATATCGGCATAGCGCTTCGACGGCTCGACGAACATCTCGTGCATGGGCTTGACCGTGGTCAGATACTGCGTGACGATCGACTCCAGGTCGCGGCCGCGGTCGCGCACGTCGCGCACGATGCGCCGCAGGATGCGCACATCGGCGTCCGTGTCGACAAAGAGCTTGATGTCCAGCCGCTCGCGCAGCTCCGGCTCGGCAAAGATGAGGATGCCCTCGACGACGATGACCTTGGCCGGCGTGACCGTGATCGTCTCGGCCGCGCGGTTATGCACCGTGTAGTCATACGTCGGGCACTCGATCGTCTGCCCGGCGCGCAGCGCGTCGAGATGCTGCACGAGCAGTGGCGTGTCGAACGCATTCGGGTGGTCGTAGTTGAGCTTTTTGCGCTCGGGGAAGGGAATGTCGTCGTGCCGCTTGTAATAATTGTCGTGGTACAGCACGCTCACATCGCCGCCGAATTCGTCGAGGATGCGCCGCGTGATGGTGGTCTTGCCGCTGCCGGTGCCGCCGGCGATGCCGATGGTGATGACGTCGCTCATGGTGCCGCCTCCCGTGTGTCGCTGTTTTTCCCCAACATTCTACCACAGGCGCAGGGCCGTTGCAATTTGACTTTTGCATTTTTTGCGGTTAAAATAAAACCGGCCGCCGCGCGCGGCCAAACCTGAAAAAAATAGAAAAACGGAGGTAGTATCATGCCTGTTCCCACGCCGCATATCGCAGCCAAAGCCGGAGACATCGCCAAGACCGTGCTCATGCCCGGCGACCCGCTGCGCTCGAAGTTCATCGCCGAGACCTTTCTGGAAAATCCCGTGCTCGTCAACAACGTCCGCGGCGTGCAGGGTTACACCGGCACGTGGAAGGGCGTGCCCGTGACCGTGATGGCCTCCGGCATGGGCATCCCGTCGATCGGCATCTACAGCTGGGAGCTGTACAACTTCTACGATGTCGACAACATCATCCGCGTCGGCTCGGCCGGCGCGCTCGCGGACGACCTGAACCTGATGGACGTCGTCGCCGGTGCGGGCGCGTGCACGGACTCCAACTTCGCGCACCAGTTCGGCCTCAACGGCACGTTCGCGCCCATTGCGGACTACACGTTGCTCAGCCAGGCCGTCGCCGCGGCGGCCGCCAATGGCGTGACGCTGCACGTCGGCAACGTGCTCTCGGCCGATAACTTCTACGACGACGGCAGCGACGGCCCGGACCAGTGGAAGAAGATGGGCGTGCTCGCCATCGAGATGGAGGCCGCCGGCCTGTACATGAACGCTGCCCGCGCCGGCAAGCGCGCGCTCGGCCTGTTCACGATCTCCGATCACATCTACCGCGCCGAGGAGCTCACGAGCGAGCAGCGGCAGAACTCCTTCGTGCAGATGATTACGATCGCGCTCGACACCGCCGTCAACATGGCAAATCTGTAACACAAGGGCATCTGTCCGCAAGAAACGGACAGATGCCCGATTTGTTTATATTTTTTTTATATTTGCGAAACAAATGGGATTGCTTGCAATTCCTGCGCGTGGTATACTGAAACCGGTTGTGGAAACGCAACCGAAAACGCCCGAATGTCGGGTAAAATTTTAATGGAGGAAAAAATAGCATGAACATGAAGAAGCTCGTTGCTCTGCTCCTCGCGCTCGTCATGGTCTTTGCGCTGTGCGCCTGCGGTCCCAAGGACAATCAGGACACGGGCAAGAAAGACGACGGCAAAAAAACGGCTATGAAGGCAGACGACATCCCGGACGAAATGACGTCCAGCGATGGCAAGTATCAGGTCGCGTTCGTCACCGACGTGGGCGATCTGAAGGACAAGTCCTTCAACCAGGGCACTTACGATGGCGTGAAGCTGTACGCCAATGCCAACAGCAAGTCCTACAAGTACTATAAGCCCGCCAACGGCGACAAGGCCACCGATGACGATCGTTACGACGCCATGAAGGCCGCTGTCGACAACGGCGCAGAGGTCGTTGTGGCTGCCGGCTTCCTGCAGGGCGCTGCCCTCGAGAAGGCCGCGAAGGAATTCACGGACACCAAGTTCGTGTTCATTGACGGTTCGCCCGTCGACGGCGTGACCAACCTCGCTGCCATCAGCTTCCGTGAAGAGCAGTGCGGCTACCTGGCCGGCTATGCTGCCGTCATGGAAGGCTACACCAAGCTCGGCTTCTGCGGCGGCGGCGGCGGCACGAACGATGCCTGCTGCCGTTACGGCTACGGCTACGTTCAGGGCGCTGAGGCTGCTGCAGCCGAAAAGAACGTCAAGGTCGAGATGAACTACACCTGGAAATACGGCGAGAGCTTCCAGCCCTCCGCTGAGCTGCAGACCCTGGCCTCCGGCTGGTACAAGAACGGCACCGAGGTCATCTTCTCCTGCGGCGGCTCCATCTTCGACTCCATCACCGCTGCTGCTTCCGCGAACGACGCGGCTGTCATCGGCGTGGACGTCGACCAGTCCTACACCTCCGACACCGTCATCACTTCCGCCCTCAAGGGCATCGGCGAGGCTGCTCAGCAGGCTCTGACCGCCGCTTACGGCAGCGATTGGGCCAACTACGGCGGCAAGCTCACCACCCTGGGCGCGGCCGAGGGCGCTGTTGGTCTGCCGACCGACACCTGGAGCCTCAAGAACTGGACCGTTGACCAGTACAAGGCCATGTTCGAGAAGATCGTCAAGGGCGAGATCAGCATTGACAACGACTTCACCAAGCTCGCCAGCACCGATCACGTCACCCTCAATCTCGTCAAGTAATTTGACCTGACCCTGTGTAAGGAGAGAAAGCTTTGGCTTTCTCTCCTTTTCTTATTTGCCCCGGAACAGCCGCGCCGTGTGCAGACCCGTGCGCCGCGGGGGAGCCCGAGGGGGCGAAGGGTCCGCCTCGGATGAGATCCATTGCCGCCCGGCGGGCGGCGTCTCGGCCCGGGTGAAAAACTCCGGGTTTTCGCCCGGGCTGAGAGAAAGCGCACGCTTTCTCTCCTTTTTTCGTTCGTATTCTGTACACATTTGGGGCGGAATGCCTTGAAATCAGGCGATCAAACAGGTATAATCGAAATATTAGCAGAGCCATTTCGCGCGCCGGGCAGCGCGGTTTCCCGTCCGGCGGCTGCCGATATGCAAACACAGAAACAGAAATAGGAAAGTAGGTGGCGGTATGGACAACGCTCCTCCGTATGTGATCGAAATGCTTCACATCACCAAGGAGTTCCCCGGTATCAAGGCCAACGACGACATCACCCTGCAGCTCAAAAAGGGCGAGATCCACGCCCTGCTCGGTGAAAACGGCGCCGGCAAATCCACGCTCATGAGCGTGCTCTTCGGCCTGTACCAGCCGGAGGCGGGCGAGATCCGCAAAAACGGCAAGCCCGTCAAGATCGACAACCCCAATGATGCCACCGCGCTCGGCATCGGCATGGTGCACCAGCACTTCAAGCTCATCGACGTGTTCACCGTGCTCGACAACATCATCCTCGGCGCGGAGACGACGAAGCTCGGCTTCATCCAGCGCAAGGAAGCGCGCAAAAAGGTCGAGGAGCTCTCGGAAAAATACGGCCTGAAGGTCGACCTCGATGCCAAGGTCGAGGACATCACCGTCGGCATGCAGCAGCGCGTCGAGATCCTCAAGATGCTCTACCGCGACAATGAGATCCTCATCTTCGACGAGCCGACCGCCGTGCTCACCCCGCAGGAGATCGACGAGCTCATGGCCACGATGAAGGAGTTTGCGCGCGAGGGCAAGTCCATCCTCTTCATCTCGCACAAGCTCAATGAGATCATGGCCGTGGCCGACCGCGTGACCGTCCTGCGCAAGGGCAAGTGCATCGGCACGGTCAACACCTGCGACACGAACAAGCAGGAGCTGTCGAACATGATGGTCGGCCGCCCCGTGCAGCTCGTCATCGACAAGACGCCGGCTCACCCCGGCGAGGAGATTTTGCATGTGGAGGATCTGTGCGTCCTGTCGCACCTGCACAAGCGCAACGCCGTCGATCATGTGTCGTTCAATGTCCGCGCGGGCGAGATCGTCTGCATCGCCGGCATCGACGGCAACGGCCAGACGGAGCTCATCCACGGCCTGACCGGCCTGGACAAGATCACGGGCGGCTCGGTCACGCTCTGCGGCGAGACGATCACGCACGCCTCCATCCGCCGCCGCGGCAGGAACATGAGCCACATCCCCGAGGACCGGCACAAGCACGGCCTCGTGCTCGACTTCACGCTCGAGCAGAACCTGGTGCTCCAGCGTTACAAGGAGCCGCAGTTCCAGCACGGCGGCTTCATCCGCCGCGACGCCGTGCGCGCCTACGCCGACCGGCTCATCGAGCAGTTCGATGTCCGCAGCGGCCAGGGCGCCGTCACGATCGCGCGCAGCATGTCCGGCGGCAACCAGCAGAAGGCCATCATCGCCCGCGAGGTCGACCGGGACAAACCGCTCATCATCGCCGTGCAGCCCACGCGCGGCCTCGACGTCGGCGCGATCGAATACATCCACAAGCAGCTCGTCGCCCAGCGCGACGCGGGCAAGGCGGTGCTGCTCGTGTCGCTCGAGCTCGACGAGGTCATGAGCCTGTCCGACCGCATCCTCGTCATGTACGAGGGGCAGATCGTCGGCGAGCTCGACCCGAAGCAGACGACCGTGCAGGAGCTCGGTCTGTATATGTCCGGCGCCAAGCGCAGCGGGAAGGACGGTGAATCGGCATGAAGCAGAACAAACTCCGCACCCTTTATGAAAAGGACATGACCAAGAAGATCCTCGCGTCGCTGCTGTCGATCCTCATCGGTCTCGTCGTCGGCAGCGTCATCATCGCCGCCGTCGGCTTCTCGAATCCGGAGCTCGGCGCGTCGAGCGTCTGGGACGGCATCCGCATCGTGTTCGCCGGTCTATTCAGCACCGGCCGCACCGCCGCCGGCGAGCTCACCTGGGGCTTCAACTCTACGAACTTCGGCAATATGCTCTTCCGCGCCACGCCGCTGATTATGACGGGCCTGTCCGTCGCCGTGGCGTTCAAGACCGGCCTGTTCAACATCGGCGCGCCCGGCCAGTACCTCATGGGCACGCTCGTGTCGCTGTGCATCGCGCTCGGCATCCCATCGAGCAGCGTCGCCCCGTGGCTGATCTGGATCCTTGCGTTTCTCGGCGGCGTCGCCGCCGGTGCGCTCTGGGGCGCGATCCCCGGCGCGCTCAAGGCGTTTTTGAACATCAACGAGGTGCTGGCGAGCATCATGACCAACTGGCTGGCGGCAAACCTCGTGACGTGGATGTTCGACATCAGCAACTTCAAAAACCTGGTCGAGAACACCAAGTCCGGCTACATCTACAAGACAACCTATAACCACGTGGCCACGGCGAAGCTCGGGCTCGACAAGCTCTTCCCGAACTCGCAGGTCAATGCCGGCATCCTCGTGGCGATCCTCTTCGCCATTGGTATGTACATCCTCATGAACAAGACGACGCTCGGCTACGAGCTCAAGGCCTGCGGCATGAACCGCCACAGCGCCCGCTACGCCGGCATCCGCGACAAGCGCAACATCGTCCTGTCCATGGCCATCGCGGGCGGACTCGCCGGCGGCGGCGCTGCGCTGTACTACCTGTCCGGCAACACGGAGTTTTTCTGGAGCACGTATCAGACGCTCCCGGCCGAGGGCTTCAACGGCATCCCGGTCGCCCTGCTCGCGGTCAACAACCCCATTGCCGTCATCTTCACGGCCATCTTCATGTCCGTGCTGGACATCGCTGGCCTGCAGCTGACCAACCTCACGGCGTATAACGAATACATCACGGACGTCATCATCGCAGCCATCGTGTATTTGAGCGCGTTCTCGCTCGTGATCCGCATGCTGCTCGACGGCCGGAAGAAAAAGCGCAAGTCCGGCGACACGCCGGCGGACGATCAGCCCGTCGAGCCCGCGCAGTCGCTCGGCGATCCGGAGCTGCATCCGGACCCGGCCATCACAGACCCGGACGCGGATGCGCCCGTCGCGGAAGGAGGCGAGCAGGCATGAGCTTTCTCATCCAACAGACACTGATCTATGCCGTCCCGCTCATGATCGTGGCGCTCGCCGGCGTGTTTGCCGAGCGCAGCGGCATCATCAACCTCGCACTCGAGGGCATCATGATCTTCGGCGCATTCATCGGCGTGCTCTTCGTGCGCCAGATGCAGGGCCTGGAGGTCTTCAACGCCGCCAAAGCGGCCGGGGACTGGGGCACGCTGCAGGGCCTCGTGCTGCTGGCCATGCTCGTGTCGGCGGCCATGGGCGCGCTGTTTTCGCTGTTGCTGTCGTTCGCATCGATCAACCTGCGCGCCGACCAGACCATCGGCGGCACGGCGCTCAACCTGCTGGCGCCCGCGCTGGTGCTGTTCTTCATCCGCATCATCGCCAACCAGAACACGCTCAACATGGCCAGCGGCGACTCGGCCAGCTGGTTCATGATCAAAAAGAGCACGCTCGGCATCGACAAGTCCGTCGACCTCGGTTTCTTCGGCGAGACGTTTATCAATAAGGTGTATCTGGCCACCTATGTGTGCATCCTGGTGTTCATCATCCTGTCGATCCTGCTGTACAAGACGCGCTTTGGCCTGCGCCTGCGCGCGTGCGGCGAAAATCCGCAGGCGGCCGACTCGCTCGGCATCAACGTCTACAAGATGCGCTATGCCGGCACGACCATCTCCGGCGCGCTGGCCGGTATGGGCGGCTTTGTCTACGCGCTGACCACGGCCAACTGCTCGTCCAACGGCGACGTGGCGGGCTTCGGCTTTTTGGCCCTCGCCGTCATGATCTTCGGCAACTGGAAGCCGCTGAACATCGCGGGCGCGTCGCTGCTGTTCGGCCTGTTCAAGTGCATCGCCGCGGCCTACACCAGCCTCGACATCAACGGCGACGGCGTGTATCTGCTCGCGCAGATCGGCATCAGCGCGCACTTCTATCAGATGCTGCCGTACCTCATCACGATCATCGTGCTCGCCTTTACGTCCAAGAGCTCCCGCGCCCCCAAGGCCGAGGGCATCCCCTACGACAAGGGCAGCCGCTGAGCCAAGCAACGGTTCCGTTACGCACCTGCCGGGCATCCGGCAGGTGCGTTCCATTTTGCCGGTCCGATTTGATCGCCCATGTGTTTTTGTCGAAATCGCACAAACAAAATGTGCATTTCCTGTGAAAAGCGCAAGAACATACAAAATTCACAAAATGGTCATAAAACTGGTTGACATTTCGTAGGGACGACCGTATACTGAACTTGCTGAACAAAGCATGATAGAGGCGCGGATGTCATCAGTACCCTCGCTCACCGGCAGGTAACCGGGAGGGGAAAGGGGCAGCCGCCGAAGGGTCTCGCAGGTTCCTGCCGCGGGATTGCCTGGGCCGTCGGAGAACATCCGCCGGACTGCCGCATTCGCGGAGCGCTGTCATTGACCAGGAGTTTCAAGTGTCATGAACAGTATGCTCTGTTCATGACATTTTTTTATGGGAGGAATTTCAAGATGAATTCCAGACGCAAGATCTTGGCTGTTCTGCTGCTCGTCGTCATGGCCGTGTCGCTGCTGAGCGTGTGCGCGCTCGCTGCCGATGACGGGGACGATGTGGCAAAGTCCATCACCTGCACCACGTGCAATGGTACCGGCATCTCGCAGGGTGAAGAATGCAGTGCCTGCGAGGGCACCGGCGAGATTACATCCACCAGCCGCATGGCGTTTTCGTTCTGGGCACTCGTGCCGCCGATCGTCGCCATCATCCTCGCACTCATCACGAAGGAAGTTTACTCGTCGCTGTTCGTCGGCATCCTGCTCGGTGCGCTGTTTTACTCCAACTTCAACCCCGTCACCGGCCTTGACGCCATCATCAACGACGGTATGGTGCCCGCCGTCGCCGACAGCGCCGGCATCATGCTCTTCCTCGTCATCCTCGGCGCCATGGTCGCGCTCATCAACCGCGCCGGCGGCTCCGCCGCCTTCGGCCGCTGGGCCGAGACCCACATCAAGACCCGCGCCGGCGCCATGTTTGCCACCTTCCTGCTCGGCGTGCTCATTTTCGTCGATGACTACTTCAACTGCCTGACCGTCGGCTCGGTCATGCTGCCCGTCACCGACCGGCACAAGATCTCCCGCGCCAAGCTCGCCTACCTCATCGACGCCACGGCCGCACCCGTGTGCATGATCGCGCCGATCTCCTCCTGGGCCGCCGCCGTGTCCGGCGTCGTCGAGGACTACAACGGCTTCGACCTGTTCGTGCGCGCCATTCCGTATAACTTCTACTCGCTGCTCACGTTCGTGTTCATCATCGCGCTCATCCTCATGAAGTTCGACTACGGCCCGATGCGCCTGCACGAGATGAACGCCCGCTTCAAGAACGACCTCTACACCACCGGCGACCGCGCCAACGGGGACAACGATGCCATCGACTGCAACCAGAACGGCCGCGTCATCGACCTGATCCTGCCCGTCGCCGTGCTGATCGTGACGTGCTTTGCCGGCCTCGTCTACGCCGGCGGTTACTGGGACGCTTCCGGTGACTACTACCACGACTTCGTCGGCGCGTTCGGCAACACGGACGCCTTTGTCGCCCTGCCCTGGGGCTCGCTGATCGCGCTCGTGTTCACGATCATCTACTTCCTGTGCCGCCGTCTCATCACCTTCAAGGATTCCATGGCCTGCCTGCCGAAGGGCTTCATCAACATGGTCCCCGCCATCATGATCCTGACCTTCGCCACCTCGCTCAAGAACATGACCGGCCTGCTCGGCGGCAAGTACTTCGTTGCCTCCGTCATGAACTCCGCGGCCGGGTCGCTGTTCAGCTTCCTGCCGGCGATCATCTTCCTTGTCGCCGGTGTGCTGAGCTTCTCCACCGGCACGAGCTGGGGCACGTTCGGCATCCTGCTGCCGATCGTCACCTATGTGTTCGACCCGTCGAGCAGCCTGTTCATCATCGGCGTGTCCGCGTGCCTGGCCGGCGCCGTGTTCGGCGACCACTGCTCGCCCATTTCCGACACGACCATCATGGCCTCCGCCGGTGCGATGTGCAACCACGTCAACCACGTGTCCACGCAGCTGCCGTATGCCGGCACCGTCGGTATCATCTGCTTTGTCAACTACATCCTGGCGGGCTTTATCCAGAACGTTTATATCTGCCTCGCCATCGGTGTGGTGCTCGTGGTCGCGGCCCTGTTCGTCATCCGCGCCATCACCGCCAAGAAGCCGCTGCCCGGCTTCGAGGACGTCGCCTGAGAGAGCAAAACCGCATAGAAACCCATATGTTCAACGCCGCCTCCGGGCTTTCGGAGGCGGCGTTTTGCGTCTTTTTGCGGCGGCGCAAAAAGGCTTGACCTTTGACAGAGAGTGTGGTATAGTGAATCTACCTGTCAGTCGAGAGGTTCCCTTTTTATGCCCTTTCGGCTCATACAGGGAGGCAATCACGTCCCGACAGGGACGAAATCAATAAGGAGGTGCCGAAAAATATGGCTAAAGCTGGATCCCGTGTCAAGGTGACGCTCAGATGCGCAGAGTGCAAGCAGCGGAACTACAACACCATGAAGAACAAGAAGAACACTACCGAAAAGCTGGAACTGAGTAAGTATTGCCCCTTCTGCCGCAAGCACACCAAGCACGTTGAAACCAAATAAGACTTTCGAAAGGACGGAATGATTCATGGCTGATAAGAAACCGGAAAAGAAAGAAACTTCCACCGAAGCCGTCAAGAAAGTCGATAAAAAACTCCCGTTTTTCAAACGCATCGGCAAATGGTTCCGCGACATGAAGAGCGAGCTCAAAAAGGTCGTGTGGCCGACGCCGAAGCAGACGGCAAACAACACCGCGGTCTGCCTGGTGGTCATGCTCGCCTCCGCACTGGTGCTGTGGGGCTTCGACTCGCTGGCCGATCAGGGCGTGCAGCTTCTGCTGAAGCTGGGTGGGTAACATGTCTGAACTTGCAAAATGGTATGTTGTCCATACCTACTCCGGCTACGAAAACAGCGTGGCCGCGAACATCCTAAAGGCGGCGGAAAACCGCAAAATGCAGGATCTGATCCAGGAAGTCAACATCCCGATGGAGACGGTCAAGGAGATCACCGATTCCGGTGAAAAGACCGTCGAGCGCAAGGTCTTTCCGGGCTACGTGCTCGTGAAGATGGTGCTGACCGATGAGAGCTGGCATCTCGTGCACAACGTGCGCGGCGCCGCGGGCTTCGTCGGCTCCGACGGGAAGGCGATCCCCCTGACAGAACAGGAAATTTACGACCTCGGCGTCGAGCATCACGAAGTGGTGGTCGGCTATGAGCTCGGCGACTCCGTCAAGATCACCGACGGCCCGCTCGAGGGCTTCATCGGCACGGTGGACGAGCTCGAGCCCGACAAGGACCGTGTCCGCGTCGTCGTTTCCATGTTCGGCAGAGAGACGCCCGTCGACCTCGAACTCGATCAGGTCGAAGCGATCAAGGATTAAAATCTTACAAGAAAGAGGTGCTTTCAAGTGGCACAGAAAATAGTTGGATACGTCAGATTCCAGGTTCCCGCCGGCAAGGCAACGCCGGCTCCCCCGGTCGGCCCCGCGCTCGGCCAGTATGGCATCAACATTGGCCAGTTCACCAAGGACTTCAACGAGCGCACCAAGGGCGACATGGGCATGATGATCCCGGTCGTCATCACCGTGTACGCCGACCGCAGCTTCTCGTTCATTACCAAGACGCCCCCGGCAGCCCTGCTCATCAAGAAGGCCTGCGGCATCGAGCATGCTTCCGGCGTGCCCCAGAGAGATAAGGTCGCGACCATCAGCAAGGAAGACCTGCGCAAGATCGCAGAGCAGAAGATGCCCGATCTCAACTGCTCGAGCATCGAGTCTGCTATGAGCATGATCGCAGGCACCTGCCGCAGCATGGGCGTTCTGGTCGGCGAATAAGCCGTCAGATTCCGCTCCCTGATCGTGGGAGGATCATCCATCCGACGAACCACTTTATTAGGAGGAAACTGAATTGTTCAGAGGTAAAAATTATAAAGAGAGCGCTAAGCTCATTGATAAGCAGGCTCAGTACGAGCCGCAGGAAGCCTTCGAGCTCATCACCAAGACCGCCAAGGCCAAGTTTGACGAGACCGTCGAGCTGCACGTGAAGCTGGGCGTTGACTCCCGTCACGCCGACCAGCAGGTCCGCGGCGCCATCGTCCTGCCCCACGGCACCGGCAAAGTCAACCGCGTGCTCGTCTTCTGCAAGGAAGAGCAGGTTCAGGAAGCGCTCGACGCCGGTGCCGATTACGCCGGCGGCCAGGATCTTGTTGCGAAGATCCAGGGCGAGAACTGGTTCGAGTTCGACACCGTCATCGCCTCTCCCAACATGATGGGCGTCGTCGGCCGTCTCGGCAAAGTGCTCGGCCCCAAGGGCCTGATGCCGTCCCCGAAGGCCGGCACCGTCACGCCGAACATCGCCAACGCCATCAAGGAAGCCAAAGCCGGTAAGATCGAGTACCGTCTCGACAAGACCAACATCATCCACTGCCCGATCGGCAAGGTCAGCTTTGGCGCTGAGAAGCTCACCGAGAACTACAACGCGCTCATCGGCGCGATCATCAAGGCCAAGCCGGCCGCCGCGAAGGGCCAGTACATCAAGTCCTGCGTCACGGCGTCCACCATGGGCCCCGGCATCAAGATCGTCACGAAGATCTGATCGCCTGACAGCAAAACACCCCGCCTTCGGCGGGGTGTTTTTGCGTCCGGCTGCGGAATGTGGTAACATGGAGCAAAAACGGCGGAGGTGAGCGCATGGCATCAAGGCAAGATCCCACCGCAGCGGATATCGCGTATGCGCAATATTCGGCGGCGGAAAAGACGAGGACGGTCGGCGGCCGCGTGTACCATAGAATTATCTGCAAAACGCCGCTGCCGGCGCCGGTCGGCGGGGTGGAGCTGATCCTGCCGCGGGCGATGTTTCGCGGCGCGCGGGCTGGATGCGTCGAGGACGAGCGCGGCCGCGTGTTCCGGCTTGCAGACCCGGTGACGCTGTACGTTCCGGGCGCGGAGTCGCCGTGGTATGCGCAGTCGCTTGTGTTCGTGGTACACGGCTGCACGGCAGACGGCATCGGCGCGTTTTTGCGCGCGTTGTAAGCGCGACAAGCACATACTGCGGTCGATCTGTGCAGGGCGGCGGGGTTTACAAGCGGCGGCAAATGGCGTATCCTGTTGCTGAGCCGCGCAGCCCAATGCCGGGCTTCGGCCGGCGGCTGCTGGAATACGGCGCGGAACACTACGGCATTCGGGAGGTCACAGTCAACGAGCAGAACCCGCAGGCCGTCGGCTTTTACGAGCACATGGGCTTTGTGACCTACAAACGCACCGACCGCGATGAGCAGGGCGGGCCGTACCCGCTGCTGTATATGCGGCGGGCGTGATATCTTGAAAGCACAGGCAAAAAAGCGGGGTGGAGCGGCCCTGCGGACATGGGAGGAAAACCGGTTATGAACATTACGGTCTATCTGGGCGCGAACGCGGGCAATGACCCCGCGCTGCGCGACGCGGTGCGCGCGCTCGGCCGCTGGATCGGCGAGAGCGGCAACGCGCTCGTCTATGGCGGGTCGAAAAACGGGCTCATGGGTGCGCTCGCCGAGAGCGTGCTCGCCGCGGGCGGCAGGGCGACGGGCGTCGAGCCGCAAATTTTTGTGGATCAGGGCTTTTTGTACGACGAGCTGACCGAGCTCATCGTCACGCGCGACTTTCCGGAGCGCAAGGCGAAGATGCTGGAGCTGGGCGATGCGTTCATCGCCTTTCCGGGCGGCACGGGCACGCTCGAGGAGATCGCGGAGGTGATGTCTCGTGTTGCGCTCGGGCAGCTGGACGCGCCGTGCATCCTCTATAACCTCAACGGCTACTACGACGGTCTGCGCACGCAGCTGGCGCACATGATCGAGCTGGGCCTGTCGAGCGAGGCGCGGCAGCGGGGCATCTATTTTGCCGATGATCTCGAGCAGATCCGGCAGCTCCTCGACCCGGCGTGCGCCGGGTGACAGACGCACAAAAAACCCCACCGGCCTGCGAACATCGCAGGCCGGTGGGGCTGAGACTGTCGGAAAACCCTCCGGGTTTTCCGACAAAAGGCTTGCAGTCTGCTGCGCGCATAATTTGTGCGTCTACGGCGCACAAATTCCACACTTGCAGCCTGAGCAGTATTTTCTCTCACGCACATGTCGCGAGAGAAAATGATTGCACTTTTTTGCCGCCTGCGGGCGGCGGTGCTGCGCGCGTGACCCGCGTGGGAAACGGAGGGATAGGTATGTGGTTCGTATTTGCCCTGCTCTCGGCCGTGTTCGCGGCGCTGACGTCCATTCTGGCCAAGGTGGGCATCGATGGCGTGAACTCCAACCTTGCGACCGCCATCCGCACGATGGTCGTGCTGGCGATGGCATGGGGCATGGTGTTCGTGACCAACACGCAGGGCGGACTTACGGACATCAGCAAGAAGAGCTGGCTGTTTTTGATCCTCTCGGGTCTGGCGACGGGGGCGTCGTGGCTGTGCTATTACCGCGCACTGCAGATCGGGGAGGCGTCGAAGGTTGTGCCGATCGATAAGCTCAGCGTGGTCATCACGCTCGTGCTGGCGTTCGTGTTTTTGCATGAGCGCTTCACGCCCAAGTCCCTGATCGGCTGTCTGCTCATCGGCGCGGGGACGCTGCTGATGGTTTTGTGATATCGGATAAAAACGGCCGCCGGCCTGCGGAATGCTCCGCAGGCCGGCGTTTTTCTGTTTTGGGCGCTCATGTGGTCGCGGCATTTTTGTGCGTGAGCTCGTTTACGATGGCGAAACCGAGAAACAGCACGATGCCAACGATCTGCACCGGGGCGAGCGGTTCGCCGAGCAGCAGCACCGACACGAGCACGGACACGATGGGGTCGATGTAGCTCAGCAGCGACGACTCCTGCCCCGGCAGCGTCCGGATGGCGGAGAAATACATGCAGTACGTCAGACCCGTGTGCACGAGGCCGACGATGAGCAGGTTCACCCACCCGGCCGCGGACATCACGCCCGGGTGAAAGCCCGATGTGAGCGCGACATACGGCGTGAGCACCAGAATGGCCGCGAGAAACTGCACGAACGTGCGCTCGAGCGCCGGAACACCGGTGATATACTTGTTGAGCAGGATGACAGTGGCGTAAAACACCGCGGCGCTCACGCCAAAGCCAATGCCGCGCACATCCGACCCGCCGCCCTGCACGCCGCCCGAGCCGATGATGAGCGCGACGCCGAGCGTGGACATGAGAAAGCAGAGCAGCTGCGTGCGCGTCATCCGCTCATGAAACAGCAGCGGGCACAGCGCCGTGACGATCACGGGCGCGAGGTAGTAGCTGAGTGTGGCGAGGGAAATGGTCGTGTACTTGTACGCCTCGAACAGCAGCATCCAGTTGATGCCCATGGCCGCACCCGAAGCCAGCAGCAGCCAGAGCGACTTTTTGATCTCGCTCAGGCACAGCCGCCTGCGCGTGACGAGAAAATACAGCAGCAGAAACACGGCCGCGAGCCCCGCGCGGCAGAGCGCGAGCTCGGCCGAGGTGATCTCGATCCGGCGCACGAATAGGCCGATCGTGCCGAACACCGTCATGGACACGATCAGGCCCAGCCGCGCGCGGCCGGTGCCGGAAGGAGTGGTTGTCGTTTTCATAGACGCCTCCGAGAACAGAAACTGAGGTCTAGTTTAGCCGCTTTGCCCGCGCGCGTCAATGCCCGGCGCGTCCTTTTTCACGGGGGCTTGACGCGGGGCGCAGATGCGGTAAAATAATGCCATCGAGACACGCGGGAGGGACACGTATGGAGCTGAAACTGGGCTATGCCACACCGGAGGCGGTGCGGGAGCTGTTTGCGGAATATACGCACATGCTCGTCGCGCATGACCCGTATTTTCAGGCCTATCTCGACCTGCAGCACTACGACGCCGAGGTCGCCGACCCGACGCAAAAGTACGGCCTGCCGGACGGGCGGCTCTACGTCGCGTGGTGCGATGGGCAGCCGGCCGGGTGCATCGCGCTGCGCCGGCTCGCCGGCACGACGTGCGAGCTCAAGCGGCTGTATGTGCGCCCCGCGTTTCGCGGCCGGGGCATCGCCGGGGCGATGATGCAGCGCATCCTCGATGATGCCCGCGCCATCGGCTACACGGCCATGCTGCTCGACACGCTGCCGTTTCTCACGAGCGCGATCAAAATGTACCGCGCGCTCGGGTTTTACGACATCCCGCCGTACAACGACAGCCCGCTGGACACGACGATCTTCCTGCGGCTGGACCTGTGACTTTACGCAAATTTGACGCGCCCGCCGCTTGCCCGGCGGCAGGATGCGTGGTAAGCTTAGAGCAGAAGCAAGAATAAGGAGACTGGACATGGAAACGATCGATTTCAACGCGAAAAAAGGCTTCCTGTGCGACATGGACGGCGTCATCTACCACGGCAACCACATCCTGCCCGGCGCGGCGGAGTTCATCCACTGGCTGCAGGACACGCACAAGGAATACCTGTTTTTGACCAATAACAGCGGCATGACCCCGCGCGAGCTGCACCAGAAGCTCTGGCGTATGGGGCTCGACGTGCCGGAGGAGCATTTTTACACCAGCGCGCTGGCCACGGCGGCCTTTCTGGCCGACCAGGCGCCCGGCTGCTCGGTGTACGCCCTCGGCGAGGCGGGGCTGCTCAATGCGCTGTATGACCGCGGCATCACCATGAACGACGTCAACCCCGATTACGTCGTCATCGGCGAGGCGCGGGCCTACTCGCTCGACACGCTCACGAAGGCGACGAATCTCGTGCTCGCGGGCGCGAAGCTCATCGGCGCGAACTCCGACACCTGCGGCCCGACGGACGAGGGCATCGCCCCCGCGTGCCGCGCGCTCATCGCCCCGGTCGAGATCGCCACCGGCAAGCAGGCGTATTTCTGCGGCAAGCCGAACCCGCTCATGATGCGCACCGGCCTGCGCATGCTCGGCTGCCACTCGGGCGAGGCCGTCATGATCGGCGACCGCATGGACACCGACGTCATCTCCGGCATGGAGAGCGGCATGGCCACCGTGCTCGTGCTCAGCGGCGTGTCCACGCGCGCAACATTGGACGAGTTTGCCTACCGGCCGAGCGTTGTGCTCGACGGCGTGGGGGATATCCCCGCGGCTGGCGCAGCAGGGGTGAGGGCATCGCCGAACGGCGATGCAGGATCACATCCGAGGCGGGCCTTGTCCCCTCGGGCTTCCCCTGCGGCTCAGATGCTTTGCGAGAGACTGCGTGATCGGGGCGCACCCCAAGCCTTCCCCGCAAAGGGGAAGGCTTTCCAAACGCACGGCAGATCGCCGCCAAAAGGGGAAAACGGAAAAACGCCCGGGGCGAAAGCAGTCCCGGGCGGTGTTATTTCTTTCGAAAGAGAACACGTCGTTTAAAAGAGAATGCGCCCGCGCGGTGTCGCGCAGGCGCTGCAGAGCAAGCAAAAGTTTTTTGTGTGTGTGGGGTAAAGTTGTAAATAACCGGTAAACAACCTTATGAGGAAAGCAAGCTCTGTCTCACGAAAACATGTTTCATTTCCGTTCTGCCATAATAATGCGCCAACTTCTTTTTTTAATGCAAAAACGAAAAAATATTTTTGAAAATTTTTTGACACGGCCGCGCCGTGCGGCAGGAAGCCGGTTTCCCGGTTGCCGGGCGGGGGGAGAACATGGTATAATCGGGGACAACGCCTTGCAAAGGGGAGAACTTTCATGCAGGAGAATCTGGTCGTCAAAAAGGCGACGCCGCTCGGCGCGCGCGTCTGGACGAGTCTGCTGGTGTTCGGCTTCATCGGGCAGATCGCCTGGATGGTCGAGAACGTCTACTTTTCCACCTACATTCAGAAAAACATCACGGCCGCCGGCTGGGCCACGTCCGCGACCGTCGCGGCCAGCGCCATCGCCGCCGCGCTGGCGACGATCTTCAGCGCCGCGTGGTCGGACCGCGTGGGCAAGCGCCGCGCCTTCGTCTGCTGGGGGTATATCCTCTGGGGCATCACGACGGCGGCGTTCGCGCTCTTCGGCAACGGGCAGGTCGGCGGCGACGTCGGTCTCGCGGTGACGCTCTTCGTCGTTATGGACTGCATCATGTCCGCCATCGGCAGCACGGCCAACGACTCGGCCTTTTCCGCCTGGGTCACGGACGTGACCGACGTCACGAACCGCGGCGTCGTGGACATCGTGCTGAGCATCATGCCCATCCTCGCGCTCATCGTCATCTTCGCGGGCTTTGACGGCATGACCGTGCACGGCAACTGGACGGGCTTTTTCCTCGTGCTCGGCGGCCTGACGAGCGCGGCCGGCGTGCTCGGCCTGTGCATCTTCCGCGACAGTCCGGCCCTGCGTCCCGTGCAGGGCGACACGTACCTGCGCGACGTGCTCTACGCTTTCCGCCCGGCGAACATCCGCGCCAACAAGATGATCTACATCTGCTTTCTCGGCATGATGTTCTCCGGCCTTGCCATGCAGCTGTGGCAGCCGTACATGATCTCACTCGTCGAGGTCACGCTCGGCATCGACAACTACATCCTGCCCATCGGCATCGTCGTGCTTGCCTCGGCCGTGCTGTCCGTGCTCGCGGGCAAGGCCATGGACCGCTTCGGCAAGGAGAAGTTTTATTACCCCGTGGCGATTTTGCAGGTGCTCGGCGGGCTGATCGCCTACAGCATCAAGTTCGTCGGCCACGCCATGCCGCTGCTGTGCGTCGGCGGCACGTGCATCATGGCCGGAAACCTCGCCATGGCGGGGCTGTTCACCGCCTCGTCGCGCGACTATACGCCCGCCGGGCGCGCCGGCGCGTCGCAGAGCGTGAAGATGGTCATCTACATCATGCTGCCCATGGTGCTTGCGAGCATCATCGACCCGCTCATCATCCGGGCCGTCGCGCTCGAGCCGACGGCGGCCATTCTCGCCAAGTACCCGAGCTACGCCGGCAGCTACCTCTATCCGTATGAGCTGTTCCTGGCCGCGGCCGTGAGCGCGGTGTTCATCCTCATCCCCGCGTACTTCGTCCGCCGGGACGCCGACCGCATCCGGCGCGAGAAGCTCGCCGCACTGGAAAAATGACACGCACTGCCCCCGTGCGAGGCCGCGGGGGCTTGCTTTTTCGGGCGCGGGCTGGTATAATATCTCCCGTAAAATTTCAAATCTGGCTTGAAGGCACGATACACGGATGCACAGCATTCGGATACGAAACGGTATGCGAGCGTGGTGTGTGTCGGCTTCCGAGGTTTGCAGGCACACGCGCGGCGTGTGCCGTTTTTTTGCCTTTGGGCGGAAAATCGGAGGCAAGCATGAACGAATCCCAGTCCAATTCCTTTCTCGCCGAGCAGCCGGTCGGCGCGCTGATGCGCAAATTCTCGTTGCCGTGCATCCTGTCGCTGCTCGTCGGCGCGCTGTACAACATCGTCGACCAGCTCTTCATCGCCAACGCGAGCTACCTCGGCTCTTACGGCAACGCGGCCAACAGCGTCGTGTTCCCGCTGACGGTCATCGCGCTCGCCATCGCCACCATGATCGGCGACGGCTGCTGCGCCTATGTCAGCATCCGCCTCGGCGCGGGGGAGCAGGAGCAGGCGCACCGCAGCGTCGGCAACGCCATCGTGCTCACGCTCATCGTCAGCGTTGTGCTCACGGCGGTGTACCTCATTTTCATGGATCCGATCCTGACGGCGTTCGGCGCGACGGTCAACGCCGAGACGTTCGCCCTCTCGCGCGAATACTGCTTCTGGATCGCGCTCGGCATCCCGTTTTACATGTTCGGGCAGGCGATGAACCCCATCATCCGCTCCGACGGCAGCCCGCGCTACGCCATGCTGTCACTGCTGGCGGGCGCGGTGTGCAACATTATCCTCGACCCCATCTTCATCTTCCCGTGCGGGTGGGGCATGATGGGCGCGGCTGTTGCAACGGTCATCGGCCAGATCCTCTCGGCTGTGTTGGCGGCGGCGTATCTGCTGCACATGAAGGCCGTGCGGCTGCAGCGGAGCAGCTTCCGGCTGCGGGGTGAGCTGCTGCGCGCGTTTCTGCCGCTGGGCATGACGAGCTTTTTGTCGCAGATCAGCATCGTGTTTTCCATGGCGGCGGTGCTCAATATGTGCCGCAAATACGGCGCGCTCGACCCCGTGTTCGGCCAGGCGCAGTATGCGCAGATCCCGACGGCGGTCGTGGGCATCGTCATGAAGTTTTTCCAGATCGTCATCTCCATTGCCATCGGGCTCTCGGCCGGGTGCATCCCCGTCGTGGGGTACAACATCGGCGCCGGGCGGCGCGACCGGGCGCGGGCGCTGCTGCACCGGCTGCTGCTGGCCGAGGCGGTCGTGGGGCTCGTGGCGACGGCGCTGTTTGAGAGCTGCCCGGGCGTGTTTGCCGATCTCTTCGGCGCGAAAAACGAGAGCGCGTACTACACGGACTTCGCCGTGCGGTGCATCCGGTGGTTTCTCGGCGCGGCCGCGCTCTCGTGCGTGAACAAGGGCGCGATGATCTACCTGCAGGCGCTCGGCAAGGCGTGGACGAGCACGGCGCTGTCGCTCCTGCGCGAGATTGTGCTGGGCGTGGGGCTCGTGCTGCTGCTGCCGGTGTGGTTCGGGCTCGACGGCGTGCTGTATTTCATGGCGGCGGCCGATGCGGTGACGTTTATCGTGACCGTGCCGGTGCTCGTGCGCACGGACCGGGCGCTGCGCGGCTAAGACGAAAAATGCGCATAAAAGCCCGCCCGCAGGCACTGCCTGCGGGCGGGTTCTTTCTATCCGGGTTTACTTGCGGAAGAGGGCGATCACACGGTCGAAGAAATCGCCGATGGCGGTGATGACGTCCTTGACCTTGCCGGTGAAGGACGCGATCTTGTCCTTCGCGCCGGCGAGCTGTTTGAGCGTATCCTGCACGGCGTGCACCTTCGAGAGCAGGGCGTTCGTGTCCAGCTTTTCGAGCGAGCGGCAGAGGTTTACGAGCTGGGTCATCTGGTCGTCCGTGAGCGTGACGTCGTACTCGGCGGCAATCTCTTTGATCTTGGCGCGCAGTTCGGCGTCGGTCATGTCCTTCGTCTCGTTGAGGATGAGCTTGAGCTCGTTGACGATCTCGACCGAGTCATAGTCGCCGATGGCCTGCGCGAGCTCCGCCGTCGTGGCCAGCTCCTGCGAGGAGACGGCCTTGGCGGTCTCGTCGAGCTTTGTGCCCGTGATGTCCTCATACGCCTTGTACACGCCCGTCAGCGCCGCCGTGCCCGAGACGTCGAACGGCGCGGTCACGGTGATCTTCGCGTCCGTGATGCCGGCCGTGGCCAGCGCGCTGATGTACATCTGGCTCGTGCAGTAGGAGATGTGCGACGTGTTGACGGTCATGCCCTTGCCGGCGTCGAGCACCTCGATGGAGATGCAGGAGATGGACTTGGTGCCGATCTGCGCGTCGCTGATGACGCCGCTGAGATACTGCCGCTCGTCCTTGTTTGTGACGGTCAGCTCCTTGACGCTGCCGCGCTCGATGCCGAAGGTCTTGTAGACGGTCTTGATCTGGTCGTCCGTGAGGTCGGCGCCGATGACGGTGCGCGTCTCGCCGGCGTCGATGGCCGACACGGCGCCAAGGCTTGCGAGCAGGCACACGGCGAGCACGATGGGCAGAGCCCGTTTGAGAAATTTCATGGTGTTGGTTTCCTTTCCCCGCGCTCCATGGGCCGCGGTGCTTTACAGGATGAGACGCTCCCATTGTAAATTGGTTCCCGAAAAAAGGATGACGATTCTGTGAAGAATCGCCTGAATTGTTTGTTAAGATATTGCGCGCCGCATAAAAAAATGGACAGACAGAGTGGGGGGACTCTGTCTGCCCAAATCGGATTCACTGCCCTTTGGGGTGGCAGCTATGGCACTGCGCACCGCAATGGGCACAGTTGCCACCGCAGGAGGATTTCCCTTGCCGCTTCTGGCGGATCAGGGAAAGGGAAATGAAGGTGACAATGGCGATAAGTACAATCGAAATCAAAATCGTAGAGAGGTTCGCGCCAATCCAGCTGAACATGGAAAATCACTCCTTTGCGTTTGCGAATTTTGGAAAGGCTCAGGCCTTGAGCGTGGTGGCTTCCTTGTAGGGACGCACCAGCATGTAGATGATGCCGGCCAGTGCCAGGATCGCGCAGATGAGGCCGATCACGTTCAGGTTGCCCGTGAAGGCGCAGCCGAACTGGTAGATCATCAGGCCGATCAGGTAAGCGAAGCCGCACTGATAGCCGATGGCGAACCACGTCCACTTCTGGCTGTTCATCTCGCGCTTGATGGCGCCGATGGCCGCGAAGCACGGAGCGCACAGGAGGTTGAACACCAGGAAGCTGTAACCGCTGATGCCGTTGAAGGCAGCCGCGATATTCTGGTACACGGTGCCGTCGCCGCCGCCGTAGAGGATGCCGAGCGTGCCGACAATGTTCTCCTTGGCAACGAGGCCGGTGATGGAGGCGACTGCCGCCTGCCAGTTGCCCCAGCCGAGGGGCTTGAAGATCCAGGCGAGGACGCCGCCGATGGCAGCGAGGATGGAGTAGTCGATCTCATCCTCGGACAGCATACGGAACGTGCCGTCGACCGTGCCGAAGTACGTGGTGAACCAGACGAGGATCGTGGACAGCAGGATGATCGTGCCGGCCTTCTTGATGAAGGACCAGCCGCGCTCCCACATGGAGCGGAGGACGTTGCCCAGCGTCGGCCAGTGGTAGGCCGGCAGCTCCATGACGAACGGGGCCGGATCGCCGGCGAACATCTTCGTCTTCTTGAGCATGATGCCGGAGACGATGATCGCGGCCATGCCGATGAAGTACGCGGAGGTGGAGACCCAGGCGCTGCCGCCGAAGAGGGCGCCGGCGATCATGCCGATGAAGGGCACTTTCGCGCCGCAGGGGATAAAGGTGGTGGTCATGATCGTCATGCGGCGATCACGCTCGTTTTCAATGGTACGGGAAGCCATAACGCCCGGCACGCCGCAGCCGACGCCGATGAGCATCGGGATGAAGGACTTGCCGCTCAGGCCGAACTTACGGAAGATACGGTCGAGCACGAAGGCGATACGGGACATGTAGCCGCAGGCCTCGAGGAAGGCCAGCATCAGGAACAGGACGAGCATCTGCGGCACGAAGCCGAGCACCGCGCCGACACCGGCGACAATGCCGTCGAGGATCAGGCCCTGCAGCCAGTCGGCGCAGCCCGCCTTCTCCAGACCGTTGCCGATCAGGACCGGGATGCCCGGAACCCAGACGCCGTAGTCGGCCGGATCGGGCGCGTCAAAGCCGTTGGCTTCGAGGTAGGCGACCGCATCGACATACGTCATGCTCACGGTGCTGTCCTCGTCGGCGTCATCGGGGATGTTGTCGTAGTAGGCGGTCATTTCATTCTCAGCCAGGGTCTCCTCATCCTCGACCATGGTGGTCGCGGTGTCGGAGGTGGGCTGGAAGGCTTTCATTTCCGCGAGGGTGGCGTCGGCGTCGAAGTCTTCGGCTTCGGTGTCGAGACCCAGGAACGCGTCGACCGCTTCGGTCGCGGCGGTGTATTCGTCGTTGGCGTCGTTATAAGCGCTCGAGCCGATGCCCAGCAGGTGCCAGCCGTCGCCGAACACGCCGTCGTTGGCCCAGTCGGTCGCGGGCGCGCCGACGGCGACCATGGCGACCCAGTAGACCAGGAACATGACCACGGCGAAGATCGGCAGGCCCAGCCAGCGGTTGGTGACGATGCGGTCGATCTTATCGGACGTGGACTGCGTGGCCTTGGATTTCTTGCGGTAGCAGGCGCGGATGACTTCCGCGATGTAGACGTAGCGCTCGTTGGTGATGATGGACTCGGCATCGTCGTCGAGCTCTTCCTCGGCGGCCTTGATGTCCGCCTCGATGTGCTGGTGCACATCCTCGGGGATGTGGAGCTTAGCGAGCACCTTGTCGTCGCGCTCAAAGATCTTGATCGCGTACCAGCGCTGCTGCTCTTCCGGCATCTTGTGCACGGCCGCCTCTTCGATGTGGGCGATCGCGTGCTCGACCGGGCCGGAGAACGTGTGCATCGGCACGGTCTTGGTGGACTTGGCGGCCTCGATGGCGGCTTCTGCCGCGGCCATGACGCCGTCACCCTTCAGGGCCGAGATCTCCACGACCTTGCAGCCGAGCTGCTGCGACAGTTGGCTGATGTTGATCTGGTCGCCGCTCTTGCGCACGATGTCCATCATGTTCACGGCCATGACCACCGGGATGCCCAGTTCGGTCAGCTGCGTGGTCAGGTACAGGTTGCGCTCGAGGTTCGTGCCGTCCACGATGTTGAGGATGGCGTCCGGACGCTCGTCGATCAGATAGTTGCGGGCGACGACCTCTTCGAGCGTGTACGGGCTGAGCGAGTAGATGCCGGGAAGGTCCATGATGACAACGTCGTCATGCTTTTTCAGGCGGCCTTCCTTTTTCTCGACCGTGACGCCCGGCCAGTTGCCCACAAACTGATTGGAGCCGGTCAGCGCATTGAACAGCGTCGTTTTGCCGCAGTTCGGGTTGCCGGCTAAGGCAATCTTGATTTGCTTTTCCATTCGGATGCTCCTTTGCGATATTCTCCTCTGCTGATGGGGGATCCTACCTTATGTAATAAATTTTGCTTACGGATGATTATGCCTGGATCTCGATCATCTCGGCATCGGCCTTGCGCAGGCTCAGCTCATAGCCGCGGACCGTGACTTCCACCGGATCGCCGAGCGGTGCGACCTTGCGCACATACACTTCGGTGCCCTTCGTAATGCCCATGTCCATGATGCGGCGCTTGATGGCGCCTTCACCATGCAGCTTCACCACCTTGACCGTTTCGCCGATCTTGGCTTCTCGCAGCGTTTTCATCGTGCTTCCTCCCTTAAATCATGATTTTGCGTGCCATTTCATCGCTGATGGCAACGCGGGATTCTTTGACCTTCACGATCAGATTCCCGCCGATCGCCGATACGACCGTGGCCGTCCCACCGGGGACGAAACCCAGATCTTCCAAGTGCTTTCTGGTCTCCGGGTTTCCGCCGACTTTCAGAATCAGTGTCTCCTCGCCGACATTGGCGAGATTCAGCGGCATCATAGATATCCCTCCACTGGTAACGGTTAGAGCGTGCTAACCTTGGATGAAAAAAGAACGGTTATATTTGTTTAACATGAGTTAAACTTCCCTAACCTTGCTAAAGTTTAATCTATCTAACATCGCATGTCAAGGGGTATTTGTAAAAATTTTTGCATTGCTTGCATTTTTGGTTAAGGTGTGCTAACCTAGAAGCAATTTTACGAAAAGGTTGGTGGAATCCGCTATGCAGATCTTGAGAGCTGCGGAAGACTATCTGGAAGCAATGCTGATGATGCAGCAGAAACACGGTTACATCCGCTCGATCGACATCGCGGAGCAGCTCGGCGTGACGAAGCCGAGCGTGACCTACACGACCAAGCGCCTGCGCGAAAACGGCTACATCACCATGGACCGTGATGGGCTCATCACGCTCACGCCGCGCGGCATGGACATTGCCGCGCGCATGCTCGACCGGCACCATACGCTCACGAAGTTTCTCATGGAGCTCGGCGTGGACGCCAAGACCGCCGAGGAGGACGCCTGCAAGATGGAGCATGACATCAGCGAGCAGACGTACACGGCGCTCTGCCGCCACGCCATCGGCAAGCTCGGCATCCTCGGGGAGGACGATGCGGGCCTCGGCGAGACGGCCGGGACCGACGAGAACTGAACACGCCTCCGGACAGTTCCGCCCGCGGCAGCTCTGGCTGCCGCGGGCGGTTTTGCTTGTCGGGAAAGCCCGGAGGGCTTTCCCGACAAAAGGCCTGCAGGCTGCTGCGCGCAGACTTTGTACGCCGGGGGCGCACAAAGTCCACACTTGCAGCCAGAGAAGTATTTTCTCTCACGCACATGTCGCGAGAGAAAATGATTGCAATGCTTTGCCGCCTGCGGGCGGCAAACTCTGCGAGGCTTTTTTGACACGCTGGGCCGCCCGCGGGCATTGACGCGGCGGCGCGGATTTGCTATGCTGAAAAAAGAGAAAACTCGTTTTCCGGAGGTGTCCCCATGCTCCAGACCCGCAGACCGGCCCTGAGCGGCAACGCGCTCAAGGGCATCGCCATCCTCGCCATGACGCTCGACCACCTCACGTGGACGCTCTGGCCCGGCTACGCCACCGACTGGTGGGTGCTCGTGTGCCATGTGCTCGGCCGCGTGACGGCGCCGATCATGTGGTTTTTCATCGTCGAGGGCTACCACTACACGCACGATGTGAAAAAGTACGCCGCGCGCCTGTTCGCGCTCGCGCTCATCTCGCACTTTGCGTATGATTTCTGCTTTGGCATCCCGTTTGTGCCGCTGTCCACCGGGCCGTTCAATCAGACGGGCGTCGTGTGGTCGCTCGCGTGGGGGCTGGTGCTGCTCGTCATCCACGACGACGCGCGGCTGAAAGACTGGGTCAAGATCGCGCTGACGTTTGTGATCTGCGCCATCACCTTCCCGTCGGACTGGAGCTGCGTGGCCGCGATGGCGATCCTGTTCATGGGACAGGCACGCGGGGACTTCCGAAAGCAGATGGGCTGGCTCATGGTGTGGTCGGCCGTGTACGCACTCGTGTATTTCTTCTTTATAGATAAGGTATATGCGCTCGTGCAGCTCGGCACGGCGCTCGCCATCCCGCTGCTGCGGTGCTATGACGGCACGCGGGGCAAATGGCGCGGCATGGGCTGGCTCTTTTACGTCTATTATCCCGCGCACCTCGCGCTCATCGGCGTGCTGCGCGTGCTGCTCTGGGGCGCGGGGGCGTCCACCGCCGCCGGCAGCTTCTGACGGCAATGTGCACAACGGCATCCGCCCGGACGGGGGAAAACTTCGTCCGGGCGTTTTTGCGCCCGGTGGTGGCATTTCGCAGGGGTTCGTGGTAAAATGCTGTGCAATGTGAGACAAAGGAGGCGGCGCGCGTGCGCTACCAGTGCCTGGTGCTCGACCATGACGACACCGTCGTCAACAGCACCGCGACCATCAATTACCCGGCCTTCGTGCAGACGCTGCAAAAGCTGCGGCCGGACGTACACATGACGCTCGACGACTTTTTTGCCTACTCGTTCGAGCCGGGCTTCGGCGCGCTGTGCAGCGACATTCTGGGATTTTCCGATGCGGAGATGGACATCCAGTACCAGACGTGGCTGGACTATGTGCGCACGCACGTGCCCGACACGTTCCCCGGTATGCGTGACCTGCTGCAGCGGTTTCACGCCGCGGGCGGGCATATCTGCGTCGTGAGCCACTCCGTGCCGGAAAACATCCTGCGCGACTACCGCGCGCACGACCTGCCCACGCCGGAGCGCATCTACGGCTGGGATTCAGACCCCGAGCGGCGCAAGCCCGCGCCGTGGCCCATCTACCAGATCGAGCGGGAGCTCGGCCTGCGGCCGGAGCAGCTCGTGGTCATCGACGATCTCAAGCCCGGCAAGGACATGGCTGACCGCGCGGGCGTGGACTTCATCGCGGCGGGGTGGACGCACACCCTGCCGCACATCATCGAAACGATGCAGCGCATCTGCCCGCACTACTGCCGCACGGTGGCGGAGCTCGAAGCGCTGCTGCTGGACGAAACGGAGGCATAACGATGGATACTAGGATGATTCGCACGGCGACGCCCGCCGATCTCGACGCCGTGGCGGCGGTGGAGGCAGCGTGCTTCCCGGCGGCGGAGGCCGCGACACGGGAAGAACTCGCTGACCGGCTGGCGCACTATGGCGACCACTTCTGGCTGATGTTTGACGGCGGCACGCTCATCGCGTTCGTGGACGGCATGGTCACGGACCGCACCGACCTCACGGACGACCTCTACGCGGACGCCGCGCTGCACGACGCGCACGGCGCGTGGCAGATGATCTTCGGCGTGAACACGCTGCCAGACTACCGCCGGCACGGCTATGCGGGGCAGCTCATCGAGCGCGCCATCGCCGACGCGCGCGCGCAGGGCCGCCGCGGCCTCGTACTCACGTGCAAGGACCGGCTCGTGCACTACTACGCGAAGTTCGGCTTCGTGAGCGAGGGCGTGTCGAGCTCTACCCACGGCGGCGTCGTCTGGTATCAGATGCGCCTGACGTTCTGAAAAATGCAGCCCCGGCGCGAAAAAAATCCGCGCCGGGGCAAAACAAAACCTTGACTCTACAGCCATTGTAGAGTTTACAATGACGGTATTCCACGCAAAGGGGCAAACGCCATGGAGAAAAATCTCACGACCGGCAGCGTCTTTGGCAACATTGTGCGCTTTTCGCTGCCGTATCTGCTCTCGTACTTCCTGCAGACGCTCTACGGCATGGCCGACCTGTTCATCATCGGCCAGTACGAGGGCGTGGCCAGCACGACGGCCGTGTCCATCGGCAGTCAGGTCATGCACATGCTCACGGTCATGATCGTGGGCCTCGCCATGGGCGCGACGGTCACGATCGGTCAGGCCGTCGGCGCGCGCGACCGCCGGGGCGCGGCGGGCTACATCGGCAACACGACGACGCTGTTTCTGGCGCTGAGCGTCGTGCTGACGGGGCTGCTGCTCGCGCTCGCGCGGCCGATCGCGGCGGTCATGTCCACGCCGGCCGAGGCCGTGCCCGGAACGGTCGCCTATCTGCGCATCTGCTTTCTCGGCGTGCCGCTGATTACGGCGTACAACATCATCGCGTCCATCTTCCGCGGCCTGGGCGACTCGAAGCGCCCGATGTATTTCATCGCCATCGCGTGCGCGGCGAACATCGCGCTCGACTATCTGTTCATGGGCGCGCTGCACATGGGCCCGGCGGGCGCCGCGCTTGGCACCACGCTCGCGCAGGCGGTCAGCGTTGTTGTGTCGCTGCTCGTTATCCGCCGCGAGCGCGACGGCATCGCCCTCACACGGGGTGATTTTCGCCCGCGGCGGGCGGTCATGGGGCGCATCCTGCGCATCGGTGTGCCGGTCGCACTGCAGGACGGGCTGATCCAGATCGCGTTTTTGTTCATCACCGTCATCGCCAACCGCCGCGGCCTCACGGACGCCGCCGCCGTCGGCATCGTGGAGAAGATCATCAGCTTTCTGTTCCTCGTGCCGTCGTCCATGCTCTCGACGGTGTCGGCCCTCGGCGCGCAATGCATCGGCGCGGGCAAGCCCCGCCGCGCGCTGCAGACGCTGTGGTACGCCATCGCTATCGCGTTCGGCTTCGGCGTGCTCATCTCGGTCGTCATCCAGTTCGTGGCAGAGCCCGTCGTGAGCCTGTTCACGGACAGCGCGGCCGTCGCCGCCGCGGGCGGGCAGTACCTGCGCGGGTACATTCTCGACTGCTGCTTTGCCGGGCTGCACTTTTGCTTCAGCGGGTATTTCTGCGCTATCGGCCGCTCGGAGCTGTCGTTTCTGCACAACATCACGGCCGTGGTGCTCGTGCGCGTGCCGGGCGCGTACCTGATGAGCAAGTGGTTTCCCACGACGCTGCTGCCCATGGGTCTGGCCACGGCGGCGGGCTCGCTGCTGTCGGTCATCATCTGCGTGATCGCGTTTCTCGTGCTGCGCCGGCGCGGCCGGCTCGTGCCGGAGGAGGCGTGACATGGCGCGGACACAGGAGCTGTTTTCCATCGGCGACGTGGCGCAGCTATTTCACCTGAGCGTGAGCAGCCTGCGTCACTATGAGACCATCGGCCTGCTTACGCCGGAATACACCGACCCCGCGACCGGTTACCGCTACTACGGGCCGCGGCAGTTTGAGGTGCTCAATACCATCCGCTATCTGCGCGCGCTGGACATGCCGCTTGGGCAGATCCGCGCCTTTCTGCGCAACCGCGACGTCGGGTGCATCGAGCAGCTGCTGCGCGAGCAGAAGGCCGCCGTCGTGCGCAAGCAGGCGGAGCTGCAGCGCGTCGAGCGCAAGATCGACAACCGCCTGCGCCAGCTGCACAATGCGCAGACGGCCGAGCTCGGCGCCATCCGCCTCGTGCGCAGCCCCGCGTGCCGCATCGTGTGGATGTCCGGCGCGCTCGAGCTGCACAGCTTTCTCGACATGGAGCCGTCCATCCGCATGCTCGAGCGCTCGCAGGCGGAGGCCGTGGTGTTCCTCGGCAAGGTGGGTGTGGGCCTCTCGGCCGAGCGGCTGCTGGCCGGGGCGTTTGCGCCGTATGACCGCGCGTTTCTCGTGCTCGACGACGAGGACGCCTTCGATGGCGACGTGACCACCCTGCCCGAGACGACGTGCGCCGCCGTGTGCTTTCGCGGCAGCCACCCCGAAGCCCCGGCGCAGTATGCGCGCCTGATGGACTACCTGCGCGCGCACGCGCTCGCCCCGGCAGACTTCTCGCGCGAGATCACGATGATCGACTACGGCCTGACGAGCGACCCGGAAAAATTCGTGACCGAGATCCGCATCCCCGTCACGGAGGCATGAAAAAACGCTGTCCCGAAAATGGGACAGCGTTTTTGGGTTTTGGTGCGTCAGAAGCTGCCGCTGCGGCCGTGGCCGCCGCCACCGGAAAAGCTCGACCCGCCGCCACCGGAGTGGTGGTCGTTGTCGCGCTCGATCTTGCGGCGCGTCGTGGTCGTGTGGGTGTAGACATCGTCGCGCCGCGTCAGGTGCAGGCCCTCGGGCGTGACGTAGGCGCGCGCCTCGGTCTGGCGGCGCACGGAGCGCATCTTCGCCTTGAGGATCAGGCAGGTGATGAGCGCGATGACGCACGAGATCACGAGCGCGATGCCCAAATTGCGCAGCAGCGACGGCGCGGAGAAGCCGGGGTCAACGTCGGCGTCATGGCCGGGGCTGTAGGCATAGTCAGAGTCGCTGCCGGTATAGGACTCGCCGCTGAGCAGGTCGGCGCAGCCGTCGATGTAGTCGCAAAAGCCCTCGTACCAGTCGTCGTTGCGGAAGTCGTCGAGAAAGCCGTCCTCGAGCTGCTGCAGGGCAGAGTCCGGGAAGAGGAGCTCTGCCTTGTCGCCGTAGACGAAGGCGGCGTACTTGCGGTTCGACACGCTCAGCAGCAGGAGCACACCGTCGCGCCCGTCACCGACGCCGAGCGAGTCGTTGTGGTAGAGCGTGTAGGACGCCGTCTCCACGTCGGTAAAGCCGCAGTCGGCATAGTCGTCCACGGTGCGGATGTACACGCCGACGCCGCTGCTGCGCGCGAGGGCGGCGGCGCGCTGCGAGAGCTGGCTGATCTGTTGGTCGGTGAGCAGGCCGGCCTCGTCCGTGACCCAGTCCCCGGCGGCCAGCGCCGGTACTGCGAGCGTCACGGCCAGCAGCAGCACGAGCAGCAGGGCGGTCAGTTTGCGTTTCATATCCGTCGCCTCCTTACAGCAGGAACTGCAAAATTGCAGTCAGCGCCACCGTGAGCGGGGCCGCGATGGCGGCGAACATGCCCCAGAAGCGGCCGCGGTCCGTCGGCAGGTCGCCGACGAGCTTGCCGGTCTGGCCGTTCATGGCGAAGAGGAAGTCCTGCCCGTGCCACTTCGTGCTCAGCATCCAAACCGGCAGCAGGGCGTAGTGCACCTTGCCGCGCCGCAGCGCGATGTCCTCGCGCTCGGTCACGCACGCGCCGTAGCCGATGACGGTGTCGCGCAGGGCCTGCGCGAGCGTCTCGCGGCAGCGCGTGTCCGCCCGGTCGCGGCTGCCGTCGATGGTCACGTCGTATTTATCCGCCAGATAGCCCGGCAGGTACGCCGTGGAAAACGGGCGCAGCTGGGCATAGTCAAACGGCTCGATGGAGTCCATGTGGTCGTCCGGCATCTTGGAGGATGCGTCGACCGGGATCTTCTCAAACGCGAGCGACCCGGCGCGCACCACGTGGTAGTGCCGCGTCTCGGTGATCTCATAGTCGCCGGTCTCGTACACATTCGTGTTGCTGGCGCGGTAGCTGGCCGCGCCCTCCGCGCCGCCGTCAAACAGCCAGAACGGGACGTACACGCCCTGGATCTGCTCGATGTGGTTGGCGGACGTGAACGAGCGCGGCAGGAAGGGCTTGCCCTTGTAGTGCGCGCGCAGCGCCTGCACGGCGTCGTCCTTGCTCAGGCGAAACGGGAGGATATAGTCCGGCCGCAGCGCGCCCGAAAACTGCCCCGGCACGATCGCCGGGTTGCCGCAGTAGGGGCAGGCCGTGGCCGCGGTGCTCTGGTCGCAGATGAGCTCCGCGCCGCACGACGGGCAGCTGTAGACGCGCAGGCCGTCCGCCTCCGCGCCCCAGTCGCGGCTGAGGTCGGAGGTGTCCCAGCCGCCGGAGGCCGCGTCGGCTTCCGCAGCCTCGGCCTTGGCAGCCTGCGCTGCTTCGGCCTTCGCGTCGGCCGCCTGCTTGGCTGCGGCGGCCTCGGCCTCCTTGCGGGCATAGAGCGCCTCGATCTCGGCCACGTCGAATGACGAGCCGCAGTAGTCGCACGCGAGCTTGCCGCTCTTGGCCGAATAGTGCAGCGGGCCGGTGCAGGCCGGGCACTGATAGTTCGTTACCTGGGTCGGCATGGCGCATGCCTCCTTTCGTCCGGTCGGGGGTTAGGACTGGATGTCCCCATCGTCAAACGGGTCGCCGCACTCGGGGCAGAATTTCGGCGGATGAGTCGGGTCGTCCGGCTCCCAGCCGCATTTGTCGCACTTGTATTTCGGTGTGCCGGCCGGTTTCGGGCGGCCGCACTCGGAGCAGAACTTGCCCTTGTTCACCGCGCCGCACACGCACGTCCAGCCCTCCGGCGCGGCCGGGCGCGGCCGGCCGCAGTTGCCGCAGAACTTGCCGGTGTTGCCCGTCTGGCCGCAGGCGCACGTCCAGCTCCCGGCCGCCGGGGCGGCGGGCTGCTGGGCCGTCTGCTGCCGGCCCATGGCATAGAGGTCCTGCGCGTTGACGCCGCCCACCTGGCCGGCCATGCCCATGCCCATGAACGCCATGGCCGGGCCGGTGGCCGTGTTGGACGCGGCCGCCTTCATCGCATCGCCCTGCGAGCGCGAGAGCATCGCCGCCGCGCGCGTCGGGTCCATGTAGGCCGCGTCGCGCTGCATGTCCTTAATCATCTGCTCGTCGGCCTCGTCGGCCTTCACGGACGAGACGCCGAAGGCCACGATCTCCAGACCCCGGCGGTCGCGCCACTGGGCCGAGAGCTCTTCGTTGAGCGCCGCGGCGATCTCCCGCGTGTGGCCGGGCAGCGCCGAGTAGCGGATGCCCATGTCGCTGATGCGCGCGAACGCCGGCTGCAGCGCCGTGAGCAGCTCGCTCTTGAGCTGGCCGTCGAGCGTGTCGCGCGTGTAGTCCTCGGTCACGTTGCCGCAGACGTTGGTGTAAAACAGCAGCGGGTTTGCGATGTGGTAGCTGTACTCGCCGAAGCAGCGGATGCCGATGTCGATGTCGATGCCGGCGCGCTGGTCCACCACGCGAAACGGCACGGGGCTCGGCGTGCCGTACTTGTTGCCGGTCAGCTCCTTGGTGTTGAAGTAGTAGATGCGCTGATCCTTCGGGGCCTCGCCGCCGAAGGTGAAGCGCTTGCCGATGTTGCGGAACACCTCACCGATGCTCTCACCGAGGTTCCCGGCGAAGATCGACGGCTCGGTCGATGCGTCATACGTGTACTCGCCCGGCTCGGCGCAGACCTCCACGACCTTGCCCTGCTCGACGATGAGCATGCACTGCCCGTCGGCGACGGCGATGCGCGAGCCGGTGGTGATGATGTTCTCGTCGCCGTGCGTGTTGCTCGAGCGGCGGGTGGTTTTTTTCTGTCCTTTCACGGCCAGCACGTTTGCCGGCAGGGCCTCACAGGTGAAGAATTCTTTCCACTGGTCGGCCAGAACGCCGCCGGCAGCGCCCGCGGCAGCTTTGATCAGTCCCATATACAAACTCCTTTTTGGTGATGGTTTTTCGTCGGATGCGGATGGTTGTGACGGTTTTTCGTCCGCGCTTACATTATAAGGGCGCGCGCGCGCAAAAGCTACACCGGAAGCAAAAATTCAGGCAAAATTCAGAATTTTTTCCCGCCCCGGCGCGATTTTTCGCCGCCCGCTTGACAGCGCCCGCGCGCGGGGGCGATCCTGTCGGCGGAGCTGAGCGACGGCGAGTGGTATCTCACGTCCGACCACCCCATGCGCCGGGAGCACTACCTGTCGTTCGCGGCGCTGGTCAATGAGGACACGGTCGTGCTGCGGCGGCTCTACCCCGAGTGGGGCGCGCAGACGCGCCTGCCGTACTTCGCGCACGGCACACTGCTGTGGTACTGCACGCAGCACGGGCTGTTCGCGCAGCCGATCGACGCGCACAAAAAGTGAGCAGAAAACAGCCGGGGCGTCCCTTCTGGGATGCCCCGGCTGCTGCTTTGTGTGCTCACGCGATGCCGGTGACCTTATAGTCCTTGGCCTCGACCGTGCTCTTGAGCACGGCGTCGTCCACCGGCGCTGAGCGTCACGACGGCGGTGCCCGCCGTGTGGCTGACAGCCGCCTCGGTGACTTCCGGCAGCGCCTCGAGCGCCTTTTTCACGGTCGCCTCGCAGTGAGCGCACATCATGCCTTCGATTTGAATGGTCTTTTTCATTGCAGTTTCCTCCTTGATTTCGGGTACTTCTTTGAGATGGTTTGCACGTTTATGATCGTGGCGCGTATCGCGCAGCTTGAACAGATTCAGGCGCAGGGCGTTCGTGACCACGCAGAAGCTCGACAGGCTCATGGCCGCCGCGCCGATCATGGGGTTGAGCGTCAGGCCGAGCGGGACGAACACGCCCGCCGCGATGGGGATACCGATGGTGTTGTAGAAAAATGCCCAGAACAGATTCTCGTGGATGTTGCGCAGCGTCGCGCGGCTGAGCCGGATGGCCGCCGGCACGTCGCTCAGATGGCTGTTGACGAGCACGACGTCGGCCGCGTCGATGGCCACGTCCGTGCCCGCGCCGATGGCGATGCCGATGTCCGCGCGCGTGAGCGCCGGCGCGTCGTTGATGCCGTCGCCGACCATGGCGACCTTACCGCGCGCGCTCAGGCGGCGGATCTCGCGCTCCTTGCCGTCGGGCAGCACGCCCGCGATCACCTCGTCCACGCCGGCCTGCGCGCCGATGGCCCTGGCCGTGCGCGCGTTGTCGCCCGTGATCATGACGACGCGGATGCCCATGTTGCGCAGCTCGCGGATGGCCTGCGGGCTGTCGGGCTTGAGCACGTCCGCCACGGCGACGATGCCGAGGAGCTCCCCGCCGCGGGCGAAAAACAGCGGCGTCTTGCCGGCCTCGGCCAGCGCCTGCGCCTGCGCCTGCATGGGCGCGGGAATGTCGGCCGCCGTGCGGATGAAGTCCGCGTTGCCGCCGCAGAGCGGCTGCCCGTCGAGCGTGGCCCTGAGCCCGTTGCCCGGCAGGGCCTGAAAGTCCGCGACCTCGGCGGCGGTCAGCCCGTCCGCCTCCGCGCGGCGCAGCACCGCCTTGGCCAGCGGGTGCTCGCTCCGGCGCTCGAGCGCATAGGCCAGGCGCAGCAGCTCCGTCTCCGTCACGCCCGGGGCGGGGCAGAGGTCCGTCACGGTCGGGTCGCCGGAGGTGATGGTGCCGGTCTTGTCGAGCGCGACGATCTGGATGCGGCCGGTCTCCTCAAGGGAGGCGGCCGTCTTGAAGAGGATGCCGTTTTTCGCGCCCATGCCGCTGCCGACCATGATCGCCACCGGGGTGGCGAGGCCGAGCGCGCACGGGCAGCTGATGACGAGCACGGAGATGCCGCGCGCGAGCGCGTAGCCCACGGTGCGGCCGAGCAGCAGCCAGACGACGAACGTCACGAGCGCGATGCCCATGACCGCCGGTACGAACACGCCGGACACCTTGTCGGCGATCTTGGCGATCGGCGCTTTCGTGGCCGCCGCGTCGCTGACCATCTGGATGATCTGCGAGAGCGTCGTGTCCTCGCCGACGCGCGTGGCGCGGCACTTGAGAAAGCCCGACTGGTTCACCGTCGCGGCCGAGACGGCCGCGCCCGGCGCTTTGTCGGCCGGGATGCTCTCGCCCGTGAGCGCCGCCTCGTTGACTGCGCTCGTGCCGGCGAGCACGACCCCGTCGACCGGGATGCGCTCGCCCGGGCGGACGACGAACACGTCGCCGGTTTGCACCTGCTCGACCGGGACGGTCACCTCCGCGCCGTCGCGCTCGACGGTGGCGGTCTTCGGCGCGAGCTCCATGAGGCTGCGCAGCGCGTCGGTCGTCTTGCCCTTCGAGCGGGCCTCGAGCGTCTTGCCCACCGTGATGAGCGTGAGGATCATGGCGGCGGACTCGAAGTAAAAGTCCATCATGTAGTTCATGACGGCCTGCTCGTCACCGCGCACCTGCGCGCCCGTCATGGCGAAGAGCGCGTACGTGCTGTACACGAACGCCGCCGTCGCCCCGAGGGCCACGAGCGTGTCCATGTTCGGCGCGCGGTGCCAGAGCGCCTGGAAGCCGCTGATGAAAAACTTCTGGTTGATGACCATGATGATCACCGTCAGCAGCAGCTGCGTCAGGCCCATGGCGACGTGGTTGCCGTCATAAAACTTCGGCAGCGGCCAGCCCCACATCATGTGGCCCATGGAAAAATACATCAGCACGAGCAGAAAGCCCAGCGACCAGAAGAGCCTGCGCCGCAGCTTCGGCGTCTCGTGGTCGGCCAGCGCGTCGGCGCCGGCGGCGAGGCCTGCGCTCTGCTGCGCGCCCTTGACCGACGCGCCGTAGCCCGCGGCCTGCACCGCGTCGATGATAGCCTGATCGGCCGCCGTGCCCTCCACCCCCATGGAGTTGGTCAGCAGGCTGACCGAGCACGCCGTCACGCCCGGTACGTTCGACACCGCCTTTTCCACGCGCGCCGAGCAGGCCGCGCAGCTCATGCCGGTGACGTTATATTGCTTCAATGTCGTTCCTCCTTTGCGGTGCGGCTCATTTCATGAGTTTCTGCAGCGTCGCCACCAGCTCGTCGATCACCTCATCCTTGCCGTCGCGGATGTCCTCGACGACGCAGGTGCGGATGTGACTGGCCAGCAGCTCCTTATTGAATGCGTTGAGCGCCGCGCCCGCCGCCGCCGACTGCACGAGAATGTCCGGGCAGTAGGCGTCGTTTTCGACCATGCCGCGGATGCCGCGGATCTGGCCCTCGATGCGGTTGAGCCGGTGGATGAGCCGCTTGTATTCCTCCGGCGAGCGCTCCTTTTTGCGCTGCGAACAGCCGCAGCAGCACGTTTTCTCATCGTCCATGTATTCGTACCTCATTGTTTCCCGTATACCCCTTGGGGGTATTTTTGAATATATACCCCCCGAGGGTATTTGTCAAGCGAAAATGCGCATGTTCTTGACAGCGGGCGCGCGCGATCTGCTCGATTCCGCCGGCTGCCAGAACGTCAAGGGCGGCTGGCCGGTGCAGGCGTCCGACCGCATCGAGGCCGTGCTCGAGGCCGTCGGCCTGCGCGGATAAGTTGCAGGCAGAAAACCGCCACGCCCCTGCGCGCCGGAATGGCGCGCAGGGGCGTGGTTTTTATTTTGCTGCCGGTGCTCAGCCGCGGTAGTCGCCGGTCGCGGAATCGACCGTGACGTAGGGCACGACTTTGCCGTCGAGCTTCACATAGACCTGATAGATGCCGTTTCCGAGATCCTCGTAGTGGTCGGGTGTGACGCCGTAGTCTTCGAGCAGGCTCCGTTCAAACTTGGCCTTCCAGCCGTCGCTGCCGGCGTCTTTTCCGGCGGCGGGCGTCGGTGTCGCGGCCGGGGCGGCGATGACGGGCGTCTCAACGGCCGGGGCCGCAGGCGTCTGTGCGGGATCGGATGCGGCGGCGGTCTGCCTGCCGCAGGCAGTCAGCGCCAGCAGGAGCACGGCGGTCAGCAGCGCGGCCGCGTGTTTGCGGTGGGTCATGGGCAGTCCCTCCTTGGTGATGGTGTTTTCGGTGTTTTTGCAGGCATTTTACATCAAAATTCGCAGAAATACCACCCTGGGGTGCAAAATTCAGATGTGAATTCAGATGTGAATGTTGCGCAGGCACGGCGGCGGGCGGATTTTTTGCGCTTGACAGGGCCTCCGGCGCAGGATATTCTGTCAGCAGAACGGAGGGGACGCGCGTGCCGGAGAAGTATGTTTTTCCTATTTTAATGCTAGTGATTTGGCCCGTCCATTTTTTCTATGTTCGTAGTGCGATTTTCAGCATCTTGAGAGCCGCCATGAGCAAGACGATGACGCAAAAACAGCGAAAGGCGCACCCCGGATTCTGGAACTGGCTGACCTACCGTGGCGTCGCATCGGCAATTCGCTTCCGATCCGAATTTGGTACTATTGTGAACTGCTCAAATATCCGCTTGCGGCGCTCACGTTTTATGTGCTGATGTGGCTGCTCGGTGTACCGCTCGATTCGCTGCGGAAGTGGCCGGCAATCGTTGTCATTTCTTCAGAACTTCCGTTAGCCATATATTTTTTCTTTTTTACTGTGCCGGAGGCGGGAACAGGAGATCGTTTGCCCGCGTGGACGGTCAAGCACTTTTCCCCCGACTGCAGCGACGACAGAAAGCCGCGGTGATGACATGCGCGGAAAACAGAGTTCAAAAATCAGTCTGAAAAAGCGGCTGCTCAAACGGCGGCAGGCGCTGACTAGGCGCTGGAACAAGCAAAGCACGCGCCGTCATCTGCTGGTGTATCTGCTGTGTAACTTACTTCTGGTCGGCAGCCTGTACGGCTGCATTTTTGCGATTCCGAATGTGCGGGATGTCCGCACCGTCCGCACAAAAATCACGGATGTGCACTATGAGGCCGTGCGGTGGGCGCAGTGGATCGCGTTTACAACGCCGGACGGAGAGCGATTCTTCCTGCGCAGAGATTGGCGCGGCTATGACGCAGCGCGGGAAGATACTGCGCGCCTGCAGGTGTTGGCAGCAGGTGGGACGGAGCTGGAGCTGACGGTCTCCGGCCGCCGGTTTTCCTTTCTGGATATGCACAGCGGTGAACAGCAGGTCGTCGGGGTACGCGCGGAACAGGAAACATTTCTGCCGGTGTCCGAATGGGTGGCAGATGTGTGCCGCTCCCGCGTGACGGACAGCGTCCTGCTGGGTGTTTATGCCGTTATAACGCTGGGCGGGCTGCTGTACCTGCTGCTTCTTAGCAAAACGTAAAAAACACCGCCGCAGGGTTTGCTCCCCTCACAGGGGTAACAAGTGATTCCTGGGATACCCCGGCAGGTCATCGTGTTTACGATGCCTGCCGGGGGCTTCTCTGTGTCCTGGGTTTGTAGGGGTTCCGGTGCTTCCATCGTTTCTTCCACATCCTGCCGACCACTGCCGACATAGCCAATGCCGTTGTAGTAGATCTCCACGGTCTGGGGCGCGTACTTAGACCACTTCACCTCTTTCTCGTGGACCACGATCTTCTCAATAAACAGCCGCAGCAGTTCCGGCGTTAGTTCCGTAATGTCCATGTACCGCTTCGCCTTGTCGAGGAAACCATCCGTCCCGCTCACCGTTTCCCGCAGGCGTTGGATGTCAGCTTCTTTCTGCGGGATACCTGCGGCGATTTGATTCTGCTCCTCCGTGTAACTGCTTGAGAGCATTTGGAACTGCTCTGTAGTAATGCGGCTAAGCACACTGTCCTCATACAGCTTCTTGAAGATGGCATCCAGTTCGGCTTTCCGCTTCCGCATGGCTGCCAGTTCCTTCTCCCGCCTGCGGATCTCCCGCTGAAGCTCGGCGGACTGCTTGCTGCCAATGTAGGCGGCGAACTTTTCCGGATGTTCCCGCGCCGCGCTCGTCACCCAGCGCAGGTCCTTCAGTACGATCTCGTCCAGAACGCACTCCCGGATGTAGTGGCCCGTACAGGCTTCTCCATCCTTCTTGTAGGTGCGGCAGGTGAAGTGATTGTAGCTGGCGGACATGGTATGCGCACGGTGCAGCACCATGTTGGAGCCGCAGTCGAAACAGAACACAAGGCCGGAGTACTTGTTCTGTTCTTCCATCTTGGTCAGACGGCGCTTGTTCTTCCGCACTCTCTGTACCATGTCCCAGACCTCCCGCGTAATGAGGGCGGGATGGGTATTCTCAAAGACCATGCATTCCTCTCTTGGATGCTCGACCCTCCGTTTGTCCTTGTAGGACTTCGTACTGTACTTCATGTTGACGGTGTTGCCCAGATAAATTTCGTTTTCCAGCAGGTTGGCAATGGCGCTGTCAGACCAGTTATACGGATGTGCTGTATCCAGACAGGTGTGCGTGATGCCGAATCTGGTGTAGGTGTACGTGGTGGGCGTCAAAATCTGTTCTTTCTTGAGGATGCGGGCAATTTGGCTGGGGCCACTGCCAGCGGCGCACATGGCAAAGATCCTGCGGACGATGGCTGCCGCCTCCTCATCCACGACCAGTTTTTTCGTGCCTGGGTCCTTTCGGTAGCCGTAAGGCGCTCTGGTCCCCAGCCGTTCGCCCCGTTCCGCTTTGGCCTTCAGCACCGCACGGATCTTCCGGCTGGTGTCCCGAATAAACCACTCGTTGAACAAATTCTTGAACGGCATGAGGTCGTTGCTCTCGCTGCTGTCGGTATCCACATTGTCATTGATGGCGATGTAGCGGACGCCGAACATGGGGAAGCGTTCCTCGATGTAGAGCCCCGTGTGAAGCTGATTTCTACCGAGGCGGCTGAGATCTTTGGTCACAATGATCCCGATCTCGCCGTTTTCCATGTCTGAGATCATCTGCTGGAACGCCGGTCTTTGGAAGTTTCCTCCCGAAAAACCGTCATCCACATAAAAGCAGGGGCTGGGGAAATGGTGATCTTCTGCGAACTTCTGCAAAATAGCTTTTTGATTCTGGATGCTGTTGGAATCGCCCTCTATCCCATCATCCTGGCTGAGACGGCAGTACAGGGCGGTTTTCCTGATTTGGTTTGACTGATTCATACAGCCCTCCTTTTCTTTGCCAAACCGTTCAGAGCATTGCGACACCACACTACCCCGAACGGCCTGAAATGTCCAGCACTTTACGCACACAGCTTCCGATGCTGAAAGTCCAGTTCCGCCAGAGCTTTCAGCTTGTCCTCCGCGGTTTCGCTGCCATGCCGGGGAAACACGGAGATGACTCGAATCTCCCGCCCGCAGGCTGTCTGCATCCGCTCAACGGTGATATGATGATCGTCGATGGTGATATTGGCTTTTTGCTCCATAGGCTCTCCTTGTGTTATTTGGTTTATCGAGTTTGCCCACACGCCGCCTGTGGGGGCCTCTGCCGGAGGGGATGGGCAGGGACGCTGCCCGATTGCGGAAGAACGCCGCACAGGGCGGCACGGGGCGGCACGGGGCGAACGGGCGGGTGTTTACTGCCCGTCCTTGTGGCTCAGATCATGATGGGCGTTTATGTGGTAGGCCTGTTCGAGAATGTGTTCCAGCAGGAAACGGATTCTGTCCGCCGCCTCCCGGTCCAGTTCCTTTGCGCGGGGATTCCGCAGAATCTGGCGGATATTGGAGTCGATCTTGTTGACTTCCTCGTGGAGCCGAAACCTGATCCGGCTGGGTCTTTCCACGATCTCGCTCTCTGCAATGAGCTTGCGGAAATAGGTGGTGACCGGCAGGCGGGTCAGTTCCCGATAGCGTTCCAGCCTTTGGAATTGTTCCTCTGTCATCCGGACAGAGATGCTTTTGCTGTTGTCCCGCAGTTTCCCTCTGGGAAGCGGCTTTTTGCGCTTACGGCGCACGGGTGAATCCCTCCTTCCTGATCTCGTATGCTGCCTGGGCAATGTCCTTCAGACAGTCGAGTGCTTGCCGAAGCCCCTCTGCCGTGCCATATCCGCTGTTGAAGGCACGAGCCACGGTGTTGATCTCCCGCCCCTTCTGATTGAGCAGGCAGAGAAAGTCCGACATGACACCGTTCCGACTGATGATGGGACGATTGCCGGCGAGCTGCTCCATAAGCCATGCGTTGGCAGACAGCCCTGCCGCCCTGCTTCGTTCCATGAGCCGGCTGTATTCTTTGGCACTCATGCGGACGCAGGTCCGATGTGTCTGTTTGTTCATAAACCACCTCCAGACCGCTTCCGGCAATGTTGCCGAGAGCGGTTTTCTGTTTTTTTCAGATACCCCCTCACTACCCCTCCCGAAAAAACAGCATGGTGAATAACAAAAAATCCAAAAATTTTGCAAAAAAAATTGAAATCCAGGGTGTGCAATAGACACCCTCGCCGTCCAATCAAGGGGGTCTTATTGACACCCAAAGCGAAAAAATCGGCAGACAGACCCTTATAAAGTCTGTCTGCCGATGGTAACATACCACAAATCGAAGAAGGAGGCTCGGAACATGATGTATGCTGTTTTATCATTGGGGCTGGCGCTGCTGGGCGGGATCGTCCGTCTGGCACAGACACTGCGGCTGTCCGTACCGCTGCTGTACGGGGCGCTGGTCATCACGGTATTCCGCCCGTGGTATCTGGCCCATACCGCTCTGGCGGACGGCATTTTCCTTGTGCTGGCGGGTCTTGCGGCGCTGTCATGGGTGGTGACGCTGATTCGAGCGGTGCGGGAGACGATCTGGTAAAGTAAGGGTTGGCAAGATTGCCAACCCTTACTTTCAGACAACCTTGTCAAAAAGTCTGACCGGGTTCGGTGAATTCACCGAACCCGGTTTTCAGCGTCTGCCGCTTTTGACAATGTTGTCTGAAGCGCTTTAGGGCAGTCCGCTGTGATCGGGTTCGGCCATATTGCCGAACCCGATTTTTACACTCACTTTCCGGCAATGCTGCCGAGAAGTTCCCGCCCGCGGGCGGCATGGGGGACTGGGGTTTACCCCAGCAAGCAGTATTTTGACATCAAAATGCGATGCTTGCGTCAATGCCGCCATAGGCGGCGTTGGAGGAAGGAAATTACTTGCTAAATTCTAGATATACAGGGTTGTATGAACACAAATACTTTTTGTCATGAGTCCATATCGTCTGTTAAATCAAACGCAGAAGCAATCTTGACTTTAAGGCAATCTCTGACTGCTTTAATTGCTTGGGGACGTTTACTATATATTTCTCCACCGTCAATCGCAGTGGCTAATTCCTCCGGACTACTAAGTGAGAGTAGGTCTAAGTACGCCATTGCTCTCGATGTTCCAACATAAAATACATTGCGTTCTTGAGGAGAGGAAAAAGTCTCTTTATCAATGTCAATGCAGATAATTACCTCTGCCTCCAACCCCTTAAATTTTCGAACAGTTGTAAAGAAAATAGAGTTTTCTTTTGGCTCACGCGACAGTATGTATTTCCCAGAAATGCAAAGATCTGATTGTTGAAGCATAGATTTCCCCTCTGGCTTCATTGATAGAACGACAATATCTTTTTCTTTGATACCCGCAGCGGTATATTTTTTTATTAGTTTGGCAAGATATTCTTGTAGCGTGGTTTTGCCATCAACAAAGAATAGTTTAGGTTTCCATGTGCTGAAACTATCAAATTCACGGCGCATCTTTATGCGGCTTTCTTCAAGACCGATGGGGCGAGTTGATGTAATAGCAATTTCTTTTGTATTTCTGCAGTTCCGCGAAAGCACCAACCGACATTCCATTTGGTCAAGCCATTGTGCATAGTTCACCCCTGAACAAACTGGTTCTTATCATAAAACACATAAAAGCATCCGTTTTTTGACCTGGCAATGGCGTGAAGGAGTTGCAAGTGTTCGTCTTGAAAATCTTGTCCTTCATCAATTACGATATGGCAAAAAGGAATTTCATACTGGTCCCAGTCCATAAGAAACTCAGTAATCATTTCTGTTCGCTCACTCGGACTTTGACTAAAGTTACTTGTATATTTCGTCAGAAGGCCATCTAGCGTATAAAAAGCAATGCCCGATTCTGCGGAATATGCATTTTGCAGATGATTCTTCAGAAAGCGGTTAAAGCAAAGGAAAAGAACAGGGCCGCTTTCAGAGAGTGACTTAGCTTTTTGCACCGCAAGTACGGTTTTTCCAGTTCCGGCAACACCGTGAATAGCAGCTTCTTCTTGCTCTTCAAGATAGTCCAACAGATACATTTGTTCCGCGGTCATCTTTCGGAACATAGCTTTTGTTGAGAGCATCCTGCTTCGGATACTCTCAAAGACGCCAAATTCCGGAGCTAACGTGTCAAGGACTTTTGCCGTGGTTTCATTTGAGGGTACAACATGCTTCACGTCATAATAACGATAAACTTTTCGAATGGCCATTTCTGCAGAGGTGGGAGACTGCAAGTCATTGCTCCATAAGACAGTTTCTTCCTTGTAATTTAGCGGCATTGCCCCATCAACGCAAGCTTTGTCACCCGATGTGAACCAAACTGCAGAGCAAAACGAATAGGGAGAGGAGCCACCAAAGCGCCGCTTTATCTGGTCCAGAAAATAATATTTGCTACGCTCAGCTTGCTCCATCGGATCAATTATTTTTTCATGCCCGGAATAGCGGTTGATTTGAATCCATCCGCGCTCACGACTAAACGCAATCTGTCCATCTTTTACTTCAAAGACAATAAAGCCATACACGGGATGAAAAATTGTAAAATCCGCTTCTCCCCATTGTACGTATCTGTGGGCACCAGAGTATGCAGATTTCTGCAACTTTTCGTTCCAGCGCGTAGAGTGGAAAATATAATAATCATCAGGGAGCTGAGCAAGGAGTTCGTAGAGAAGTAGTTCCCCACCACTAGCATTAAAATCTTCCTTAGTTTCCATGCTGGGAATCATAATCGCCAATTTCTATCAACTTCTTTCTTTCAACTTGATACTCAGTTCTTCTGGGGATGTGTGTATGTCCATCAACAACCAGTCACTGTTGTTCAATATGTTTTGAACATCGGCATCCAATGCATCAACGATCAAAATTCGTTGCTTTTCCCACGCGAAGCAGGGTTCGACATAGACATCATCCACATGAACATCCGGCAAAATCAGGGCTTCTAGGGAAATACCAGCGGCGTCCCATGCTTGTCCAATGGCGACATCAAATCCACTAACGGAAAAAACCTCTTTCCATGAAGAATAGTCGTTAGCATAAGTATCACCCTGAATCGCAATAGGCTGCGCTGTATGTGAGGAAACATCAGTGAAAATTTCCTTTTCTGTTTCTTGTAGTTCGACAGAAGTGTATTCACCCAGCCAATTCGACAAAAATGAAGCCGCAAGATGTCGGTCTAGGGAATCGTGTACTTTCTGATTATAATAGTTTCTGAGGCAATGGTAGCAGGATGGCTCGCAACTACAATTATGTACAACAGAATATGCTGCTTTCAAAACACGAGCGAAAGCAGCACCGTCATCCGTAACCAACCTACGCACATGACCAGCACCACCAGCAACTGCATCATAGAGAATAATGGAGAATAGCAGTTTGCTGTTTCCACTCCAGTTTTGCTGATGTAAACATCCCTTTAAATCGGTGCGTTCAATTCCAAGTTCTCTGGACAAACCCTCCAACAGAGCGTACATGACAGAAAGCATGGTTTTATAGTCAGCAGCATCGGACGTAAAGAATGTTAACTTCACAACATCTGTCTTGAATACGTGAGAAAGGTACAGTGGATCACCGGTACCTTCGTATTTACAAGGATACCCCCATGATGTCTTGTGGCTATAAAATACGCCATTTGCATCGCTTGTCCATCCACAACGTGGGCATACCCTATGCTGTGCAGAACCAATTACAACAAGCGAATCATTTGCAGTAGACTGCAATTCCACCTTTGCACCATCAAACGAGAAAGCTTTCTTTTTAATGATATCACGATCTTGATCACCGATATAATAATCTTCCGTCTTGTAATCACGCTCCGGCCTTGTCATCGGAGCATCCTTTGCGTCTGCTTTGTCGGTGATAAAACCTAGCCTTGGTTCTATTGTTTCAATCCATGATTTTCCTGGTATTTTTTTGTGCCGCAAGATATGCATTCCTGTCCCGTTGTGCGGACCTGCAAATTGCGAGTGAAATTGTATTCATCACAAGTTTTGCATTTTGCGTAATACCCGTATGCTGCGGTTCGCTTTTGAACCGATTCCATCCTGATGTATCGGCTCTTATATAATTTCCCATCTGCAATGACCTCGGAACCAGGTGCGTATTCTGCGATTGCCATTTGCAAGTCACGCGCAAGCGTCAAATCCTCATTGCTGTTCCCGTTGCGTTTCCCTGCTATTTGCAGTTCAACGGTATCTACAGGGAATCCATATTTGGGAAGGATGTTGTTTCTGGCTAAGAAATCAATTAGACTTCTGCTATAACCATCATCATCCGCGCACCGAAGCCGCTTCAACTCATGATAAAGGCCACTGGAACGTTCAGGATTCGTTCTTTGAGACTGTTTCCACGCTTTTTCTAATTCAGCCAGTTCCCGTTTATAGCGTTCGACTGCAGACGATAGAATGCCGTTTTCGCCGATGAGCTCATCAATCCATGAATTATCATGAATTCCCATTGGCTGATGCATTTCGATCGGGACAGACTTTTTAAGAAGGCTTACAAGTCGTTCAGAAGGCGATGTCAAAAAATCTTTGAGCTTTTCAAAACCGTCCCCATTAAGAAATACGGTTGCATTATCTCCATTATAAACTTCGGGGTACTTCGCAAAAAACTCACTTAACGCAACAGCAAAAATATGCCGGTAAATAACCTTTTTATTTTGCAATGAAAAAACAGGTGCAGAAATCTTGCCGGAAATGATACTTTCCGGATTATCGTAATATGTAAAATCATGAGATGAGAGCTTTGCATATGTCATAACAAACGCCGCTGAGTGTGATGAACGACCAGCACGGCCAGCACGCTGAACATAGTTGGAAGGACTCGGTGGTATATCTCGCATACATACCGTTTCCAAGCCGCCAACATCAACACCCATTTCAAATGTAGTAGAACAACTTAGTGCGTTGATTTTCCCATCGACAAATGCCTGTTGATATTGTGTCTGCCGATTTCTAGAAAGCTGTGCAGTATGCTCTTTCACCTGTAAAGGTTGCATTTTATCGCTGCTGTAGAGCTTCATATAGTGGTTGACGTTAAAATAGGTTTGTGGATCTTTGATTTCTTCTAACTGTCCATCACAACGCATGATAGCGCAGCGATTTTTGACATTATGCACTGTGATGCGTCCGCATTTTCTGCAGCGGTATGTATGTACAGCAGGATCAGCATTTAATCGAATTCTAAAATCACAGATATTGAGCGCATATTCGGCATTCTTCTCTTGCTCAAAAACATTCTCCCAATAGTCTTTCAAGAATTGATTTGCATCATCTTCCGACATACCGGTTGCAATGCAAAGTCGCTGTAAGCGAGTGCTTGGGTAATATGCGTTCTTTCCATTTTCACGTGCCCGTGCGGCCCAGCCCATCAGATTTGCACGCCCGACAGTTTCACTGCTTTTACAGAGGATCAAGTGTTTTTCTTGGGGCGTAAAGAAAATATACTCCCGTTCTTCGTCGTTTAGTGTCATTCCTTCCCCAGCGTTAAGTGCCCCCGTATAGCATGCATCAAGAATAATAAGTTCGAGGAGGCTGCGAGCTTCTGTATTGGACAGATTGTAGGTACCTTCAAAAAATGTAGGGAGATCGTAGTTATCGCAAGGGTCGTTCCGTGTATATTCAAAAGAGATAAGCCCCATAGAGGAAAGGCTTGTGGCACGTCTGCCGTTAAAGAGTTCATTGAGCAAGGCTTTCCAAGCGTTGTGCCGATTTGTTTCTGAAAGGCTGTCTGCATCACGGATTCCGTCCGGACTCCACAGGCGGAAAGACTGTTCTTTTTCAAAGACTCTAGCAAGACGATCAACAAACGCCGGAACAGATAGGGAGTATTCGCCGTGTGCCTGCATTTCTTTTGCCACGTGCCAAATTCCGCGTCTACGCAGGAACTCTTCATAGGATTTCTCAAGATAATTAGCAAAAAAGCGGCTTCACTGCGGCTGTCAGAGAAACACAGAAACTGCTTCTCCTTCTTCTTTGTTTCAGGTTCTTTGGGCCTGAATGCAATCTTTGCAAATGGTCCACTCAGCGGCCTTGCTTCTGGCTGCGCCACATCTGCTACGGTGACAATTTCTCGATCTGGGAGTTGTTCGAACAAATCTGTACACAAAACAGCAGTTGCTGCATCAGCACCTAAATAAAAACTGCGAAATGTACCATAACCGCAAGCAGGGCATTTGGCGATGTTCTTTTCCTTGGTTCTACTAACACGCTTTAACGAAACATACTTGACGTTTTCGCAACTGCAGATAGGGCCAAAGTGTAAATTTGCCTTTGCATCAATCCGGCTGCATTGAGGACAAATCACAAAGTCATCTTTACCAAGATTCTCGGCTTGGTCGGTGCCAGCCACTTCATCTTCATCGTCAGAACTGATTTCACCAGAAATAGAAGAATCCCACAGCAAATAAAAATCACATTCTTTGGGGTCGCGTTCGGTCTTCCTTGCCACCTGCTGAAAAAAACCGTTTTCGTCTTTCCCAACGATAGCGATTCGCCCACAGTCTTGACACACGGAAATTTCAAAAACCCGCTGGCCTTCTTTGCTGTGTTCCTGCCTTCTGAGATAAAGCTGGCGTGGTTCATTCAACGTAATGTATGCACCTTCCAAAGCCCGAACGAAGAAATGATAGCGTGCTTTTATGAGGTTTGCGTTGCCCTTTTCCGCTCGTGTGCATACGGCTACAAAATCAATTAATTCTTGTTTAGAGATTCCTAAATCACAGTGAATTGCAGATATTGTTTTTGGGGTCCGAGTTGCTTCACGAAAACGGTAATAGAGGTCGCTATGAAGTAAAAAATTATAGAGCTTTTCGTCGTCATTGCCGTTCGGGGCAAAGTCCGGTATACCATACTTTGTAAATGCCCCTTTGACAGACAGCAAGCCATTTGCAATGTCACCAAAAAATGCTACCGGATATATATTCCGCTCTTCAATTACAGGGCTGGCATCAACCGAACGAATTATGTTTTCTTCCTTGAAATTTAATCCGCATAACTGCTGCCCGAATTCAACAATGCTTTTATTTGCTTCTTTTCCCCCGAGCGTTGCGCTCGTCAGGATATATTGAACCTGATCGGTTACTTTCAGCCGCGCACGTAACCGTCTCATCAGCATGGAGGTTTCCATGCCGGTTGTACCTTTATAGATGTGGGCCTCATCCAGAACGATATACCGTAATTTCGCGCTAGAAAAGACTTTATCGTCCTTTGGCCGCAGCAGCATATACTCCAGCATAGAGTAATTTGTAATCAAAATATGTGGAGGAGTCTGCTGCATGGTTTCACGAGAGATCAATTCGTTTTCAAGCGGCTCTTTTGTGAAATTATCGTCTTTTGCATGAATTTTGCGATATTCTGCCAGCGCTTCTTTCTGCGTATGTTTTGTATTGCCGTTATAAAGCCCAAAAGTAATGTCGGGATAGTTGCGCAGAAGATTGCGCATACGCTTAATTTGATCATTGGCCAGTGCGTTCATCGGATAAATAATAATTGCCCGCACACCGCTATCGGCGAGGGTTCCTTGTTCCTGTTCTCGCAGGAGTGCATTAACAATAGGAATAAGAAAGCATTCCGTTTTACCGGAGCCAGTACCCGTTGTAACAACAAGGTTGTTTCCCTCATTTGCCTTTCTTAACGCTTGCTCCTGGTGTAGGTAGAGTGGACGCTCTAATTTGATTTCGCGATCTTTTTCATCAATAGGCTCAAGCTGCGAAAATAATTTACTTGCGACCCCTTCATCCATTAACTCTGTCAGTGATTTTCCTGCTTTAAAAGAGCACTAACATCCAAATAGGGTCCTTTCGCTACAAAGCCATCCTGCTCAAGTTCCTCGCGTAACTTTTGGGCATAATAAGGATCCGCAATATCAAACGATGTTGCGATGTAGTCGATGAAACTCTGTTTCAGATTATCAGATGCAAGAATTGGGTTGAATCTGTTCATATATCGTATTCCTCTCTATATTCGAACGAATCGGCAATAGGTAGCCATTGCCGAGCTTCTTCCTGCGAAAACAGTTCTTTTCGATTTAAAATACGTACACGTTTGTTTTGTGAGAATAGTTTTGCATTTAGCTGAAGTTTGTCACCATCTGCATTAAAAACCAAGAGGTGGTCATGTTCCACACAGAAACGGATTGGATTGATTGTTTCGTAATCGAAAGAGATTCCCCGATTCATGTAGTGTAAACGACCGTCAGGCGTTTTGAATGATAGAATACCCGTATAGAAATGATCAGCGTGATCAATGGCACCATCATAGTCATCAAAGCCGTCATATTGTATGTCAACGATAATAGCATCATTTATTGCAATAGATGCGGTTTCATCGTGTCCCGTCTCGGGTGACCAAAAATGTGCTCTTGTCAAATATACACGCTCATTAACAAAGCTTTCTTCAGGTTTGGCTATAATCTCATATACGGTGTTCCAAAGTAATTGCGGATCTTGCTTTCTCTGGAAAGGAGATGTTTGCTTGGCTCCATTTAAATATACACGGCACTCATATCGTCCTGGTGCACAGCTAAAGTTGCGCTCCATGACATCTTTTTCAGCGTTTCACAGTAGATCCATGGTTCCTGCGACTCGTCGTTTTCCAATTGAATCTGAAATTCCGGGCCGCTGTCACCGATGTACTTTCCATTTGGATCCCATGTCAAAACAGAACCCTCTCGAGTGATCGGTGAATCGAGAAATATTGGTTTGAAGTGTATCTCTGTGAGTTTTTTCTGCACTACTATCCCATCACATTGAATCAACATCCCAAGAAGCAAGCTTTCTTTGCTCCCATCTATGGTTGTTAATTGGTTCCCGAGGTCAAATATTTTTTTATTCTTCAAGTGTTGGAGTGGCAACGGTCCAAGCATAGGGCGAACTGATACAGACTCGGGGGCTTCGATTTGTAAAAATGTTGTTTGTGGTATTGCTTTGTACCATATATGCTCGGGCCAATAAAGTGCGTTTTCACCATCTATTGTAATATTGATTTTGGGGACTGCTAATTTGCAACAAAGGCCTTGATTTCCCAAAGACACATCTATTTCTGTTTGATTCTCAATAAGTGAGAATCGTTGTTGTATCGTCGTGCCAGACATGCTGATTTTAACGCTTCCAACTTCGCCAGAACGATTCAGAAAGAACGGGTTGGAAAACTGAAACGAAAACTTAGGCAAAACCATATAACAGAATTCAGCAACTATTTTCCCGGTTTGAAATTGCTTGATTCTAATATTGTGCAAGAATCTGGCTGCACTGGGAAGTGGTATTTCAATTGAATTTGTCTGACTATCATAGAATTCATATAGGGAGTGAGTTCTCGCTTTTTCGAGTTGGAGTTGATAATTTTGCGCGGCATCTTTAGGGTCTAGAATAATATGTAGTACAGGGGATTTACTAAAGGCAAGGCACTCATTTCCTTCCTGAGATAATTGAATCCCGTCGATTGGCATGGGCGAAAAATAACATCTGAGGTTGTTCTTTTTTGATTGAGATAAAAGAATGTCAATATGATTAACAACGATTCTTTGGGCGGAAATCAGTGAAATATCAAATAGTTTGAAAGTACCTTTTGTGGATAAATCACAATATCGATCCTTAGGGTCATCAATTTCAACTATATCATGGTTGCTGGTTAACAGGTGAATCTGGCCATTTGTGCATCGCTCAATATTGCTCTCAAGGCCAAAAGAATTGAAGACTATATATTCCCGGAATAAGCATGAAGCAGAGTCATAGATTCTATTTTCTGCGCAGTAGAGTTGGAGCCGAAAGTTTAAAGGATCAGCCCACGAAATGTAGTCCAGATCTATAAGGGATAAATTGTATTCCCTAGTTGTGTAGCACATCTCATTACCATAAACAGATAGCGTGCGTTCCGCAACCAAGTTACCATTTTGATATAATTTTAAGATAGGTCGTTGTGTGATTTCGGGCAAGCGAATGCTTGGAATACAAATAAAAATGCTTTCATTTTCCAAACGGTATTGAGGGTGTATCTGTTCACGTTTAGATGCGATTTTTGCATTGACCTGTCTGAGCCTCACATTTTGCATCTGCTTTTTTTCGGTGGCTGTTTTTTTATTAAACCATTCTTGAAGTAACACATCCCAGCGATTGTTTTTGTTTATCGCAGGGGTATCACCCCGTAAAAGCATATCCATTTTGCCGGCAATAGCATCACAGACAGCGGCCATATATATTGGTTCATGAGAAAGGAGAAACTTTAGGCTAGATTTTAGTCTCCAGAACCCTGAGCCAAAACTTATTTGCGCATCATCATTATTGGCATCGTTGCTAAGGCGTTTCTGAATATTTTCTGTTAGGATTTCAAATGCATTATCAGTGTTATTATATTGACACTCCAAGTTGTTTCGATAAAAAGAATAGATGATGTCAAATAGCTCACTAATAGAATCCGCTGGCGTAAGCGCTTGAATTCTTAGTGTGTTGTAGTATTTTTGCCCGTACTCAGCAAAGTATGGGACATTCGCACGAATCAGCTCCGTCATCTTTTTATAGCAACTCTGCCAAGACGGAGGCAGTTGCAATTCATCATAGCCCAATCCAGACAGAATGTCCTCCCACACTTGACCATCATCTTCAGATGAATTCCGCAGCGTGTCTATCCTTTGTGTCAAAAAAATTGCCGCACAGACAAGCTCTTTTTGCTCCAACTCTGATAATGACTGCATACTTTGTGACATAAGTCGGGAAAATAGTTTTCTCCCATCTGTTACAATATCTTGGAATTGGTCTTCTGATGGTATATACTCCCCAATAAATGGTGTGTTGGCGCATAAAACATAACATAGCTTTACTGCAGAGTCCCAGTCTTCAATTGCACAAGAACTTGCTTTCATTGTATCTCTGAGCGCATATTTGCTTTGTGTTTGTTGCGTTATGCTTTCAAAAGACATAGTTATCCCCCCGCACCAGACGTGATATTTTCTGTATGGTAGTTTGGAATACTTTCATGCCGAGAAAACTATTTATAAAAATAACAATATTCCCAACAAAGCATTTGCCGATATTACCAATCATTATAGCATATGTGGTCGAATCGTGGTAGTACTTTACCAAATACGGACATAAGATTTCCTCTCATATAAAAATAATGGACATCCTCTGAATCAGAGAGGATGTCCATTACGCTCACACCAAGCGCTTCTGTGATGGTCTGAAGATCATCCAAAGTAGGAATTCCTTCATACATCCAGCGTCGAACCGTACGGGGAGTGCGGTCAACAATTGCCGCAAACTCCTTTTGGGAAATGCAGCGTTGCCAAAGCATGTGAGCTAAGTTGCCCCCAGCAATTTTGGAGAGAGCAGCTTTTTCTTGTGCCATAGAAATTACCCCTTTCTATTGGAAAAATAGTTCGTCCTAATAGCAAGAGGGAATTATAGGCATTTGTAGTATAACATAAAAACGCATAAAAAGCTTGTGTATTACAGAAAAACTAAAAAACTTTGTCGAAAAAGTTTAAGGGGCGCGATTTATAGTAAATCGCGCCCCTTAATTTGGCATTGCTCTAAACGGTCATTGATGTTGTCCTTGTGCGTGGATAACTTTTTCCCTGCGGCGGTGTTTTTCTGCCCGCGTGCGAATAAAACAAAAAATTGAATGAATAAATACTAATGAGCGCCGTTTCTCCTCAATTGCCCGCGAAGCTGGAAAAACGCTGGAATATGTGGGTTTTCAGACCTATAATAAGCGCATATAACCGTATCAAAAATAATTCATGTATGAATATGCTAATAATACGACGAATAATGAAATTAAATTCACCAAAAACCTTGTGTGCTTTGTCAATTGAAAAACTTACATTTCAGACGTAAACTGCACATAAGATTTTTTCCGTCTGCGGCGCACTCCTGCTGCTCCGGCGGTGAAGAATCCAATCTCATACAGAAAGAAGGCTTATCATGAAGAGGAGAATCTTGACTCTGCTGCTGACGCTGGTCATGGTGCTGTCGCTTCTGCCCGGCACGGCGCTCGCCGTGAACGACAGCAGCGCACCCGCCGTGACGTATGCCGATCTGGCAGACATCAACGGTACTGCGCTCGTCCCTGACGGCGCAGGCGAAAACACGGAACTGACCGTAGCGGACGCAGTGCGTGCACTGCTGCTGTGGACGGGCATGACCGAGCAGCAGCTCGGCTCGTTCCCGGATGACTATCTGGCTCAGGCCCGCAGCATGGGCATGATCGACACGGACACCGACGCCGACGCGCCCTGCACGCTCGCGGCTTACCGCCAGATGAAGGCGGTCGCCGACCAGATGTATGACGCGCTGCACGCCGACAAGCTGCAGCCGCTGTACATGAACGGTATGGCGCAGCCCATCTTCCCCTACACGACCGGCGAGGTCACGGAGGGCTACAGCAACGACGAGAGCGACATCATCCGCTACTGCGTCTATGTCGAGACCAACTACGACACCGACGACGACGGCAAGCTCGACCTCGTCAAGGCGCTCGTGCAGATCCCGCGCGCAGCGATGGAGGGCAACTACAAGGCGGCCACCATCTACGAGGCGCGCCCGTACATCACCGGCTGCAACGAGAGCATGAACCCCGGCAAGAACCTCGGCAGCGAGAGCTATGACATCTCCAAGCTCTACAGCCAGCCGGACAAGCGCGTGCCCGCCGGCACCGCCACGACCGCGGACGCGGCAGCTGCTGCCGACAGTGCCGACTGGTACTACTGGAACCCGTATGAGCAGATGTACGACTACGAGGACCTCAACTGGTATGACTACTATCTTGTGCGCGGCTTTGCCGTGGTCGAGTGCGGCGGTCTGGGCACGAAGGGCTCCGACGGCTTTGAGACCTGCGGCACCGATCTGGAGATCGATGCGTTCAAGTGCGTGATCGAATGGCTGCACGGCGACCGCGTGGCCTACACCGACAAGACCAGCAACGTCGCCATCTCGGCCGACTGGTCGAGCGGCAAGATCGGCATGACCGGCCGCTCCTACGCCGGCACGACGCAGTTCGGTCTGGCAACGACCGGCGTCGCCGGCCTTGAGACCATCGTCCCCGTCGCCGGCATCGCGAGCTGGTATGAGTACACCAACTCTCAGGGCATCTCCACCAACAGCCTCGTCAACTACTCCGAGCGGCTCGGCTGGTACTGCAACGGCCGCTACCTCGATCCGGACGACTACGCGACCATCGCCGAAAAGTACGGCAACTACATGTACCAGATCCAGCAGGATCAGCTCAAGAGCAACGGCGACTACTCCGAGCACTGGGCGACCCGCGACTACACGCTTGACGCGGAAAACATCAAGTGCCCGGCGCTGATCGTGCACGGCCTCAACGACGACAACGTGCGCACGAAGGAATTTGACCTCATGTATCAGGCCTATCAGAAGGCCGGCGTGAACGTCAAGCTCCTGCTGCATCAGGATGCGCACCTGACCCCGAGCTACCCCGCCGGCAACCTCGAGTTCTACATTGACGGCGAGAGCTACAACAACGTCCTCAACCGCTGGTTCAGCCACTACCTGTGCGGCGTGGAAAACGGCGCCGAGAACATGGCCGCCGTCACCGCGCAGAGCAATGTCGACGCCTCCGTCTGGAACACCTATGACAGCTGGACGACCGACGAGAGCATTGCCCTCTCCAACGCCGACGACACCGGCACGACCACCATCAACAGCGACTACGCCACGCAGGGCATCAACCGCAGAAACTGGCGTGACGCGCTGACCGCCGGCTCCACCGACGTGAGCGCCATGTACACCATGGATGTCGACGCCGACACCGTCATCAAGGGCAGCGTGGCCGTGAGCTTCACCGCCAGCGCTGATAACTATGACGCGCCGGAGACGACCAGCCCGCGCGGCACCGTCGACCACGACAACTATGTCGGCGAAGAGACGAACGCCCTTGACCACGACAACTACGTTGGCGCGGCGAGCGCTGACGGCGCTGTGACCGTGTCCCTGCCGGACGGCGCCGATCTGATCGACCGCGACGCGCTCATGGTCAGCGCCATGCTCGTCGACATCGCGCCCGAGGGCACGACGTTCCCGGCCTACAACACGCAGGGCAGCTATGTGCCCAAGACCATCACCGCCGGCGGCGCGTGGATGGGCGGCGGCCTGAACAACTATGACTACGCCGAGCTCAACGCCACCGACGTCAGCTACAAGATCATTGCGCGCGGCTGGATGGACCTCTGCAACCCCGGCGCTGGCTATGACTCCGCCTCCGCCGGCACGAAGGTCGCCCTCAAGGTCGGCGAGAACCACGACTACACCATCTACCTGCAGCCGAACCTCTACACCGTCAAGGAAGGCCACAAGCTCGCACTCGTGATCTACACCTATGAGCCGGGCAAGGCCAACTACAGCCAGGACTACCAGATCACGCTCGAAAACGCTTCCGTCAGCGCGGAGATCCCCGTTGATAAGATCCCGGCCGTTCCGGCGCTTCCGTTCACGGACGTCCCCGCAGACACCGAGCTCTACGCCGCTGTGAAGTGGGCCTACTTCAGCGCCCCGCAGATCACGGTCGGCGTGACCGAGACCACCTTTGCCCCCGCCAGCACCTGCACCCGTGCCGAGGTTGTCACCTTCCTGTACCGTCTGGCCGGTGAGCCGGATGTGTCCGGCACGGCGCTTCCGTTCACGGATGTGGCCGAGGATGCCTACTATACCGACGCGGTGAAGTGGGCGGCAGCCAACGGCGTGACCGCCGGCACGAGCGCCACCACCTTCAGCCCGAACGACACATGCACGCGCGCACAGGCCGTCACGCTGCTGTATAACGCAGCCGGCGCACCGGCCGTGAGCGACACGGTGAGCTTCGCGGATGTGGCGGCAGACGCCTACTACGCCGATGCTGTTGCATGGGCGGCAGCCAACGGCGTGACCGTCGGCACGAGCGCCACCACCTTCAGCCCGGACGACGCATGCACGCGCGGCCAGATCGTGTGCATGCTCTACCGCGGCGACACGCAGGCCTGAGCAAGACACAGAAAATCACCCCAAAAAGCGGCAGCGCCCATTGCGAATGCAATGGGCGCTGGTTTTTTGTACAGACGGCTTGCCGTTTGAGGATCACGCCGGAAGCTCTCTTGCGCGCTGCGGCGCGTGTTTGACAACATCCTGAGCAACGCCGCCAAATATTCCGCCGGCGACCTGACCGTCACGCTGACGCCGGACGGCGCGGTCACGTTCGCCAATCATGCGCCAAACCTCAGCTGCGTACAGGCAAACCAGCTCGTCGACCGCTTTTTCACCGTCGAGACGGCGCGCGCTCGGCCGGGAGGGGGAGCGGGGGAGCGGCGCCGCGGCCCGCCGGTCCCCGGCATCCGCCGCGGCGGGGAAAGCGCCGGAAACCTTGCGCCGGGTGACAGTTTTTGACCCGGAAGTTGCGTTTTGCCGGACAGTTTTGCGGGAAAACCCGGCGCCGCTTGACAATATCCACCGGCTTTATGCTATAATGACTCTCCTGCTTTGCGGCTGCGGCCGCAGCGGGAACGATCCGTTATGCTGAAAATCCATAAGGAGGTCAGAAATGACGAAATACAATCAGGTCACGCCGGAGATCGCCGAGCAGCTTCAGGCCATCGTGGGCGCGAAGCGCTTTTTTGCGGGCGACGCGGTGAAGGACGACTTCAGCCACGACGAAATGCCCATCTACGGCAAGTATTACCCCGAGGTGGTCTGCGAGGCAGAGAGCACTGAAGAGGTGTCCGCAATTCTGCGCGTGTGCTATGACAACAACATCCCCGTCACGCCGCGCGGCGCAGGCACGGGCCTCGTCGGCGGATGCGTGCCGCTGTGCGGCGGCGTGGTGCTGTGCACGACGCGCATGAACAAGATCCTCTCCTATGACATGAACAACCTCGTCGTGCACATCCAGCCCGGCGTGCTGCTGTGCGACCTCGCGGCCGACGCGCTCACGCACGGCCTGATGTACCCGCCCGACCCGGGCGAAAAGACCGCGACCGTGGGCGGCAACGTGTCCACGAACGCGGGCGGCATGCGCGCCGTGAAGTACGGCGTCACGCGCGACTACGTGCTGGCCATGACCGTGGTGCTGCCCGACGGCAGAGTCATGGAGCTCGGCAAGACCGTGTGCAAGACCAGCTCCGGCTACAGCCTGCTGCACCTGATGATCGGCTCGGAGGGCACGCTTGGCGTCATCACGGAGCTGACGCTCAAGCTCATCCCGAAGCCGGAAATGAACGTGAGCCTCATCCTCCCGTTTGCCGACGTGGAGACCGCCATCGCCTCCGTGCCGAAGATCAAGCTGGCCAACCTTGACCCGCAGTCGATCGAGTTCATGGAGCGCGACATCGTCGATTCCTCGGCGGCATTCACCGGCAACACCATCTTCCCCACGGTCGTGGACGGCAAAGAGGCGGGCGCGTACATTCTCGTCACCCTCGTCGGCGACAGCGAGGCCGAACTGACCGCGAAGATGGACCGCCTCGGCGCGCTTGCCGAGCAGTGCGGCGCGTACGACACGCTCGTCGTCTGGACCGACGGCCTGAAAAAGGACGTCTGGGCCGCGCGCAGCGCATTCCTGACCGTCATCGAGGCGGACACGAAGCTGCTCGACGAGATGGACGTCGTCGTGCCGGTCGACCGCATCGCGGAGTTTCTCGTCTACACCCGCGCCACCGGCAAGGCGGAGGGCATCACCATCCGCAACTTCGGCCACGCGGGCGACGGCAACCTGCACATCTACTGCTGCGCCAACGACATGGCGCTCGACGAGTTCAAGCGCCGCAGCAAGGCCGTCATGGACAAATGCTATGCCAAGTGCATCGAGTTCGGCGGGCAGGTCTCCGGCGAGCACGCCATCGGCCACGCAAAGAAGCAGTACCTGGTGGAGTCCGCCGGCGAGACGGCGTTCGGGCTCATGCAGGCGATCAAGCAGGTGTTTGACCCCAAGGGCATCCTCAACCCCGGCAAGGTCTGCACCAATGTGGAGGAGGGCTGAAGCATGCTGAATATTCTTGTTTGCGTCAAGCAGGTGCCCGACATCAACCTCGTGAAGATGGACCCCGTCACGGGCAGCCTGATCCGCGCGGGCGTGCCGGCGATCCTCAATCCGCTGGATGCCAACGCGCTTGAGGCGGCCGTGCGCGTCAAGGAGGCGCACGGCGGCACGGTCACCGTCATCACGATGGGGCCGGACATGGCCAAGGAGGCGCTGCGCGAGTGCCTCGCCGCGGGTGCGGACCGCGCCGTGCTGCTGTCTGACCGCGCGTTTGCCAACGCCGACACCCTCGCCACGAGCTACGTCATTGCGAGCGCGGCAAAGCTGCTCGGTGCGTTTGACCTCATCTTCTGCGGCAAGGAGTCGCTCGACGGCGCGACCGGGCAGATGGGCTCGCAGCTGGCCGAGCGCTTCGGCGCGAGCCAGATCTCCTCGACGGCGAAGATCGTCGAGGTGGACACGGCCGCGCACACCATCACGGCCGAGCGCGACCTCGAGCGCGGCACGGAGGTGCTGCGTGCGAAGTATCCCTGCCTGCTCACAGTCGAGAAGGCGAACTTCCGCCCCCGCATCCCGAACCTGAAACGCTGGAAGGCCTCGCGCACCGCGCCCATTGCGGTCTACAGCGCGGCCACCATCCCGGGGCTCGACCCCGCGCAGATCGGCGACCCCGGCTCGCCCACGAAAGTGCCGCGCACCTATCCGCCGGAGGTCGGTGCGAAGGGCAGCATGATCGACGAGGGCAGCACGGAAAAGAACGTGGACCGGCTCTTCGATCTGATCGCGGACGTGCTTTGAGGAGGTGCAGGCAGTGAATAAGACAGATTACAAAGACATGTGGGTCTTCATCGAGCGCGACGGCGACAGCGTGCTGCCGGTCTCGCTCGAGCTGTGCTCGGAAACGCGCAAGCTCTGCGAAGCGAGCGGCGAGAAACTCGTCGCGGTCATCGTCGGCAGTATCTCGGACGGCGAGCTGCAGCGCGTGCTCGACTGCGGCGTGGACAAGGTCATCCACGTGACCGGCACGGGCTATGACTACTTCAATAACGATGCGTACACCAACCTCTTCACCGTCCTGTGCCGGAAGTACCGGCCCACGGCGGTCATGGTCGGCGGCACGATCAACGGGCGCGACTTTGCGCCGCGCTTCGCCGCGCGCCTCGGCACCGGCTGCACCTCGGACGCGACCGAGCTCGTCTGGGATCCCAAGACAACGGACATCGAGTTCGTTGAGCCTGCCGTCGGCGGCAAGATGATGGCCGTCATCACCGTGCCGGTGGCGCGCCCGCAGGTCGGCACGATCCGCCCGGGCACGTTCAAGTGTGTGCCCTGCGGCGCGCGTGCGCACGAGGTGATCGAGGAGCACATCGACTTCCCGGTCGCGGACATCCGCACCGAAATCCTTGACTTCCGCGCTGACGATCTCGACGAGCGCCTGAACATCGCGGACGCGGACGTGATCGTCTGCGTCGGCAACGCGATCAAGGGGGCGGATGCCCTGCCGCGCTACCGCCGCCTGGCCGAGCGCCTCGGCGGCAAGCTTGCCTGCACGCGCCCGGTGTTCGACCGCGGCGTGCTGCCGTTCAAGCTCGTCATCGGGCAGTCCGGCGCTGTGGTCAAGCCGAAGCTGCTGCTGTCGTTCGGCGTGTCGGGCGCGGTCAACCACGTCACGGGCTTTTCGGACGCGGACGTGGTCGTCGCCGTGAACACCGATCCCGAGGCGGCGATCTTCAACTACTGCACCTACGGCATCGTCGGCGACATGGACGAGGTCTGCGAGGCCATGCTCGCAAAGCTCGGCGAGTGAGCCGGGACAAACATGCAAAAAAGCACCCGAGAGGGTGCTTTTTTGCGTGTTGCCCACCGTGTCGTAGGCGTCATAGTCCAGCAGGTAGTGCTGCCAGAAGCCCGTCCGACGCAAAGGATATCGGTATGCAGCCGATGAGCGCGTCGGACGCAGCATCTTCAAAGATCCGGGCTGGGCAAATGGCATACCATAAAACAAAAAGCAAAAAAGGACTTGGCATATGCCAAGTCCTTTTTCATGGCACCCCCGGCTGGATTCGAACCAGTGGCCTGCCGCTTAGGAGTAGACCCGATACGACATCGGGAAGTGGCATCTAATGCTTAAAAATGCTTGGAAATACAAGGTTTTTCAGCATTTCAAATCCCATCTGATACTACGCTGTGATAGCTAATTCAGAGGGATTTTACACCGTCCGATTGGCTCGAAATTAGCAAGTCTTTCGATTTTTGGTGGACGTTGCAAGTGCAAGTAAATGTCACTATGTAACTTCTCGTGATGCGAAATGATAGGAAATCCTATTCATTCTCGTGTGAGGGTGCGGGTGTCCTTAGACACAGATTTCAGTCTGTTTTATATATCATTTCAAAATGAATTTTTCAACCAGAATTATTAAGAATTTCAAAGGTTTTTCAGACTCAATGATTCTATGTAATTTAGACCCGCCGACGCAGGTCTTTTTTTATTTCAGCATAATCTCTCTATCCTCAGCGCCGAGCATATAAGCACCCTTGGCAAAAGCATCCCTTGCAAGAAGCTCTGCTACATCAACCCTATCGAACAGCATCCATATTTCTTTCTCTTTCGGAGTCAGTTCATGGCTATGGTCAAACAAATGCTCAAGTCCCAATCCTTCAAGCAATGCCGACTTTGCTGCTTTGTATTCCTCAGCTCTGCCAACATATTCGTCGTTCCTTTCCTTGGAAAAGGCCTCGATATTGTCAGCTCTCAGATGCTCGTAATACTCGTCCATAAAGATTCTATCCATACGCGTTGACCTCCATAACAAAAAATAAGGGCAGACCCTTTTACAGCTATTGTAGCTATGTAAAAGGATCTGCCCTTGCAGTTACTATAATGTTTTTGCCAGCGACTTCAGGAGTGCTGCCATTTCCGGATTTTGCAGAAGCTTCAGAAGAAGTTCTTTATCATCAGCGGAGCTTTCCGTTGCGGCTGGTTGAACCGGCTCAGGCGTTGCCTGTCTGCCTGAGTAGAACGCAGCTTCCATTCTTTCAGCGTTCAGTCTGCGGTCATCGTCGATGATATGGGAGTAAACATCCGCTACCATCTTGACCTGTGCATGACCGGAATCGCCTTGAACGGATTTCATATCGCCGCCGTTCAGCTTCAGCTTGTAAGTGATACTGGAATGTCGGAGACTATGGAAAACCACTTTCGGCAGTCCCTTCTCCTCAATCAGCTTATTGAAAGCACGGTTGATAACCTGCCCCTCAATCGGCTTGCCATTGGAAGAACAGAAAACCAGATTGAAGTCTACGAACTCGTCACCGAAAAGGTCTTTCAGTTCTTCGATGTCAGCCTTTCGCTGTACCAACATTTCCGCTACGGTTTTCGGTAAGAACACCTTGCGGACACTTGTTTTGGTCTTAGGAGTTTTGAGAACCAATGCGGTATGCGTACTGGCGAAGGTCGGTGGGAACTTGAACATGATGTCCTTACCGTCCAGATCTGCCATCGCTTCACGATTTACTCTCTGCAACTCCTTTTCAACGAAGATGCTTGCCTGACCAAGTTCAATACTGGTGGGGGAAATGTCAATACAGTCCCAGGTAAGCCCCAGAAGCTCGCCCATTCGCAGGGAACAGGAGAAGGCAAGGTTAATAGCCAGACGAAGAATATCATCGTCACAGGCTTCCAGAGCCTTCTGGAGCACTTCTGCTGTCCAGATATCCCTGGTCTTGTGTTCTTCTTTCGGCAGCGTAGCGTGCTCCACAGGGTTTCTGGTCATCAATTCCCACTTGACCGCTTGATTGAAAGCATTTCGCAATGTCTTGTGAACCTCTCGGACAGTATGCGGAGTCAGATATTCTGTACGGGCTTTTACATACTTAGAAGAAACCGCTTTGACGCCGTTCTCATCGGTGTATGTATAAACCACAGAATACTTCTTTTTTCTCTTAACGATAGATGCCATGTAATCAGCTCCTTTCCTGTCTATCTTCCGCTAACTGGTAGCGGGTCTGATTGTGATACCATTTTTCAAAGCTCTCTTTGGTAGCTCGCTTATACCTGCCAACCTTGATAAGCTCAAAATCTTCATTGGCAACGATATAGTAAATGGTCTGACGATGTACCCCAAGCATTCTTGCCATTTCCGGCAGACCGTAGGTGGATGCCATAATATCTGCATCCAGTTCCTGATCCTCTACCGTGCGGTAATCGGTTTGAGAAGCATACCATCTTTCAAAGCTCTCCTTTGTCACTCTGCGCTTGCCCAGGACATCGACCACATCAAAATGCCCTTTGGCAACCAGTTCGTAAGCAGTCGCTTCTTTCAGCCCAAGGCGCTGTCCAAGCTCCTCCATTGAATATGTAGTTTTCTTCAATTCCTCGCCGGGAGGGGTTCCATCGACCTTCTGGTATTTGAACTGATTGGCATACCATTCTTCAAAGCTGTCGATCATCACCCTCATGGTGTTGCCGACAAGAATGGTTTTGAAGTAATTCTTCTTAATGAGCCAGTATGACTCCGTTTTACCAAGACCGAGCATCCTGCCCATTTCCAGAACAGACATACTCGTGCGTTTTCTCATTTCCGCCATCGTACAACGGGTTGTACGACGCCCTTGACAAATCTTACATTTGATGATCCAACCACTCATCAAAACTCTTTTTGGAGATTCTGATACTGCCACCGATGCGGACGCTATGGAAAACTTTCTTTTTTCACAAGGTTGTAT
>VOFG01002807.1_pt1 | contig 63260 bp, 93 predicted proteins | sample 5384171 | NCBI WGS metagenome assembly VOFG01 (sample SAMN12384726, study PRJNA508395) | human gut metagenome | isolation source: healthy gut F | host: Homo sapiens
TCGGGACGAGAAAGGACTGAACCTCCATTGACAAACGGACTTACCGGATTACCACACCGGGCGAAGCTCCTGTTGCAGACAGCCCATATCCGCTCCTTTGTTCCGACAGGGAAAAGTCGTATATGGATAGCCTTGAACGACCGGTTATTAGAGTCCCAGTTCCCATATAAGCCCATGAAATACCTCCATCAACCCTGCCTTCCCCAACGGCAAACCGTCTACACTCAACCTTTCTTTGCAGAAAGGAAAAGAACGCCTGTGGATATGCACGTCGAATGGAGTTTCGTCTATACGGACAGTACACAAGACCTGCGCCATCTGCCGCCGGTGGACAGACCAACTCTCCTTTCACGCTTTTTCCAAGACAGGGACGGGCGGTATTGGCTCACCACATGGGGGAGAAGGGACTGTCAGGCAACTCCTGACCGATGAAACCTTGAAACATGTGGAATATATCCGTCAGGACATACAGTCACCACGAGGAAAAGTGGCAGACCGTAAAATTTTTCAGTACAGCCCAAGACGACACGTTCGGTTACATTTGGGCTTTTTGTCCTACAACAACCTGTACGCATTATGACGACCGTGCCGGGAAGTTGATGCCCGTGGCTTTGCCCGGACACATAGACACCGGCAAAATGTACACCAAAATCCTGAAAGACCACGATGGCAACCTGTGGCTCAGTTCTTACGACCGGCACGTTGCTCACGTTTCATACGGAAACCATACGAACTATCCGTTGGACGACGCAAGACCTTGGACTGGATGCCCAATCTGCTCACCTTGAATCGCGACACTCAGGGGCGCTTCTGGTTCGTCCAAGACCGCTTCGGTCTCTGCCTCCATGAGCCGCAACACGGAAAAACCGTTTCGCCACCCCGAAATCCAGAACCTGACGGTAGATGCCCGCGTCACGGTATCCAGTCCTGCGAGCGGCGGCTTATGGGTAGCAGCTCCCACCGCAACCGTGTACCCTGTTGACGTACGACCAAGGAACATTAAGGTAAACTGCGGAGGGCGTATGCTCTGCCAGCCTGCCGACGGCACGTCCCTGCTCTCCACGCCCGACAGCCTGCATTACCGCCTTTGCCCATGAGACGCTGTGTCCGTCTGGGCCTCCACTTCCCGACGTCTATATATAATAAAGGTGGAAGAAACGTATGGCATGTATTCCCACCCCCACTTGCCCTTTCAGAACCACGAGGACGAGGAGACGCGCTTTCTCTGTCCCGATGACTCGGGCGGCTTTTGGATAGCCACCAGTATGGGGCGCATCCTGTACGGTCAACCGAAGGATTCGGTTTTCAAGATTTCAGCGACCGTTTCGACACGCAAAGGCATGACGATATTGAATCTGTTATGGCGGAACCACCACCTTTGGCTCGTCTCCCACAACCGTTTCATCCACTACGACACACAGCGCCACAGCCTGCAACAATACACTTCCTCGGACGGTAATATGTCCCTCCTATCTTCCGCGACCAAGCTGCATTCCTTTCGGCCGACGGTACGCTCTACGCCGGAGGACGCGGCGGTTTCGTATCAGTCACTCCCCCTCCTTCATCCGCCCCTAAGGCTCTTTCATGTGCCGGTGATGCTGACCGACTTCAAAAGCGGTATGCGCAGTATGCTGTTCAATCCTTCCGGACGGTACGTGTCTGGACAGCCCGACCGGAACACGCTTCCTTGCAACCCGAAGCGGCCAACCTTTCCGTCAGCTTTTCCACTTTAGATTATGCTCGAAGCGGAAAAGTACGCTATGCCTACCGGTTGGAAGGCCTCGACACCGATTGGAACTACCTGCAAGAAGGGGAAAACACGGCTTACTACCAAAAACTGCCCAAAGGAAATTACCGGTTGGTCGTAAAGCCACAGACCGTAACGGACAATGGCAGGCTCCCGTCACGCTGCTCAACCTCACGCAACTTCCGGCTTGGTACGAAACCATTTGGGCTTACGCGGCCTACGTAACCGCAGCCTTGCTTCTCATTTACGTACTCCTTAGACTTTTACTTGCAACGATTGCGCAGCCGCAACCAGTTACAACTCCAGAAGCCCTGACACAAGCCAAATTGGATTATTTCACCAACATCTCCCACGACTTACTTACGCCGCTCAGCGTGATATCCTGCGTAAGTGACTACTGGGAACGCCAATATCCGACTGAGGAACGCCAAACCACGGTGTTGCGCCACAACATTTACCGACTGAAACGCCTGTTGCAACAAGTTCTGGATTTCCGTAAGACCGAGAACGGCAACATGGTACTTCGCCCGAAGAAGGCGACATCTTCGCTTTTCGCCCGTCAACTGTGTACCCACCATTTCTTGCCTTTGGCTGAACAGAAGGCGTACGGCTGAACCTCCGCATTCCGGAAGGCGAATGCCGGGGCACGCTGGATTTTGACAAAGTAGACAAGATACTCTACAACTTGCTTTCAATGCCGTCAAGTACACGCCAAACGGAAAAAATGTCGATTTCATCGTGGAAATCCGGCAAAACGGAACAGAAAAAGACGTGGTAGTCACCGTGCAAGACGAGGGTGTCGGCATACCGGCCAAAAGATCAACAAAGGATATTCGACCCGCTTCTACACCGGAAGCAACGGACGTACAGCGGACAATCGAACGGCATAGGACTGGCACTGCCCGGGAGTTGACCGCCTTGCACCATGGTAGCCTCAAACCGGGCAAAGAGCAGTCGTTTCACCGTAACCCTTCCGTGGGTAGCTCCGTCAGCCGCCCCCGTGCAGAACCGCCCCGAGGCACAGCCGGTGGATACCGAAATATCAGTACCGGACGTCACTGCCCCAGAAACCTCCTCTCCAATAGTGCAGGAACTGTCTTCCGAAGCAGGAGAGGCCGGAGACGATCTCCCCTCCATCCTTCTCGTGGACGACAACATGCAACTGTTGGAAATGATGGAGAAGATATTGGCCACGAAGTACCGGGTGCTCACGGCAGAAAACGGGTTGGAGGCTCTGAAACAACTCAAGGCACACGCCGTAGACCTCATCGTATCGGATGTCATGATGCCGGGCATGGACGGATTCGCCCTGTGCAGGAAGCTCAAATCACAACTCGAAACCAGCCATATCCCCGTCATCATGCTGACAGCCAAACAGAGCGCGGACGACCGGGTAGATTGCTATGAAGCCGGAGCGGACGGTTATCTGGCCAAACCGTTCGAGTTGAAAGTGTTGGCCGCCCGGATAGACAACCTGCTCCGCACCTACCGGAACCGCCAACAGGCTTTCAGGATGGAAGACCACGTCCGTCTGGCCGAACTGGAATATTCTTCCGGCGACACCCGGTTCCTTCAGGACATGGCAGACTGTATCCACACCCATTTGGCCGAAGAAGGATTCGATTTGGAACAACTGTCCGGCCATTTGAATGTATCCAAATCCACCCTCCACCGCAAAGTGAAGGCCATGACCGGACTTACGCCTTTGGAATTTATCCGGAACATCAAGCTGAAGTACGCCTGCGAGATGCTTTCACGCCGCGACCGTAACATCGCTGAAATAGCCTACGCCACGGGCTTCTCTTCACCTAAATATTTCACCAAGTGCTTTAAAGAAGAGTTCGGACTGACACCCCGCGAATACCAAGAGAAAGAAAAAAATAAAACCGTAACAGGCAGAGACCAATCACAAAAGAGGGGTAAAAAAACTGTCAGAATAGGATTTTACCCCTTTCTGGCAGTTTTTTATCCCTCCGTATCCTTCTTTTCATATAGTTTTGTAAGCAAATCAATCAAAACACATAAAAATACAGATTCAAATGAAAACGAACTTACGTACACATCGGAGTATCCGGTTGAAGTGGATGGCCGCCCTCTTTTTCGCATTCGGAATCGGAAACGCCCTTCCGGCTGCCGCCCGCTACTCCCGTGCAGACGAGTTCTTGCCATTCCGAACGGTGCACGTTCAAACCGGGAAGTGAACTTCAACGAAAAACTGGAATTTCTTTTTAGGCGATACCGCCGCAGCCTCACGTCCGACTTCGCCGACAACCACTGGCGCACGTTGACCTGCCCCCATGACTGGAGCATTGAAGGCCGTCCTGAAGAGGCTAATCCGGCCGGTAACGACGGAGGGTATTATCCCACCGGCATCGGTTGGTACCGCAAGACATTCGATTTCGTACCGGACTCCCGACGTCCCGAAACCACCCTCTATTTCGAAGGAGTTTACATGAATGCGGAAGTATTCGTCAACGGACATAATCTCGGCATACGTCCCTTACGGTTATTCGTCTTTCTACCACGACATCACGCCTTACCTCAAAGCGGGCAAGAATGTCATTGCCGTGCGTGTGGACAACTCGGGACAGAAGAACTGCCGTTGGTACACCGGTTCCGGCATTTACCGCAACGTGAAACTTATCCTACCCCCAAGGCACATTTTGAACCGTGGGGCATCGGCATCACCACCAAACAAGTGAATCGGAAAACGCAGGTGGAAGTGGAAGCCACGCTCGCCAACCGCGATAAAGACCTCCCGGCCACACTGCTTTGCACGGTCACCGACTTGGACGGCCACACCATTCTCACACAAAAAGAAACCGTCACCCTTGAAGCGAACCGGACAAGCAAAGTCAAACTGCAATTCCCTTTGAAAACGCCAAGCTCTGGAGTCCTGAAACACCGAACCTCTACCGGATGGTATGTTGCCTCGTACCGACCAACGGAGAACCGGCCGACACGGTCACCACTACGTTCGGGGTGCGCCATATGGAATACAGTGCCGAAGAAGGCCTCGTCCTGAACGGTAAAGCCATAGAACTGAACGGCGGATGCGTGCATCACGACAACGGTCCGCTCGGTGCCGCCTCCTACCGCAATGCGGAATGGCGTAGGCACAACTGATGAAAGAGGCCGGATTCAACGCCGTACGCACCTCGCATAATCCTCCCGCCGAAGCATTCCTCGATGCGTGCGACCACTTGGGGCTTCTGGTCATCGACGAATCGTTCGACGGATGGCGGTCGGCCAAAACCCCTAAAGACTACTCCATCCTGTTCGACCGTTGGTGGACGAAAGACATCGAATCCATGGTACTGCGCGACCGCAACCATCCGTCTATCTTCTGTTGGAGCATTGGGAACGAAATCATCGAGCGTAAAACGCCCGAGGCTGTCCTTACGGCATACGCGTTGGCAGGCCATGTACGCCGCCTCGACCCCAGCCGCCCGGTGACATCCGCCCTTGCGGCATGGGACAAAGATTGGGAAATCTACGACCCGTTGGCTGCCGCGCATGACATCGTGGGTTACAACTACATGATGCACAAAGGCCCGTCGGACCACGAACGCGTCCCTTCGCGCATCATGATGCAGACGGAATCTTACCCGCGCGACGCATTCGCCAACTGGGCACGGGTCAACGACCATTCCTATATCATCGGAGACTTCGTGTGGACGGCTATCGACTACCTCGGCGAATCGGGTATCGGACGCCTTCTATTATAAAGGAGAGTCGGAGGGTGAACATTACCACCGCAACCAGTTCCCGTGGCATGGTGCCTATTGCGGCGACATCGACCTGACCGGATTGCGCAAACCGATTTCCTACTACCGGAAATGCTATTCAACCCAGAGAAGAAACTCTACATGGCCGTAAAGGAACCTACGGGTTATTACGGTGAAATCAAAAAGAAACCTTGTGGTCGGTATGGCCGACGTGGGAAAGTTGGAACTGGCCGGGACATGAAGGAAAGGACATCAACGTGGAGGTCTACTCACACTATCCTTCCGTGCGCCTCTACCTGAACGACCGACTTATCGGTGAGAAGCCGACCACGAACGCAGAATTCAAAGCCATCTTCACCCTGCCCTACGCACCGGGCACCTTGCGCATCGTCGGTGTGGAAACGGCCGGGAGACGGAATCACGAACTTTGGAAACAGCCGGAAAACCGGCACGCATCCGGTTGACAGCCGACCGCACGGAAATCTCGGCCGACGGCGAGTCCTTTGGTTTATGTCATAGCTGAAATCACGGACAAGCAAGGACGGGTAGTGCCTAATGCCGACAACCTGCTGACATTCGAACTCCAAGGTTCCGGCACACTACTGCTACATGCAGCGCCGATTTGAAAGACTGCACGGCTTACACCGCTCCGGAACGCAAGGCTTGGAAAAGGCCGTGCCATGGCGGTCGTGAAAAAGCGGGAAAGAAAAGGCCGGCTCACATTGACCGTTAAAGGCAAGGGTGTGAAAAAGGATTCCGTCGGTCTCGACCTGAAGTAAATCTGAAAAGAACAAAACCATATAATTAACCTGATTACCTATCTTTTGAGACCATGAAACATCTGTCAAAACTCTCAAAATTCGTTTGCACTGTCCTGCTTCTGGCAGGACAGGCAAACTTATTCACCGGTTTAACGATGACATGCCGGCGGAAAGCTATTACACCTTCACAGGTGGAAATGATGAGTGATTTTCTAACCGAACATGAGAACTTCAGCCTGTTCAAACGCATTGCGGAACGGGCCGGCAAAAATGGACTTTCTGGGAAGCCGTGGCTCACGCACCTTCTTTCCTGCGACCAATGCGGGCGTAAGCCTTTCTGAAAGAGAAAGGATATGCATCTGTGGAAGACATTCCCGCCTCATTCTGCGATACGCTGTTGAGCCTGCATCATAGAAAGAATCATGTACACTTACGACTTGCCCGAAACGCAACAGGAAAACAACGAACTGGACTTACCTGTCATCCTCGAAAGCAAGGGGGATACACTGGATGCCAATCAAATGGCCTTGACCATCGTCAACCGCCGAGCCGCCATCATCAACGAGCTGAAAAACGACTCCGTGGAAAAACGGTGTGGTACATCCGGTCGACCGTGTCCTGGTACCCAATACCAGCCTGGGGTCTACGCTGTTGGACGAGCACCACGAGGATTTCCAGATTTATTATGAGGCCCTCCGGAGGACGGGACTGATAGACTCTTTATACCGTTACCGCGACGAAGAATACGAACAGGAAAAAGGGAAGTATGCCCTTTCACCCAAAGCATGCGCATCGGAAATGAAGATTACGTAGCCAAACTCCCGGACCACCGCTACAGTGGGTTTACTCTTCTCATCGTACCGGACAAAGACCTGTATGAGAGATACCCCGACCGCTTCAACGAAAGCATGACCATGGACGAAAAGATTGATGCCCTTTACGAATTGGCCGTGGAAAAATACAGTGGAGCGGACGCGGAAGCCATTTTCGGTCTGAACCAGACAGCTCCGGGTTCTGATAAAACATACAAACAACTCTATTGGAACAAAGGTTCACTGACCCACCCGTATAACCCGTTGAACATGTTCCTTTCTTACCATATCATCGACCGTTTGTTCAGCAGCACCGCCAAACTGGTAAACACCATCGGCATCCATACCGCATACGCCGACCCGACGGACTGGGTCAGCACGCTGCTCGACTTCTCTACCATCAAATTGGAAAAGGTGTACCGTCGGTAGATCCGGCAGTCGAATATCCCTCCGAGTTTTATGTCAATCATTGCCATGCTTCCCAATACAACAATTACGAACGAATCCGGGGCGCCCATCTGACCGTTCCGGAACAAGAGAACTTCTCTTTGAACGTAGCTTACTATTACATCGACGACGTGGTGGCATACGATCCTACGATGCGTAACACCATCATGAACACTCGGATGCGAATAGATCTCCAACTTCTGTGGCCGGAACTGACGAACAACAATATGCGGTTGTGCGGCAATCCCCTCAAAAAGAATACAATAGCGGTGACAACAGCGAGGACGGAACGGAAGGCGGAGGATTCAACTATTACCTCCTCCCGGCTATCTGAAAACATAACCTTCAGCGAGAATACCATGTTCATCGTGAAACGCCCGATAATCTATTGGTCCAACTATCAAGGAGACGACATCGCCGTGTTAGGCACGAGTTATGACGTGACGTTCCGCCTGCCGAATGTTCCTCCCGGAGTACGAGCTCCGTCTCGGTTATTGCGCGTTGGATAGTCGTGGTATCGGACAGGTCTATGTGGACGGAGTACCCCAACGTCTTCCGATTGATATGCGTGACAAAGCCGACGCGCCTAACATCGGAGGTCTTTACAACAGTTGGAACGGCCTAAGGTGTGAAGACGACGGTTCCGGAGGTATCTACACACGGGAAGAACTGGAAGAAAACGCCCGTGTAATGAAGAACAACGGTTATTACAGTGGGCCCAAATGCGTATTCTTCTACTTAGGTAGCGGCAACGCCAGTACTCCCGCCTACGACCCATCGAAATGTATCATCTTTACAATCAAAACGATTTGTTGCGTCGGAAAATCTGCCAAGTGCAAGTACAGCCCAACAAACACCATACGATACGCTTACGTTCCGTACTGTCCAGTGCCACCAGCGGAGGCTTCTCTTTAGATTATATGGAACTCGTTCCCATAAGCATCTGCGGCCCCGGCGGTATCGGAGAAGATATCTATTAAACGAATTACTTTCAGCCAATGCCACGCTAATCGGCGTGGCATTGGCATATACTTAAAAAAGAAAGGATTTTTCGCCCAAACATGCAACCCATCCCGTCTCTTTTCGTAACTTTGTATAAATTAAGCTACATGAAAAGCTGTAAGTCCATATTCCTCACGTTCCTGTGGTCCGGATTGTTCCTTTCGTTCCTTACCCTACACGCACGGGATTACTCGGTCATTCCTCTTCCCTTTGCCTCTTCGCTTCCCTCAAGAGAAATTACTTCCCTTCATCAAGACCGCGAAGGCATGATATGGATTGGCACAACCCATGGGGTAGCACGTTATGACGGATACGAAACCATAGTGTTCAAATCCGATCCCTTACATCCCGACCTACTGACGGACAACTCCATTACGTTGATTACCGATACGGAACACCGCGTATTCATCGGTACACAAAACGGACTGAACCTATTCGACAAACAAACATGGAAATGGGTACCCGTCCTGAATGGCACGTTTTGCCGTACGGAAATCAAATATGTGTACACTGACAAAAACAGCAGTTATGGATTGCCACGGCACAAGCCTTGTACCGATGCGACGAACAGTTGCATATCCTTCAACGATATGACCTGAAAGCCGCCGTTACTTCCATCTATGAAGACCACGCCCAGCACTTATGGATATTGACCTGGGGTAAAGGTTTATTCCGATGGGATACTGAAAAGACCATTTCATCGGTTATCCGACCATAGGAAATGCCAACATTCCTTTTGTTTTGTTTCAAGATTGCGATGGACATTATTGGTTAGGTACATGGGGCGATGGACTTTTCCGTTTTTATCCCGAACGAAACGGCGCAGACATGTACGAACACCAGAACGTGGCAGATGACATTTTCTTCGATATAGAACAAGACGGGCACAACGGACAACTTTGGATACTCTCCTACAATGCCTTGCGTATCTTCGACCGTCCCACTGACGGCATATTGCATTCCTCGACCACATCCGTCCCTTTCGACCGCAACCGGATGTTTTCCACTTTATTGAGAGATCGGGAAGGGAACCTTTGGTGTATGAGCATTCGATGCGGGCTATCATATATCTTTCTGTCCGGAAGAGCTATCGGGACACAGCTTGCCTTTCATCAAAGAAGCATTAGGATTTGATGCCAACATCAACTGCATGCACGAAGATGAAGGCGATGTACTATGGTTCAATCAAGAACGCAACGGCATCGGGCTGTACGACCCAGATAGCGGAACCTACAACCTCCATCCCTATTCCCAAAAAAGGAATGTGGAAATCAATTTCATCGCCCGTTCCCGTTCTCCCAACACGGTATGGACCGCCTCAGCTTTTGTCCTGACCGTATTCCGGGCACAACGGCTGGGTATGGACATACTTTTTCACCGATACGTTACTTATAGCCCACGACGGGGCTGAAACCGGTCATGTCACCGGGATACTTGAAGACGCGGTTGGCCGTCTATGGGTCATGACAGAAAGAAAACTTTTCGTATTCAAACCGGACGGCCATCCCTCTCGCCGCAGTCACAAACCTCCCCGGAAACGTCAGTGCCCTTTGCGAAGACAAACAAGGCAGGATTTGGGTAAGTGATGCCACCGGCAGGCTCTCTTGCATGCGTACCTCTCCTACCGGAATCCGCCCTACAACCCGCTATAAACTACCCTTGTCCCCACACGATCGCATCCGGCACCTTTGCTGCGACAGCACCGGACACTTTGGATGGCTACGGAACTGGGTTGCCTCTACAGTTTCTATCCAAAGGCTTCCAAATGGTCGGACCACACCATGTCCGGTCTGCCTGACATGTCCCCGGTACTCCATTTGGAAGCCATCGGCAAAGACTTATGGCTTGTCACGCCGAGTACCGTCATCCGATATAATCCGGAAAAGCGTACCCGGCATACTTACAGCACACAAGACAAGCATGTCCCCTGTATATGCTTTCCGCAACAACGCATCGTGTACAGGACATAAAAAACTGTTATACGCCGGAGGCCACGGAGGATTCATCGCCATACGTACCGACAAACCGCAACCAGAAATAAAGCCGGACAAGATATTCCTCACGGACTTACGTATCGAAGACAAAAGCATGCAGACCGACCCTTGCGAAGGATTTTCATGGAACAGCGGGCTGATTGTCTTGCCAGCGGACGCCTCCCGCATCGAGTTCCGGTTTTCTTCCCTCACATATTCTTCTTCCGGAAACATCCGCATGGCATACCGGCTTGCCGGTTTGGACCGACACCCATACAACTCAGAGCCGGTGTACACACGGCTTTCTACGACCGTCTGCCTAAAGGGACCTATACATTAGAGGTCTGGGGCATGGACGAAAACGGGCACACTACAGGCCCAAGCACCACTTATACGGTTGTCAAACAACCCCGATGGTTTGAAACCTGGACAGCTTATATAGCCTATGCCGTCATGCTTCTTCTCTTGTGCGTATGCGGTTTCCGCCTTTACGCCAAGCACCTGCACAAAAAGAACGCACAACTGTTACGCGAAGAAATCGCCCGGACAAAGTTGGAATACTTCACCAACGTTTCCCACGAGCTGCTCACTCCGCTCACCGTCCTGTCCTGCCTGACCGATGAAATCGAACAAAACAACCCCTCCGGTTCCCCTATAACCCGTGGCTTGCGCGACAACATCCTCCGCCTGAAAAGGCTCATCCGTCAAGTACTCGACTTCCGGAAAGCCGAGCAGAAAAGCCTGTCCTTACAGGCAAGCTACGGTGATGTGGCGGCTTTTATACGCCACATTGCGCAAACGGACTTCACGTTACTGGCCCGCAAAAAGAGATTGACTTTAACCTGGACATTTGCCCTGAGGAAATTTACGGATTCTACGATGCGGACAAATTGGAAGAAATGGTATTCAATCTTCTTTCCAATGCCGTCAAATACACATCATCCCACCATAACGTCGGCATACGGCTACGTACTGCAAAGAAAGACGATGGCAAACACTTACGGTTAGAAGTATGGGATGAAGGTATCGGCATCTCCGCCCAAGAACAAACCAAAATATTCACCCGATTCTACCGCGCCCCTCAAGCCAACGGAACCGAATCGAATGGCATCGGGCTGTCCTTGACACGAGAATTAGCCTACCTGCACCACGGCACATTGGACTTGCAAAGCACACCAGGCAAGGGCAGCCGTTTCACCATCGACCTGCCGTTAGAAGAAACTGCCTACCGACCAGAAGAAATCTGCCATCCACCAATGGTGAACCATCCGGATGCGGATACGACACGACCGTCAGCCGACGGACTCACGCATACCTCGTCCGCAAGGCTGCGTCCGACCATACTTATCGTAGACGACAACGCTGAAATCACCGATTCCATCGGGCGTTTAATCGGACAACGCTACCACATCATAACTGCCCACGACGCAAGACAGGCACTCTCTCAGCTCCAAAACCAAAATATAGACCTGATGGTATGCGACCTGAAGATGCCAGGCACAGATGGCCTGACACTCTGCCGAGAGGTGAAAAAAGGACCTGTCCACCAGCCATATTCCCGTCATCATCCTCACGGCACAAGCCACGGACGACACTCATGCGGCCTGTTACGAAGCCGGAGCGGACGGTTACCTGACCAAACCCTTTGACATCCGCGTACTCACCGCCCGCATCGACAACCTACTTCTGCAATACCGCCAACGAAGCCGACAATTCCTGCACGCACCGGATACAGACCGCAATGTCCTCCCTTACCAGAATCGGGACAAAACCTTTTTGGAAAACATGATGAAGGCTGTAGAAAACCATTTCACAGACAGCGACTTCAATCTGGACAGCCTCGCCGCAGAAGTCAAACTTTCCAAATCGACCATGAACCGCAAACTCAAAGCCATGACAGGACTCACCCCGATGGATTTCGTAAAGAATATCCGTCTTCGGTCGGCTTGCCGCCTGCTACGGCAAGCCGACATGACCGTGTCCGAAGTCGCCTACGCCGTAGGCTTCAACGACCCGAAGTATTTTGCAAAGTGCTTCAAGGAGGAATACGGCCAAACACCCAGCCAGTTCCAGGACAAACCGGACATGTGAAATCAGGCATGACAAGTGCGTATCTCCCTAAAAAATACACTTTGCCGCAATTTTCCACCCTTTTGGCAATCCTTTCCCCCGTCTTTGCCTGGATCCCGTTAGCTTTGCCCCCGAAAACATTTTTTAGATATAATGATATCATGAAACAAGACAAAGACCAACGCCGGACCTCTCCCGGCACATTCTTTCCGGGACATGCCCCAAAACGCCCGACAATGAACTGGATGCAAGACCGCACACGACTTCTTTCGTTGTTCCGCCATGCCGTTTTATGGTGTGCCATCGGCCTTTTGGGCATGCACTCCACCTATGCCATGGAAGTGGAAAGTCTACGTACGGAAGCTGTGAAAAACCCTGTAGGTATCGATGTGGAAAAACCCATGTTCAGTTGGATGATGGACGCTGACAATGTACGGGGCATCCGACAAACCGCCTACGAGATTTCCGTATTCACCGATGCTGCGCACACCACACAAGTATGGACCTCCGGCCGAATCGAATCCGACCGTCAGATAGACGTGCCTTATGGCGGCAACCAGTTGTCTCCCTCCACCCGTTACTATTGGACTGTGACCGTATGGGACAACAAAGGACGTGAATCCACTTCGTCCGAAGAAGCATATTTTGAAACCGGGTTGCTCGGCAGCGGATGGGACGGCGCACGTTGGATTAAAGCGACGGATACTCCTCTATCCTCAACCGAAAACGTCATCACGCACTATTCCGTGGAAACGGATTTCGAGATAGAAAACCTTTCAGCCGGTATCATTTTCGCTTCGAATGCCGAGCACAGCCATTACTATATGTGGCAAGTGAATCTCGAAGCCGGTTATCCCCGTTTCCGTCCCCATATCTGGCGCGGCCCCAACCTCACGGACGCGACCTGTCTGGCAGAGATAGACCTACGCCCATTCATCGACGTACAACTGCATAAGACCTATCACTTGCGTATCGAAGTGGACGGCAACGTGGCGCGTACGTACATTGACGACGTATTGATCGACACCCGTACGAATCCCGACGGAGGAGATTACGGATACGGTACGGTAGGCATCCGCCAGGACCGTGCCCTAAACAATTACAATGATACGGAACGTGCTTATTTCGACAACTTTACCGTAACCGACTTAGAGGGAGAGAATCCGAAAATATTGCTTCACGAAGACTTCTCGGACGAAAACAATCCTTTTACTACAGGACAAATCAAGGACGGACGCCTGTTCATCGAAGCCTCTATTCCTGGTACAGTCCCATGCACACTCCAGCGGTATATGCGCTCGATTTGGATTTCCTCATCGAACGTGACAACGCAGGCATTATCTTCTCAGGCTACGACACGGACAATTTCCACCTGTGGGGCATCAATGTGCGCGATAAAGATACGCCGTTCTTGCGCCGTCATGTGAAAACAAACGGTACGTTCAGTTCCAACGATGCCGATTTAGGTAAGTTTTTCACCAAAGCCGAACTCACCGGCTCGCTCCACCATCTGACCATCAAGGTGAAAGGCACAACCGTAGAGACCTATATCGACGGGGCACTTGTGGACACCTATACCGACACCTCTGGCCGACTGAAAAACGGACTTGTCGGCTTCCGCACCTACCACGACCTGACCATGGACGAAATGGCATATTATGACAATATCAAAGTGACCACCTACGATGAAGAGGACGGCACACAAGGTACCGTGACCTTTTCCGAGGATTTCGAGGAAGCGGAATGGCATTCAGCGACGGTACCGTGGTGACGAAGGAAGGAAGCAAAATGCTGTGCGTACACTCCACTTACGAAGAGACTTGTGCCATGCAGACCGGTACAGAAAAAGGCATCCCTTTTTCCGCAAGGTCTTCACGGCAAAAAGCACGGTGAAATCGGCTAAAATCTACGCATCCGCTCTTGGGGTATTCGATTTGTTCATTAATGGAAAACGCGTCGGACAAGACGGCACGACCATGTATGACGAACTGAAACCGGGTTGGACCGACTACAGAAAAGAAATCAACTACATGACCTACGATGTGACCCCTCTTATACAAGAAGGCGAAAACGCAGTCGGCGCACAAGTGAGCAACGGCTGGTGGGGCGGCGCCATCGCCCATGGCATGTACGGTTCCCCCTCGCTCGGATTCATTGCCAAACTAAGGCTTGAATACGAAGACGGCACGATAGAAAACATCGTAACCGGAACGGACTGGAGCAGTTCCTACTGTGGTCCCGTCATTTTAGGAGACATCTATAACGGTGAGACGTATGACGCACGCCGTGAAAGTGCCTGGAGCACTCCCGGATATGATGCTTCACAATGGTTCGCTACAACTGAAAACACTGAATTCAACGGAGAAATCACAGCTTTCCGCGGCCCCACTGTCAAGGTGCGAGATTTCTTGCGCCGCCCCCGGACCATCACTGTATATGAAGGCACGAAAGCCTCCGGCACCACTTACGGAACCATCAACGTGGTCCGCACATTGGAAGGCACGGAGACACTCCGGCTGAAAGCCGGTGAAACGGCCCTTTTCGACCTGGGGCAGAACATGACCGGCTGGGTTCGTTTCACCGCCAAAGGACAACGCGGCACGAAACTCCGCTTCAAGTTCGGAGAAATGCTGAACGACACAGGAGCTGCCGACCGAGCCAATGACGGACCGGGCGGAAGCCTCTACACTTTACAACTTACGCACGGCGGAAGCCACCCTGCACTATACGCTGAAAGGAACGGAAGACGGCGAGACATTCCAACCCTCCACCACGTTCTTCGGCTTCCGTTACTGTGAGGTAACAACCACCTCGGATGTGGAAATCAGCAAGCTTACGGGAGAGTTCGTCGGCTCCGACCTTGATGAATTGGCCACGTTTGAAACCAACCATCCGGACGTGAACCAACTTTACAGCAACATCATCTGGAGCCAACGCGACAATTTCCTGAGCGTGCCCACCGACTGCCCACAGCGCGACGAACGCCTCGGCTGGACGGGCGACACACAAGTGTTCGCACGCGCGGCTTCCTATAATACCGACACGCGCGCCTTCTACCGCAAATGGCTGAACGACCTGCGCCAAAGCCAGCGCGAAGATGGGGCATATCCGGAAATCGCGCCGTTCTGCAACTTCTGGGGCTTCGGCAACTCCGGATGGGCCGATGCCGGGGTCATCGTACCTTGGACCGTCTATCTCATGACCGGAGACCAATGTGTCCTGAGCGAAAGTTACGCTTCCATGAGCCTCTACATGGACTGGCTCTCCACACAAAGCGGAGGAGGCTTCAAATACAACGGCGCCGGCACGGCCACAGGTGACTGGCTCTCTTACGAAACCACGGACGGACGTTACGTCAGCGTATGCTATTATGCCTATGTGGCCCAACTGATGAGCAAGATTTCCGGTGTGCTGAGCGAGGCGCAGTCCGACCGCTTTCATTTGGACTCCCTGAAGTACAACACACTTTACGATAACATCAAAGAAGAGTTCCAACGCCGTTACCTCAACGAAGACGGCCTGCCGACCGTGTCCACACAAGCCTCTTACCTGATGGCCTTGAAGTTCGGTCTGTTACCCGAAACCGCCATAGGGAAAGCCCGCGAAGTGCTGCGCAAAAAAATCACAGACAACGGTTACAAGCTGAGCACCGGATTCCTCGGCACGAGTATCCTGAACCAAACACTCAGCGCAGAAGGTATGGACGACCTGGCCTACGGCCTCCTGCTGCAACGCGAGAACCCATCGTGGCTGTACAGCGTAGACCAAGGAGCCACGACGATATGGGAACGCTGGGACTCCTACACCAAGGACGGCGGATTCAACAAACACCCGTGGATCATGAACTCCTTCAACCATTACTCCTACGGCGTAGTGTCGGAATGGATGTTCCGTTACGTAGGCGGCATCGAGGCCGACGAGGCACAACCCGGATTCAAACACATCATCCTGCAACCCACGCCGGACTTCCGGTCCGAATTCCCCACCGGACAAAAACGCATCACGCAGGCCAAGGCATCTCATCTGTCCGGATACGGGCGCATCAGCAGTGAATGGCAATACAAAGAGGACGGACGTATCAGCTATACGGCCACTGTCCCGGCCAACACCACGGCCACGCTCTACCTGCCCGTGCAAGACGAGACGGACGACATCACCGAAAGTGGGAAACCCGCAGAAGAAGCCGAAGGCGTGAACCTCAAAGGCATAGTGGACGGAAAGGCCGTGATAGAACTGCAATCGGGCACCTACCAATTCGGCACGGAAAAGGGAAGTCCCGACCGTGTGGAAGAAAGTACGTCCCAAAACCTACGCATACATCCCAACCCTTTCTGCGACAGGCTGCACCTCTCATGCGGCGAAGACATCCGCTACGCCAGTGTCACGGCTTGCAACGGGCAAATCCTGTATCGCCAGAACCGTGGCGGGAATATCGACACGTCTGCTTGGGCTTCCGGCATCTACGTGGTGAGGGTGGACACACCGGAACACAGCTACATTGAAAAAGTTGTCAAGAAATAAAATGACAATCAGAAAGAGAAGCACTTCTTTGTAACACACTGTATATCATTACAATGAAATATACAAATCGTTTGGCGCAGAATGGAAAATCAATCTAAGCCAAACGATTTTTCATTCTGCTGAGATTGATTTCCCGTTTGGCGCAGAACGATTTTAGAACGAGGCTTTCCTTTACAATGCCTTCTATTCCCCATAAAAAAACCAGCCATTCGCTTGCCTAAATCAGCAAAAATCTTTTTCTTTGCCACTGCAATCCAATATACTTCAAGCAATGAAAAGCAAAAACATTACGCCTGATTTCAATCATGATGGTCAGTTGGAATACATTCCCGACCTTTGCACAGAATTTCAGTTCAAGCAGCAATCTGGAGCCTCAACCCACGGCAGACCGCGTAGTCCCTTTCAAACTCTCCGAAAAGGGAATCGTACGCGAAGTGGAATGGGGCGGCGACATGGCTTGATGCACGAATACAACTTGCGCCGCTGCGTGGCTTTCATGGGAAAAGACAATGTATCCATCGTCAGAGCCTCTTTCCAACCCACTTATCCGATTGTGGACGGCGACCTGCAACAAGAACAGAAAGACGCTGTCACCGAACGGCTCCGTCTGCTGAGCTTTTGCAAGCCGGATGTCAAACTGATGTTGAACTGCGACCATCCTTCGGTCGACCCATGGTATAACGGCAATGCGGAACATTGGGCACAGCTCATGGATGTCACCACACGCTATTTCCAAGAAGCGGGATACGAGGTCGTATCCATCTCGCCGTTCAATGAACCCGATTACGGATGGGGACAAGGCACGCAGGAAGACTTCTATAACATCGCAGGCGAACTGCGCAAGAACCCTCGCTTTGACCACATCCGCATTTCGGGGAGGGAACACACTGAACTGCGACCAGGCACTGCCATGGTACAATGCCCTCAAAGACCGGTTGGACGAAGGAAACACCCACCAGTTGGCCGGCAGTTTCGACAATTTCGCCCAATTCTTCACCACGGTAAGGGAAGACGGCAAGCATGCCACGGCCGACGAGATGCACAACGTCATGGAGGCCATGGTGGGCATGGAATACGGCATGCAAACCGGCGTTTGGTGGGGGCCGGCCGAATATGCCCGCGGTGAATTCTGCAAGGCAAGTCACGGCGAACGCTTGGCGTACGCGGAACATCGTCCCAACTGGACGGCAGCATCGGTCTACCGCGCCCCGGACGGCAAGGTACAGGCCTTCGGCGGAACGTCCGAACGGCAGGCCGTCACCACTTCCTACCGTTTCCTCTCGAAAGAGCGCGACGTGTTCTTCGACGGACACGGGCCACAGCGGGAATACGTCATGGAGTTGCCGGGCGGAGAGCCGGGAAGCTACCAGGACGGACAGACCAATGCCGAACAGGTCGTAAGCATCACTTGGGGTGACGACGTGCAACCCGTAGTGGACGGAACCTACGTGTTAATCAACAAGAGTAGCCGGAAATTGCTGGACAACGAGAACGGTAGCCTCACCTCCTCTACTTACTCCACCGGCAAGAAGTCGTTGCAATGGCACGTGAATCCGGTAGATGCCCGTATCGGGGGAGACTTCAGCTACCACCAAATACTCTCCGTCACTTCCAGCCAGACGCTCGACGTACTCAACTATTCGATGGACGGCGGAGCCGAAGTCATCCTATACGCCAACGGTAAGAGTGCGAACCAACAATGGTATCTGAATATGCCGGCGACGGGTGGTTCCGCATCCGTAACCGCCACAGTTCGCTGTGCCTCAAAACATCGGGGGACAAAATCGTACAGGCCGAACCGGACGAAGAAAGTCCTTCACAACTCTGGCGCTTCATCCGGACCGGTGTCAGACCCCGTGTACGGGACATAGATGCTCCGACCGGCGTGAAAGCCGAAAGCCGTGCCTCTTCCGTCCTTCTGACCTGGGACAAAGCTGACGCCACGGACCCGACTTACACCGTGCTGCGTTCGGACAACCCGGAGGACGGTTACGAGATTATCGCACGCTACGTGGCCGATACGGCTTTCGTGGACAACAAGGCTGAAGAAGGAAAGACATATTATTACACCGTCAAGACGGTAGACGCTTCGGTGAATACTTCCCCGGCGTCCTCAACCGCAAGTGCGACCGTAGCCCCAACGGATGCCCTCGTCGCACGCTATGAATTTGAAGAAAACGTCCACGACACGACGCTTAACATCCGCCATGGAGCCATACCGGAAGACGGCGTATACGCCGAAGGCAAATCCGGCCGGTATGCCTTGTCTCTGGACGGTTCCGCCCAGTACGTACAACTGCCGACCAACGTGGCCAACCATGCGGAAACCACCATTTCAACGTGGATTTATTGGGAAGGCGGTAACAATTGGCAACGCGTCTTCGACTTCGGCAATGGGGAAGACGAATATATGTTCCTCACCGTGCGTTCGGACGACGGCCGGATACGGTTCGCCATCAGAAACGGAGGAGACGAACAGCAAATAGACGGCGAACGAATCACAGCTTACCGCAAGGAGTGGATACATCTGGCCGTCACGATGGGAGAAGAAGAAGTCTGCCTCTATTTGAACGGGGAACTCATGGCTTCTTCAAAAGACATTACCTTGCGCCCTCAGACTTCCACCCGTTGCTGAACTACATCGGACGCAGCCAGTTTGCTGCCGCCCCGCTGTTCAATGGCTACATCGATGACTTCCGGATATACGATTATGCTTTGAATGCCGAAGACATCAAGAAGCTCGCAGACGGCACCACCCGTATCTGCGACACGCTGAAAGATGAGCTTGGCACGTTCGACGTAGGCCCGTTGCCTGCCGACCGCCGCCTCGACGTGCGTTACTTGTTGGACAACGGTCCGGAAAGAGTGGACTTCCACATTTATGACCTGCAAGGCAACATGCAACTTACCCAAAAGAGGCATGAACGGAGCCACGACTTCATTCGACGTCAGCGGACTCCCCGACGGCGTGTACATTCTGAAAGCCCGATGCGGACAAGCAAACGACAGCCGGAAATTTACGGTACGGCATCCGTAAACCCGAAAACTCCTGCGATGGTTCCGAAACCATCCGGAATAACAAAAAAGGGAAGGCATTCTCAAACGAAATGTCTTCCCTTTATCTTTTCTGCAACAAGCCTCAAGCGATACCTAACAGATGCAACAACAAAGGTGTAAAGAGGGCTGTCAGCAGCCCGTTCAAAATCAACCCCAAGCTGGCATACGCTCCATAAATACGCCCATATTCCATGGCACGCGACGTCCCGACGGCGTGCGAAGCCGTGCCCATGCTCAGACTTTGGGCGATAGGGCTTTTCACCCTCCCTACCTGAAGAATCTTAAATCCGCATACCGCTCCGAACAGTCCTACCAACACGACAATGGCAGCCGTCAGGAAGGAATGCCGTTTAACGATTCCGTCACGGCCATCGCAATAGAGTCGTGACCGACTTGGGCGCAAGGGAGATAATCACATCATCGGAGGCTCCCATCCATTTGGCGGTCAATACCACCGAAACAATGCCGACAAAACAACCGGCCAACTGGGAAACCAACACCGGCATCAGTTGCCGCCGGATACTCTTGAGTTGCAGATACAAAGGCACACCCAAAGCCACAATGGCCGGTTTGAGCCAGAAGTCGATGATGGAAGCGCTCCCGGCATACGTCTCGTACGAGATGCCCGTAACTTTCAGGAAGCCTATCAAGACCAATATGGCCAACAAAATGGGATTCAACACGACCCAGCCTGTGCGCGCCTGCAAACGTTTGGCCAGAAAATACACGCCGAACGTCAGCGCGATAAGGAAAAAATCACTTTCTAAATACTCCATGTCTTCTTACCCATTGATGCACGTGCCCCGTGACGACTAAAACCAATACCGTACTGACCACCGTAGCTGTGAAAATCGGCCAGAACTCGGCGGCAATCACATCGAAATAAAAGCATCAGGGCTACTCCCGGCGGGACGAAAAAGAAGCCCATGTTGCTTACTAAAAAATCTGAGACACCCTTGACCCAACGCAGCTTTACCCATCCCATCTGCAAGAAGGCGGTCAGGAGAAGCATGCCGATAATGCTGCCCGGCAACTTTACTCCCGTGGCCCACACCACGAAGTCGCCCAAAGCCAGACAACCGAACAAAATCGTACATTGTTTTACCATGTCTACAATCTTTATAACCTTAAAACGCTAAAAACTATATTCTTACTTACAAAAAGCCCTCGTGCGCCGCTCCCTCTCGAAACGACACACGAGGAATATACTCAAAAGAGGCAAATATTACTCCTTAACGATTGATAATCAATTTCTCTACAACCGTACCGCGAGTCGTTTTCTTCACCAAGATGTAAATGCCACTCTTCTGTACGTACCCCTTTACATCTGCAATTTCTTCCGCAGACAAATCGCAAACTTTCACACCATCCAAAGCATAAAGCGTAGCCCCCAGAACCTCTCCGTCTGTCACAGCCGAAGAAACGGAAGAAGCATCATGCCACTTCGTAAACTTCAGAATGGAATTCAAATTCAAGCTTCCTTCTCTGTCTGCAATATAACGTTTCATACTGAGCGGACGGCCTTGCTCATCATACTCCCACTCCATCTTTTCTTTCGAAGAATACTCTACGCCTTCGTTTCCGATTTCTTCCCTTGAATTTTCAACCTCATCTCCCATTTCATTGAATACATGTGTCTCTTTCAAAATAAAAAGATCGCCGTAAGAGTTATCCCGGTCTTCCAACACATAGCTACCGTTGTCGTCCGTATAGGTCAGCGTAATCACATCATCAATATGTCTCCCGCTTTCATGGTCTGTGTCAGCGTTTTCTTGTCCTCGCTCACACTTCCGGTCAACACCAAGTCAAATGTCTCCCCGTCCTCAGTAACGGTTCCGGTAGCATTACAAATCCACGTACCACTCCCGAAACTTTCTGTCAAATCAATAGCATAAGCATTAAACGGAACCGCAGCATAAACCTCTTTTATATCGGTCACGTTCATCTCTGTCTTATAAAGGACTTCTCCGCCGCCTCCATATTCTTCATACAAATTCCTCCACGAAGAAGGAATCTCACCGTTCCAGGTATAGATGTCCTCCATACGGAATTCACGGACATCCTCCACAGCCCGTGTCACACGACCTGCCTGGTCCAACTCGATGATGTCATAATTTTCGTTTTCCAATTTCGTACGTACTCCTCCTTCCATTGTAGTACGTTGACGATATTCAAACGGGGTTTTCTCATGCGTTATGGCCGATTCCCGGTAATGGTACTCGTCCAATAGCACCGGACACCCCTTAGAATAATCATAAGAGGATTTCTGAACATAAAAAGAATCTACCTCTCCGCTCATAGTATATATAGAAGAGGAAGAAACAATCTGTCCCTTTGCGTCGTACTCATACCAATAAGACGGCTCCTCAGAAACCTCTCCGTTATACACAGTATATTCCTCTGCCGCCGCAGGCTGCATTCTTTCCACAGCCAAAACCGAACGAGTCTTCAGGATATTCTCTGTTCCCACTTTCATTTGCGCAGCTTTTCCTTTCTTCCGAATCAACTGTGCATTTACAGTCACAACGCCACACAATACGGCCATGCTAAAAAAAGTAATCTTCCTTTCATATGCTTACTACTAAAATAATTGGTTGCAAAATATCCTATAACCTCAAAATAAACAATAAACTTAGGATAAAAAACTTTAATGCTTTACTTTCTATTCATCCAAATGCCGTATATGACCTAACACAATTATATTTCGTTGCACTTTTGACACATCACCACATTTTTCTCTGTTCCGCAGCGGAAAATATTAGATTTTGTTGAACATCAGACCGATTTTTCCGTAACTTTGGCTCATCAACTATTAGCATTGACATCATCATGAGAAGAAGACTACTATCACTTTGTGCCGTTCTTTGTATGGCACTGGTCGTAATGGCTGAGGGCAAAGCCAAGTATGTATTTTATTTTATCGGTGACGGAATGGGAGTCAACCAAGTAAACGGAACGGAGACCTATATGGCTGCCGTGGAAGGACGTATCGGAACATCACCGCTCTGCTTTGCACAATTTCCATACGTGGGGCTTGTCACGACGTATTCCGGTACGAACGGGGTAACCGATTCTGCCGCCGGAGGCACAGCCCTTGCTACCGGAAACAAAACGAAAAACGGAGCATTGGGTGTCAAGGCCGACTTGACCACCCGTATCAATAGTATAGCCGCTTTGGCCAAATCAGAGGGAAGGCCGTGGGTGTCACTACAAAGCGTATCCGTGGATCATGCCACTCCCGCATCTTTCTATGCCCACGTAAAAGACCGGAACATGTATCATCAAATCGGTAAAGACCTCATAGCAGCCGGTTTCGATTTCTATGCCGGTTCCGATTTCCTGCAACCGGAAAACAATGAACTGAGCGGAGACAAAGACTTGTACACACAATGCCGGGAGGCCGGTTATACCATCGCACGGGGATATGCCGACTACCGTAAAAAGGCAAAAAAAGCCGGTAAAAAGCTCCTGTTGCAAACCGAAACGGCCAGCAAGGCAGACCGTACCAGTATCCCCTACGCCATAGACCGCCAAAAGAATGACCTTACATTACAGGATATTACCCGGGCAGCCATCCATTTCCTCAGCCAAAAGGATACGGACGGTTTCTTCTTGATGGTGGAAGGCGGAAAAATCGACTGGGCTTGCCACAGCAACGATGCGGCAACAGCTTTTAAAGAGGTTATAGACATGGACAATGCCATCAAAGTGGCATACGAGTTCTATGAACAGCATCCTGACGAAACGCTGATTATCATCATAGCCGACCACGAGACCCGGAGGGATTGTTTTGGGAACAGGTAAGTACGAACTGCATACCGACCTGCTGAAATACCAAAAACAAAGTGCGGGAGCCTTCAGCAAAATGATAGCCGCACAACACCAGAAAAAGAGGGCAAAAAAGTTCACGTGGGACTTCGTACGCAAGCAGTTACAGGATAACTTCGGATTTTGGTCTCAAATACCATTGGATGACCGGGAAACGGAGCAACTCAAAAAAAGCATACGAGAATTTCTGCGAAGGAGTGGCCAAAGACACGAAGACTTTGTATGAAAGCGAAAACATCATTGCCTCTACAGCACGGCAACTCATGGCTCGGAAAGCTATGGTAGGATGGCAAAGCGGAGGACATTCCAACGGCTATGTTCCGGTGTTTGCCATAGGAGCCGGCGCTGAAGAATTTACCGGACGTATCGACAACACGGAAATCCCTAAAAAGATAGCTGAAATAGCGGGCTACAAGGAATAAGGAAGACAAAACACACAACCTATAAATAGAAAGAGAAGTACAGAAAGGAGTTCCTCGTACTTCTCTTTTTTTCTTTTTCAAATGTCATACATACCTGATTTTATTTGTATTAACAGGAATGACATAGCATTGCAACCAACATTTAAAACGAACGTTACAGTGTCTTAAAAGACTTTAGTTCCTTTGCAGTGTATTTAGAAAGCGACTCAAATACATATAGCAAATAGAAAAAAATGGGAACTAAAGTTTTAACGAAATTGAGCAAGAGCATGGCTATCCTGGCTATCAGCAGCCTGACGACCCATGCCATACAGGCTCAAAGCTTGGTGAGAGGTCAAGTGACGGACACAAAGGGTGAACCGTTAATGGGCGCCACTATCAAGGTAAAGAACAGTCAAGAAGGAGCCATCACGGACTTGGACGGGAAGTTTTCGTTCGAAAGCAAACGGACGCTGACAGCCAAGGACCGCCTGGAGGTGAAATATGTAGGTTTCAAGACACAAGAAATCGAATATTCAATAAAGCCCTCCAAGTTCATTTGGAGGAAGACGCAGAAAGAAATCAATGAGGTAGTGGTAACCGCATTGGGCATCAAACGCGACGAGAAAGGCTTGGGATACGCCACGACGAAAGTGGAAGCAGCCAAATCACCGGTACAATGCCGACTAACTGGTCGTCGGCTCTGACAGGAAAAAGTGGCCGGGTTGAGCATCATCTCTTCCGGAGGACCGCTAAGTACCAGTCGGATATCCGTGCGAGGAGATGTTTCACTGAATGCGAATGGCAATAATGCTTTGGTAGTCGTAGACGGTGTTCCCCTGAGCAGCCCGATGACCAACCCGGGAATGGCCTACGGGCCGGCGATGCAGCCGAACTCTCGGTAGACTACGGCAACGGTTTCTCAGACTTGAATCCGGAAGACATCGAAAGTATCCAGGTATTGAAAGGAGCCAGTGCCACAGCCTTGTACGGTTCGCGCGCAGCAAACGGCGTCATCATGGTAACCACCAAATCGGGAGCCAATGCCAAAAAGGGGCTTGGCGTTTCTTATAGCGCCCACGTCAGTATGGATAACGTCATGCGCTGGCCCGACTATCAATATGAATTCGGACAAGGACAAGCCAAAAACATCGGTGCGGAAGGTACGGCATACGCCGGACAACATTACTATTCATACGGTGCCGGTCCGGACGGAACTCCCAGCACCAGTGGAACCAGCAGCGCGTTCGGTCCGCGTTTCGAAGGACAGATGTTCTGTCAATACTCTCCGGAGAACCAAGGCCGTGCCGACGCTGCGACTCCTTGGGTGGCTTACAAAGACAACCGGAAAGACCTGTTTCAAACAGGTTATACCCTAACCAACTCCGTAGCGTTGACCGGAAAATCAGACCGGGGCAACCTGAGAGCCTCTATCACACATACCAAAAACGAATGGATATTGCCCAATACCGGCTTTCAACGCGTATCGGCCATGGTATCGGCAGCCCAACAAATCTCGCGTGCTTTACGTGTCAACTTCAAAACGAGCTATACTTATCGTAAAATCAACAACACTCCCGCATTGGGATACAACAGCAATTCCATTGCTTACTTCCTCATCTTCCAGAATCCGAACGTGAACCTGGACTGGCTGCGCCCCATGTGGAAAAAGGGCCAGGAAGGACTTGAACAGTTGCAACCTTACAGTAGCTACATCGGTAATCCCTTTGTCACGCTGTACGAAGCAGAGAATCCTTCGGAAAAACATAACGTCGTCTCTACCGTATCGGCCAACCTGAAGCTAAGCAGTAAGTTCGACTTCATGATACGTTCCGGCATACAACTCTCGGCCGACCAACGCGAACAGCATCGTCCCATCAGCGACGTGGTATTCCGCAACGGGTTCTTTAAGAAAGAAAACGTTTTCGACTACGAATTGAATAGCGACGCCTTGTTGACCTATCATGATTCATACGACGGAGGATTCCACCTCAATGCTTCCGTAGGAGGCAACATGATGCAACAACGTTATGACCTACTGTCGGCTTCCGTCAACGGACTTATTACCCCCGGTGTGTACAAGCTGTCTAACGGAATCTCTAATCCGAATGTCGTGAATACCATCCGACGGAAAGCTTTGAACAGCCTTTATTTCACCGCCAACCTGTCCTGGCAGTCCAAACTGTTCCTCGACGTGACAGGACGCAACGACTGGTCGTCTACCCTTCCCCGTAACCACCGTTCTTTCTTCTATCCTTCGGTCAGCGCCAGTGCCGTCATGAACGAATTATTTGCTCTGCCCGACCCCATCAGTTTCTTTAAGCTCAGGGCTTCTTTCGCCCAAGTCGGTAACGACACCGACCCTTATAAGACCTCCGCTTACTACGACAACAGCAATTTTCCGGGGTCGGCCGAAGTGGCTTCCACTTTATACAATCAAGACTTTAAACCTGAAATCTCGACGAACTACGAGGCCGGCTTCGACTTCCGTATGTTCGACAATCGAATAGGTGTAGACTTCTCGTTTTACTATAATCGTACTAAAAACCAAATTCTGGATGCTCCTCTCGACCCGACCACAGGATACAGCCGCGGCACAATCAATTCCGGCTGCGTCCGTAACAGGGGATATGAATTGGAAATCACGGCCACGCCGGTCCTGACACGCGACTTCCGATGGAACACGACGCTCACATGGTCGAAGAATGACAATAAAATACTTTCACTGGCTGAAGGAGCAGACGAAAACCAAGTCATCAGCACTGTGGGAACCGCATCTATCATCGGACGTGTAGGAGGTACCACAGGAGACTTATGGGGCTACAAACTGGTACGCGACCCTGAGGGCAACGTGGTCATCGGAGACAACGGTCTACCCGAACAAGCCGACGAAATCGAATATGTAGGTACGGCCTATGCCGATTGGAAAGCCGGATGGTATAATGAGTTCTCTTATAAAGGCTTTAAATTAGGTATTCTGCTTGACGGACAAGTAGGCGGTACAATCTACAGCATGTCATTCCACAAAATGATGGAACAAGGCAAACTTACACAATCTCTGAACGGACGCCTTCCAGGTACGGAGTATTATATGGATGCCAGCGACCCGCGCATTGCCGCCGCCGGCTACACGCCTCAAAGCGGAATGTACATGATAGCACCGGGCGTGGTACGGAATGACGACGGAACGTTCTCTCCCAACACGAAAGTGGTAACTATCGAAAGTTTTTATAAGGAGTATTATCGGAGAGCCAATGTAGAAACCAACTCGTTCGATGCCTCTTTCTTGAAGATCAGAGAAATCCGATTGGAATACGAACTCCCTAAGAAAGTCTTGGAAAAATCTCCATTCTCAAAAGCCTCGATAGCCGTATACGGACGTAATCTGTGGTGTTTCACCGACTATCCTCTCTTCGACCCGGAATCCGTAGCCCTGGACGGCAGTTCCATGGTATCCGGTATAGAAACAGGCTCACTGCCTACTACAAGAACTTTCGGCTTCAACCTCAATCTTACTTTCTAAAGAACAAAAACAATGAAAAGAACGAATCTTTTAAGAAATATCACACTCGGAATGGTATTAAGCGGCTTTGCCTGCTCGTCATGTACCGATTTCGATGAACTGAATACAGACCCCACACGCATGGAAAAGGTGAATCCCGGCACTCTGCTCGACCCGATTCTTTTTACGACATGGGCACTTATAACTGGAACCGCTATTACGACTACACATTTCCTTTGATGCAATGCCTCGTAAGCAATAACGGCACAAGCGGAGTAGGATGGTGGAACATGACAGACTCCCGAGGCGACGGAACGTGGAACACCTACTACAAATGGATCAACAATGCCAAAGAAATCCAACGGCTCAATGCCCAACTGGCTTCCCCGAACCGAACTATGAGGCCGTATCCCTCACCTTGCAAAGCTGGATGTACGGCATATTGGCCGACGCTTTCGGTGACATTCCCATGTCGGAAGCCTGTTCGGCCGACCAAGGTATTCTCGCTCCCCGGTTCGACCGGCAAGAACAAGTCTACCGACAAATCCTCGACAATCTGAAAACGGCCAACAGTTTGTTTGATACAGAAAGCGGACTCGTGTACAACACTTCCGGAGACATGCTTTACAGCACTACCGAAGGAGAAGGCATCAAGAAATGGCAGAAATTCTGTAATTCGCTCCGCATGCGTACCTTGACCCGGCTCTTGGATGCAGAAGGTTTTAACGCACAAGCCGAACTACAGGAAATGTACGACAACCCGGCTACGTATCCCGTATTCGAATCTAATGACGATGCTGCCATGTTGGGCATCTCGGGGGTATTCCCTGAAGAGGCACCCATGGCACGCCCTCAAGATTTCACTTCATACGTCAACTTATCTGAATTCTTCATCGACCTACTCAACTCCTGGAATGACCCGCGCCTGCCGGTATTTGCCACCCAAGTGGAACAGGAAGACGGTACCAAAGCCTACGTGGGACTTCCCAGTGGTTATCTGACTCTACCGGCCATAACAGCTTCCCTCCCCAACCAAAAAGTATGGCAAAGGCTCCGATGGACCTTACCTTGATGTCGTACGCAGAAGTGGAATTCATCAAGGCAGAATTGTTCCAAAAAGGAATCCTCCCCCGGCGGCGCCACGAAGCTGAAACCGCTTACAAGAAAGGCGTACAGGCTTCTGTGGAACAGTGGAACGCCACACTCCCCGCCGATTATTTCGATAATCCTCAAGCCCGATACGACGGTTCCTTGGAGCGTATCATGAATCAAAAGTTCGTGGCCTTGTATTTCTGCGACTATCAACAATGGTTCGAATACAACCGTACGGGGTATCCGGTTCTTCCCGTAGGAGAAGGCATACAAATCAGCCACAACCAAATGCCTCGAAGGTTTAAATATCCGGCCGCCGTACAACGTACCAATATGGCAAACTATCAGGAAGCCAAGAAAAACATGGGCGGCGATGAGTTTTCCATCAAATTGATTTGGCAGAAGTAAAGCAAAACATAGAAGAATATGAAAAGAATTATTGTAGCAATGGCTGTTTGCTGCTGCGCAGGAACAGTCCCCGTAGAAGCCTGTCCGGAGAACCATACGGAAACAACCGTCTCCACGTCCCATCCGGAAAAAAGAAACACCGAGAGTAAAGAAGCGTTAGGCACGGAGTTTGTATTCGATGTATATGGCGACATTCCCGTAGCAAAAGTAGTTTTCGAATCCGACCACTTCCTCGGAGAGGGCATCGCTAAAAAAGTGGGACACTTTCGTCCATAACTATACTCACGAATACGACATGTCCGTCGGTTTCTCCGACACTTCGGTAGAAATAGTCAAACCGGCGGTATACAAAGCCGTCAACAAGGTGAATAAATATTATAAGAAAGCCGTCAACAAACATCAGGTCAGCCGTGATACCGCCATCACCAGCATGGCTCATATCCTGGACTGCGCCAACGTAATCTGCTTCGAACCAGACACCCAAACCTTAGAGCAAGCTTTTGCGCTCGGCCGACCGACCGGAAGCCATCATCGCCCCTGTTCGATAAAGTAAAACTCAGAAAACATTAAAAAGCCATGAAACGTAACTATAAACATATCCTATTTCCGTTTGTTTTATGTGGACTGATGGCTGCCCAGACCTCGGCAGCCCCGGGAATCGTCAAAGGCCGTATCACCGACACCCAAGGAAAACCTGTAGCTCAAGTAGTCGTGACGGACGGACGTAATTTCACTACGACCGATGCCATGGGACATTACAGTATGGAAAGCGATGCAGAACGCCAACCGTTGGTTTACATCTCAACCCCAGCCGCCTACAAGTTACCGGAAACCGACGGAATTGCTGACAAGTTCTACCAATTCCAAAAAGCCGATTCACAAGAAAACATCTGTAATTTCATGCTTGAACCACGGGAAACCCCTACCCGCGGGTTTGTATACATTGCCATTTCCGACCCTCAAGTGAAAACCGACGCTCATCTCGACCGTTTCCGGCAAGAAACCGTTCCCGACCTGAAACGCACAGTGGATTCTTTCAAAGGGAAAGAAGTGGTAGGCATGGCCGTGGGAGATTTGGTCTGGGATGCCATGAACCTGATGGAACCATACAAAGAAAGCGTTTCCCACTTGGGGCTGACAATGTTCCAAGTCATCGGAAATCACGATTTCAACCTTAAGTATGCCGATATGGAACGCACGGAAGTTCCGGAATCGGGTTATGGAGAAGCCGATTACCACAAAGCATTCGGTCCGACCGATTACTCTTTCAACATCGGCCAGGTACATGTCGTAACCATGAAAGACATAGACTACCAAGGCGGAAAGAAATACAAAGAAGCTTTTTACTCCGGCCCAACTGGCATGGTTGAAAAAAGGATTTGAGCTATGTGCCCAAAGGCAGTCTCGTGTTCCTCAACCTGCATGCACCTACTTCCAATACAACGGCAGAGGGCAGTGGAAACACAAGTAATACATCGGAGCTGTTGGACATTCTCAAAGATTACCAGATACATATATTTGCCGGCCATACTCATTTCTACGAAAACGCGCAACCTGCGGCTAACATCTACGAGCACAACATAGGAGCCGCCTGCGGAGCGTGGTGGGCCGGACACGTGAACCGTTGCGGGGCTCCCAACGGATACCTTATAGTAGAGGTAAACGACAAAAACGTGAAATGGCACTACAAAGCTACTGGGAAACCCTCAGACTATCAATTCCGCATCTACAAACCTGGAGAATTCAAAAGCCAACCGAAACAAGTCGTGGCCAACATCTGGGACTGGGATCCGGACTGGAAAGTAGAATGGTTCGAAGACGGAAAACCGAAAGGCCCGATGCAGCCATTCGAAGATGAAGATCAGGACTTCATCACAATGAAAAACGGAAAAGCCGAAGGCTACCACACCCGCCATCTTTTCCGTGCCCAACCTTCACGTCGGCCCGAACCGTCACGGTCAAAGCGACTAACCGTTTTCATGAAAGCTACACACAACAAATCGAACTATAAGCCTGATAAAAAATGAACATCTATCAAAAAACCATTGTTACAGCCTGTCTTTGCCTCGCCGCACTAAGCATCCAGGCACAGACACAAGTCATTGCCCATCGAGGTTATTGGAAAGCCGAAGGTTCGGCACAAAACTCATTGGCCTCTTTAAGAAAAGCGGCCGAAGCGAAAGTCTACGGGGCAGAATTCGACGTACAAATGACTGCCGACGGCATTGTAGTTGTCAATCATGACAATACCATCGGTTCGACAGCCATATCCCGGGCTACTTACGAGCAAATCAAAGACAGCAAACTCAAAAACGGGGAGACGTTGCCTACTTTGCAAGCTTATTTTAGAGGAAGGACGCAAACTGAAAGACCTGCAGCTTATTCTTGAAATCAAGAAGAACAAAAACAAAGAACATGAAGACCAAGCCGTGAAAACCATCGTAAAAATGGTAAAAGACATGGGAATGGAAAAACAAACGGAATACATCTCTTTCAGTCTGAACGTATGCGAACAGTTAGTCAAAGCCACCGGCGGAGCCTCCGGAGATATTCTACATCAACGGAGACCTTCGCCCCAGGAAGCCAAAGCCAAAGGTTTCACTGGCATAGACTATAATTTCAAGGTGTTCGACCAACATCCCGAATGGGTAGAAGAAGCGCATCGCTGCGGTCTGAAAGTAAATGCCTGGACGACGAACAAAGAAGAAGACCTGAAAAAGAATGCGCGACCTGGGAGTAGATTTTGTCACGACCGACCACCCCGTAGAGGCCATACGACTCATGAAAGAAAAATCATAGCGGACGAATCATTCCTCAAAACTCACATAAGGCTGCAGGCGTTCCAGGTCGGAAGGGGTAAACTCCTCGTACAACGACAACGCTTGCAGCTTTTTTATCGGCCCGTATTTACGGCGATGCTCCACTATCACCCGGCTCTGATAGAAATTCAAATAGGGATGACGGCGCAAGACCTCTACCGACATCCGATTGACCAGCAACGGACGATATACGGCCGGGGGATACCGTAAACCATCTCCCGATGTTTTCAGGCAACTCCCCATCTCCTTCAGTTGAGCTACAGACACAAAGCCGCCCAAACGGTTACGGTAGTCCACAATCCTCCTCGCATAATAAGAGCCGATACCGGGAATCTTCTTCAATGTAGCCGTATCGGCCGTGTTCAGTTCCACCCGTATGCCTTCCGGGAATTTCTCTTGCCGGGGAGGGAGTTCCACGGTGTCTGTTCCCGGCAGACCGTGAGGATACAAGTCCGACATCAACTTATACTTATCAGCGATACGGATATAAGGCAACAGCCTTTCGTAGTCTCCTTTTGTCAGTCCGTAAAGTTTGGAAAAATCTTCCGGACGGTGGTAACGTCCGCCACGTGCCCGGTATTTATAAATATTGCGCACTTGCCATGGCGACAAGCCCAAACGGAGCAAAGCGGTGGAATCAGCCGTATTGGGGTCGAAAAAGAATGTAGCCGGTTTCGCCTTAACGGGTTGTCCGTAGGTCTGCCCGCTACGTACGACTACCACGGTATCCGGTTTCAATCCGGCAAAAAGCGTTCATAAACCAACGAGTCTCCGCAGTCTTCTTTCGCCGGTGTCCGACGGTCGAACCACAAGAAAAAGAAGTGGATAACACAATCCCCATCAATACGCCCGCCAACAGTAAGACCGCCCTTCTGTCTGCTTTCGAAAAATAGAAGAGATTACGCCACGTCCGCCTCATTTTCCGGTCATTTGAATAGTTCGTTTACAAAATGGAAGCAATGGCCACCGGAGCCACAAATTTCAACAGAAAGATATAGAAACCGAAAAACGGTATCCGGAGCTTCCCCAATCCGTCACTTCCTCTCGCACGATCCTGCGGTCAAGATACCAACCTGTAAAAATAGAAATAAACATCCGCCCAAAGGCAGCATCAACTTGGCTGTGACAAAATCGAAAAGATCAAAATAGTCATTCCTCCAATACGGATTCCGTTCAACAGCCCGAAAGACAAAGCGCAAAATACCCCCAAAGTCATACAAACCAAGGTCACCACAGTGGCAGCTTTCTTACGGGAAAGTTTAAAAACGCTCGTGCAGATAGGCCGTAGCCACTTCATGCAAAGAAATGGTGGAAGTCAGCGCTGCCAACACCAGCAATACGTAAAACATGAGCGAGAAGATATAGCCCACCCACGGTACACTCTTGAAAGCCAACTGGAACACATTGGGCAAAGTGACAAACACCAATCCGGACCGGCATCGGGCGACAGCCCCGGAACGGAATAGACTGCCGGAAAAATGATGAAACCGGCCAGCACGGCCACGAACGTGTCTATCAACGCCACGCTTCCGGCTGTCTTTACCAGATTGGCATCACGCGTAAAATAGGAAGCATACGTACAAAGACATCCCATGCCGACACTCATGGAAAAGAAAGCCTGCCCCATGGCATCGAGCACCACCTTACCGTCTACCTTACTGAAATCGGGACGCAACAGGAAAGCCAACCCCTCGGACGAACCGGGCATGGAGAAGGAACAAACCACCAAGACACAAATAATCAGCAGCAGCAATGGCATCATAACTTTGGAGAACTTCTCTATACCGTCTTTCACACCCCCGAACGATAACGACATGCGTAAGCAGGATGAAAGCCGCCATATAGAGTACAGGTTTCCAAGGACTACCAACAAAATCATTGAAGAAAAGCGTATAGTCCTTACTCTCCGAAAGGCTCCCCGTAGCCGAAGCGACCATATACTCCAACGTCCACCCGGCCACTACGCCATAATATCCCAAGATAAGAAAAAGCAGCCGTTACTCCCATCATACCGACCCATTTCCAATGTGTGCCCGGTGCCAACACTTCGTATGCTCCTCCCGTATTGGCCCGCGAACGGCGACCGATAAGAAACTCGGAAACCATCACCGGTATGCCCAGAAACATCACACACAGGATATAAACCAAAATAAAAAGCAGCCCCGCCGTTCTCGCCTACTTCGCAAGGAAAACGCCAAATGTTTCCCAGTCCGACAGCCGACCCGGCCGAAGCCAATATAATCCCGATCTTACTTCCAAAATTCACTCTTTCATTCGCCGACATAAGCCCTTTCTTTAAATATTAGACCCGTAATGCCGACAAAAATACGAAAAAAATTATTTTTGCAGATAAAATGTTATTTATATGACGCACGAACTGACAAAATGGATAAAAAGCCATCCGATAACCGTTATCCTTATTCTCGTAATTTGGTATCTTTCGTTATTCACCCCACCCAAGATAGAACTGGCTAACGTTCGTTTCATCGACAAGTGGGCGCACTTGCTGATGTATGGTTCGTTGGTATTTGTCTTATGGATGGAAGACTGGCGTACGCGGAAGGCTTCTACCTCCGTGACACGTGCCCTTGCCCTTTACATAGGCCCGGTAGCCATGAGCGGACTCATCGAAATGATACAAGCCTATCGCACCACCAACCGGAGCGGAGATTGGCTCGACTTGGCCGCCAATGCCATAGGTGCATTGTTCGGCATAGTGTTTGGTGGCATGCTCACCCCGGAAAATGCGCAGAAAGCATAGCCCGCCGCACACTACGCCTTCGCGCCCTATTCTTCCCGCCAAAGTTTATACGGATAGGTACGAAGATGGGAATTGTAGTAACGACGGTCACCTGTTACTTCCGTCCGATGAAATCGGGCTTTTCAAAAAGCTTCTTGTTCTTCGGAAAGTTCCACCTCGGCCATAATCAGCCCTTCGTTGTCGCCATAGAACTCATCGACCTCGAACACATGCCGCCCCGACCGCACAAGATAACGCGTCTTGTCTATTACCCCGGTTCGCACAACCTCATCAGGTCTTCCGCGTCCTGCAAAGGGTACTTCCGTCTCGAATTCATAACGCGAAATACCCGCTTCATTCGAACGGCCTTTTATCGTGAGATACCCCTTGTCGTCGCGAATACGGACACGCACCGTAGCCTTCCCCACCGTAGAAATATAGCCCTGCCGGATACGACTGCTACTGTATGCCTGCGACTTGAAGTCGCCCGTAACCAGAAACTTACGTTCTATTTCAAAACTCATTCCCCATGATGGCAAAAGCAATGATACCCAAGACAATCAGTACCGCCAAGGCACCGATCAAAGCTCCCATTGCGCGTTTCTGCTTCTTCTCTTCACGGGCGGCACGAGCGGCACGTCTCATTTGTTTTTTTCACACTCATAGTCGTATCGTTTTAAAGGTAAAACTCATTCTCCTCCGGCAAACTCCATCAGATAAGACTTGATGAAGCCATCCAATTTCCCATCCATCACTCCGTTCACGTCCGATGTCTGGTAATTCGTACGGTGGTCTTTCACACGGCGGTCGTCGAACACGTAACTGCGTATTTGGCTCCCCCACTCGATTTTCTTCTTTCCGGCCTCGACTTTCAGCCTGTTTGGCCTTACGTTTCTGCAAGGCACGGTCGTAGAGTTGCGACTTCAAAAGGCGCATGGCATTCTCGCGGTTCTCCAATTGCTTGCGGCTTTCCGTGTTTTCGATGAGGATTTCTTCTTCCTCGCCCGTATCGGGATCTTTATATTGGTAGCGCAAGCGCACGCCGGTCTCCACCTTGTTGACGTTCTGTCCGCCGGCACCTCCGGAACGGAACAAGTCCCATGACACACGGGGACGGATCCACATACACTTCGATGGAATCGTCCACCAAAGGCGTCACGAACACCGATGCAAACGAAGTCATACGCTTCCCCTGGGCATTGTATGGCGAAACACGCACCAAACGATGCACGCCATTCTCCGATTTCAGATAGCCGTAGGCAAACTCGCCCTCGATTTGCATGGTCACCGTCTTGATACCGGCCTCATCGCCGTCCTGATAATTGCTGACGGTGCATTTATAACCATGGGATTCCGCCCAACGCATGTACATGCGCATCAGCATCGACGCCCAATCCTGACTTTCCGTACCTCCCGCACCGGAATTGATTTTTCAGCACCGCATCCATCGGGTCTTCCTCCTGCCGCAACATATTGCGCAGTTCAAGGTCTTCAAGGGCATCCACCGTACGGCCGTACAATCCGTCCACCTCTTCTTCGGTAACCATCTCTTCCTTGTAGAAATCAAAAAGCAAGTTCCAATTCATCGCAAAGCGTCTTGACCTCCTTATACCCGTCAATCCACTTCTGCAATCCCTTTACTTTTTTCATCTGCTCTTCCGCAGCCTTGGCATCGTCCCAAAATCCTGGTGCCTGTGTGCGGGTTGCTCTTCCTCCACTTGGATTTTTCTTGTTTTCAATATCAGATAGCGGTAAAAGCGCCTCAGTACGCGTTTTTACATCTTTCAGTTGCTCAATGGTTATCATAAACTAAAAACTTTGGTGCAAAAGATAGTGAAAGGCGAGCGCAGAGACAAGCGAAAACGCAGTTTTCTGACTTGGTTATGCCGAGCCGCATCCTATCTTCGCATAAGCAAAGATAGATATAAAAAAACAAAAACCTTATCTATTCCACTCAAAAATAAAAGAGGACAAGCATAGACAAAGGTATGCAGACTTCCCAAGTCTGCCATTTTGTCAGTTTTTTCATCGCCTGAGAATCGCTTATTTGAGGGCATCCGCGTCCTTGCCCGTCTATAAACGAATCTCAAAGCATGTCTTTTTATCAAACCGTCAGCCGTTCGTCCATCCGGCTTGACAAAAGAAGCCGTATTTCCGTCAACCTGCGGCAATGTCGCCATCGAGATGATTCCATTTCGTCCCTCAACACGACAATCTGTTTCGGATTTTTGTAATCGAAAAACGGACTAATAAAGAAAAAACACCCCAAAACAAGAGGTCTTTATTCCCTTTTAAGCCCTCTTATTCCCCGTTGTACTGAGAAAATGCGAAAAACATGCTGAGAACAAAAAATCGCTTTCAGCCAAATGATTTTTTTGTTCTCAGCACAATGATTTGCATATATACCGTATATTTGCACTTTCAGTCCTGAAAAGCCGTATTTTTTATACAAGATTTCTCTCAGAACGATACTTTTTATCCTTTTTTAGTCTGTGAATGTTCTAAAAACTCTGCCATAATGGCAGAGTTTTACACTCAGACAGAAGGAGTCACCGGTGGCGGACAAGGAACTTCCGGCGGCGTATCCTCCACGTACATGGCTTCTATCTCGGCCGCATAGTTACGGTTCACCACCGGACGCTTCACCTTCAACGTATTGGTCAGTTCTCCTTTTTCCATGCTGAACGGCTCGGGCAGCAACGTGATGCGCTTCACCTGTTCATAATGGGCAAACTCTTGCTGCAAGGTATTGATACGGAAAAGCAACATCTTGTTGATGTCGGCATTCCGGCACAAATCCGCCATATCGGTAAAACGGATATGATGGCGTTCGGCAAAATCTTTCAACAGATTGTATTCGGGAACGATAAGTGCCGATACGAATTTACGCTGGTCGGCAATCACTACAATCTGGTCGATGTAACGGTCTACCACCAGTTTCGACTCTATCATCTGCGGGGCAATGTACTTCCCGTTAGAGGTCTTGAACAAATCTTTAATCCGATCGGTGAGGAACAACTCACCGTTCTTGAGATAACCGGCATCGCCGGTATGGAACCATCCGTCCTCGTCGATGGCCGCACGGGTCGCCTCATCCTTCCGGTAATATCCTTTGGTTATGGACGTTCCGCGCAGCAGTATCTCATTGTCTTCGCCAAACTTCAACTGCAATCCGCCGATGAGCCGCCCTACGGACCCTATCGTCTTGGGTTGCCCGTTCCGGTCGCAAGAAACCGTGGCTGTGGACTCCGTCAATCCATAACCGGCCACCATATTGATGCCGGCCGAATGGACGAACTCTTCCACTACCGGTGGAATGGCAGCTCCGGCAGTAGGGAAAAAGTTAGCGTTCTCAAACCCCAAAGTCCGTTTTAAGAGAGCGATTACGGTTTTCTCGAAAAACGCATACCGCAACCTCAGTGAAACGGAGGAATCAGACCGCGCATCTTGTAATGCACATTATACGCCTTGCCCACCTGAAGTGCTTCATGCAGCAATTTACGCTGCACGGGATTGCTTTTTGCCTTATCTTCTCCTGCACGCCGGCATATACTTTCTCCCAAAAACGAGGTACGGCACACATACACGTCGGATGCACTTCCTGCAACGACTGCAACACGTCGGCAGGCCGCAAATTGACGGCCAACTGCGCACCTTCGGACAAGCAAAGGTAAGACCACGCCCGCTCAAACACATGGGTGAAAGGAAGGAAGTTCAACACGACATCCTTTTCCCCAAGCGTCAGGACCGCGTCATTGGCGATAATCGCATCGTGATACATCCTATGGCTCAACATCACCCCCTTACTGGCCCCCGTGGTTCCCGAGGTATAAAGTATATTGGCCAAATCGTCCATCCGAAGTTCGGCCGCACGCCGCTTCAACTCCTCATTCTCTTCATGTCCGGCACCGGCTTGCAAAAACTCCTCAAAATAAACCGACACCGTGTCCTGCGGGTTCTTTACCACGGAAGAATCGAAAATAATCAGTTTCTGAAGCGTCGGACAATGAGGCATGCTGCGGAAAGCGATATCGTATTGGTATTGTTCGCCGACAAACACATAACGAATTTCGGCATCGTTCACCATGTAAACCACCTGGCTCTCCGAACTGGTAGCATAAAACGGTATCGTGACGGCCCGCACGCCGTAAGCCCCGAAATCCACGTACAAACATTCGGGCATGTTCTGCGAAAAAACAGCCAGATTCTCCTGCACATCCACCCCCAAGGCCAACAGGGATGCAGATACTTTCCGTACGACTTCCGAAAACCGATTCCAGGAAACCGGAACCCCACATTCTTTTCATAATCGCGATAGCTCATGGCCGTTTTGTCGCCATAACGTTTGGCCTGTTCATGGACGAGCACTGAGAAAAGACTTGTATTTAGCATAGTTTTGACTTTTTAATCTATACAAAGATATGGTTTTTAAATGAAACGATGCACAAGAAAACCTCAAAATATTTAATTTTTCTCAAAATACCTTAACTTTGCCTCAAAGAAACGCAATTATGGACATTGAAGCATTGACACAGGAAGCCGTCGGCCTGCTCGAACGAATGGTAAGCCTTCCCTCCGTAAGCAGAGAAGAAAAGGAAGTGGCCGACTTATTGGAAAATTTCATGAAAGAACGGGGCAAAACGCCTCACCGTACAGGACATAACCTTTGGTGCATCTCGCCGTTTTACCGGACCGGGCGCCCCACCCTGCTGTTGAACGCTCATATCGACACCGTGAAACCGGCTGCAAGTTGGACGCGAAACCCGTTCCGCCCCACAAGGGAAGGCGAACGTATTTACGGATTAGGCACAAACGACGACGGAGCCAGCGTGGTCGCCTTGTGGCAGGCTTTCTGCACGTTATCCGGCAAGGAACAACCCCTACAACCTCATCTTCCTGGCCTCGTGTGAAGAAGAAGTTTCGGGAAAGAACGGTATAGAATCGGCACTTCCCTTGTTGCCGCACATCGACTTGGCCTTGGTGGGCGAACCCACCGGCATGCAACCGGCCATCGCCGAAAAAGGGCTGATGGTATTGGATGTCACGGCCCACGGCAAGTCGGGACACGCGGCACGTAACGAAGGGGAAAACGCCATTTACAAAGCCATGAAGGACATGGGTGGTTCAGAACGTACCGGTTTCCGAAGACCTCCCGCTCTTGGGAGACGTGAAAATGAGCGTAACGGTCATCCATGCCGGCACGCAACACAACGTCGTGCCGGACCAATGCGTTTTCACCGTAGACGTACGCAGCAATGAGAACTACTCCAACGAAGAAATCTACCGGACGGCCTGCGCCCATACGGACAGTGAAGTGAAAGCCCGCTCTTTCCGCCTGAATTCTTCGCGCATAGACGAGAACCATCCCATTGTGGCCAAAGCCAAAGCCTTGGGACGCACACCTTTCGGCTCGCCTACGCTCTCCGACCAGGCGCTGATGCACTTCCGTCTTTGAAAATGGGGCCGGGCGAATCCTCACGTTCCCACACGGCGGACGAATACATCACCGTAACGGAAATCCGGGAGGCCATAGCCTTATACATCGAGCTGTTAGACGGCCTACAGATATAAAGAAAGATTTGCGGCTCCGGCTGAAAACCTCTCAACGCCCTATCCAGACTTCGGGGTTCAGTTTCTGAGTCTCCTTTCGCAACTGGAAGTGCAGCACGCAATTACCCGTACCGTCGTTTTCCACCGTACCCAAAATATCACGCGCCTTGACTTTCTGTCCCTTGCTTACCCGTACGGAAGACAAGTTACAGTAAACAGAAATATAACTGCCATGGCGTACCAATACATTCTTGGTATCTCCAAACTGGAAGACGGCTGAGACTTCGCCATCGAAAATGGAACGTGCCATAGCTCCGGGACGCCCTACGTAATTGGTTCCCTTATTATCCAAACGTACATTCTTCAAGCCCGGCACATTATAGGTTCCGAAATGGCTGCCCACCATGTAACTTCCCGTAATAGGTACCGGCAGCCTCCCTTGTTCCGGACGAAATTGCCATTCAAAGCCTGGTCCTGGGGCGTAATCCATTTATACTCCGGAGGGATGGAAGAAGATTTTTTCTCTTCTTTCTTTCCCGAAGCGGCTTGATTACGGCCCTGCTTCCGCTGCTTCTCCGCTTTCCGGCGTGCCTCGGCTTCGGCTTTCTTACGGGCAGCCTCGGCTCTCTTGCGTGCCTGCTCCACCTCGTAGGCTATCATCTGGTCTATTTTCTTGTCCAAAGCGGAAAGCTGCTGTTGCTGTTGTTCCACCTCTTTTTCAGGTGTTTCTGCTTCTGCCGCAAGCCAGCTACGTTCTTTTGCTCTTCGTCATGCTGCTTTTGCAACAAAGCCTTTTGCTGCTCACATTCGGCAATCAAGCGGTTTTCTCCGCTTTCACCCCAATAATTCATTCTTCTGTGCCAGCAAATCATCCTGCTTACGTACAATTTGCTCAGCCAACGTACGCTGATAATTGGCATATTCGGGCATAACGCGAACGACGGTACATCTGAGTCACAGAACGGGTGGAAAGCACGAAAAGCAAAGGACTTCCACCGACTTGCAAGCCCGTGCATAACGCAAGGCTCTGGCATAATCGGCCTTCTTTGTTTTCCAATTCGGCTGCCGTACGCTCCACTTTCCGTTCCAGTGCATTTACCTGGTCGCTGACCCTTTTCAACTGCACCCCCATCGTGTCGATATAACGTTGACGTGCCCCAGCCGGTTAGCTATCATGCTGATGTCACGTAGCTTGGTGGCTACGGTCTTCTCTGTCGTTTCAGTTCTTTCCGGGAACGGGTCAAGCCCTTCTGTATTTCTTTCTTCTGAGTTTGCAGTGCCTTGATCTTACGATTGGTCTGCGCCTCCAGCGTTCCTCCGCCGGACACGAGCATCCACACCGTAAAAAACATGACTAACCTACATTTCATTTTATCAGTTGTTTTAAAATCAGGTCGGGACTGACCCTCTTGTATTTTCCACCCGGTTTCCGGAGTCAACTCGATGCTTTTCGCATTCCATTTCAAATTACTCAGCGAAAAGACAGCCGTCAGGTCTTTCCCCGCTCCCGTGACAGACAACTGCATCTTATCAGGGAAAACTTTTTGCTCCACATTCGCAAAATGCTGATAAGTCCAGTTCAGACGGGGCACGGAACCTTGACCTGTAGCGACAATAGACGTATTGCGAATCAACCCGGTCAGCAAGTCGACCACGAACTGACATTGCAACAACGAACCAGCCTTAGAAGTCAGAATCGTACTTTCCTGATTCTTCGAGATGGTAAAGTCCTGCTCTTGCCACCGGCCTTCCTGTCCCGGCACAAACACATCGCTCCAGAAAAGAGCCTGCAACGTATAAAAATCCACACCGGCCTGCTGCAAATAAGGCACGTCCGCGTAGTCCACCTTTACGTATTCCCTTCCCATCCGGTTGACCATCATCATATATTGGGGCGTAAATTCCAGACGTCCTACTTCCATAAAGCCCATGGCCACAAGCGAAAGCTGGATCACCTCATCCCGTTTCAAGTTACAGCTTCCGCCCACCGACAAAGATTTCCCGCCCAAATTCAAATCAAGGTTCATCTTAGAAGTGACAGTCCCTCCTTCAAACCAGACAACACCATCTTATCTACCCATTCTACGACACTTCCTTCACCTTGCGGCTCCGTCTGCGTTATGTTTTTAGTGGAACGACAAGCTGAGAAGCAACAATACAAAAGCGGCAACCAGGACGCCCCATACGAAATTCATTCTCTTCATTCTTCAATATACTTTTCAATTGAATCTTCTTTTTCAAAAGCTGGGAAACATCTCCCCCCTTTTCCTGCGCCATCGTCCAATACTTCAAGGCGCCCTCCATGTCACCGCATTGTGCATAAATATCCCCGGCATGCTCCAGGACCCCGCCGGACACTTCTTCGTCTTTCTCGATATCCCCTACAAGGACACGGTCCATATAAAGCTTGGCTTCGGCATACTTTCCCTTGATAAAAAAGAATCAGGCATAAGTGTCGATATAGGTTTTGTTTCCCGGTTCCGCCACAATCGTGCGGTGGCTCATTTCTTCAGCCTTGTCCAAATCCTTTTTTTCCAATGAGAGATAATAAGCGTAATTATTCAGACAACCGACATTCTCCGGGTTGTACACCAGACAGGAGTCGTATGCAATGAAAGCCGAGTCTTTCAGTCCGTTGCTGTAGTACAAGTCGCCCATGATGGAATACATATCGGCCACAATGCCGTGGTCCGTATCCGGTTTAATCTGCCGCACGCCTTTGCGGAACACATCCAAAGCCTTGTCCTGACGTTCAAGCTGATAATAAGAGAAACCTAAATAGAAATAATAGGGTAATTGTTCCGGATAGTGCATGATGGCACGCGTACAAATGTCCGCCACCTTCGGATAGTCATTGGCATGGACAGCCAGTTGCACCAACTGGTACAAAGCTACCTGATTGTCCGGCTCAAGCTTCAGAATACGTTCCAAAGCCGGTTCGAGCTGGTCATTTATATGTTTCATTTGCAGATAAGAGGCATAAAGCGTCAGCATATCCACCGTCTCAGGGACAGAATCGAAGATGCGGTCGAAAACGGCTAATACCAAAGTGCTGTCGGCATGCGCATTCTCTTGGTCTACGATATAGTTACGCATGAGCATAACCCTGGCCCGTTCGTCAGTCTCTTTTCCATATAAAATTGCATCCAACTGGGTTTGATAAAGCGAATCTTGGCCCGTCTGCTTATAATAATCGAGCATGGACATGCGTAAAGCCTGGTTTCCCGGCTCTTTTTCCGGACTTCCTCATAAACGGCAAGAGCTTTATCCGGCTGTTGCAGCAACAGATATTGATCGCCGATTAATACGCGATAAGCCAAATCATTAGGATTCTCCCGCGCCAGACTTTCCAATTCGGCAAAGGCTTGATCGTCTTCCTTCAATTCACGATAAAGACGAAACTTTTCCATGCTGATGGACAGATTCTTGCCTTCAAGCGTCTCTATGCGGTCGAGTGCGCTGATTGCCTCGCGGTATTGCTCACGATCCATGTACATGTTTACCAACTGCGCCAATACATCCGAACGGGTCGGATTGCACCGCACCATATCTTCGAGTACAGGCACGGCCTTCACATCATCCGGTTGCGCAAATAAAAGACGCAAGGGCTTCCTTATAATATATATTGTCCGGCTCCAAAGCCACCGCACGGGACAGATGCGACGCGCATCGGGCAGAGTCGTCCATCCCCAGATAATACAATCCGAGATTGTATAACGCCTCGGCCGCATCGGGCTTGATGTCCAAACAATGTTTATACAACTCGAAAGAATCATCGTAACGCCCGGCCAACTTGCTCTTCACGGCCTCGGCACAATAATAATCGAAGCGGCGTTGTGCCTCGGCCGATATACCTTGCGTCTTCTCTCCCGTCGCACAAGACGTGAAACAGGCAGACCACATGGCCCAGACTCCGCATATCAAAACTGTAATCTTCTTCACTGACTTTATTTTTCTCCCGAATGTCCGAAACCACCCGCACCTCTTTTCCGTCTCATCAAACTCTCCACAGGCTTCCATCCGGCCGGCTCATACCTGGCCACGACCATCTGCGCAATCCGCTCTCCGTCCCGTATCTCGAACGGCTCGGACGACAAATTGACCAGAATGATACAAATCTCCCCCGGTAGTCCGCATCAATCGTCCCCGGTGAGTTCAACACGGTAATCCCTTTTTTCAAGGCCAGTCCGCTCCTCGGCCGGATTTGTGCCTCTGTCCCGTGCGGCAAGGCGATATAGAGTCCCGTCGGCACCAGGCAACGCTCCAGAGGTTTCAACACGATGGGGCTGTCCAGATTGGCACGAAGATCCATTCCTGCCGAGTCCGAAGTGGCATATTGAGGTAACGGATGATGGGATTTATTAATAACACGTACTTCCATTATATGTAGAAATGATTGTTTTTGAGGTACAAAAATAACCAATTCTCTGAACACAGCCATTGATTTTTAGATAAAAAGAGCGAATGTCAACCTTTTTAATTACTTTTGTGAAGAATCTACAGGAATGAATATGAATTGGCAGCAACTGATATCCAACAAACGACTGGGATTGGAAAAATATCACCAGGTCCGGAAAGACGACCGCACGGAATTCCAACGCGATTATGACCGTCTTATATTCTCTGCACCGTTCAGACGTTTGCAGAACAAAACGCAGGTGTTCCCGCTCCCGGGAAGCGTATTCGTCCACAACCGGCTGACCCACAGTCTGGAGGTGTCCAGCGTAGGACGTTCCTTGGGCAACGATATCTCTCGGGCACTCCTGCAAAAGCATCCGGAGCTGTCCGGAAGCCACCTGAGCGAAGCTGGTGCCATCGTGTCGGCCGCCTGCCTGGCACATGATTTAGGAAATCCGCCCTTCGGACATTCGGGCGAGAGAGCCATCGGGACGTTCTTCAGCGAAGGCAAAGGCAACTGGCTGAGGACCTACTGCGACCCCACGAACGGGGACCGGCTCAGCGAACGGGAATGGAACGACCTGATTCATTTCGAAGGAAACGCCAACGCATTCAGGTTGCTGACCCACCACTTCAAAAGGCCGGCGCGACGGAGGGTTTGTCATGACTTACACCACCTTGGCTTCCATCGTCAAATACCCCTTTTCGTCCAATCTGGCTGGCGGACATGCCAAATTCGGTTTCTTTCAAAGCGAAATCCCCGTCTACCAACGGATAGCTGAAGAACTGGGCATTCCTCGTCAGACCAGCGTAGAAGGCAGCCTGCGATATGTGCGCCATCCCTTCGTATATTTGGTAGAAGCGGCCGATGACATTTGTTATGAGATTATGGACATCGAGGATGCGCATAAACTGAAAATCCTCAGTACGGACGAGACTCAAAGCTTATTGCTGGGCTTCTTCGAAGAAGAACGCCAAAAAAGTATCCGAAAAAACCTGCAATACGTCAGCGACATCAACGAACAAATCGTCTACCTGCGTTCCTGTGTCATCGGTTGCTGGAGAGTGAATGCGTAAAGGTGTTTTTGGACAATGAAGAAGAAATCCTGGCCGGTACCTTTGAAGGTTGCCTCATCGACCACATTTCCGAAACGCCGCGAAGGGCTTACAAAACTTGCGAAAGCATGGCATACGCCAAGATTTACCGGAGCAAGGATGTTGTGGATATCGAACTGGCCGGTTTTCAGGTTATCACCACGCTGTTGGAACTCATGACAGAAGCGGTATGCCACCCAGAAAAAGCGTATTCGCAGTTACTCATCAACCGCGTGTCGCAACAGTACGACATCGGTGCTGAACGGCTCTACGACCGCATCATGGCTGTATTGGATTACATCTCTGGCATGACGGACGTATATGCGTTGGATTTATATCGTAAAATCAATGGCATGAGCCTGCCTTTCGTATAACCGAGAGGATCAGGCCGCCCTCCTCCGTTATCCGCGTCCGGAGAAGGTTTCAATGTGCCGCCTGCGCTTTTCCTCCCGAATCTCGTCCACGGCAATCAGGATGCCGGTCTCCTCCACGTCGCCGAATTCGTCGTTGATAGCCGTACCGAACATCTTCATCGTGGGCGACAACCCCATGTAAGCGTTCACCAAAGGCGGGATATTATAACCCAGCTTGCGAACTTCCGAATTCAATATCTTATAGTCTTCCTTGAAATCCTCGTAAACGAACAATTTACGCAATTCTTCCGTATCGGCTTCCAGTTGCAAGGGATGAATCGGCACTATCAGCCTGTCCTTATCCTCGAAATGCTTTTCAGAAAATACAGAATCATATCACGCCCATAACGGTTATAAGACGGGTACATGGTCATCTTGCCGAAATAATAGCGTACGTCAGGCACTAAAACCGTCAATGCCCCCCAGACCATCCCACAAGTTGTCCAAAGTGAACAGGCCTTTTGAACCTTGGCGCGTACTCTGGTATTCCAACGTCACGAACGAACGTCCGAGTTCTATCGTATAAGGCATATAGTTTCTCATAAAGTTTTCCGAGAAGTGGAACATGTGGGAAGTGGCCAAAATAGGTTGCCCGTCCTCACTCAGCTTCACCTTTGCCCCCAACAAGTAACGATAGCCGCCTAAAATGGCTTCTACATCGGGGTCCCACACGATCAACTGCTTATAGGGTTCTTCCATCATGTCGAAGTCATCCAAATCGAGCGACATCCCCGTACCTCCACCGGCAGCCCGGAAAGCGATTTCACGCAAACGGCCGATTTCACGAAGCACATTCGGTGAATCCTGCCACGTCACCACGTATATCTCATTGTGGCTTTTGTTCGTATAACGCAACCTCTTATCCGCGGTCAGTTCTGCCTTCAGCAGTTCTTTACTCACCGAGCTATGATTTCTTCCATATCATCAATCTGTTTTCTTCTCTTTATAACTTATACACTTGTTCCTTCACTTCCTGCGCCCACTGTTGGGGGCTTTTGGATTTGTCGAACGTGCTCCATGGTATCGGTTTCCCGATTACGACCCGATACTCGCCATGCCTGCTGCGGTACATCTCATCGGGTAAAACAGCATGGCCAGGTTAAACTTGAGATGCAACCGTTTGCACCATTCCGCGATGGAATAAAAGCGGTCGGAATTCTGCCCTATAAAATGTATAGGCACCACATCCCGCCGGGTAGCCACACTTTTCACGATAAACGTCTTGTTCCATGCCAAGTCCCTTATGCTGCCGTCTTTCATACGCCGCGAACAAATGCCGGCCGGAAGCATGATGACCTGGTCGTCGGAACGAAAAGTATTCTCTACCATTTGAGGGAAATTACGCGCCTGTTTCCCCAACTTATTGATAGGTATACATAGGGGGAGCCAATCCTTTCTGGTTCATCAGAAGGTCATTCACCAAATACTTAATCTTCCTGTCGTAATGACGACCGAGCACCATTCCCAAAGTCACCCCGTCTATGGCTCCCAACGGATGGTTGGACACAAAAGTATATTTTCGGGACAAATCGGAAATGTTTTCCAAACCGTCCACCTTTACCTTCACATCCAAATAAGCCAGTGTGTGTTCACAAAAGTCAACACCGACATAACCTTGACGCAGATACTCATTAATGAAATCCTGATGAATGAGACGTTTGAGCCCGTTAATCAGAAAACCGGGAATATATTTGGCTTTCTTTCCGGCACGCGTCCGTATGATGTCATCAAGATCGATTAATGTCACAGCTTTATCCGGCATGATTCTTTCCTTTGTCTCCATTGCAACAGCAACCCTCCATCTTTAACTTAATCTCCCTATTCGTAAAGATGTCTCACGATACCGTCACTTTAGAGTTGTTAATGATATAAGTACCCTTCGGCAATCCACTAATCCAGTTTGTCCCTTTGTTCAGTCGGAACAACCCGTAAAATACACCATTGCCCTTATACACCGGAAGCATCTGGGAATGTTGGCTCGTAACCAACAACGAACCTCCCTTCATCTTAATCTTAATCGGATAAGTCGAAGAGACCCTTTTCGTTCTGTAAATATGAGTATATTCGGAAAAAGACACATCACGTCCTACCGAATCGGCTTTGGCCCGATGGACACGCGGTCTACAGCCGAAGCGCTTACGGTACTAAACAACGTCAATAGCGCCCACAAACTAACCTTTTTCCAACTATACCTACACATTACGTTTAAAATTAACTTCTATTTTGCAAAAATAGAATGAAACTATCAGTATCCAAGGTGAAGGCCGAATATTTTAAGAAATATTAGACATATAAGGTTTGAAATCCCCGTTCCGCTCTCATTTCCGTTTCAATATCCCGCCCTTCAAAACCGGATAAGAACCAACAAAAGCCGGATGTCACTCTACTTTCATTCCGTATCGTTACATCCGGCCTTCGTTAATTTTATCCCCACCGTCAGGCCAATAATTGCTTTACTAAGGCACTGATAGCCTTACCGTCAGCTTTGCCTGCCAACTGTTTCGTGGCCGTACCCATCACTTTACCCATATCCTTGGCACTCGTAGCGCCCACGGCAGCTATGATGGCTTTGATTTCCTGTTCCAGTTCTTCTGCCGAGAGCTGTTTGGGCAGGTAACGGCTGATGACTTCCACCTGGGCCAGCTCTTCATCGGCCAAGTCCTGGCGTCCCTGCTCCACGTATAAAGCCGCAGTGTCCTTACCCTGCTTGGCCAGTTTGGCTAAAATCTTCATAGCCGCATCATCCGTCAACTCATCGTTTGCCCCCGGAGCGGTTTTGGCTTCCAGGAAGAACTTCTTGATGTTCCGCAACGCTTCCAACGCGACTTTATCCTGGCCTTCATGGCCACTACGATATCCTTGCTGATTTGTTCAAAAAAGTGCCATATCTTATTCCTTTTATTATATACTAAAAAACTATCATCGACTTTTTCCTCTCCATTAGTTCCTGCCGCCATGCTATCGGCCGCGTTATCCATCCCGGCCGTCTTGCTCTTGATGCTGGCCAACACTTCCTTGCTACGCTTGTAGGTAGGCGTATCTTCCACCATGGAAATCACATCGTCATTATCCAAATCGTCTTCTCCGAAAATATAAAGATGATGCGGACGCTTGATTTCTCTTTGATTCATGTCATGCGTATAAAACTCACGCCGACGTTCGGCCTTTTACGGCTTATTTCCTCTTTCTGAGCCCGTGCCTCTTCATCTTCAATGCCATGCTTGGCCATCACATTATCCATGCCCGGCATCGTTCTTCAGACCGAATCCGGTAGCCAGCACCTGTGATCTTCACCTTCTTCTCCAACGTGGCATCCGTGGCCAATCCGAACTTCGTCTCCACATCATCACCGAACTTACTCATGAATTCATGCACTTCGTTCATCTCTTCCATGGTCAACTGGTCGCTCTCTTCCTGATCACAGAACGAAATGCTCAGCAACACCTTCTTGGAGTTGAATATGTCGTTGTTATTGAGCAACGGAGAATGAAGCGCACTTTCGATAGCTTGGCGCACACGTCCTTCACCCTCTCCGAATCCAGTACTCATGATGGCCACACCACCGTCTTTCAACACCGTGGTCACATCCTGGAAGTCGAGGTTTACAATACCATGTACCGTAATAATTTCGGCTATGCTCTTGGCGGCAACGGACAACGTATCGTCTGCCTTGGCAAAGGCATTCAGTACAGTAAGCTCCGGATAAATCTCGCGCAAGCGTTCATTATTGATAACCAACAACGCATCGACATGCTTGGATATTTCCTCCACCCCGTCCAATGCCTGGTCTATTTTCTTCAACCTCAAAACGGAACGGTATAGTCACGATACCGACCGTCAGGATACCCATTTCTTGGCACATTCGCTATCACGGGAGCCGCACCGGTTCCGGTACCGCCTCCCATTCCGGCCGTAATGAAACCATACGGGTTCCGTCATTCAGCATTTCTTTTATACCGTCCAGACTCTCCATGGCCGCCTGACGTGCACGCTCGGGGCGGTTTCCGGCTCCCAAGCCTTCTGTCCCCAATTGCAGACGTGTCGGGATAGGAGAGTCGCTCAAAGCCTGATTGTCGGTATTACACAGCACAAAACTCACATCATGAATACCTTCCTTATACATGTGATTGACGGCGTTACCTCCGCCACCTCCCACTCCCGATCACCTTAATGATGCTCAGGGGCTGTTCGTTTTGAAGTTAAACCGAATATCTGTTTCTTCTTGCATAATCTATTTTGTTTTTCTATGTTATTCTTCAGTTACCGTTTTAGTCAAATCCACAAGCTTCTCCTTAAACTTCTTCCAAATTCCCTTTATTCTTCGGTTCCTCTCTTTCGTAGACTTCCTTATGCGTTTCCTCTACCGGAACAAAACTGGGAGCAGTCTGCGGTATTTCCTTTTCTTCTACAACCTCCTCGGGCACTTCCTCCTTCACTACGACCTTGGGTTCCACACAATTCTGGTTTCCTTCGTTCATCAACGCCAACAAAGTATTTAAAGAACCGTCCTTCACCACCTGCTCGGCATGAACAGCTTGTAACGCAAAAGGTACGATACGTGCAAAACGCGTTTTATCCGGATGAAGACGGACTGAAGCCGCTTTATCGAGATTCTTCACATTGGATGCCGCACCCGAAATGACAATTCCGGCCAACAACTTATCCTGATAGCCGCTATTACGAATCTGCGCTGCCACATTGCTCAAGATTTCTTCCTCACGGGCCTCTACAATGTCCACCAACAAACGCTCCTCAATCGTACGACCGTTGTTCACCAAAAGATTCTTGGCCAGTTCTTCACTGCTCAGATCGGAATAAGCCGAACCGTATTTCATTTTCAGCCCTTCCGCTTCATCCTCATCAATTTGCAGGCTGCAAAGATCCTGAGTGATATTATTTCCTCTAACGGTATCACAGCCAGATGACGCAACAAGTTGCCCTTATATACTGCGACAGTAGTCGTTCCGTAACCGAAATCCACAAGAGCACAACCCGAACGCTTCTCCGTATCCGTCAGCACGCAGCCGGCTAAAGCCATCGGTGCCACAAACATACCGGCCACGTCAAGCCCGACCGCCTCCACACATTTCAGAATATATTCTTTAATTTCCGTTTTAGCGATGATATTCAGATAGGTTCCGTCTATCTGGCTGCTCAAGACCCCGACCGGGTCTACCGTAGTATCCAAACCCACATGATATTCCTGCGGAACTACTTCCAGTATTTCATAGCCGGCATATACCGTATTCCTGTTGGTTTTGAGCAAAGAATCCACCAACTCTTGCGAAACCACGGTTTTTGTGGCAAACTGACGTGACACCGTGTTCTTCTTTGCCCGTAACGACTGGCCTCCTATTCCGACAAAGACCTTACGCACACGCATATCCAGTGCATTCTCCATCTTGTCGACAATGTGTTTCAAACACATCACGGTCTTGTCTATATTATAAACCACACCCTTTCGGATACAGTGCCGTGCATCTACCTGTTCGATATCCAGCACCTGCACACTGCCGTCTATATTCTTGCACCCGGCCACACCTCGTATCTTCGAGGAGCCGAATTCTACCGCTACAATGATTTCTTTCTCTACAGCCATATCATTTCTTATTTTTCTTGCAAATAATTTGATTGTTATACTTCAGGCTGATCTGGGAGTACTTATTCCACCCCACCTTGTTCAGTCCTTCCGTATAAAATTCTTTCATCCTGCCCAGTTTGTCTTCCACATTTGTGGGACGCCCCAAAAAGGATCGTATGTTCCCCTACTCGGGGCACTAATTCCACCTCGCCATTCTCCAGCACATGAATCTGCTGGATTTGGTGGTTCAGAACGGGTTATCTTGTATCAGCCTCCCCAGACGAGTCCAGATTCTGCCGGGCATACTGCGGTGTGATATCTCCGGTCGCCACGACCAAGTCGGCGTAATAGGACGATTTCGGCATCTGCCGGCCGCACGGTCAGATAGTAGTTCTGTCCGTCGGAAGACATGACATGCAATATAGGCAGACGCTGCTTGACGCGCACACACCTTCCCGCCGGGCGTCTTATAGCTTGTCGTCCTCGATATAAGGATTCTTCCGCAAAGCCTCTTCTATCCGGCTCAACATCACCTGGTCCATTTTTGTCCCGTCGGGTTGCATTTGCGGCTTTCAACAGCCTCAACACTTCTCCCGACTGGATAAAACCGGTCTGCAGACTGTCTTCGACCACAACCTCCACGCCATTGCACACAAGCCCTTCCTTGGGTTTGTTCAACACCGTGACTGCTGCGATAAAATAGCAAAACAGTCCCACCAACAACAATATAATGGCCAGCTTCTTAATCATCTCTCTTTCAATATCTCCGTAATCTGCGGAGCATAGGATTCCAAATCCCCGGCTCTAACAATATAAATACATCCGCATCCGACTGCCGCACTATCTCCGGCACGTCTTCCTTCCGGCACAGGCATTTCTTCACCGTAGGAGCCAGACGGTCATATATCAACCGGCTCGTCACGCCCGGGATAGGCGTTTCACGGGCAGGATAAATATCCGTAAGAATCACCTCGTCCAACAGCGAGAGGCTCTCGGCAAACTCTTTATAAAATCACGCGTACGCGTATAAAGATGGGGTTGGAATATCGCTGCAATCTTCTTTCCCCGATACAGTTCGCGGATGGATATCACGCTTTGGCGTATCTCGGCCGGATGATGGGCATAGTCTGTCAGGAAAACGGCCTTATCGTCTTTCAACCGGAAGTCGAAACGGCGGTCCACTCCTCTGAACGAAGCCATACCCCGCTTTATCTCTTCCGGTGTCACGCCGCTGATTTGCGCCAAGGCCATAGCCGCTATCCCGTTCTCGATATTAATGCTTACGGGAACTCCCAACTGCACATCCTTGATATGCCCTAACGGAGAGATAAAATCAAAATATATTTCACCGTCACCGATACGGATGTTCTCCGCATGGAAATCCCCGTGTCCCCGGCTATAAGAATAGGTTGTCACCCCCTCTTGTACATCCGGCTGCATCTCCAGTCCCTCGTGCAAGACCAGGAAACCTCCCGGACGAATCAAGGAAGTATATTTTCTGAAACTTTCCAAATAGGCCTCTTTCGTCCGTAGATATCCAAGTGATCGGGGTCGGTGGCTGTAATCACAGACGCGTATGGCGTCAGCCAATGAAAAGAACGGTCGAACTCGTCGGCTTCGATGACCACGTAATCGCTCTTCGGAGAAAGAATGTAATTCGTACCGTAATTCTTGGTGATGCCGCCCAAAAAGGCATTGCAGTCCACGTGACTCTGATGCAGGATATGAGCCGCCATGGACGATGTGGTGGTTTTCCCATGCGTCCCGGCCACACAAAGCCCTTTATGGGCACGCGTCAACGTACCCAACACCTGCGCACGTTTCTCTATCTCGAATCCGTTCGCCTTGAAATAGGCCAGCTCGGCATGCTCGCCGGGGATGGCCGGTGTATAAACCACCAGGCAAGTGTCTTTGTCCCGACAGGCGGAAGGGATTTGTTCCACATCCTCTTCATAGTGAATCCGGGCACCCTCTTCCTGCAACTTCCGCGTGAGTTCGGAAGGCGTGCGGTCGTAACCTCCACACAAAGCCCTTTCTGCAGGAAATAACGGGCGATGGCACTCATGCCGATTCCGCCTATCCCTACGAAATACACTGCTTTTATCGCGTTCATTTCCATCTTCTACTTCTTCCTTTAAATAAACCGCTCCCGCTCGGCAGAGGCAAGCGAGCTTGCCTCCGCGCTCGCTTAATCGCGGTTTTCCCTATATGCCACAGCGAGTTTACAAACCTCTTCCGCAATGCGGTCGGCAGAGTCCGTGAAGGCCATGGCTTTGATATTCCGGCTCAATGCGGACAACTTGTCCGCATCCCGGATGACATTCAGAGCCAGACCGATTAATTTGTTCACGGCCTCGGCATCTTTGACGTAAAGAGCGGCCTGTTTGTCGACCAGGGCCAACGCATTTTTAGTCTGGTGGTCCTCGGCCACGTTCGGCGAAGGCACCAATATGGCCGGCTTACCCAACAGGCACAATTCCGAAATGCTGCTGGCCCCGGCCCTTGAAATAACCACATCAGCAGCCGCGTATGCGTCTTCCATCTTGGCGATGAAATCCGTCACAAACAGATTGTCGGGCTGTCCCTTCAGTTTCAACTGTTCCTGTATATGGGCAAAATAATAACCTCCCGTCTGCCAGATAAACTGCACACCGGAAGCCGAGATGGCCGTAAGATTAGCAAGAGCACACTCGTTCAAAGTACGCGCTCCCAGGCTACCGCCTATCAGGAGCACCGTTTTCAGCCCCGGCAACAGGCCGAAGTCTGCCAAAAGCCTCTTCGCGGCTTTTGGTGTTCTCCAGCAAACCTTGACGGACAGGGTTTCCCGTCAGGATGATTTTCTCTTTCGGGAAAAAACGCTCCATTCCGTCGTAAGCCACACAAATCTTATCGGCCCGCTTGGCCAGCAACTTATTGGTCACTCCGGCATACGAGTTCTGCTCCTGTATCAATGTGGGGATTCCCATCGCCTCGGCCACATTCAACGTGGGACCGCTGGCATAGCCTCCTACTCCCACGGCCGCCATCGGCCTGAAATCACGGATAATCTTCCTCGCCATCCTGCGGCTTTTCCAAATCTTGAAAAGCACGGCAATATTCTTCAGCAAATGCTTGCGGTCGAAACCGCAAATCGGCAATGCCTTGATAGGATAACCGGCAGCCGGAACACGCTGCATCTCCATCCGCCCTTCGGCTCCGACGAACAATATCTCGGCTTCCGGATGCTGCGATTTGATGGCATTCGCAATGGACACGGCCGGGAATATATGTCCGCCCGTTCCTCCTCCGCTCACGATAATCCTTAACTCTTCTCTCATGAAACTGAATTTTATCAGCAAAAATAATAATAAATCCGGTATTTCTACCCTTTTTCTTCCTTATTTTATTCTGAAAAGGAATTATTTCTTACATTTCAGACCTTCACAGCCTGTCATTCTACGCCCTTACGGAAGATGACAAATCATTCTCAGCCGAACGATTTTTCAATCTCAGCCGAACGATTTTTCGTTCGCCTGAGAAAAATTTTCCAATCTGCGGCAAAAGAGATTTACAAGGCATAAGCTTCTGAAAACAAGACTTCTACAAACAAAACCATCCACAGGCCTCACCCAAAGGGCAAGCTGCGGATGGCGAATCATAAATCATGACACAAGGGTAAGTCCGTTTCCCTTCCCGGGAACATCACCGCCCCTCATGCGAATCTTTCTTCAATCTTCAGTTTCTTCCGTTACCTGAGGCTTTTTCTTGGCCGAACGGCTTACGCTCAGGATGACTCCCATATACACACAATTAATCAAAGTGGACGTACCTCCTTTACTGATTAACGGCAAGGGTTGTCCCGTCACCGGAAAGACTCCGACTGCCACGGCCATATTAATCATGGCTTGCGTGACGAGCATCAGCGATAGCCCCATCACAAAGGAAAGCCGGGAAGTTTCGCTCGCACCGGCTGGCTATCCTGGCCGACCGGAAAAGCAACACGATATACAGGAACATGACGAAGGCACCACCGCCCAATCCGAGTTCCTCTATGACGATGGCATAAATGAAGTCGGAAAACGACTGTGGCAGGAAATCGCGTTCCACGGAATTTCCCGGCCCCCGGCCTATCACATTACGTGGCAATGGCTATCTTGGCATGCGTCACCTGCGGATTCTTAGTCAAATCGTAGTCCGCCGCATTCTCCGGTATATTCCCATGCCCACGCACACGACTGGCCCACGTCGGCAAACGATGCAGGCCGGGCCAGTCGCTCATGGATTCTATCGTAGAATCCGGTGCAAAACGCAAAAATGAAAACAAACTGGCTCCGGCAATAACGATAATCCCCAATAAGGTGCCTAACTGTTTCCAAGGTATCCCGCCTATGAACATCATCACCAGAATGACCAGAAAAGTCATGGCGGCTGTAGAGAAGTTTTCGGGCACAATCAACAAACAGATTACGACCGACACGCCCATAATCCACTTGAACGCACGACGTTGCGCCCCGGCCTCGTCGCGCATGCTCGAAAGAATCATGGCCGTCGTGGCAATCAACACGCCTTTGGCTATCTCGGAAGGCTGGAAACCGATACCGCCCACCTCAAGCCAACGGCTTGCATTGTTCACTTTCGTGGTAAACATGGCTATTCCAAGCAAGAATACGGACAACGGTATGCCGGCCAAAGGTATTAACTTAAAATAACGGCACGGTATCTTGTGCACCAAGATCGTGGCCAACACGCCCACGACGAAATATGAGGCATGTTGCAGAATCGGCTTCCAATAATATCCCGTCTTGTAACTCATATTGCTGGAAGCGCTATACACTTCTATGATGGATATCATGCCGAGGAAGAACAAAATCATCCAGATGACCTTGTCGCCTTCGAACAGGCTCCACTTCTTTAAAACTTTTGTTGGTGTGACCATCCTTTCGCTCCCTTACTTTACAACGCCCTTACCAATGACTTGAACTGTTCGCCACGGTCTTCCATGTTCTTGAACAAGTCGAAACTGGCACAACAGGGACTCAACAATACGGTATCGCCGGGACGGGCCATCCTGTAGCACGCCTCCACGCAGTCTTTCATGCTGTGGGTGTCGGCAATAGGAATACCGAACGAATCGAAAAAAATCATGAAGTTTCCGGTTGTCTGCCCCGAGGAACACCAGCCCCACACATTTCTTCCGGACCAGTTCGGCTATGGCCTCGTAATCATTCCCTTTGTCTTTCCCTCCCAAAATCAATACCGTGGGCGTTTTCATGCTCTCCAACGCATACCAGCAGGCATCCACGTTGGTGGCCTTGGAATCGTTGATATAATCCACGCCACGCACACGCACCACTTTCTCCAAGCGGTGTTCCACGCCCTCGAAATCACCCAGGCTCTGCCGTATCACTTCATTCTTCACCCCGGCGATGTCGGCCGTGATGCCTGCCGCCAAAGAATTGTACATATTGTGCTTCCCGGTCAGAGCCAATGATTCCTGCTCCATGTTGAACGGCGTAGGGTATTCTATCACATATTGCCCGTCGGCCAGATAACCTATCATCCCTTCTTTCTTCAAGATGGAGAACGGACATTTCTTGGCCTTGATCTGGTATTTCTCCAATTCTTTCCGGATAATCGGGTCGTCATTCCAGTAGACGAAGGCATCCGTCTCTTCCTGGTTCTGCAAGATGCGCATTTTGGCATCCACATAATTCTGCAAGCAATGGTCGTAACGGTCCAGATCGTCGGGCGTGATGTTGAGCAACACGGCAATGTTAGCCCGGAAACGGTACATGTTGTCCAACTGGAAACTGCTCAGTTCTATCACATAGTAGTCATAATCTTTCTCGGCCACCTGCAAGGCCAGGCTTTGGCCGATATTTCCGGCCAACCCGACGTTGTAACCCGCTTTCTTGAAGATATGATAAATCAAGGACGTTGTAGTGGTCTTGCCGTTGCTGCCCGTAATACAAATCATCTTGGCGTGCGTATAGCGTCCGGCAAATTCTATTTCCGAGATAATGGGAATACCGGCGGCTTTTCACCTTCAACACCAGCGGGGCATCTTCCGGTATGCCCGGGCTTTTTATCACCTCGTCCGCATTCAGGACCAGTTCTTCCGTATGGCCGCCGTCTTCCCACGCAATTCCGTAACGGTCCAGCATGTCCACGTAATGAGGCTTGATTTTTCCCATATCGGAAACAAAGACATCAAAGCCTTTTTCTGAGCCAGCACCGCAGCGCCCACGCCGCTTTCGGCCGCTCCCAATATTACCATTCTTTTTCCCCATAGCTTCTTCCTTATCTGATTTTTTAACGTTATAATCGTCATGGCCGCCAAGATGATCGTGATAATCCAAAAACGGACCGTGACTTTCGACTCTAACCAACATCCTTTAGGCCAGTTGACACAGCATCCTTCACGTCCGGAGCCAACTGTCGAGACGCACCCGGAAAGTATCATGAATCGGGGCTCGCTTGAACACTCTTAACTTCAGTCCTTTCCGGTTCCCCCATTTCGCATAGTTCACTTGCAGAATCACGCTCAAGCTCTCCATCAGGAACACGAAACACATCAAAGGGGATAAGCAATTCCTTATGTATGATGATGGCCGTCACGGCAATGATGCCTCCGATGGACAAGCTGCCCGTATCCCCCATGAAAATCTGGGCAGGATAGGCGTTATACCACAAGAAACCGACCAACGCGCCTACAAAAGCACAGATGAAGATGACCAGTTCCTCCGAACCGGGTATGTACATGATGTTCAGGTAACTGGCAAAGGCTATATGACTGGACACGTAGGCCAATACGCCCAATGCCACACCGATAATCGCCGAATTGCCTGCTGCCATGCCGTCCATGCCGTCGTTCAGATTCGACCCGTTGGACACGGCGTACCGACGACCAACGTAGTCATGACCACAAACAAGAACCACCCGGCAGCCGTCTTGTATTTTCCGCAAAAGCTCATAATCTCGGCATAATCAAGTTGTTGTCCTTCACAAACGGTATCGTGGTAATGGTCGATTTCACTTTCTCACTTTTGTGTACGACGACTTCGGTGTTGCCCAAACGCTGTGTCGATACATTCTCCCGAATCACCGCGTCGGGACTGAGCCACAATGTCAGGCCGACAAAAAGTCCCAAAAGGGTCTGTCCCGCCAGCTTATACACAGGCCGCAAACCGTCTTTGCTTACTTTCATCTTGATGTAATCGTCCGCGAACCCTAAAACACCCAACCAGACGGTCGTAATCAGCATCAGTATCATATAGATGTTACGCAAACGCCCGAAGAGCAGACAAGGAACGATGATGGAACGATGATGATGATACCGCCCATCGTCGGCGTCCCTTTTCTCTCATCTGCCCTTCCAGGCCGAGGTCTATCGATTGTCGCGCTGCGCCTCGCTCACGTTTGGCGTTTCATCCACTTGATGAAGTATTCCCCGAACCAGACGGAAATGACCAACGACAGAATCATGCCAGGGCAAAGCCCGGAAAGAGACATAGGTTGAACATGCGAACCGGAAAATCGAGCTGATCCAAAAATCGAAACAAATAATACAACATAAAAACTTGTTTCAGCAAAGTTGAGAGTTGAAAGTTAAATACTGCTGAATATAACTTTCACCTTCCACCTTTCAACTCTTAAATATTTCTTTTAACTGTTCCCGGTCATCAAAATGATGCTTCACGCCTTTCACCTCCTGGTAATCTTCCTGCCCCTTGCCTGCAACCAGGATCACGTCACCTTTCCTGGCGAGCATAGTGGCTGTTTTGATCGCCTGCGCACGGTCCGTAATGCAGAGCGTATGTTCCATATCGGCAGCATTCAGGCCGGCCACCATATCTTTAATGATCTCATCCGGTTCCTCGAAACGGGGATTGTCGGAGGTCAGGATCAGCTGATCGCTCAACTTGGCTGCCTCCTTCGCCATGATCGGGCGCTTTCCCTTGTCGCGGTTGCCGCCACAGCCAACGACCGTGATCACACGGCCGTTGCCGTTCAACACCTCATGGATGCTGTTGAGCACGTTCGTCAATGCGTCAGGCGTATGGGCATAGTCCACGATTGCCGTATATCCCATCGGAGACTGGATCGTCTGGAAACGACCGGAAACCGAATGCAGATCGCTCAACACCACCAACACTTCTTCCGGATCTTTGCCTAACGAAACAGCAGCTCCATACACTGCCAACAGGTTATAGGCATTGAAACGGCCGACAAAGCGTGTCATCACCCTCACGCCCGTTAACCAGCATTTCAGTCCCTTCGAAATGGGATTCCAATATCTTTCCTTTGAAATCGGCCAATGTGCGAAGCGAATAGGTCAGCTTCCTGGCAGCTGTATTCTGCAACATGACAAGACCGGCTTTGTCGTCCGCATTCGTAAGTGCGAAAGCCGAAGTAGGCAGATCATCGAAGAATTTCTTCTTGGCTTTCAAGTAATTCTCGACTGTCTTATGATAATCCAAGTGATCACGCGTCAGATTGGTAAAGATACCTCCGTTGAACGACAGGCCGCTGATACGCTTTTGGTCGATCGAATGCGAACTGACTTCCATAAAAGCATACTCGCAACCGGCTTCCACCATCCGAGCCATCAGATTATGAAGGGTGACAGGGTCAGGCGTCGTATGATCAGTCGGGATTGCTTCGCCATCGATATAATTGCAAACGGTAGAGAGTAATCCTACTTTATGCCCCATCTTCCGGAACATCTCGTACAGGAGCGTCGCAATTGTCGTCTTTCCGTTCGTGCCGGTCACTCCAACCAATATCAGATTGTCCGAAGGATTCTCATACCAGGCAGAAAGTGATTTGCCTAAAGCATCCGCCGAATCTTTCACCCGGATAAAAACCGGTTTGCTTTCGGATACCTGTATGTCTTCATCCGAAAGAGCAGGAATTTCCTCGCAAACGATTGCGGCAGCCCCTTTCCCGATCGCGCTTTGGATATAATCATGGCCATCTACGGTCGTACCCCGAACCGCCACAAACAAAAAGCCTTTTTCCACTTTACGGGAATCAGACTGAATACCGGAGATCTCCACGTCGGTGTTTCCTACGACCTCAAGCACTTCCAACGGATGAATAAGTTCTTTTAGTTCCATAGCCTATTTTAATGTTAATGAAACGGTTTGTCCTTTCGAAACCCGTGAACCGGGAGATACGGATTGAGAAGATACCCGCCCCATACCATTCAACGAAGCCCGTAATCCAACGCTTTCCAACAGGTAAACGGCGTCTTTCGCTCCCATGCCAACCACATTCGGCACCAATCCTTCGCGGATAGGGATATCTTTCAGTTCCACATCTTCCCTGCCGTCCTCACGCTTAGCCGTCACCCATTGGGTTTCGATACTGTCGTTATCGGCCTCTATATCGAGTTTGTCCAAAACATATTCCAACGCTCCCCGTTCACCGGCTTTCGGCTGCGGCAACGTCACTGCCAATGAATCCTTTTCCATGTCGCGGATATCGAATGACATATGGCTGGCATAGACCTTCTCGGCTATCGCCTTCACTACGCCGCCTGACATCGTGCCCCCGAAGGATAGCCGTTGCGCGGCTGACGGATCACGACGATGCAGGAATATTTCGGTTCGTCGGCCGGGAAATAGCCGCAGAAGGCGACCTGGTGGCCAGCCTGGCGGTAAACACCTCCCGAAGCGATCTGGGCCGTACCGGTTTTACCGGCAATACGAACAAAGTCAGAATGGACGGCCTTGCCGGTTCCTTTTTCCACTACGCCTAACAACATATCCTTTATCATATTCAGCGTACGCTCCGAGCAAATGGATTCCCGGATCACTTCAGTAGAGAAGCTCTGCACGGTCTTGCCGTTGTGCATGATTTCTTTTGTAAAGATCGGACGCACCATCTTACCGTTGTTGGCAATCGCATTATAGAAGGCAAGCGTATAAATCGGCGGGATCTGAGTCTCATACCCGAAAGACATCCACGGCAGAGCAGTCTTCGACCAGTAGCGCACAGTGTCGTCCGGCCGGCGGATTTTAGCACGGCCCGCTCCAGGGATTTCCAGACGGAGGTCTTCATTCAAACCGATACGGTAAAGCCCTTCCACATACTTAGTCGGATTCTTTTCATATCCTTTCAGGATCGTCTTGGCCACCCCGATATTGGAGGAATACCAAATAGCCTGTTCCACCGAAATACGGCCGTAACCGCCTTTATGGTTATTATGATCCGTCATACGGGCTCCTTTATACATATAGATACCGTTGCCGACATCGACCGTATCGCCGGGCTGGCAGACACCATCTTCAAGCGCCACCATGATGGCATTATCTTTTTTATTGTCGAAGTTCATTCTTCTTCCTCGTTTTGGGATTTAATCAAAAAGGAGGTTCTTTCGGACTTTGCAGCACGCTGTCCGGAGTCTGTCTCAAACTTTTTCTATCTGGCTTTGCCGTGTCTTTACGGTCAACACTCGCTGCTGGAACGGTCAGCGCACGGTATCTCACCTCCGTCAATTCCGTCTTCAACTTTTTTTCAATCTCAATCATCTCCTGCTCCGCAGAATAACGGTTCGTGATATAAATGATGGCAAAAACGTACAGAGTAAAATCAATCCCATCTGACGACGCAACCACCCGGCCGTAAGGATGTCCCCACCCAATATCTCGCGTAAAGACACGTTGGGACGCTGGTCCACCCCTCACTCTCCGTGAAAGCTTTGATAGGGAGACAGTTCGCCCATGACTCGGCCTTTTCCTCATCGCCCGGCATCACCATCCTCGTCGGACATGTCCCCCCGCCGACACGGCCTCCTCCGCCCCCAGGACTTCCGGCTGCCTCTTCAATAGGCACACCCACGGGCTCCACGTCCGTTTTTCTTCAAATCAGTTCTTCATTTCATCCTTTTATTTCTTTTCCGCGATTCTCAACTTGGCACTGCGGCTGCAGGAAGTTCGCACGCTGCTCCTCTTCTCCCGGCACTATCACTTTATTGTGGACGGCCCTGAGCAGGACAATCCCACATTGCCAGGAAATCCTGTATCCGCTTGCCCTCCACATTTCCGGTTTTTGACTAAATTCTTCACCATCCGATCCTCAAAGAATGATAGGTCAACACCACTAAGCGACGCCCCTCCCACGGCCGAACAATTCGACCGCGGCCGTCAGCATCTCCTTCAAGGCGTCCATCTCTGGTTCCTTCAAAGCCTGGAACCTTAGCCAATTCTTTCTTCTCCCCGGTCACGCTCAAACAAAGGCTTTACCACCTCCATGAACTCTTCCGTCGTCTCGATCCCGAAGGGTGGCATACGGGCTTTCACCACCCATGAGGCCAGCTTAATTTTGGCGTG
>VOFG01000607.1_pt1 | contig 63178 bp, 93 predicted proteins | sample 5384171 | NCBI WGS metagenome assembly VOFG01 (sample SAMN12384726, study PRJNA508395) | human gut metagenome | isolation source: healthy gut F | host: Homo sapiens
AGCTGCCGTCCCTTTTCCGCGCAGCCGGGCGGCTGCGGCGGTCTTGGTACCGGCGGCTGCGGCGGCGCGCATTCCGCCGGAGGCTCCGGCATGGGCGGCGGGCATGGCTTTTTCCACGACCGTCCGCTGAAAGCGCCCGTCCGCAGCGGGTATGGGGCGGTTATACACATAATCCCCCCTCATGGCCCATGCTTCTCCCCGCGGCTTTTCAGCGCGTATCCCGCCAGATGGGAAAGCCGCGCCGCCTGCATCGCGCGGTCGATCTTTTCCCGGCGCGCAGGCTTGAGAAACGGCTTGAGCGCATTGAGCAGGTTTTCCTGCTTTTTTCCAGCTTTCCCGCCTGCTCCAGCAGCTGCGTCACCGGCGCGGACATCCCGCCCGGCAGCGGCATTCCTGCCTGCGGCGGCATATCCTTCGGCGGCTCATGGGCTTTTCCGTCCGGAGGTCCACCCTCCGCCGGAAGCTCCAGTCCGAGCGAACGCGCGAGAGAAAAGATCTCCTGCATCTGCTGCGGGTCGTTCAGAACGGCCTGAATTTTCTCCTCCAGATCATCCATGGCCGTTCTCCTGTCTCCGGTCGATCTGCTCCAGCAGCGCCGACGCCTCCGGCGTCTGAACGAGCGGCTGCATGATCCGCTTCGCCGTTTCATAGTCCCCGCTTCTGGCGGCGGCTGCCGCCTGACGGAGCGCTTTGCCGCCGTCGCGGTTCAAAAGCTGAAGGAGGCGTTTTCCCTCCTGCGTACCGAGAACGCTTTGGAGCTGTCCCGGCGTGAAGGGCGGCTGCCGGTCGTCCGGTCGTTTTTGATCCATGCTGTTCACCCCTTCCGGTGTTCTTCCCTATCCATCTTATGCAGCGGCTGCGCCGCAGGTGACTGATTTGAAAATTCTTGTTTTCTCTGACTCTCATCACTGCATCGGAAACATGTACGACGCCGTCGAGCTGGAAAAGCCGGATATGGCCTTCCATCTCGGCGACTGCATCGGCGACGCGCAGGATCTTTCCAGCGCCTTTCCGATGCTCGATCTCTGCTATGTGCCGGGAAACTGCGATTACTGCACCTCCGTCCCCGCCTCGCTTTTGCAGGAGGCCGGCGGCGTGCGTATTTTTTCTCACGCACGGCCATCTGTTCGGCGTCAAGGCCGGGCTGACGCGGCTGCTTTGGAGGGAAAGCGCGTCGGCGCGCAGCTCGTTCTCTTCGGGCACACGCACCGGCCCTATCTCGCGGAGCATGACGGCGTGTGGCTTCTGAATCCCGGCTCCTGCTCTGCCATGCAGGGCAGCTATGCCGTCCTGACGATCGAGAACGGCGGCTTCCACGCGGAGCTGAAGGAGATCGGCTGAACTTCTCTATCATGTATAATATCCTTTGGAGGCTCTTATGCTATTAGCAATCGACATCGGCAACAGCAACATCGTCATTGGCTGCATGAACGGGACAAAGATCGAGCATGAGTTCCGCATTGCGACCGATCATGTCAAAACGTCCGACCAGTACTGCATCGACCTGAAAAACGTGCTTTCGCTCGGGGATACCCATATCTCCGAGCTGGAGGGTGTCATCATCTCCTCGGTCGTGCCGCCGCTGCTCAACTCGTTCCGCACGGCGGTCATGAAGCTGACCGGGAAAAAGCCCATGGTCGTCGGCCCCGGCATCAGGACCGGGAAACCAACATCCAGATCGACAATCCCGCGCAGATCGGCAGCGACCTGATCGTCGCGGCGGTCGCCGCGCTGCGGGAGTATCCCGCGCCGCTTATGATCATCGATATGGGCACCGCGACCACCATCTCCGTCATTGATGCCAGCCGCACCTACATCGGCGGCTGCATCTGCCCCGGCGTCCGTATTTCTGCGGATGCGCTCACGACGCGTGCAGCGCTCCTGCCGGGGATCAACCTCGATGAGCCGAAGCGCGCCATCGGCCGCAATACGATCGACGCGATGCGCAGCGGCATCATGTTCGGCTCGGCTGCCATGCTCGACGGTCTGCTCGACCGCATGGAGGCCGAGCTTGGCCAGCAGGCGACTGTCGTCGCCACGGGCGGGATCGCAAAATTTGTCATTCCGCTCTGCCGCCGCAGTGTGATCTACGACCGCAATCTGCTGCTCAAGGGCTTGTCCATTCTCTACTACAACAATCAGAAATAAACGCTTTTATGCGGGAAAGGCAGACGAGCTATGGCGATTTATGCTCCGGATCAGTTTTTCCTTTCCGAACGCGGCTTCCGGAAGCTTTTGAAGGAGCTTCCGACACCCTTTTTATCTCTATGGCCGCAGCGGCATCTGCGCGGAGGCCGCCGCGCTTCAGGCTGCTTTTTTCATGGAATGACGGCTTCCGTCAGTATTTTCCTGCTCGCCTGAACCCGACGCCCGGACTTCTGCGCCTCCTGCGGGAGACCGGCTCCGGCGTCCTTTGCAGCAGCCCGCAGGAGTGGACACTGGCGCAGAGGTGCGGTTTTACGGAGGATGATATCCTCACGACATTCGACGCGCCCGGCGCTGCTCTGCGCATCCTTGACGGCGCATATGATCTTCCGCACACGCCGCCGAAGCGTGTGCTTCTGCGCTTCAATCCCGGCGGAAAGCTGACCTTCGAAGGCCGCACGATCACATCGCTTGATCGCGTCCGCCTTGGAATGCCGCAGGCGGAGCTGTTTCAGCTCGCGCGGCAGCTGCATATGTTCGGCACGCCGCAGCTTGGCCTGAGCTTTCAGGCGCTCTACAACGAGCTTTCGCCGGACTATTATCCGGCCGCCGCACAGCTGCTCTTTACGCTGGCCGCAGCGCTTTTCCGCGAGACCGGCATTGCGCCGGAGAGCATCTGCCTCGGCGACGGCGTCGGCGCATCCTCCCGGCCGGAGTATCCAGCGCCGGAGTTTTCCGCCTGCGGCGAGGCGATCCGCTCCCTGTACGAACAGCTTCTTGCGCCGGAGGGTCTTGGCCATATCCGCCTGAAAACCACGCTTGGACGGCGGATGCTGGCTCCGCACGCCGTCTTTGCCGCGCGTGTCCGCGCGGTCAAGCAGCGCCGCCGTCCGCTTATTCTTCTGGACGCAGCCTGCTGCCAGCTCCCGACCGCGTGTCAGCTTGGCGTACACCACCATATCAGCGTTCTCGGCAAGGAGTGCGCCGGAGGGGCGCGTCGTCTGCGACGTTGCAGGCTGTCAGGCCGAATCCTACGGCTTCCTCGCGGAGGGCTGCATCCTTCCGCCGGTCAGGGAGGGCGATGTGCTCATCTTCCACACGGCAGGCGTCTCCTGCGCGCAGAGCATTCCCGGCCTTGGCTATCCGCCAGCAGCGCAGTACCTTCTGGAGCCGGACGGCTCCGTCACAAAAAGCTCTGACCTCAGAGCATCGTCAGAAACAGCGCAATGCACACAGTGAAGCCGATGCCGATGGCGCAGGTCACGACTGTTTCTACCGCGTTCAGAAGCCGCTCCGAGCGGAGCGTATTCTTCTCCCGCCGCTCACACGCCTCGCGGCGCAGCTCTTCTTCCCAGCGCGTTTCCGGGCGAAAGCGTTTCAGCTCGATCACATTGTTTTCACACGTCATAGTACATACCTCCTGTCCACGCATTTATCATACAGGAAGATATGTCCAATAAACCGGACTTTAGAAAGGGGCTTCGCAAATAATGGAGATTTTTTATATTCCCTCGACCGGCGGCGGTCAGCTGCACTGCCGCAAGTGGCTTCCGGAGTCGAAGCCGAAGGCCGTCGTCCAGCTCGTCCACGGCATTGCCGAGCACATCGGCCGCTACGACCATTTCGCGCGCTTTCTGAATCAGCACGGCTATATCGTCACGGCCGAGGATCACATGGGCCACGGCGGCTCCATCGTCGGCGATCTGAAGGGCTACTTCAACGGCGGCTGGATGAACGCCGTCGCGGATGTCAAGGCGCTTCATGACAAGACTGCGGCGGAGCATCCGGGCCTGCCGTATATCTTCCTCGGCCACAGCATGAGGCTCGTTCCTGCTGCGCACCTATCTTTACACCTATCCGGAGGCGCTGAACGCCGCGATCATCTCCGGCACCGGTTGGCAGCCCGCCGCCGCGCTCAAGGCGGGGCTTGCACTCTGCAAGCTTGAGGAAAAGCGTCTTGGTGAGACAAAGACCAGTCCCCTGCTCAACTCTCTCATTTTCGGCACCTATAATAAGATGTTCAAGCCGAACCGGACGCCGAACGACTGGATCTGCTCCGATGACGCCGTTGTGGACAAGTATATGGCCGATCCGCTCTGCGGCTTTGACGCGACGATCGGTCTTGCGCGGGATATGCTGACCGGCATCCGCATGAATCAGGAGCCTGCCAACCTGGCGAAGATGAACAAGGCGCTGCCCGTTCTCTTCGTCTCCGGCGCAAAGGATCCCGTCGGCGGCATGGCCAAGGGCGTCCTGAAAACCATCGACGCCTTCAAGCGCACCGGACTGCGCAATATCACCATTCACATTTATCCGGAGGGCCGCCACGAGATGCTCAATGAGGTCAACCGGAGCGAGGTCTACGGCGACGTGCTCCGCTGGCTGGAGGCACTCTGAGCGCTCCCGTCAGTCTCTGGAAGCCGCGCCAGAATCCAGTAAAATTTTGTGCAGGACAGCATCTGTCCTGCACTTTTTTCTGAATTTTCGGTCTCAGATTCGGATACTTTGCCGGGAACGGTTGCATTTTGTATCTCTTTCTGTTATAATCGTAGAAACTTTGTAACCATTTGAAAGGAGTGTGAGCGTATGGCGCACCGCCTGCAAACACTTTTTCTGACGCTTCTGCTGATCCTCGGTCTGACCGTTTTCCCTGTTTTTGCAGAGGAGGACGACGGCAGCTGGGACGGCTGGAACGACAACGGCTGGTATGACGACCTCCCGGAGGAGGAGACCGAGCCGGACGAGGTCATATTTCCGGACGTTCAGCCCGGCTCGTGGTACTACAAGGACGTGATGGCCCTCTACGACGCCAGAGTCATCGACGGCTTCAAGGACGGCACCTTTCAGCCCGAAAGCACCGTCACGACCGGACAGGCGCTGAAAATGATCCTTCTTGCCGCCGGTTACGGCGAGCCGGAGCGCGTCGCCTCACACTGGGCGCGCGGGTACCTCAATCTGGCGCTTGACGAGGGCATTCTGGAGCGCGGCGAGATCACCGATCTGGATGTGACCATCCTGCGCAGCCTTGTTGCAAAGATCGCCGCAAAGGCGCTGCATCTGGAACGCCAGTCCGCGGAAAACTTCTTCGTGGACACCACGGACGACTTCACGCAGGCGCTCTACGAGGCCGGGATCATCAACGGCTACAAGGACGGTACATATCTTCCCGGGCGGACGCTCACGCGCGCCGAGCTTTCGGCCATCGTCCACCGCATCTATACCTACCGCGAGGATCAGAACACGAATGACGATCCTTCAGGTGAGAACTCCGACATCCAACTGCGCACGACAGAAAAGTGCGTGAGCCTTATCAAGGAGCTGGAGGGCTTCCAGGAAAAACCGTACTGGGATTATTCGCAGTATTCCATCGGCTACGGCAGCGCCTGCAAGGAGGACGAGTATCCCAACGGCATCAGCCGTGAAGAGGCCGACCGTCTGCTGCGGAAGTACCTTCAGGGCTTTGAGAAGGATCTGGACGCTTTCCTCGAAAAGAACAATCTCCGTCTGAGCGACAACCAATATGACGCGCTCATCTGTTTCAGCTACAACCTCGGCAGCAGCTGGATGAAAAACACCAAGCTTGCCAACCTGCTCATCCGCGGCGATTACACCGAAAATGAGTTTGCCAGCGCCTACGGCGTCTGGTGCCACGTCGGCACCGACGCGCAGATCCACAAGGGCCTCATTACCCGGCGGATCCGCGAGCTGCAAATGTTCTTCGACAATGACTACACCGGCTCCGCCGCCAACACCTTCTATTACGTCATCTATACGACGGATCGCGGCGAGCTGGAGACCGACGTCGGCCTTTACCGCGCCGGAAGCTATTACGACCCGCTGTTCAGCGCGGAATGCGAAGGCGATACCTTCCTTGGCTGGTTCACGGAGGACGGCGTGGCGCTCACGGAGCGCGACGTGGCGGCCGGGAACGTGACCGTGTCCGCGGCATGGCAGAGCGACTACGGCGGCGGCTTCTGGGACGAGGGCGGAGATTACTGGCCCTAATGCTTATATAGTCCGGTTTATCGGACATTAGCTTTCGTATAATAGGCACAGCTCAAGAGAAAGGATGCTGTGTCATGGAAATTTCCGTTCGGTATGTCAGAGATCATGTGGAGGTCTACTCCCCCCGCGGCGAGTTTCTGTTCTCCGCCGCCAATCTGGCGGAGGCCTACGCACTTCTGGAGGATTGAGATGAATATTCAGATTTTCGGAAAATCCAAATGCTTAGACACAAAAAGGCCGAGCGCTGGTTCAAGGAGCGCGGGATCAAATTTCAGAGCATCGATCTTCTGAAATACGGCATGTCCGGCGGCGAATTCGACAGCGTGCTGCGCGCCATCGGTGGGATCGACAAGCTGATCGACTGGGAGAAAAAGCACCCGCAGATCGATCTGCTGCGCTACCTGTCAAGCGACCGCGACAAGGAGGACAAGGTCTTTGACGACCCTTCCTCATGAAAACGCCGGTCGTCCGCAACGGCAAAAGGCGACCGTCGGCTACTGCCCAGAGGTCTGGGCTGGCTGGGAATAAGTAAGTATAGGGCGCTGCCAACCGGCAGCGCCCCGCTTTTACTCTTCGTTCATGTCATCCAGATTTTTGGTGCGGATCTCAAAGTCCGCGTCCTTTGGCAGTCCCTGCGCGATGGCCGGGAAGAAGTTCCCCGTGTCCGCCGTGCGCTGGATCTCATACGTCCCGTATTGATTCACCATGTCGAAGCAGTCGTCCGCATTTCCGGGAAATGCATGGACCATCGGCGTTTCGTCATACGGAAAGCCGCCGTCCTTTTTCTTCATTTCGATCACCCCTTATCAGTATTTTCTCTTTTTAAGTAAATAAGCGTTGATTTCTCTGGAAAATGATGCTATGCTGAATGCGGAGAAAAAGAAAGAAGAAAGAAAGGAACTTACTGTATGATCAACATGGACATTCAAGCGCTGTTCTAAAGGAACGCGCAAAAGCAACACTTCGCGGAACGTATTGGACCTTTGTCGGCGCAACGCTCATCGTTGCAATCGTCTCCGGTCTGATTTCCGGCATTGCACAGCTTCTTGGCCCGGCTGTCGGTGCCATCGCATCGATTGCCGTAGCTCTCTTCTATACCATCCCGGTCAGCCTTGGCGTTCAGCGTATGTATATCCGTACCGCGCAGGGCTGCGGCGTCAACACGAATGAAATCTTCAACATTTACAAGTCCGGCAATCTCATGAACGCCATCCTTGCGCTCTTCCTGAAGGGCTTGTTTACGTTTCTCTGGTCGCTGCTTTTTGTGATTCCCGGCATTATCAAGGGCTATTCCTACTTGCTGATCGATTACATGATGGCGGAAAATCCCGCGCTTGACCAGAGCCGCGCCTTTGAGATCTCCAAGCAGCTCATGTACGGCAACCGCTTCAAGGCCTTCATTGTCGGCTCTCCTTCATCGGATGGCAGCTTCTGAGCGTCCTGACCTTTGGTATCGGCATGCTTTTCCTTACGCCCTACATGAGCATGACGATGACGCATTTCTATTTGGAGCTGAAGGAGCGCGGCATCCATGCCGGCATCATCCGTCCGGACGACAACCTCTACGCCGTTCAGGCCAGCAACTATTCCCAGAACGGTCCCGAATTCAACTGAACCACCGCATATAATCAAGGAGCACGCCCGGAGGGTGTGCTCCTTTTTCTTTGAATTCACGAATTGCAGGAAAGCCGTTCAAAGAATAATGCAGATCAGGCCGCCGCTCGATTCGTTGATAATGCGCGTGAGCGAATCCTTGAGCTTCATGCGCGCGTCCTCCGGCATCCGCTTGAGCTTCGCGCTCAATCCCTCATTCACAAGCTGAAAGAGCGATTTCCCGAAAATATTGCTCTCCCAGAGCTTTTCGGTATTTCCCTCGTACTCTCCAAGCAGATAGTGGATCAAGTCCTCCGACTGCTTTTCGTCGCCGACCATTGGGCTGATCTCCGTGCGGATGTCCGCGCGCATCATAGTGGATGGACGGCGCACTGGCCTGAAGCTTGACGGCGTAATTCCCGTTTTTCCGAACGATCTGCGGCACCTCCAGATGCATTTCCTCCGCGGACGGCATAACGATCCCGTAGCCTGTCGCGCGTACCTGCTCCAACGCAGGCGCGATGCGGTCATACTCCCGCTTGGCCGCCGACAGCGACTCCAGAAGCTCCAGAAGCTCGCCGTCATTCTCGACCGGGAAGCCGCTTTCCTCCGAAAGCACCTGATAGAAGAGCTTTTCCGGGAAGGTCAGCACGCAGCTCAGAATGCCGCTTCCGAGATCGACGTCGCGGACGGCGAAATCCTCCACCTGCTCCAGCTCCAGAAGCTTTCTGACCGCAGGCTCCGCCTCGCTGAGCCGCGAGATGTTGGCTGCGCTCTGCCGCATCGCCTCATAGAGCGTCGTTTTGAGCGGATGCTCCGCCGGAAGCGCCGTGACCCATCCCGGCAGGAAGAAGCGAAGCTCCGATACCGGGAACTCATACAGCAGCTGCGTGAGGATTCCGAGGATCTCCTGCACCGTCATCGTCAGGCAGTTGACGCAGACCGCATGGACGCCGTACTGCTCCGCAAGCTGCTCCCGGGCGCCTGCGCGGCCTGCCCGTCCGGCTGCTCCGAGTTCACCAGCACGAGGAACGGCTTCCCTGTTGCCTTCATGTCAGTGATGGCCCGCTGCTCCGCCTGCACATAATCCTGACGCGGAATGTCCGTGACCGTTCCGTCGGTCGTCAGGACGATCCCGATGCTGCTGTGCTCCTCCATGACCTTCTTTGTGCCAAGCTCCGCCGCCTGCGTCATGGGGATTGGCTCCTCGAACCACGGCGTCGTCACCATGCGCGGCGCGCCGTCCTCCTCCGCGCCCATCGCGCCATCCACCATGTACCCAACCGTGTCAATGAGCCGCACCGAAAGCCGGCTCCTGCCGTCCGGGCTGATCTCCACGGCCTCCTCCGGCACAAATTTCGGCTCCGAGGTCATGATGGTCTTTCCCGAGCCGCTCTGCGGCAGCTCATCCTTCGCACGCTCGCGCCGGTAGACATTTTCAATATTCGGCAGCACCAGCTGCTCCATAAACCGCTTGACAAACGTGGATTTTCCCGTCCGCACAGGGCCCACCACGCCGATATAAACGCCGCCGTCCGTGCGCTCCGCGATCTGCTCATAAATCGTGCGTTCCTTCACGATACCGCCTCCTTACCTGTTCTGTTCTAACTCTATGAGGACAAACCCGGATCTATGCCTTTCCCTTGCCGGAAAACGCGCGGCCTGACCGAAGTCAGGCCGCACCATTTACATCTCACATCGGGATCAGCAGGAGCTGCCCCTCCTCCACAAGCTCGGAGTCCAGATGATTCGCCTCCTTCACAGCCTGCACCGTCGTGCCGTACTGCTTGGCGATCTCCCAGACGCTCTCCCTGCCGCGCGGTGCGCAGGACGACGGAGGGCCGCCCCGGATCGCGCTCGGTGCAAAGCTCGAGCGTGCCGCCGCTGAGCGTCCGAAGCTGCTGCGCAGCGCTGCATGACAGGCGGAACGTGACCTCCGTCCGCGCCTCCGCGCCATCCGCAGCCGCCTGCACGCTGCTCCCGCAGGCAAACGCCGACGCAAAGCACCGCGCGTTTTCGCAGAGCGCCGTTTCGACCGCCGCTCCGATTTGACCGCCGTGCCCTGAAGCGCGCCGGAGGCATCTTGATAGAGCACCCGCAGCGTCATCGGCGCCTTTACGCGCATCGCCCCGCCGTCACGTTCGAGATACGGCGCGTCCAGATACACCGCCGTGTCCACCACGCCTGCAATTTCGCCGCCGATCTGCTGCCGGACCGCGTCGCGGAGCTTCTGCCGGTCAAGGCGGCATTCCAGATCATACTGCGTCCACTCCGGCTCCAGGACCGCTCCGACTGCGTAGGCGTCCTCCGTCAGCGTCAGTGTCAGCGTATCGCTGACGACGCACTGTGCTGTCATGCCGACAGACAGCAGCAGTCTATGCGCGTCGGACGCATCCAGCTCCAGCTCCGCAGAGGTCACGACCACCTGCGCGTCCATCTGCGCCTGCTCGTAGTCGCCGGTCAGGTCGCAGAACTGCGAGAACGGAAGCTGCCGCTCCCATACGCCAAGTCCCCCCTCCGCATTGCGGTAGAGCACATGCAGGCATAGATTGCCCTTGAACACGGCCTTGCTCCCAACGACCTTGCAATCCGTGACCTCAGGCCTCGTTTCATAGCTGAGGATCTCTGTGGGCTGCGCCCTCCCGGACGGCAGCTCCAGCTCGTCGGACAGCGTGAAGGACTTTTCCGAGGTTTCCGTTGGAAGCAGGACGGGATATGTCTGCGTGCGCAGCTGGAGCTGCTGCGGCGGCGATTGCAGCGTATAGACGGTCAGCTCCTTCTGCTCGTAGCCGTCCAGCGTGCAGCCAAGATCGACGCGGAACAGAATTTTTCTGGAATTGACCAGCCGCGCGTCTGCCTGCCGCACAAAAGCTCCGGGAATACCTGCGCCCGCTCCGCGATGGCGGTATGCTCCATGCGCAGGCTGAACGGAAGGTAGGCGTCCAGCTTCTGCGGCGACGTACCGTCCTCCGGGACGCAGAGCGCCGACGCGCGGATGCCGCCGGAGATCAATACGCTTCCCGCACGGCATTCCGTCCCGCGCAGAAGCGCGGAGGCCGACGCGAACACGACGCGCTCCACATCCGGGCAGCTATCCGGGACAATGACCTCGGCCGTTTCCTCCTGCCGTCCGGTCTCATGTAAAATATGGCCGAGATAGCGCACCGGCCTGGTTTCAAAAAGAAAGCTCCATGCAGCATCACTCCTTGTATGTTCTACCGTATTTATACGCGGCAGCGGACAAGGATATTCCTGCTCAGCTCTGCTTTCCGGCCCCGATCAGCCTTTTTTCAGGTAGCCCGGCCAGCAGGCCGGGCGCTCTACCGTAATGATCTTCAATATGCTCCCTCCCGTCTGCGCAGTCCGGAGACACGCTCCGGAGCCGTGCTCACCTCCGGCAGCCCGCGATCAGAACGCCGAGCACAATGAGAATGATCCCGACGAGCACGCGCGCAAACCATCCGGGATCAGCAGCGATGCCAGCAGCCCGGCCCCAGCGCCCAAGGACGCAGCTGAGCCCCGCACGAACGTGAACACATGATACCACCCCTGCTTCACCATACGCGGAGGCTATTGAAAATGTGACACCGAAGACCGTGCCTCTTCCCGGCCGGCCGCAAAAAAAGCCGCCGGCACTGCGCATATTGCGCGGCCGGCGGCTCCTGTTCATATTCCATTTTGGCGTCTGCGGCGGCTTCCATGCAAGCTCCTGCATTTCTTACCACCCGAGACCCGCTTCATACTGCAAAAAACACCGCCTGAAAGTCAGAGTGCTCCGCGCTCCTTCATCTCCCACGGCTTGAGCTGACTGGCCGCCTCGTACATACGCAAATAGCTTTCATAGCGGCTCTTTTCCAGAAGCCCTTTTCCAGCGCCTCGCGCACGGCGCAGCCTGGCTCCTTCCGGTGGGAGCAATCCCGGAACTGGCATTTGCCGAGGTACGGCGCGAAATCCGGGAACGTGTCCTGCAATTCTTCCTTTCGGATCAGCTCCATCTCGTCTGTATCGGAGGAGGAAAAGCCGGGCGTATCCGCAACGAGCGTCCCGTCCGGGAAGCGGTACAGCTCGATGTGCCGCGTCGTGTGGCGGCCGCGTCCAAGCTTTTCGGACACCTCGCCCACCGCAAGCCGCAGCTCCGGTTCCATCGCGTTGAGCACGCTGCTCTTTCCGACGCCGGAATTTCCGGTAAACGCGGTAAGCTTTCCCTTGATCCGCTCACGCAGCTCCGCGATCCCCTCTCCGGTCTCCGCACTGGTACACAGCACATCACAGCCCGCGTGCTCATAGATCCGCCGCAGCTCCTCGCCGGAGCACAGATCGTTTTTGTTGATGCACAGCAGCACCGGTACGCTCCGCCGACCCGCGATGGCAAAGATGCGGTCGATCAGAAACGGTTCTGTTTCCGGGATGGCGCAGGAGGCCAGCACGACCAGCAGGTCGATGTTTGCGACCGCCGGACGCAGGAAGGAATTGCGTCGCGGCAAAATCGCATCGACCGTTCCCTTTCCGTTTGCCTCCAAGGTGATCTCCACCAGATCGCCCACCAGCGGCGTCACGCCCTCCTTTGCGGAAGCGTCCGCGCGCGCGGCACTCGACCACGCCGTCCGGCGTCTGGACGTAATAGAAGCCGCTCAAGGCCTTCACGATCCTATTCTGCTCCACCATCAATACCCTTCCGCGTCGAAATCGACCAGCTGTGTGTCATATTCCTCGCCATCCACAAATATGGTCACGAGCTTGATGCCGCTTCCCTTGACCGGCAGCTCCAGATCGCGCCCGATATTCTTGCTCATATCGACCTCAAACGGCTCAATCTGAATTTCGCCGCCAACCATGACGTAGACCTCATAGATTCCATCGCCGGACGGCATCTGTACATGCAGGATCACGTCCGTAACCGCCGCCTCCGTGACGGTCACGCAGATCATCTCCGAGTAGGCAAACGACGTCTCGTCGCCGACCGTGTTCACAACCTTGCAGAAATAATAGTAAGTTCCGGGTGTTTTCGGTGCTGACGCTGCATGCAGCGCGGCTTCCGACCAGAACGCCGTCGTCAGTGCTGCCGCTGGGCGTCTGATACCACGCATAGCTCAGAACGCCGTCGTCTGTGGACTGTGCCTCGACCTCCAGGGTAAGTGTTTCGCCACGCGTGACCGTCGTATCCGTAGACTGCGAAATGATCGCTGGCGTCTCAGCGTCAGCCGGCCCTTGGATATCTGCAAATTTATGACCGTCTCTCCGAACCTCCTCGTCGGGTCGATGCTCTGAATGTGACCGTCCCCTCCGGGAGGTCGCTCTCTACCGCCGTCGCGCTCCCGACGCTCAGACCCTTGGCCTCGATCAATGCCTTTGCATTCTCGACCGTCATGCCGACGAGCGACGGCACGCGCACCAGATCCGCCGCCGTTCCGAGACTGACGTAGATGTTCACAACCTGTCCCTCTGTCAGCGGCTCGTCCTTTGCAGGCTCCGTGCGGATCACATAGCCGTCCGTCACAACGTCGCTTTCCTCATAGATGGGATTCGCCGTCACGGGAATGCTCATCGTATTGAGCGAGGTCAGCGCATTCTGGAGCGTCATGTTGACCAGATCCGGCATTTTCTTCTCCTCCGCGCCGGAGGAGACGATCAGTCCGACCGTCGAGCCAACCTTGACGGTGCGGCCGGGCGCCGGGGACTGGTCAAGAATGTAGCCGTAGGCATATTCATCGCTTGCGCGCCATTCCTGGATCTCGATCTTGAAATTCGGATAGTCGCTGAGCTTCAATTCGTCATAATTCGCCCCGATCAGCGTCGGAACAACGTCCTCCTCTGTTTTGGTAAACAGATCGGACACGAAATAATTGTACAGGAAATAGACGATACCCAAAATCGCCAGCACGATGCAGACGATCCCGGCGGTCACGGCGATGCGGCTGCTCTTGCGCGCCTCGCTGGAGCCCTCCTTCTCCCGCTTCGGGCATTTTTCCCGGCTCCGTTCGCGGCTGACGCTGCCGACGCTCCGTCTCCTGCCGCTGTGGGCGGTCGGGCGTATTCAGGAGCTGTGCAAAATCCATGCCGTCACGCGGGGCGGTAAAATCGAAGGTCATATTCGGGTCCCGGCGGAATTTTTTCCAGATCCTCGAGCATCTCCGTCGCGCTGGAATAGCGCTTGTCCCGATCCGCCGTCATGGCGTGCATCGTGATCTGCTCCAGTCCGACCGGGATCGACGGATTGAGCTGACGCGGCGGGATAGCCTTCGCGTTGATGTGCTGGATGGCGACGGAGACCGGCGTATCGCCGTCAAGGGCGGCCGTCCGGTCAGCATCTCATACATCACAACACCGAGCGAATAAAGATCCGTCCGCGCATCCACATGCGCGCCCTTGGCCTGCTCCGGCGAAATGTAGTGTACCGAGCCGAGCGCCTCGCGCGTAAGCGTGCTCTGAGCAGACGCCATCTGCGCAATGCCGAAATCAGCGACCTTCACGCTCCCGTCCTTGAGCACCATGATGTTGTGCGGCTTGATGTCACGGTGGATAATGCCGCGCGTATGGGCGTGCTCGAGCGCCTTTGCGATCTGCGTGGCAAAATGCAGCGCCTCGCGCCAGTTGAGCACCTGCTTCTGCTCCATATACTGCTTGAGCGTAATGCCGTCGATCAGCTCCATAACGATATAGTCCACATTCTCGGAATGGGACACGTCATAGACGCTCACGATGTTTGGATGGGACATCATGGCGACGGCCTGCGACTCGGCATGGAAGCGGCGGCGGAACTCCTCGTCCTTCGAAAGCTCCTCCTTGAGTATTTTGATGGCAACGAGGCGGTTCAGGCGGTTGCAGCGCGCCTTGTATACGACCGCCATTCCGCCGGAGCCGATCATCTCCAGGATCTCGTAGCGATTATCCAGCAGTCTGCCTATGTAATTATCCATAAGTAGCTCCTTTACCAGAATTCCGTCTCAAGCGGCGGACGGCCGCCGTTTCCGCGCCCGGCGCATAGCCTCCGGCGCGGCTGCTCAGATCACGGCCAGCGTCACGGTCACATTGTCCGGCGCGCCGCGGCTTTTCCGCAATGGCAAGCAGGCGTTCGCAGCAGGTGCTTTTTCAGCCCGTGCGCCACCTCGAACAGCATCTCTCCTGATCGGCCATCTCGTTTGACAGGCCGTCGGAGACAAAGCAGGATGCAGTCGTCCTTTTTCAGCTCCTGCACATAAATGTCGCCCTCCACCTGCGGCTCCGTGCCGACGGCGCGGGTGATCAGATTCTTTCCCGGGTAATTTTTCGCCTGCTCGCGGGTCAGCTCCCCGCGCTGCACCATCAGATCTACGACGGAGTGGTCGCAGCTGAGCTGGCGGACGCCCTGCTGGGAAAAGTGATAGGCGCGGCTGTCGCCGACGTTGATAACGACCGCCGTATTGCGGAGCAGAAACGCCGCGACCAGCGTCGTACCCATGCCGGAATAGTCGTCGCTGAGGCCGGAATGCTCATAAACGGCCTGATTGGCAAGCTCCAGCGCGCCCTTGAGGATGGAGATCACGCGCTCCGTGCCCGTCGCCAGCTTCTGGCACCGCCTGACCTCCGCGACGAAGGTCTCCGCCGCCATGGAGCTGGCAATATTTCCGGACTTCGCACCGCCCATGCCGTCGCAGACGATCATCAGCGCGCGGTCATGCCCAAAGCTGACGATCTCGTAGGTGTCCTGATTCTGCTGGCGGATGTTGCCGGGATCGGTAAGGCCCCAGATCTGCACGTTCATTCCTCCCCGTTTTTTCGTATTTCCTGCGCAGCTGCCCGCAGGAGGCGTTGATATCACTACCGAGCGTCCGGCGAACTGTTGCGGTCACGCCGTGGCGTTCAAAATTTCCTGAAACTTTGCAATGGCCTGCCGTGAGCTGCACCTCAAGCCCGATTCCTCCACGCTATTCAGCGGGATCATGTTGACGTGCGCCGCCATGCCCTGAAGCTTTTGCCAGCAGCTCCGCCTGCTCCGGCGCGTCGCTCACGCCGTCGATCATCGTGTACTCAAAGGATACGCGCCGTCCGGTGGTCTCGTAATACTCCTTACACGCGGCAAGAAGCTGCTCCACATTCCAGCGGCGGTTGACCGGCATGATCTTGCTGCGGCTCTCGTCGTCCGGCGAATGCAGCGATACGGAAAGCGTCAGCTGAAGCTTTTTCTGCGCAAGCAGGCGGATCTTGTCCACCAGTCCGCAGGTCGACAGGCTGATGTGCCGCATCCCGATGTTCAGCCCCTCCGGGCTGTTCACCAGCTCCAGAAAGCGCATCACCGCGTCAAAATTGTCAAGCGGCTCGCCGATGCCCATCAGAACGATGTTGGAGATCTCCATACCGGAATCCTTCTGCGCGAAGATCACCTGATCGAGCAGCTCCGACAACTCCAGCCGCCGCACCAGCCCGCCCAGCGTGGACGCGCAGAACTTACAGCCCATCGGGCAGCCGACCTCAGAGGAAATACAGATGGAATTGCCGTGGTGGTACTGCATGAGCACCGACTCCACACAATTCCATCGCGCAGCTTCAGAGGTACTTGATCGTGCCGTCCTTCTGCGACTGCAGCTTCCGGACGATCTCCGGCGCTGTGATATCATACAGCCCGTCCAGTCTCTGCCGCAGCGGCTTGGAGAGATTCGTCATCTCGTCAAACGAAGCAGCGCCCTGTGCAGCCAGACAAAGACCTGCTTTGCGCGGAAGGCCGGTTCCCCAGCTCCCGGAAGGCCGCCTGCATTTCGGCCAGCGTCATGGACTTAAGATCCTGCTTCATGAATGCTTCCTCATCCTGCAAATAAAAAATCCGTCGGTGTCGTGTTTGAATGGCAGGAGCGTCAGCATCCCGTCATTTTCAAGCCCGAAGCCCGTTGGGGCTGGGATCGTTTCCGGTGAAAGATCGGGATGCTCCTTCAAGAACGCCTCCGCGACCGCCTCGTTTTTCGCGCCGGAGCACCGTACAGGTGCTGTAGACCAGCGTTCCGCCGGGCTTCACATAGCGGCAGACGTTCTCCAGGATCGCACGCTGAAGCTCCGGCAGCCGCGCCAGCGGCTCCAAAGGCTTATAGCGGATATCCGGCTTCTTTCGGATCACGCCGAGGCCGGAGCACGGCACGTCGGCGATCACCGCGTCAAACTGTCCGTCAAGCGCCGGATCATGCTCCGCCGCGTTTTGCAGCCTCGTTTGCAGCATCGTGATCCCGAGGCGCTCCGCGCCCTTTTCGATCAGCGTCAGCTTGTGCGGATGGATGTCGCAGGAGAGGATGCTTCCCTCATTGCGCATCTGCATCGCCGCGGCGAAGCTCTTGCCGCCCGGGGCCGCACAGGCATCCAGCACCGCATCCCCGGCTCCACGCCGGAGGCCAGCGCCGCCAGATGCGCCGCCGGATCCTGAACGTAGACCCGTCCGTCCCGGAAGGCATCCAGCCGTTCGAGATTCCCGGTTCCCTGAGCAAGGCGGCAGTCCGGCAGCCACGGGTGCGGCGTCAGCACCGCGCCCGCCTCCTCCAGCTCCGCAAAAACGCTTTCCGCGTCCGCACGAAGCGGGTTTGCGTGCAGGATCGTCGGCGTGATCTCGTTGTCGCATTTCAGCAGCGGTTCGATGGCGTCCTTTCCGACGCTCTCCTCCAGAAGCTCGACCAGCTTCTGCGGATGGCTGTATTTCGTCGCCAGATCCGGCGGCTCCGGCAGCGCGTCTCGGCTTCTCGCCATCGCGCGCAGCAGCCCGTTGACGAGTCCCGCCGCGCGCCGGTTCGCATAGCTCTTGCACTGCTCGACCGCCTCATTGACCGCCGCCGACACCGGGATCTTATCCAGAAATACGATCTGGAACGCGCCCAGCCGCAGGATATCCAGCACGACCGGCTGAAGCTCCCGCAGCTTTCCGTTCAGGAAGTGCGCGATATAAAAATCCAGCAGCATCCTGTTTTGCAGCACGCCGTAGCAGAGCCTGCTGGCCAGCGCCGCCGCGTCGCGCGCATCGAGCCGGTCGCGGGCGATATACTCCTTCAGGACGCCGTCAGACCATGCATTCTGCCGTCTTGTGGCGATCAGCGCAGACAGCGCCGTCGTTCTAGCATTCATGTTCCAATTCCTTAAATCTCAATGGGGTGGCCCCGGAAATAGTCGGCTGCGCGCATCCGCTTGCCGCCCTCCGCCTGAAGCTCGGCGATGCGCACGACCGCAGCCTCCGCCGCAGGCGATCTCAAAGGCCCCTTTTATCCAGCGCCACCAGCGTTCCGGGCGCTTTCTCCGTCGTTTTTCCGGTCGGCTCGACGCGGAATATCTTGAACGCTTTCCGCCAAGCTCCGCCGTGGCGACCGGCCACGGGATAAGCCCGCGCACCTGGTCGATGACATAACGCTCGCACTGCGTCCAGTCGATGGGTGAAAGCTCCTTCGTGAGCATCGGCGCATACGTTGCCTTCGCGTTATCCTGCGGCGTGCGCTGCGCCGTTCCGTTTTCGATTGCGCGGACGGTGTCGCAGGCAAGCTCCGCCGCGATATCCGCCAGCCGCGCCATCAGCTCCTCCGAGGTCTCCATCGGGTCAATCGGCGTTTTGCGAATTTCGATCACGTCGCCCTCGTCCATTCCGGCGGTCAGGTACATCGCGGAAATGCCGGTCTCGTCGCAGTGGTTGAGGATTGACCACTGCACCGGCCCCGCACCGCGCAGCTCCGGCAGGATGCTGGCATGCATGTTGATGCAGCCGAGCTTTGGAATGTCCAGCACGCGCTGCGGCAGGATCTTTCCATAGGCGACCACGACGATCAGGTCAGGCGCCAGCGCGCGAAGCTCTTCCACGACAGCGTCGTCGCGGAACTCTGCGGCTGCACGACGGGCAGGCCGACGGAAAGCGCATACTCCTTCACCGGCGACTGTGCCAGCTTCATGCCGCGATTCTTCGGCGTATCCGGCTTCGTATAGACGGCAGCGATCTCAAAGCCACGCTCATGGAGCCTTTGCAGGCACACGCGTGCAAGGTCCGGCGTGCCCATATAAACGAGTCTCATTCCGCTTCCTCCGCTTCCTTGTCCTGCTTCATGATCTCTTCCAATTCTTCCGGCGAGAGCATCCGCTCCGCGATCTCGGTGTACATATGCCCGTCCAGATGGTCGATCTCATGACAGAAGCAGCGCGCGACCAGCTCCTCGCCGTCGTACTCATACCAGTCTCCGTAGCGGTCCTGTGCGCGGACGGTCACAAAGTTCGGCCGCGTCACGATGCCGTACTGGCCCGGCAGGCTAAGCAGCCCTCAAGCCCCGTCTGCGTTTCCTCGCTGACGTGCAGAATTTCCGGGTTGACCAGCTCGATATCCTCCTCGCCGGTATCGACGACCACGACCCGGCGCAGAATGCCGACCTGCGGCCCCGCGAGGCCGACGCCGTTGGCGTCGTGCATGGTCTCGAACATGTCGTCGAGGAGCGTCGCCAGACGGTCGTCAAATTTTGTGACCGGGCGGCATTTTTTTGTCAAAATCGGATCTCCCACCGTTACGATCTTTCTCAGTGCCATACCGGCATCCTCCTAATCATATGAATTGACGTCGGCAAAGGCGCTGACGCCCTTATTCTCCTTTTCCGTAAAAAACATGCGCAGATGCTGGGAAAGCAGCTGCCGCAGCTTCCGCGAATTCTTGCAGCTCAGCGTCAGCCGGTAGCGGTAGGTGTAGTTCACCCTTGCGACCGGCGCGGGGCTTGGCCCCAGCAGCAGCGCCTCACACAGCTCCGCGTCCTGCGTCAGGCTGGCAGACAGCCTGTCCCGGAAGCGACGCGCAGCCGCGCGCATGACCTGATCCTCGTGCATTCCCGTGAAGGTCAGCAGGAAAAGATCCGCAGCGGTGGAAACCCCCGCATCGTTCGAATTTTGACCTCCAGCTCGTAAAAGGCGTCGTAATCCTGCTTTGCAGCAAGCTGCAAAACCGGGTGCTCCGGGGCCATCGTCTGAATGACCGCCGTGCCGGAGGCAGCGCCCCGTCCGGCCCGCCCGACGACCTGTGTAATGAGGGAAAACGTCGTTTCCGCCGCGCGGAAATTGTCCACATACAGCGACAGATCCGCGTCCACGACGCCGACGAGCGTCACGTTTTCAAAATCCAGCCCCTTCGCCACCATCTGCGTACCAAGCAGAATGGGGATCCTCTCCCGGCGGAAGCGGCCGAGGATGGCCTCATGGTTGTTGGAGGCCGTCACCGTGTCTGCGTCCATGCGCAGAACGGCCGTGTCCGGGAAGAAGTAGCGCAGCTCCTCCTCGATCTTCTGCGTACCCGCGCCGACCGGCTTGAGCGGCCCGCCGCACTGCGGACATCGCTGCGGCAGTGCGTGAGAATAGACGCAGTAGTGGCACATGAGCCGCCGGTTGACGGAGTGGTAGGTCAGCGAGACGCTGCATCTCGGACAGGACGGCGCTTCGCCGCACTCCACGCACACAAGGCAGCGGCTGTTGCCGCGCCGGTTGAGAAACAGGATGGACTGCCTGCCGGAGAGAATATTTTCCCGCAGGCGCTCTTCCAGCGCTCCGCTGATCGAAGCGGGATTGCCGTTTCGCAGCTCCTGCTTCATATCGACGATCTCGACCGCCGGCAGCGCCTGTCCGTTGTAGCGCTGGCGCATCATATAGAGCGAATAGACGCCGCTCCTTGCGAAATACATGTCTCGACCGACGGCGTCGCCGACCCGAATACGACCTGAGCCCCAGCCCGCAGCCCGCGGTAGAGCGCGACCTCGCGGGCATGGTAGCGCGGTGCATTTTCGGATTGGTAGGTGTGCTCCTGCTCTTCATCGACCAGAATAAGGCCGAGATTTTCCGCAGGTGCAAACACCGCCGACCGCGTTCCGACAACGACGCGGGCCTCGCCGGACTGGATCCTCCGCCATTCGTCGAAGCGTTCTCCGACGCGCAGTGAGCTGTGCAGGACGGCGACCTGCCGTCCGAAATGCGACGTCAGCTTCCCAGAAGCTGCGGCGTCAGCGCAATTTCCGGCACCAGCAGGAGTGCGCTTTTCCCTTCCTCAAGCGCCTGACGGATCAGGCGGATGTAGACCGAGGTCTTGCCGCTCCCGGTCACGCCGTAGAGCAGCGAAACGCCCGGCTTCTCCCGGTGCATCTGGGCAAGCAGTCCGTCAAAGGCTGCCTGCTGCTCGTCGGAAAGCTCCGGCGGCGGCAGGAGCCGATCCGGCTTTTTATGGAGGAACGGAAGATCTCCCGTTCCGAGATTTCCAGATATCCAAGCGTCTGCAAGCGCTTGAGCGTTGTCATCGACGCGCCGGTCAGATAGCATATCTCGCGGCAGGCCGCGCCCGACCGTGCAGAGAAGCTCCAAAACCGCCTTTTGCAGCGGCGCGCCGCGCTGTTTTTTCTGCGCAAAGGCGCCTGCCTCCTCCGCAGGAACAGCCAGCGACGCGATCTTCTCCGTTTTGCTTGCCGTGCGCTGGGCCATGTCCATACCGGACGTGATAAGCTTTCTGCCAAGCAGGAAGCGGATGGCCGTCTGCGCCGTCTGATCGTCCGGGAACTGCTCCCGAATGGCCGGATACGCGGCGCAGCCGCCGTAGTCCTCCAAAATCTGCATCACGCGGTCGGCCTGACATTGTGCGCCGTGGCGCTGCGCCAGTCGCCGCGCTCGCGGCAGATACGTGTAGGTCTCCGTCGCCTTGAACCAAAGCCCGACCGGCAGGATCGCCCGCGCGGCCTCATAGTAGGTGCAGAAATACCGCTCCCGGATGAACGCGGCCAGCCGAAGCTGCCGCTCCGAAAGCACGGGCTTTTCGTCAAGTGCCCGGAGCACTGCCTTGAGCTTTCCTGCCGGCGCGTCCTCCACCTGAAGGACGATCCCCTCGCAGCTGCGGTTGCCGCGCCCAAAGGGCACGAGCACGCGCATTCCCGGCTCCAATGTCAGCTCCGGCGGGATTTCGTAGGAATAGGGCTTTGTCAATTGCAAAAAGCGCGGCCGAAACGGCAATTTTGCGATCATGAAACCCCTCCCTCAGAAAAGCTTTCAAGGCGTAGGCAAGAGCTTGCCTGCGCCTTGCAGCTTCCGTATTTTCTCAGTGCTCGTATTTGTCCTTGAGCTTTGCGGTGAGCTTGCCGTCGGCGACCTCGCGGATGGCGATGGTGACGGGCTTGTCCGTCAGCGGCTCGTGCGTGATCTCGGATTCAATGGAGATCTGACGTGCGCGGCGCGCAATGACGTTCACCAGAAGATAGCGGCTGTCAACGTTTTTCAAAAGTGTGGACATTGCGGGATAAAGCATAATTTTCCTCCTGTATTACCCATGGACTGGATCCATTTTTTCCTGTTTTGCAGCGGTCATGATCTCGCCGATCCGCGCGACCGCGTGATCGACCGTATCGTTCATGACCGTGTAGTCATATTGATACGCCTGCGCGTATTCCCATTTTGCGTGCTCCAGACGCTCCGCCATGATCTCCGGCGCAACGTCGCCCCGATGGACAAGGCGGCTGCGGATCTCCTCGAACGACGGCGCGGTGATGAAAATGAGTACCGCGGACGGCACGCGCTTTTGATCTTCAGCGCGCCGACGACATCCACATCCATCACGATATCGACGCCCTTTTCGGTCGCCTCAGGATCGGAGCCAGCGGCGTGCCGTAATAATTGCCGACGTACTCGGCAAATTCGAGCAGCTCGCCTGCGGCGATCATCTTTTCAAACTGCTCCCGGCTGACAAAATAATAGCTCACGCCGTCTACCTCGCCGGGCCGGATGGGCCGGGAGGTCGCCGGAAATGGAATAACGGACGTTTTCCTTTCCTCGACCAGACGGTTCAGAATGGTGTTTTTTCCGACGCCGGACGGCCCGGAGATCACAAACAGCTTCCCTTTCAAGTCGCTTCCTCCTGCGTTTCATCATCGGCAGAAAAACCGGGATCGATTCTGCCGGCCAGGGTCTGCGGTAAGACTGAGGACAGGATTACATGATCCGTGTCCATCAGCAGGACGGACTTGGTTTTCCGCCCAAAGGAGGCGTCGATCAGCATTCCGCGCTCCCGCGCCTCCTGGATCACGCGCTTGATGGGGCGCGGATTCCGGGCTGACGATGGAAAGGATGCGCGCCGCGCTGACCGCGCTGCCGAAGCCAATGTTGACCAGTTTCATGCCGTCCTCCGGTTATTCGATATTCTGGGTCTGTTCGCGGATCTTCTCAAGCTCCGCCTTGATCTCCACGACGGTTCGTGCCTGCTCCAGATCATTTCCCTTCGAGCCGATGGTGTTCGCCTCGCGGTTCAGCTCCTGCAGCAGGAAATCGAGCTTCCGGCCGATGGCGCCGCCGTCGGTCAGCATCGTGTCGAGCTGGGCCAGATGGCTCCGCAGGCGGACGGTCTCCTCGTCCACGGCCACCTTATCGGCGTAGATGGCAGCCTCCTGCAAAATGCGGCCCTCATCGATCGTCGTGCTTTGCAGCACCTCCTGCATTTTTTCCGTCAGCCGCGCGGTATTCCGCAAGCGTCACCGGGCTGCGCTGCTCCACCTTCTCCACAAGGGTCAGGATCGTCGCGGCGCGTCCGCGAAGTCGGCCTCCAGCGCGGCACCCTCTGTTGTGCGCATGGCTGTGAATTTTCAAGCGCCTTGTCCACGACGGAAAGGATGTCCTGCGTCAGCTTTTCTTCATCTTCCTCCGCCTTCTCCACGACGAAAACGTCGGGCAGACGGCTGAGCGCTGTCACGGAGATGTCGTCGCGCACGCCGTAGTCGCTTGCGATCGAGCGCATGGCGCTGAGATAGCCCTCCAGCACGGGATGGTTGACGGAAATGCGCATCTGCATGTCCTCCATCACGTTGACCGCGATGAACACATCCACCTTGCCGCGTGAAATGGCGCTCTTGACATGCGTTTTCACGCTGTCCTCTGCAAATGCGTAAATCCTCGGCATCTTGACGGTGCAGTCCAGATAGCGGTTGTTGACGGGCGCAGCTCCGCGGTGATCTCGCGGCCGTCGATGGTCTCGACTGCGCGGCCGTAGCCGGTCATACTTCTAATCAAGTCAGCTTCCTCCGTATTTCATGATGAACCTGCGGCGGTCAAAGCCGCCGCAGGCTCGTGCCTGATTTAATTGCCGTTCGTGTCGCTGTTTTTCTCGTCCGTCTTTTCGGCCAGCGTGACAACGATCGTGTATTCGTCTCCGATCACGCCCGCATCCGGGAAGCCGTCGATGTAAATGGTGACCGGGACGGTGTTGGTACCCGCCGTCGTGTAATCGGAGAGATCCGCCACGACGCGGAGGTTATTGGAGGTGATCTTCGAAATATCCGCCGTAGAGGCGCGGATGAGCACCTGTACCTGCTTGGTCATGCTGGTGGCGGTCAGCCCCTCCGGCTCATGGATGAAGGCGATGTTCGTCGCGCGGATGACAGCCGTCTCCTTATTGCGGATCGTGACCGTCACATTCGCCTGATCGACGCCGCTGACGTTCTTGGTGTCGTTCGGAATGATGATATCAAAGCTCTGCGTCAGGGTGTTCGACTCCATATCCGCCAGATCGATGGTGCCGAGCGTGATCTTGTTGATGGCGTCGAGCACCGTCGAGTCGCCGGAGAGCGTGATGCTTTCCGGATCGATCGTGACCTTGGCGTCCTTGCTGGTCGCGCCGCCGCCGTCGAGGATCTCGACCTCCAGCGCCACGTCCTTATATTTCACCACATTCAGCGTCACATCGACCGTGCTGATATCCATGGACAGATTCGCCGTATCGACCGCATTTCCGTCCTTGTCGCAGAGCGTGAACGGAACGGTATCCGTCACGGTTTTGTCCAGATTCGTGCGCGTGATGATGACCTGTGCGCAGTCGATGGTACTGACCACGCTCTCGGGGCCTGTGACCTGCACGACGTCATAGTCAAACGAGGTCTTTTTCCAGCATGTAGCCCTCGGCCACGCTGACGCCCGTGAAGTCCCCGCGGATCTCGATCGGCATGGAGACCTGCTTCTGCACCTCAAAGGTGATGGAGCTGGGGCTTCGGCTGGTGACGGTGATGCCCGCGTCCTGCACGGAGTTCGGGAGGTTCAGGTCGTAGCTCATGGTATAGCTCTTCGCCGTACGGATGCGCGTCACATCGACGACCGCCGTGATCTCGTCCTGCTGCTGAAGCAGCTTGTTGAGGTCGGCGTTCTTTCCGTGGAACTCCGCCGTAACGGTCGCAGTGCGCCCTCCGGTGATGATAAGGCTCTGATCCTCCCGCAGGACATCCTCGCCGAAAACGACGGAATGCCGGTAATGGTGCGGGTTGCCCTCGGGGTTGACGGCTTTTCGAGCGTCTGCGGCGCAAGATGGCGCTTTGAGCAGTCCGCCGATGGCGACGGAGATCGTCCCCGTCTCCTCCGAGACGATGACGACGACGGCGTCGGAATTTTCGCTCATGCCAATGCCCGCACGGTGACGCATACCAAGGTCGCGGCTGAGGTTCACATTCTTCGAGAGCGGCAGCATACAGCCGCCCGCCGAGGATGCGCCCGTCGCGCATGATGACCGCACCGTCGTGCATCGCCCGCCTTGACGAAGAAAATATTTTTCAGAAGCTCGCTGCTCACGCTGCGCGTCGACGATCGTGCCCGTGCGGGCGATGTCGTCCAGCGCCATTTCACGCTCGAAGACGATGAGAACGCCCGTGCGCGTTCATTGGACATCTCGGTGCAGGCGAGCACCGTCTGCGCGATGGCGTTTTCAATGGACCTCGCTGCGGTTGGCGGACGAGTCGGAATGAACGAGCGCAGGATATTCTTTCGCGCCGAAGCGCTCCAGCACGCGCCGAAGCTCCGGCTGGAACACGATGACCAGCGCAATCACGCCGACCTCGATGATCTTTGTTGAGAATCCAGTAAAGCCATTGATATGACCACATCGGATCCACGTCAGCGCCAGCAAAAAGAGGATACTGCGGGCCACGCGCGCGGTGCTGGTCGAGCGGATGAGCAGCATAACCTTATATATGATAAAAGCGGAATGTCTACGATATCCATAACGCCGAGGGTCGGGATTCACATAACGCCACGCGCCCTCGAGTATGGTCATCACAAATTCCATGGCATATCCCTGCTTAAGCAATTTATACTTATTGGTCATATAATACTTCAAAACGCAGCCGATAGAGCATGAATTTTCCATCGGGACTCAAATTCCGTCCCCGCGCATATTTTTTACAGCGTTCACGAACGTCTCGACCTCCGTCATTGTGTTGAAAACGGAAAAACTGACGCGGACCGTCCCGTCTCGAACGTTCCCCCGTTGCGGTGGGCGCCAGCGGCGCGCAGTGCAGTCCCCGCGCGCACGGCGATCCCCTGCGCTCCGCCAGCCGCCGCGCCGTATCCTCGCAGTCCTCGCCCGGCAGCAGGAAAGGACAGGACGCCGCCTGTGCCGTGCCGGAAAAGACGACCGCGTCCGTATCCTCCCGCAGCCACCGTTCCAGCGTCTTCCGCAGCCGCAGCTCATGCCGCTCGATCTTGCTCCGATCCCGTGCCTGCGCACGAATTTCAGCCCGGCGGCAAGCCCCCGCGATGCCGGGCAGACGTTATGTGTCCCGGCCTCCGCGATATCCGGCAGGATATCCGGCATGGTCTCGGCGAGCGACAGCTGCCCGCTTCCGCCCTGCATCAGCGGATACGGCTTTTTCTCCGCAGATCAGGATCCCCGTCCCCTGCGGGCCGTAAAGCCCCTTGTGTCCCGGCATGGCGATGAAGGCCGCGCCGAGCTTTCTCAGGCTCACGGGCAGCATCCCCGCCGACTGCGAAGCGTCCACGATCAGCGGAACGCCCGTTCCCGGCAGAGCGCGGCAATTTTCCCGATCGGAAGAATGTATCCGAACACATTTGAAACATGCGTGCAGACGACCGCGCGGATTCCGCCGTCGAGCCGCTCCCGGAATGCCCTCAGCGTATCGTCCGGATCAAAGAGCGCTCGTCCCGCGATCACCGTCTCCGCCCCGAGCGCATAGAGCGGCCGCACCACCGCATTGTGCTCAAAACCGGAGATCAGGACCCGGTCTCCCGGCGAAACGAGCGTCCGGATCGCCATGTTCCTCTGCCGCAGCCATCGCCGCCTCATGCCCGCCGCGTCCGGGGCTTGCGCACTGTTCCATCGCGCAGAGGACCGCGCGCGCGACCTCCGGCGGCTTGCGGAGCGTCGTCGCGCCGCTGTCAAAATAGATCACACGCGCACCTCCTCCAGCATACCGCTCGGATAGACGCGGTACAGATGCACATATTCCGCCCCGTTTTTCCGCAGCACATGCAGCGCGCGGATACCGTCGCGGGCGCTGACACGCAGGACATAGCCGCAGCCGTTGGCCGAGAGCTTCCGCGCCGAGCGACCGACCGGTGCGCGGATCCCCTCCGTATTCAAAACGCTCCTTTGCGCTCTGCGCGGCGGTCAGAGACTGGAACGTAAACAGATATTCAAACATAGAAGCTTTCCCTCCCGTCCTATCTTATGCGCTTCTGACAGCCTTCGGCGACCTTTTCAAATCCCTTACGTTTCCATTTTCGCGCTCTGCCCTTGCAAATGTGTCCAGAAGCCAGTATAATCAGATTAATAAATCAAGGAGGGATCTCTATGTTCTGCACCAACTGTGGGCAAAATGTACCCGACAGCGCACGCTTCTGCACTAGCTGCGGCGCACAGCTCGTTTTCGACTCCGGCTCCTCCCCGTTTGATCTGTCCGACGATAACGGCTACGGACAGAATTACGTCCAGCCAAAGCCGCCAAAAACACGCTGCGTCTGCTTCTGACCATCGCAGGCGGCGCGGTGCTTCTGTTCCTGTGCATCTTCGGGCTCCGCCGTCTGTTCATGACCCCGAAGAACGCTGTCGGTCTCGCTGCCAAAAAAAGACCGTAAAGGCCTATACCGGCGCCGCGCAGAGCCTTTCCAATTTTGATGCGCAGAAGCTCCTCAGCAGCCAGGCGTTCAGTCAGGAGATCACCATCCGCGGCATCGACGACCTCACCGACGGCGAATACTCCTTCGACGGCTTCCGCCTGCGCTCGGATGTGAACATCCCGAAGCGCTACATAGGTCTGACCGGCTCCGTTCTCGACCAGCGCAGCAGCATGTTCACGGTGCGTGCCGCCGTGGACGATAACGTTGCCGCCGCAAACGTCCCGGAGCTTCTGGACGATGATTTCTGGGCCGTCAATACGGAGACGCTCGGCACTGACCTCACGTCCTCCATCTTCGGCCTCAACGCCTCCGGACTTCGCAGATGTCAGTTTCAACCTCTTCGATCTTCTGAACGAGACCACCTCCTCCAAGGAGTTCGGCGACGCCTTCGGCAAGGCGCTCTGGAAGGCCGTCACGGCTGAAAAGCTCGGCAAGCAGGAGCTGCGCTTCGGCGGTGAAAGCTATTCCTGTGCGAGCTACCGCGTCCTGATCCCGCAGAGCGCGCTGGAAGCCTATGTGAACGACTACTTCGATTACCTCGAATCCACCACCAGCGATAATCTACAGGACGTGCTGGCAGACTGCGGCTTCCCGGTCGAGCCGACCTCCTCCTTTGCGCGCGGCTTCTCCGCCGGCTACGCCATCGGTGCTGCCGCTTCGCCGTTTGACAGCGCACGTGAAAATATCCTGAATGCGCTGGATACGCTCGGCGATATCGAGTTGACTGCCTATGTCTCCGGCGGCTACCTCTGCGGTGTGGATTGGCCCGTCGGACGACGAGTATTCCAGCGACATGCTTCTTTCCATCCGGACAGGCGGAAAAAATCACACAGACTATTTCAGCCTTTCCTTTGAAAATTACGGAAGCGGGATCTTCCTGGAGTCCTCCGGCAATCACAGTGCCAAGGGCGGCACGTTCACCGACAGCACCTACATGGAGGCGGACGGCACGCTCGTCTTCGAGTGGGAATGCAGCTATGCCCCGAAGCGCTCCGGCAATAATTTCAGCGCCTCGCTCCATGTCCCGGCGGCATATCCGGAAGTATTGCTCAGCCTCGACGGCCGCATCGAGTCCGACAGCAAAACGCTGAACATCGATATGGAGGACATTTTCATCGATGTAGACGGTTCGAGCGGCAATCTGTCCTTCGCCTATGTGCTTTCCTCGTTTGATAAGAGCTTTGACATCGGCAGCCCCGTCATGATCCTGGAGCTTGACCAGAGTGAGCTGATGGCACTTGCGACGGATCTCAGCAGCAAGTTTATACCTTACGAAGACCTCTTCGACGAAATGTTCTGACAAAACGCAGATGGCCGCCGGAAACGGCGGCCATCTTTATGAGACGAGAAAGGAGCCAATTATGCAGGAACTCCATCGCTGCCGCTGGGTCAATCTCACAAACCCGGCCTATGTCCGCTACCACGATCTCGAATGGGGCAGGCCGCATTACGACGACGCCTATCTCTTTGAACTGCTCCTACTGGAAAGCTTTCAGGCTGGCCTTTCCTGGGAGTGCATTCTCAACAAGCGCGAGGCCTTTCGCCGCGCCTTCGATGGCTTTGACCCGCAGAAGATTGCCGCCTATGAAGCGGAGAAATGCGCCGCGCTGATGCAGGATGCCGGGATCGTCCGTAATCGGCTGAAAATCGCCGCTGCCGTGAACAATGCAAAGATATTTCTTGCCATTCAGGCAGAATGGGGCAGCTTTTCCGAATATCTCTGGCATTTTACCGGCGGCAATGTCCTGCGCGACGACAGCGGCATTCCCCGCGCAACCTCTCCCTGTCCGACGCCGTTTCCGCCGACCTCCGCGCTCGCGGCATGAAGTTCGTCGGCTCCACCATTATCTATTCTATTTGCAGGCCGCTGGCATCGTGAACGACCATGAGCGCGGCTGCGCCTTCGCAGAGTGAGCCGGAGGCCCATTCCGCACGGCCTGCCGCATTGCAAGTGCCATTCATGCAGACACGCCCCGGAAACGGCATAAAACCGTTTCCGGGGCATATTTTGATATCTATTCAGGCTTTAGCTGTTGCTGCCCGCCGTGCTTCTCAGTGTCACGTCGTGGTAGCCGCCCTCGACGATGCTCGTCGAGGAGACCAGCGTGAGCTTTGCGTCCCGCTGAAGATCCGGGATGGTCGTCACGCCGCAGTTGCACATCGTGGATTTGACCTTGTAAAGGCTTCTTGCGACATTGTCCTGAAGGGAGCCGGCGTAGGTGACGTAGGAGTCCACGCCCTCCTCAAACATCAGCCCGCTCTTACCGCCAAGATCGTAGCGCTGCCAGTTGCGCGCGCGGTTCGACCCTTCGCCCCAGTATTCCTTGACGTATACGCCGCCGACCAGCAGCTTGCTCGTGGGAGATTCGTCAAACCGTGCGAAATAGCGGCCGAGCATCAGGAAATCCGCCCCCATTGCCAGCGCCAGTGTCATGTGGTAGTCGTGAACGATACCACCATCGGAGCAGATCGGGACATAAATGCCCGTTTCCTTAAAATACTCGTCACGCGCCGCGCTGACCTCGATCAGCGCCGTCGCCTGCCCACGTCCGATGCCCTTCGTCTCGCGCGTAATGCAGATCGAGCCGCCGCCGATGCCGACCTTGACGAAATCCGCGCCGCACTCGGCCAGAAAACGGAAGCCGTCGCGGTCCACCACGTTGCCCGCGCCGATGCGGACGCAGTCTCCGTAGGTCTGCCGCACATAGTCGATCACGCGCTTCTGCCAGACGGAATAGCCTTCCGAGGAGTCGATGCACAGCACGTCCGCGCCCGCCTCCACCAGCGCCGGGATGCGCTCCCGATAGTCGCGGGAGTTGACGCCTGCGCCGACCAGATAGCGCTTCTGCGCGTCCTGGAGCGCCAGCGGGTGCTCCTTATGCTCGGAATAATCCTTCCGGAACACCAAAATACAGCAGGCAGTCATTTTCATCCACGATCGGCAGCGCATTGAGCTTGTGCTCCCAGATCAGATCGTTTGCCTCCCGGAGCGTGGTCGTGGACGGCGCGGTAATGAGTCTTTCACGCGGCGTCATGAAGTCGCGCACCTTCGTATCCACGCACATCCGGCTGACCCGGTAGTCGCGGCTCGTGACGATGCCGAGAAGCTTGCCGTTCGGCTGCGCGTTCTCCGTAATGGCGACCGTAGAGAAGCCGTTTTTCTCCTTGAGCGCAAGTACATCGGCCAGCGTATGCTCCGGCGTCAGGTTCGACGCGCTGACCACAAAAGCCCGCCTTGTGGCTCTTGACTCGGCGCACCATCTCCGCCTCGCTTTCGATGGACTGCGAGCCGTAAATGAAGGATAGTCCGCCCTCCTTCGCCAGCGCAATGGCGAGCGTATCGTTGGAGACCGACTGCATGATGGCCGAAGTCATCGGGATATTCAGGCAGATCGGGCATTCCTCCTGCCCCTTCCGGTAGCGCACGAGCGGTGTGCGGAGTGAAACATTGTCCGGAATGCAGTCCTCGGACGTATAGCCGGGGATCAGCAGGTATTCGCTGAAGGTGTGCGATGGTTCCGTGTAATAATGTGCCATTATGCTTCCTCTGTTTCCGGTGTCTTTTCTTCCTCCGATACGGCCTCTGCATTCGGCTCCGGCCGGCTCACGACCGTCGCCTCGCAGCGGTTGATGGGCGTGCCGAGCGCGTAGAACTTTCCTCATAGCCGGTCATGATCCCGACCGGGCCGTTTTCATGCAGATCCCGCGTCACATTGTGCAGCTCCAGCCCGTCCGCCGTCATCTCCTCCAGCGACCACTCAAACAGCTTGGCGTTGTCCGTCTTGAAATGGATCTGCCCGCCCAGCCGGATCACCGTCCGGTACTTATCGAGGAACGTATGATATGTCAACCGGCGCTTGGCATTTTTGCTGCGCGGCCATGGGTCACAGAAATTAATGTAGAGCAGGTCAATTTCGCCGACATCAAAGAACTGGTCGATGTTTGCTGCGTCCAGCGAAACAAAGAACACGTTTTTAAGCCCCAGACGGATCGCACTCTCCATCGCCAGCACCAGTGCATCCGGCACGCGCTCGATCGCGATGAGCAGCACATCCGGCTCCGCCTGCGCCGTCTCGACCGTGAATTTGCCCTTTCCGCAGCCGACCTCCACGCGCAGCTCACGGCAATCCGGCATCAGCTCCCGCCAGTGTCCGCGCCGCGCCTCTGGATCGTGGACCCAGACGCTCTCACACGCCGCCATCCGCGGCTCCAGATTGTTTCTTCTTCTCATTCGCATAGACCGTACCTGCTTTCCTGACGTTTTCTGCATTATAGCAAAAATCCAAACCGCCGTAAAGCCGGAATTCGAAGAAAAGCAAATTCCCCGCTTCCATCTCTTGCTTTTCCGCGGCTTGTCTGTTATAATGCCTTTGTTTGGAAAGCTTCTCGCGTCTCGATGCAAAAACCGCGCCCTTAAGCGGCAGCTGTTTTCCTGCTTCTTCCATGTGCAGTACGGCTCACGGCGCATTTTGGGGAGCGTATCGGCATCCATCCGACAGGCAGCAGCCAAAACGCCCGAACCCCCTTGACACACGGGCATCTGCGGGTTTTCCGCATTTTTCGGAATCACCCGAAAAACCGCCTTTGACCACACGGCTGACTACAGACAGCTTTGACTTTCAATTTCATAACCGGGTGTAGCTCAGATGGTAGAGCGCGTGGTTTGGGAGCGTATTGGCATCCATCCGACCTTCCGGAGCCAAAACGCCGGAACCCCTTGACACACGGGCATCTGCGGGTTTTCCGCAATTTCCGGAATCGCCCGAAAAACCGCCTTTGACCACACGGCTGACTACAGACAGCTTTGACTTTTAATTTCATAACCGGGTGTAGCTCAGATGGTAGAGCGCGTGGTTTGGGAGCGTATCGGCATCCATCCGACAGGCAACAGCCAAAACGCCGGAACCCCTTGACACACGGACGTTTGCGGGTTTTCCGCATTTTCCGGAACCACCCGAAAAACCGCCTTTGACCACATGGCTGACTACAGACAGCTTAAGACTTCAATTTCATAACCGGGTGTAGCTCAGATGGTAGAGCGCGTGGTTTGGGACCACGAGGCCGCTGGTTCGAAACCAGTCACTCGGACCAAAAAACCCGTTGAAATCATAAGATTTCAGCGGGTTTTCCATGAAAATTGTTTGATTTTTGCAAAAAGTTATTCTTTGATTATTGCGGCGCAGGATTTGCGCTGCGGATTCGACAAACGGGAAAGTGAAAGACACTTATGAATTGCTGTTTCACTTTCCTACCATCTATCATTTAAGAATCTGGCATTGAGATTGTCTTTAATGCCTCATCAATTCTTGTTGCTTGCACGGGAATATATTCACCATTAAGATGGACTCCACCACCGGTTAATGAGAATAATTCTTTTGATGTATTCAAATCCAGCTGTAAGTTTTCATTTGAAAGCAACTGATCTAGCCCAATAGCTACTCTCTCCGAAAGAAGCTTCTCGGCTTTATTTTGTCGTTCTATGTATAGTTCTTCTGATTCACAGTCTTTCCTAATTCGAGCATTGCTGATTATTCGGATTTCATTTGCCATGCCGAGCATATGGTAGACCAGTCTCATTATATGGGTCTTAACCTCGTCCTCATCCATATCGAAATAAAGCCGTTCAAATTCCTTATCAATTTGTGAAGAGACTTCCGAGAGTTGGCTGTCAATCAAAGCTTCTTTTGTTGTCTCTGCTTTTATTGCCTTGGTAGTTTTCTGCTTCTTTCGCCCATTAACCATGTCTTTTATGCTACAACCTTTTTCTTGAACCCAAGGCCAAGCGGTATTCTTCCACCACGGAGAGATAACCTTGCGGAAAAGCAATATGCCTCCGGCTACAATGGCAGCACCCAAGACTTCTCCAACTTGTTGTGCAAATTCTTCTTGCTCTGGTGTTAGCTGAACATGCCGTTCCTCATACGGGCGCGGTTCATAGTCACCACTCCGTAAGTCCTCAAGATCATATTCTTCCCATTCGATGATATCCGGATTCTGATTATTCTCGTCTCGCGTTAAGCCCTCTCACATGGTCCGGATTGTTCTTAGACCGAATAAGATGATCTCCATCTTTTATAATCGGTTTATATACTTTCTCACCCATTCTGTGTACCCCTCATAAAGATTAGCCACAAGCCCAACGCATGTTCAAAGTCCAGCTTGATTCATTATAGCAAAGCACCTACCAAAACGCAATTGCAGCCGCTAGGTGTACATCAGACAGCTGTTTTCACTATGCGATTGGATTTACGCTGCGGATTCGACAAGTCGGAATTGATCTGCAATATCCTGTTTTTCCAAAAACTTTCCCATCATATCTATATAGTACCATGACTGAACGATGAACCCTACGTACCCGCCTGGAACATTGAGGATTTCTGCATCCAGTTTTCCAAACAAATCCGCAAGACGATTTTGATCCTCTTTTTTGAAAATGTCTTTCTCCGGAATGAGAACTTGTATCTTTCACCTCAGATACTCAAAAACACTTTCTTCAAAAATTGGATAAGGAAGTCAACTTTTATTTACTGCGATACGTGATTTTTTCAACCTTTAAATATTAAGTTTCTTCATTCTTTGTAATATCTGTTACAATATCGTTGTATTGATTGGCAATTACCGGATATTGTTGAAGTGCCTTAAAGATTTCACGTCCAGTCCACCAATCAACATCGTACTTTTTGATAATGACGTCAAGTGGTCTATTAGCGGCGTAGTAATATCAGAAGCAACCGCCAAGAAGAAACCTGTGGCATCATAATAGTCGAGCGTATCTCGTATATCTCTTACGTGGCTTTTGTTGACACTTCGCTGATACGCCTTACATTGGCAGATCGTCAGCTTACGTTTTTGTCCTTGCCCTCTACGGATAATGATGTCTCGACCTCCGTCCGGATTATTTGTCCCTCCAACAAGGCGTACAGTTGAATCCGGATATCTGCACGCAATGATGTCAGCAATTAGATGTTCAAATCGAGAAGGATCAACCGGAAAAATCCACCTAAATTCTCTATTTACACGGAGAAGCGCATTTTCTCTTGCCTGTCTATCAAATATTAGTTTTTTCTCGCAATCCACATTTGAGTGGTGGTAATCATCCGCAAAAAACCAAATAGAATCACCAGACAACAAATACAGCCTATTGTTTTGACAAATAACTGTATATTTGCTGATGGAGAAACGGTTAATAACATCATGCACTGCATCAAGTATTTCTTTGCAATATAGTTCGTATATAACGTTTGTTCGCAGGATGTCGCAAACAAAAGTGATCCCGTCACACCGGCTAGCAGTTCATAAGAATAGCGATGACTCAGAATGTCACAATCATAATAGTTATTGAGCAATTTTATCCGCCCAACAGCATGATTATAGTAGCAAGTGCTTTCTTTTCTAGCAACATAGTTCACATATGGGCCAAGATACCCAAGTATGTCTTCATCGACCTCATCAGCAAGGTCATAAGAAAATGAACCGAATAACGTTCCATGCGTGGCCAAAATACAATTGAAGAATTAAAAGGAATCTATCACCTTTTCTGCAAAATCCGCTTCTGCAATTATTCCGGAATACTCATTCCCTTCAAAATGATCTCTGCTCCGCCGAATTCCAGCTCCGTGTCCCCCAAATTATATTCACGAATAAATACAGACTCATTGAATAATTTGAGCAGTAACGCCATTGTTTCAGCAAATATCATGTACAGGTCGGATTTGTCGCCAGGGGCATATTGACGGCACGTTTGCCATTTTATCAGAAACTCAACAGTATCATCACATTTTATGATATATGCTACTTCTAAACAAAGCGGCACATAAATATCCGAATGTCGAAGGCAAAATATAATAGAATCAAATTGTTCGCCTATTACTATTTTTACATGGTTTTGATTGTGTAAATTTGTTATTTCAGTTTTAATTTTGGATAATATTTTTCTCTTTTCGTAAAGTAGTTGTTTACTTCATTTAAAAGTTCTTTATATGATGATGAAATCAGGCTCCTTTTTAATTTACGTAGTTCGACCCATTTGCAAGAAGCATTACCAACTTGGCACGTCCAGTGAAATGCGTGGCATAGGTATAATATTTGGTGGGTATTGGTTGCTTTGATTTCATAAAGAATCTCATCAAAATCGAATAAGATTTCCTCATTTCTTAACCTTTCTGTTATAATCCGCTGTGCTGTTTCTATTGATTCTGCAGAGCATTCCGGCAATGAATACCCACGCTTTGGAGATAAATCTGATTGTTCGATAAGTAGAATGTCGTAACCATTGCTAATTAAGCATACAATATTAATCATCTTTACCTCCGACATTTTAAGAATTTCCTATATTATAACAGAATGCCTTCTAAAACACAAACGCAGCTGTGCGAGCATTCCAGGCGGCTGGGTTTTGTTCATCCTATCAGCTACCGTTCACCTTCTGCCGCTTCAACTCCGCCGGCTCCGCTTTCATCTCCGTAATCAATACCTTCAGCCTCTACTTGCATTCCACGCGCGTATGCGCGTAGATCTTTCCGCGCGGTGGCGCGCTGCATATCGTTAGTAACGTGCGTGTAAATATCCAGCGTCGTGGCTGCGGACATATGCCCCAGCATGGCGGAAAGAGTTTTCACGTCCATCCCTTCACATTCAAGTAAAATCAAAGCCCACCGGAATCGCAAGATTTCGGTGGGCTTTCCATGTAAATTGTTCAATTTTTATTTGATTTCGTTTTTACACAGCAAATCATTCATGTTCAATTCCGAGGTGCTCCTCTATGTCCTCCGAAGTCAGCCAGCCGTCTTCCTCGCCAGACCTGAAGGCCTTTGAAAGCTCATTCATCAATTTCAGGGTCGCCCGTGCTTTCTCATAGTCCTGCATATCCACGATGGCGTACCGTCCGCGCCCATTCTTCGTCAGAAAGACAGGAGCGCCCACAGCCACATCACGCAGTACCTCACTGTAATTCCGCAGATCAGAAATGGGTTAAATATTCGGCATAGCAATCAACTTCTTCAAACGTAGTATATCCTGATCTGCTGTGAAATTCAACAGCAAATTTGCAGCATTGTCGTCTATGTAAATTGTCGATTTTTGCAAAGCACTATTCTTTGCTTATTGCGGCGCAGGATTTACACTGTGGATTCGATAACCGGAATTTAAACAAACCCGCTCATCCATTCGGCTGCTTCAAGACGCGATTTGAAAACGAACTTGGCTGCATCAGGGTACTTCTCAAAGAGAGACAGAATCACCGGGCGATTGTCTGTCTCATAACGCTCGACCAGCTTCACCAATTCAGAATCAAGCGCCTGCTCTGTCCACGGAATATCCGTGCGATTCTTTCAATCCGTTCTTTGATCCCGTTCATACAGACATCCACGGGATAATCAAGAAAAATGACCGTATCACACGCCCTAAACTGCACCTCATACGTTCTGCTGTAATTTCCGTCAATCATCCATCTGTCCGTCAGCAGGATTTCATCCAGCTTCTGATCAAATTCTTCTCTTGAAATATGCGATTTGTCTGGTTTCCACCAAATATTATCCAGATGAAACAACGGCAGGCCCGTAACGTCCCGAAGCTCCTTTGAAAGTGTGCTTTTCCCGCTTCCGGGACACCCAACCACAATGATTTTCTGCCCAAGTTTCATAACTGGTGTCTCCTTTTCGCAGATTCCGATTTATTTCATTATAGCAAAACCGCGCCCAAAACACAATCGCAGCCGCCCGGAGTACACCGGACGGCTGCGTCGATTTTCGATCAATCTGAATTTATAAAACAAAATGTTTCTTCATAAGTGCGTACAATATTTTTCTGTCATCATCAAGTAATACTCTCTCTTTTTTCAAAGCATAGTGATGCGCAAATTCTGTATCTGTGTATGCGTGATCGTTGATTACAACGGTATTTTTTATATCGTGGCCGCACATGGATATGTAAATGCGGGTTTGGGACTGCTTCTTTGTAAAAAGTCATTTAACAGACAACTCCAATTGCATAATTCGGCGCCTAATACCTCTTTATAGAGCCGTTCCAATCGATCTATCATGGTTTTCAGTTCCGTCCACTCAGAAATATCCAATTCTGAAAGACTGCCGCAATGCCGATTCAACACCAGAATACATCTGCCGATATAATCCTGTCTGTCCGCCAGATAGACAGACCAATATAATGACTGATATAGCAACCACTCAGTTTCTTTATAATCACACCATTCGCAGCCACGCATCACATATCTCCATAAATTCTGATTTGTCTGAATAATCAATAACCTCGGACGTTTCTATTTTAATAATCCAAGCTCTATGCGCCGGTTCAGTTCCCAAAGCGCGGTCCGGTTGCTGTCGTATTTCACCATTGCATGGGCACGCGCATATTCCGCCCATTCATACTCGGTGTGTTCATGGGATAAGTGCAGGGAAGTGTTTTCGACTCTTACCGCAAAGGCATATTCGGGAACGACAAAGCATTGCTTGCCCCACAGTGCTTCCGCATCCGCGAAGCAGCTGGCCGGTATGCTGCAGCAGGTGTCGAGCGGCGAATAGTCGCACGTGACGGGGATGCCCGCTTCTTCAAAGGCTTCCCGCTTCGCAGATTCGAGGATGGAGGCATCTTCATCCTCTCCACCGCCTGCGATGAACTGCCAGAAATCCAGATCGCTTCTCTTGAACACGCAGAATCGCGCATGACCATCCTTAATGCAATAGGGAATGACCAGAACCTGATATCTTGCCCGCGCCATAGCTCGCCATCTCCTTCGGCTTTCAATTGGTCTCATTATAGCAAAACATTGGCCAAAACACAATGCAGCCGCAAAAACCGCTCGAACGGCTGCGTGATGCACTGCAATTGGATTTCGTATCAGGAAGACGAATCGGACGGTGTTAATCCGATTTATTTGCTTTTTTAATATACTCAATCCATTCATCCAGATCTTCCATATGGAAATTTTGAAGCGCCTTTTTGTAGCAATCAAACGCTTCGGGCTGCGCTTTCTCCATCCACTTCAATGATTTCTTGGGGCCAAGATATGGCTGCTGCATGATATCGCAGAAAATTTCCAAGCTGTCAATCAGAACCCAATGCCAGCGGAACAGTCCTTCGCAATCGCATCGCTTTGCGCGCGCAGACATCTTAACACACCAGTCAATATCCGCTTGAAGCTCCGCGCCTGTTTCGCTCGGTCGGCTTTTCAGATATGCCTGAACAGTCTCTTGCAGTGCTTTTCCAATACCGCCGCTGTCCGTTATAATGCGCCCGTCAAAAATCTGCACAAAGTCCTCGCACGAATAACTGCTTTCAAAATATCTTGCGGGATATACAAACACATCCAACGGAACGCCATCTACAAAGGATGTGTCATGGAATTGTTCGTGGTCAGCCGTAATCACCAATGCGTCAAAATCGCTGTTCAGATTGTTCGTTCCATCCGCATACGAGCCATAAAGGATCACGGAAAGCGGCGCGTATGTTTCCTGAATATATCTGAGAATCTGTTCCAATATCATCACCTTGTCAGCTTTTAATTTATTTTATTATAGCAAACCGGTACCAAAAACACAATGCAGCCGTCCGGGGCATTCCGGGCGGCTGCGTTCCGTTCATTCGATCAATGTCTGTCGCCCTTCTGCCGTTTCAACTCCGCCAACTCCGCTTTCATCTCTGCGATCAATACCTTCAGCTTCTCCTCGCATTCCTCGCGCGTATGCGCATACACATTCCGGGCGTGCTTTTTGCCATCGATCCACGTCGGGGAGTAGCGCCCTTCAAACAGGTGGTCGTTGATCTGGCTGATGCAGCCCGTGCCGGGCTTGCGGACCTTGCCCATGTAGGGCTGGAAATCAACGATGGCGGGCGTATTCGCCTGCGGCGCAGGCTCGTCCGGAAGTTCTGCCTTTCCGATGCCGCAGTCGATCTTCCGCGCGGCGGCGTGCTGCATATCAGAGGTCGAGTGCGTGTAAATATCCAGCGTCGTGGCCGCGGACACATGGCCCAGCATGGCAGAGAGCGTTTTTACGTCCATCCCATTTTGCAGCGCCAAGGTCGCGAATGTGTGCCTGAGGTCGTGAAAACGCACCTGTTTGCAGTTTGCATGCGCCAAGATGAGCTGCAATCGGTCGTAGACCGAGCCGGGATTGAGCGGCATATCCTCCAGCACCGGCGACGGGAACATCCAGCGGGAGTGATTGCTTTCACGGTATTCTTTCAACACCTGCACGACGGCGGGCGGCAGCACCAGCTTGCGGATGGAGCTTTTCGTCTTCGGCACGCTCATGACGATCTTGCCGCGAACCAGACTGACCTGTTTGCTGATCGTGAGGACGCCCGCTTCAAAATCGAGGTCGTCCCATTGCAGCGCCAGCAGTTCCCCGCGCCGCAGTCCCGTCGCCAAATCCAGCAGAAATAGTTCATAGTACCCCTCGGCTTGCGCCTGAATAAGAAACCGCTGCAATTCATCCCGCGCCAGCACCTGCATCTCGCGCGCCTTTTTGGGCGGCAGCTTGCAGCCCTCGGCGGGATTGGTGCGGATAAGCCCATCCTGCACAGCCCTTTGGAGCGCCGAGCGGCAGGTCGCGTGGCACATCCGCACCATACGGTCAGACAGCCCCTCACCATAATACTCCGTGCGCGTCTTGCGTCCGCTCTTTTTCAGCCGCGCGTAAAACTGCTGGAGGTCGTTCTGCGTCAGCCTGTTCAGCGGAATTTCGCCCAGCTCCGGCTTGATGTGCAGGCGGATGCGGTCTTCGTAGCCGGACTGCGTCGAGGTGCGGATGTTCGGCTTGCAGTGCGTTTCGTACCAATGATCCAGCCAGTCTGCAAAGCGCATCTCCGGCCGCAGCTTGTCCGACGGAATGCCGCCGAGCTGCGCCTTGAGCGCCGCCAACTTTTCGGTGCACTCGCGCTTGCTTTTGCAAAAGACGGCCTTTGTTTTGGGGTAGCCATGATCGTCATAGCCGATGACGTACCGCCCCTCCCAGCGCCCGTCGGCGCGCTGACGGATCAGTCCGTCGCCTGCTTTTCGTTTCTTTGCCAAGGCTTTAACTCCTTCCCGAATAAGTCCTCCATGAAGCCGCCGACGATGCCGCCCGCGGCTTCGCGCATATCCGGTGTGACGTGCGTGTAGGTGTCGAGCGTGAAGCTGGCGTTCGTGTGACCCAGAATCCCCGCCAGCGTTTTCGCGTCCACGCCGCTGGTGAGGGCGTGTGTCGCGAACGTATGACGAAGATCATGAAAGCGAATGCTCGGCAGACCCGCTTCCTCCAGCAGCGTTTTGAGCCGCCGGTATGCCGTTCCCGGATTCATCGGCAGCTCCGGGCTGGTCGGCTGCGGGAAAATCCACTGGCTGATGGAGGCTTTCTTCCGCGCCCGCAGCAGCGCCGCGACGCTCTCCGGCAGGATGATTGTGCGGTTGCCCTGGCTCGTTTTCGTGTCACCGAGGGCGTAGATGCCCTGCCCCTTGCTGTGCAGCGTCCGGCAGATTTTGAGTGTCCCGGCCTTCGCGTCGAAGTCGCGCCACATGAGCGCGCAGATCTCGCCGCGCCGCAGGCCGGTCATAAGCTCCGTGTAGAAGAAATCCCGCCAGACATCGTCGTTCTGGACTGCTTGCAGGAATGTGTCCAGCTCCTGCTCGTTCAGTACCTGCATCGGCTTGTAGTTGGATTTCGGCACAGTTGCGTTCTCGGTCGGATTTTTCGGAATGATGTGCGCCTGCACCGCAGCCTTCATCGCGCCGTGCAGCATCGTATGGATGTGCCGCACGGTCGAATCGGAGAGCCGCTTGCTGCCCTCCGCGTCCTCGTGCACGCGCCCGCCGGATTTCAGCCGCCGGTACATCCGCTGCACGTCCTGCGTCGTGATGAGCGAAACCTGCTTGCCGCCGAGCTGCGGCTTGATGTAGTTTTCGATATAATTGCGGTAGCCTTCCAGCGTCCCCGACCGGATCGTGCCGTCCTTGTATTCCGCAAGCCAGCGATCCAGCCACTCGCCCAGCGTCATGCGGCTGTCCTCGGTCAGCTCCACATCCTGATAGCATTCAATGCTCTGGTGGAGCTTCTCCGTCAGAGCTTTCTGCGTCTTCGCGTAGACGTGCCGGAAGATCGGGTTGCCGTTTGCCTTGTGTCCCACGACGATGCGCCCCTCCCAGCGCCTATCGTCGCGCTTTCTGACCATCCCGTCTCCGGATGGCCGCCGTTTTCCCATATGCAGGACTCCTTTCTTTCATGTCTTTTCTCTAACAACTACCACGCGGGAGACAGAATAGCTATCTCCCGCGCGGAGAGTTATCAGAAAGTTATCATTTCAGTTCTCTTTGTCTATGGCGGCACAGATTTTGAACCGTGTTCGCTCAGAGTGCCTTCTCCTTCCGCAGGACCTCCGGGAATGAAATCTGTCCGTGTGTCTGCACGACTTCCTGATGGCTCATGCCTCGCATCTTCTGATACGTCGCGGCATCAATATCCGTATCGCTGGCGAGAATGTGGTTCATCACATTGTGTTCCACGGTCTGCTTGAACAGTAACCGTCCGATGCGGTCACCGAACATACTGAGGATGGCCTCCAGCGTTTCACCGAGGATCTTCGGTAAGAAATCCCCGGCATACTCGCTTTGCAGATAGCCACAGTAGAACAGAATTGCCCTTTCCATGAACTCGCTCTGGCTGCTGCATCCATCCTGCCGGTAGAGACGTTCAACTGTCGCCTTTGTTTCCGGCATACGCCAAAGCGGAAATTTAATTTTCCTGTTTGCCATGCCAATTTCCCTCAATTTTGTGTGTGACCCCGCTGTTTTCCTTGAAACAGCGTGATTATTTGCGCTTCCGACCCCAATGGGGCTGTTTTTGCCCTCTCAACAACCCCTGCGTGAAAGTCCCAAACTGCCCGCACTGCGGGCAGATGTGTTCGCCAAGGTGCGCGCACGACACCTTGGCTTTCTCCTGCTTCGCCGCTTGCGGCTTTGATTCTCTCTGTCCGAAATTGCCCGCAGATGTCCTTCTTCTGTGCTTGGCGTTCCCGCAACGCTCCCGCACGGCGGCGCAACGTCCGGTTTTGGGCTTCCGGTGGGTACGCGCCCGGCTGTGTCCGGAAAATCGGACACAGCCGCGACACGCGGCTCACGCGGGCGGACAGGTAGCTTCTTGCTGTACCTGTTGAAACGCTTCCAACCGCTTTCGGATGCGTTCCTGCTCACACTCCGCGTCCAATTTTGCAAGCTTTCTGCTCGTAAAACTGCTGGATGGAGAACTGAATGGGCAGGAGCGTATACAAAAGGCTCCCATTTTGTTTGCGTCCATCCTGCGTGATAATGCTTGTGTGCTCTGTCTGAATCAGCCCTCGTTCGACCAGCTCGGTCACATATTTGCGTACCGTGTTCGGACTCATATTGACTGCGCTTCCAATCGTTCGGTAGCTTGCATGGCACTGATACGTTGTCCGATCCTCAATGTACATCAGGTAGCTGTAGACTGCCAAGGCGCCCGGCGAGAGGCCGAGGGCGAAAACCTCATTCGGCAGAGGAAAGTAGTTTTTAATCGGATCGCGCGACGTGTAATACTTATTCCTCATGCGCGCCTCCAGTCTGCCTCTCTACCCAGAGACGGAACTGCTCCTTCGGTACGACAAGCCGGCTGCCGATCCGCAGCGACGGAAAGCCGTCCTCATGCAGAAGCTCGTAGGCGCTCGACGGCGATACGCCCAGCGCGCGGGAGACAAGCTGCGCATTGAGAAACAGCGGCAGCTCGTCAAAATTTTTGATGCTCGATGTGTTCAAAGTCTTTTTTACCTCCATCAGATTTTAGAAATTTCAGAGAAAAAACTTGCGTTTCGGAGGCCCCTCTGTTAGACTGAACACAGTTGCAGTCCGTGTTTTCCGAAACGCGGCATGCCGTCCGACTGTTGCAGCAGCCGGACGGTTTTTTCTTTTCCTGTTACCATTCTCCATACCCGTTCCTGCCCTGCGGCCTTTTGTTGACGCACACGGCGTTGGCTTCGCCTTGGTACGCTGGCTGCTCTTCGCAGCGTCACGGCATACTTCCCCGGCGAGTATCGTCTTTGGAGATGGGTGTGAAATTTTCAAGGTACAGGGCAACTTTTCGTTGACAAGCTGTCTATGCGGTGTTAGACTATGATAAAATGATTTAGACAGCTTTCTGGTTTTAAGGTAACATAGGTCTGTATATTTGTCAAGACTATCACATTTATAATTTACAATTAGTCCATATTTGAGGTGAGTGATCATGTGGTATGCGAAGATGTATTTCTCCGGTGAGAAGGAGTTTCTTTGAAAACGATGCGTTCGGAATGCAGGGGCTGCCGTCCAAGCAGCTGGAACTTCCGTTTTTGGAAAGTCTGCTGACGTTTCTGGAACTGGACGAAAAAGAAATCACGCCGATGCTGGAACGCATCAGCGTGAATTGGGAACGCTTTGTTGAGAGCCGCGCCCGTGAAGCGTATACAGCCGCGATGGTGGAGCTCGGTGTGCTGGCCGAGAAGCACATTTATCTTCGCCTTTTATATACGCGCAGCTTCGGCTGTTTTTCCGTAAATGGCTACGATCAAGCGGAAATTCAGGCGATTGCTTTGGACTTAAAGGAGTTTGCAAAGCAGTTTTCAGAGACAAGGAAGCAGGTCGAGAAGTTTTTTGAATGCGTGCTGGACGTGGATTCTGCCGGCCGCGAGCCACAGAAACAGGCGGCGAAAAACTATCATCACGACCAGCCGAGAAATCCGGAGTTGTTCCAGTTCAAGCCGATCCCGCTGAGTTTTGAGCCGGTCGAACCGGGTCGGTGCGCGCCTGTTTTGTATTCCTCTGCCGTGCGCGACATGATCGACTATTCGCTGCGGAGCTGCGTTGAGCGCGGCGTGACCGTGCGCCGCTGCAAAAATTGCGGCCGCTGGTTTCCGCAGACTGGGCGCGTGAGCGCGGAGTACTGCGAGCGCCCGGTAAAGTTCGGCGAACAGCGCTGCCGCGAGATCGGCGCGTTTCGCCAATGGACGAAAAAGCAGACAGACGATCCCATTTTCAAGGCGTACCGCAAGGAGTACAAAAAGCGCTTCGCGTGGATCAAAGCCGGTCGCATCACCGACGAGCAGTTCTACGCTTGGAGTGAGAAAGCCCGAGAAGAAAAGAAGAAATGCGACCGCGAGATCATCTCGCTGGAGGATTTCCAGCAGTGGCTCCGCGACTCGAAAATATGAAATACGCTGCCGGCAAGCTGTCGGCAGCGTATTCTTTGTCTATAGCGGAGCAGGAATTGCACTGTACGCTTGCTCCATATTTTTAACTCTTATTCAACCCAAACGGTTCATAGGTCAGCTAGTTTTTTCTTCCAAAGTGTTTCTACGTCAATAATCTGTTCCTTAGATATGGCTTTGGACAACACCTGCAGCACCGAGAACTGCAGATCATGGCAGCTATGATTGGGCGTTGAAATGCTCAATCATTCCCTTATTATTTCCGTGACCACCAGTGACAGCATAGACAGACCAACGCCCCAATAAGCCGTCGTAGCCATACGTCGAACCAACATATCTGTCACCGGTTTTGATATCTACGATCAAATAAACTGCATTGACAGAGGACATAGCGGTTTGCCACAACTTATAATCCGTATCGTTTTCAATTACTTCTTTTAACTCGTCAAAGGATAGGATGAGGCTTTCAAAGCCGACAAAAGGTTTCTGATTCTTTGATGCAATCTCTACGATAGGTTTATCTGTCGTAGCCTTCTGATGCCACATCCGGGTCGATTTTCCCCAGTCAATGACCAGCTTTCCTTCGTACTCCTTCAGCAAGTCCACATATTCCAAATCATAGAATGCCATCTCGCCACGATACTCTTTTGCCTCACACGCAGGCAATCCAGCTGGACATACATCCGGCGTATCAGGCACAGAGCCACTGACGCGATAGCAGGAATGTAGTCTCGCATATGTACCGCTATCGCTGATAAACGTAATCCAGTAGGAATAACCTTTGCTGAATTCTTTTTTCTGGTGCTGTGTATATTCATGTGCCATACCAGCTTTATAGCATTCCCTGAATCGTTCGTCAGACAGTGCATGACGAATCAGCTTGACATTCTTCGGGTCAAGCCCCACTTTCATCAAAACATCCGAAAAATTTAGAATCGCCATGGCATTTACCCCTCATTTCATTCTGAATTCTGCCCGATCAGAAATCTTGCCTAACCGCACCAGACGTGCGGCCAAGCTGCCCTCCGAGCGTTTGAAGTAGGCGCACATTTCCTTCCTGCTGCCTCCGGCCTCGAACATCTGGCAGAGGACCGCATCGTCTGCATCGTTCCAGGGTTTGCCCGCATTTTCGGGCTGCGGCTTCGGTGGCTTTCCCGGAAGCGCCTTCAGAACACAGTGAAATGCCCGAATGATTTCTGCTTTGTTGCACACATGATCCTCCGGCAGAACCTCGCCTGTCAGCGGATCAACGCCGTCTGCCAAGCCGGATAACAGTTCTTTTGCTCGTTGCAGATCCATAAAATAACCTCCTAACTATTCTCCCACTCATCCCACGCTTCATCCTCATCCTCATACCAATCTTGGTTATCCTCCCAGAGGTCTTCTGGATTGTCGTAGTCGTCCCGGATGCTTCCGGAATCGTTGCCTCCATTTCCGTAATGGAAGGTCTGTCCTTTATTGCTGCCTGACGGGTAATACTGCGAGAAGGTTTTCAGCATAAACTCGCTGTCGTTTTTCCACTGAGCGCACATACCGGCAGCGATCATTTCTCCGTTGCCATCATACCAGTAGACATTGAAATACTTCTGATTTTGCTCCAGCTTCTCAAAGTTTTTGCAGTTCAGTCGCTTATCCGGTTCGCCGAGTGACGTGTATTTCAGGCAACTTACCGGCATCCCTTCTACGGGCAGCTTTCCGGAATACTGATCTTTAGGCTTTGCTCCCGCTTCGCGGCATTCTCCGCAGCGATGCGTTGACGCTCAGCTTCCTCGACAGCGTCTTTCTCTGCTTTATAGCCCTTAACGCGGGTTTCCAGCGCGTCAACCTCCGGCTGCCAGCTCGTGTCATATTGCAGCGTGATGTCTGCCAAGTTCATCCTGCCCACCCGCGTATTCCGTCCTGTCTTTGTACATACCGGCGTACTTGCAGTAGACGGACAGTGAAGCAGCATCCCGATAGCCGGAAAGCTCCGAGAAGTCCTGCTCGGCAGAAGTGTAATTGCCGTTTGACAGCTCTTGCAGGGCTGCGTCATAAGCTGCCACTCTCTGTTTGTTGCGGTTCGAAACGGAAACAGAGATACCAGCAATCACGGCTACTGCCAGAACTGCCGCGATGAGCTTTCCAAGCGGGAACGGCTTCTTTGACAGCGTAGATTTCTTTTCGGTTATTTCTAGCTCCGTCGGCGTCTGGCTGACGATCGGCGGTATGATTGCCGATTGTACAGTCGGCGCAGACTTCTGCGGATTTTCAATCGGTGCGGACTGTGCAGGCGGAACTGTGCGCTTCGATTCAGTCGGTGCTGACACGGCTGCTTGCTTCGGAGCAGGATGCTGCGGCTTTGTGCGTTCCGGAAAGGCTGTCCGTTCAGACTTGCGGAGCACAAATTTTGTCTTCTCCGGCGGATATGGCACATTTTGTGTGCTGCAAACGAACACCTCTGTCACCCGAGCAAGCTTTTTCTGCTTGATGATCGCCGATCGGAACGACTACAAAATCGCCTGCTTTCAGCGAAATTCCCCCGGTCAGATAGGCATACGCCGCTCCATCCTCCTTGAACTGCACATTGCAGAACTGATAATAGCTTTCGCCAGCCGGCTTTGCCGGTGTACTGACGGGCGGTCTTGCAAGTGCACGGGCAGGTGTCTTTGCGCGTTTTGAAGAAGGTGCAGCCGCAAGGACCTGTGTATACCGCTTTCTCCACCGCTCCTCCAGACAGGGATTTTTCAGTGCAAGGTCCATGCAATGCCGCGCCAGCGGTTTCTCCCCACAATCCCGACAGATCTCCAGAACATTGAACTGCAATCTGTCGAGGTGCGCGCTCTCAAAAAGCTGTGATACAAACCGCTCGTCATCCAACGCGACCAAAAGCAGAAGCGCCTGATCGTCAGTTGGAGAATCCAGCCAATCCCAATCCGGGAGCAGTTTTTCGGCAGTTTCAGCGTTGATTTTTAGAGATGGATCCGCGATGTCCAGAAGCCGCCGCCACATCTCCATGCCCTTTTCCGGCTCGTCTGCAAACACATCGTCCAAAATGCGTTCCCACGACAATTCATCGAAATCCTCGGCAGTCTCATGTGGAACTTCCTCCGGGTATTCGACCAGCAAAATCTCGCGACAAATATCCTCGTAGTCCGGAAACTCACCCTGCGCCAAGAGGAGTTTGGCGCGCTCCACGTCCGGGTGCAGCAGCACCTTGTTCTGCCAATGGGTGTTATAGTCTTCTTCCAGTGCATTCTGATAGTCCTGCGCTTCGCCCATTTCCTCATCCTTTTTCCCACCAAAATAGGCATAGGCAGAGGATAATTCGGAGAGAAGTTCAAACAAGCCGTCCGGATCAATAAGGTTATAATAGTCTTCCACCGGGCGCGTCGAGAGCAATTCCGTCCAGAACGTGCCGCAGTCCGCTTCGGAAAGGGCTGCTTCTTCTCGGAACAGAACGCCGCGTTTTACATCGCGCATGATCTCCTCTGCGTTTTCGCCCAGATTTAGGTCAGTGGTCGTAGTCAGGAAAGTCCGCAGTTCCGCCGCCTTTTTCTCGTCCGGCAACACTCCGCACGCTGGATTCCGGTGGAAATGTTGTGCAGCAGCACTTTTCCGAGAAGCTGAGAAAGCACGATGTTCTTAGGTGCAAGCTGACCCAGCGCCTTTTTCAGATCGTTCCACATTTCGGGTAGATCGACGTGATAGACGAAGGAAAGGGTCAGCGTGATCTGTGCCGTATTCTGTGACTTTTTTGTCGGTGTTCTTTGCAGACTTCCAAAGTCTCCACACCAGCCGCATTCCCAAGATGACCCACGTATCATAACCGGACTTCCGCACCACGGACGCCGCGCAATTTTTGCATCTCAAGGCGTATGAATTATGCTGTTTGCTACGTGAAAATTCTATGCTATTCGTACCGAATGGACAAACATTTTAACGGTTTTTCCGCATCACCTTGAGAAGTACGCTTTATTGGACACTTCATGTGCTATGATACTCCTACCAAGATAGAGAAAGGGCGGAGCGCAATGTTTGTCCTGTTGGATATGGAGTGGATCGAGAGTCGTAGTGGTCATCGAAGTCTGACGCAGCTATACGCCGCGCGGGTCGATGAGAAATGGAATACCATTCGTGTATTTGACGCGCTGGTCTGTCCGCGCGACCCCGGAACTGCGCCGTGGGAGCATCTGGCGTTCAACGGCTACGCGCCTGCCGAGTTTTGTGCATCGGATTCCGAGAAAAGCTGCGTCCAGCGTTTCTTCCGCTGGCTTCAGCCGGACGACGTGATTTGCTGCTGGCACGTTGAAACAAAAAACACGCTGAAAGCGCTGTACCGCCGCTATCTGTTCGGAACATTTTCCATGGCGGTACGCTGCATGAACCAAAAAGTCTATGCCGCTATCAAGGCACGCGAAATTCCGGCACGTTCTCTTTACAAAATTGCGGAAGCGTGCGGTCTTGCCACGCCAGCGCCGGAGCACCGATCCAGCAACGATGTCGCCGTCATGCAGATGCTGTTTCAGGCGCTTGGACTTGCACAGTCAAAAGTGCCAAAACGCGCGCCAGCCAAAGAACCGATCCCCAGACAGGAACAAAACGCGAAAATCATTGCGGCGTCGAGCTATAACTACCTGTACGCTCCAAATTCCGAGATCTTTCACTGCCGAAATTGCAAGCAGCTTCTGCGCGTGAAAGAACTTCTTGGCAGCGTGTACTATCAGACAGCTTCCCAAAATCGCCGCCCCTGCAAGCTGTGTCACCCCGAATTGCAGCCGATCATTGACCGGCCGTCAAAGGAAGATGCAGAAGCGGGCACCGGAAAGTCGGAGCTTGTAAAAGCGCGGCTGCTTGGAAATCAGTGCGTGATCCTGCCGCAAACGCGCATTGTCGGCTGCTGCCACAACCTGTTGCATCCCGGAAAGCTGACGAAGCGGCTTATGACGCAACATGACTGCCTTTGGGAAGAACTGCCGGCACTTCGAAAAGTACGAGGACGCAGGATATTGGAAAGAATGTGACCGCAAAAAAGAACAAAAACGGACGGCCAGACAGCTTCAGCGCATGAAACGGGAGCAGGAAGCCGCCACGGAAACGGTACTGCAAAATCTCGCGGAGTTGTTTCAGTCTTACATAGACGATGCCGGTTACGCCATGCAAATCGTCCGCGTGGACACGGAACGGACGAACCGATACCGCGTCTTTTATGTGTCTGAATATCCGTATGCCGATGGAGACCGCTTCCCGAAGCTTTTAGAAACCGTCCGCTTTTTCTTCCCGGATTATCGACTGAATCTCCGCCACATCCGCGACGTGGACGGTCATTTCGTGACGATCGACGAATATCAGCAGCGGGTGCGAAAATAGACTTCTTCACCGAAACTCCCACAAATGCAGTTGAGCCTTACCCATTTCTCTGCTACAATTACAAAGAGAAAAACACAGCGGAGGTTTTTCCCTATGACCCGTGAAATCTGCAAAGACGAATTTTTCCTGTCCCAGAAGGCGGAGCCTGCCACGGCAGATGATTTGGCAATCGCGCAGGACTTGCTGGACACGCTGGCTGCGCACAAGGATGGCTGTGTGGGCATGGCGGCAAATATGATAGGCGTCAACAAGCGCATTATTGCGTTCGACAACATTTGTGAGTACGTGGTCATGTTCAACCCCGTGATCGTTAAAAAATCCGCGCCGTATGACGCGGAGGAGGGCTGTCTGTCCCTGACTGGCACGCGGAAAACGAAGCGCTACCAAACCATCAAGGTGCAGTGGCAGAACGAGCAGTTCCAGACGCGCATCAAAACATTCACCGGCTGGGCGGCGCAGATCATTCAGCACGAAATCGACCATTGCGAGGGGATTTTGATATGATTTTGTTTTTTTCCGGCACTGGAAACAGTAACTATGTGGCGAAACGCATCGCGGACGCGCTGGGCGATGAGCTTTTAAACTTGAATGACCGCATCAAATCTTCCGACACTTCGCCCTTCGAAACCGGCGAGCGAGTTATCATCGTCACGCCGACCTATGCGTGGCGCATTCCGCGCGTCGTGCGCGATTGGCTCCTGAAAACGGAGCTGCGTGGCACAAAACAAGCTTGGTTTGTCATGACCTGCGGCAGTGAGATCGGCAACGCCGGCAAGTATAACCGTGACCTCTGCGCGGAAAAGGAGATTGCCTGCATGGGGACGGCGCAGATCGTTATGCCGGAGAATTATATTGCGATGTTCTCCGCGCCGCAAGCAGACGAAGCGCGGCAAATCGTCGCCAAAGCCGAACCTAGCATTGACCGAGCAATTGCGGCGATTCAGCGCAATCAGCCGTTCGCGCCGACGCGGAACAATCTCTACGACCGCTTTATGAGCGGCCCGGTCAATCCGATTTTCTACAAGTTCTTCGTCAAAGCGAACGCCTTTACCATGTCAAACGCCTGCATCGGCTGTGGGCAGTGCGTGAAACGCTGTCCGATGAATAACGTCACAATGAAAGACGGTAAGCCGTCCTGGGGCAAAAACTGCACCCACTGCATGGCGTGCATCTGCTACTGTCCGGTCAGCGCGATCGAGTACGGCAAAAAGAGCGTTGGTCAGCGAGGTATCACTTTGAGGCGCTGGGAGGTCTGTAATGAATCGTGAAGAATTAGAAGCATATATCCAGAATCACTACGCTACCCTACCGGATCATCCTTGGGCGGATACACCGCGCGCCGCCGTGTTCCGTCATGCAAGCAACCGGAAATGGTTTGCGCTGATGATGGATGTGCCGCGCAGCAGGCTTGGACTTCCAGGTGCGGAGCCGCTGGACATTGTCAATTTCAAGTGCGATCCGATTCCTGATTGCATCCCTGCGCGGAGACCGGCATTTTTCTGGCGTACCACATGAACAAAGCCAGCTGGATCACGGCCGCGCTGGACGGCAGCGTGCCGGCAGAAACAATTGAGCTTTTGCTGGACGTGAGTTATGAGTTGACAAAGCCCAAAATTCGCAGGAAAACAGCAAACAAGAAGGAATCAGATGATACGAAAATTTGAAAGCCAGGATTTGGATGCCGTCATGCAGATCTGGCTGCACGGCAACCTAGACGCCCATCCATTTATCCAGGCGAGCTTTTGGACGGGCCATTTTGAGACGGTGCGCGATATGCTCCCGCAGGCGGAACTCTACGTTCACGAAAACGAGGATACCCAGCAAATCGACGGCTTCATTGGTCTGACGGAGAACCATATCGAAGGGATTTTTCGTTGCAAAAGCTGCGCGTTCCAAGGGCATCGGCAAGGCACTGCGTCGGAAGGAATTGACGAGGACACAAACGAAGCGGAGATTCAAATGCTCTGGACACGACAGGCATAGAAAAATTGACGGAGGACGGTCAGCCGTCCTCCGTTTTTCAATCTGAAACCTGCTCCTGCAGAAAGCGCCGGAGCTTTTTCCAAATCCGGATCGCAGAGCACCGGCAGGATCTCCACCAGCTTTTCCGGCTCCAGATTCCACCACTGATAGCGCAGCAGCAGGTCTTTCAGCTCCGCGTCAAAGCGTTCTTTGATGAATCTCGCCGGGTTCCCGCCGTAAACAGTGTACGCCGGAACATCCTTCACCACCACGGAATAGGCGGCGATGATTGCGCCGTCTCCGATCTTCACGCCGGGCATGATGATGCTTTCACGCCCGATCCACACGTCGCTGCCGATGATCGTGTCGCCCTTGTGCGGAAGCTGCGCCATGTGCGGCGGCGTATTTTTTCCGTCCAGGCGCCGCCGAAAACGTTAAAGGGTACGCCGTCGCGCTGCTGACGCGGTGGTTCGCCGGCCCATGATGAACTTCGTGCTGGACGCGATCTGACGGAATTTTCCGATCACGAGATGGTCGCCGAACTCCGGGTAGTTGAACAGCACATTGTTCCGCTCAAACCCCGTCGGGTCGACCGTGTCGTCGTAATAAGTGTAGTCGCCGACCGTGATATTCGGCGCGGTAACGACGTTCTTGATGAAGCAGGAGGTCTTGTATTCATTCGGAAAGACCGCATTTGGGTTCGGAATATTCATCATCATTTTGTCCTTTCTGGCTGCTTTTCCATCACAAAATTCGTGAGCACAACGCCGCGGCGAATCACTTCCTGTTTGCGCACGACGCGGTATCCGCGATGCAGGAAAAAAGGCTTTGCCGTAATGGAAGCGTGCGTCGTAATTGTCTTTTCAGCCGCAAAACACTCCAATTCGTCGCAGATCGCAGATGCAACGCCTTGCCCCTGATAATCTTTGTGGACATACAGCCTGTCCAGATAACCAGTCTCATCCATGTCCCCAAAGCTGACGATCGCACCGTTTTCTGTGGCAACAATCGTCCTGTGCGTCCGAAAAGACTCGTCCCATGCCTGAAAATCAACTTCTCCGATCGCCCAAGCATCCAGTTGTTCTTTTGTGTAGTCCTTCGCGTTCACGCTGTGAACAGTCTGGTAAAAAGTTCGGCCATCTGAGCGCAGTCGGAAGGTATGTATTCTCGAAGTTGCATATTCTGTCCTCATGAATTCTGATTTGCTTCATTATAGCAAGCAATTGCGTGAAAGACAATCCCAGCCAACGGCAGGCTGACTCATTGTAAAGCGGCAAAGCGGTAGCATCTCCTAAATTTGAACTTGTAGAACGTGCAATCTCGCAATTGACTTTATTTATCACGATAGTCCTATATGCTGACTTGTTAAATCTTGTGTGATAACATATTGCGATTTACTTTTCGACATGATAATATATATTATGTATAGTTGTTTTGATTTTTAAGAAGAAAACCCTATTGTATAAGGGGTCACTTGACATTTTCTTTATACAATTGTGCGAGGCTAAAATGATAAAATATATATGCAAAAACTGCAATATCACGACTGAATTATCGGAATGTCCGCACTGCGGAGAGAGAGCGGAAATCTCCAATTCCACAATATATTGGTGCAAGTATTGCAATGTTCCTATTTTTGATGAGTATTGCCCTATTTGTGGCACTAAGGGAAAACGAATTGGATCAGATATTCGCCCTGTGTTTCCTCAGGAAAGGCTTCTGCTAGAGATCCTACTGGGTTGTCCGCTTAAATATAAAAACGCCTCTGTCTGGAACGCAGCAGGAAATTATTACTATGCAGATGGAGAAAAATTTCCTTTACAGCCGGTCAGACAAAAAATGTTAATGCTGATTATGTCAGAGCGCAATTGAAGCTGTACGAAGCGCAGAATCAAACTACTGCGTTTGAGTCAGTCATTGCGAGGTTCTTACTTGCCAACAGGAAGCGATACGAGAACTCACCGATGAGGCGACCCGATTTATCCGTAAAATGGCTGAGAACTACGACACTACAGAGATGTACGTCTCGTTTAGCGGTGGTAAAGACAGCACAGTCGTTTCCAATCTTGTCATGCGTGCGCTCTGTACTGAGGAAATTCTGCATATTTATGGCGATACTACGCTTGAATTTCCCGAAACCGAAGCATATGTTGCCCGATTTCGGAAAACTTATCCTAAAACTCCAGTTTTGACTTCTCGAAACAAAGACAAGAATTTCGAAGAACTTTGTGAACAGCTTGGTCCTCCGAGTCGTGTGATGCGCTGGTGCTGCACCATCTTCAAGACTGGCGCCATCCAGAGAAAAATCACATCTCTATTCCGTGGGAAGAAACGAATCCTCACATTCTTTGGCATCCGCAGAAGTGAATCGGCCTCTCGAAGCAAATATGATAGAGAGTCCGATAGCCCTAAAATTGCGATTCAAAAGACCGTTTCGCCAATCATTGATTGGTTGGATTTTGATATTTGGCTATATCTTTTGACTACAGGTATTGATTTCAATACAGCATATCGTCTTGGATACACTCGCGTTGGTTGCTGGTGCTGTCCAAATAATAGTGCATGGTCTGGATTTATGTCCCGAGTATATATGCCGGAGCAATATGAGCATTTCCGTAATCTTCTTATCGATTTTGCAAAAAAATTGGGAAACCAGATCCAGAAGTCTACGTCGATGATGGAAATTGGAAAGCTCGTCAGGGCGGTAATGGCTTAGCGTATGCTAAAATTCTGTAATTACCTTTGAGCCGTGCGCTTTGCAGGAAAACACCTTGAATTTCGAGCTACAGAAGCCAATCACAGAAGAACTCTACGAGCTATTCAAGCCTTTCGGCTATATTAATTATGATCTAGGCAATGCCCGACTTGGCGAAGTGTATGTTCTGGATAAGGATGGCACCCTGCTTCTGAAACTTCAAGGCAAAATTGGAAGTAATACATTGAAAGTCAGTATTCTCAATAAAAAGGCCGGACATTGTAAGAGTATCAAAGCTGTTGAGGATAAAGTGAAGTGTCAGATCACTAAATATCAAATGTGTATGGGTTGCCTTGGCTGCGAAAGCGCTTGTGCCAAGGGGGCAATCAATATACAGACCGACCATACCGGACTTCTCTCATATAAGATAGCCGATCACAAGTGTGTTCGTTGCGGCTCCTGTATCGGGCACTATGATGGTGGTTGCTATATGCGGGAAGTCATGACGATAAAACGAACTTAAAGGAAAACCCGTATGGATAAGAAAGATTACAGGCTTAAAGGTCATGAATCATTTACGCTTCGGGAAGGATGGCTCACAAAAGGCTTGAATGCTGTGCACGAGAACCCTAGAGTGTTTTTTCCGAAAACAGCGGCGCAGATGCGCTTGGAGTTGGCACAAACATGGCAAAGTCCATCCGCTACTGGCTGCGCACTGCTGAACTCACGAAGGAACACCCACGTGATGGTGTTACTCTAACAGAATATGGCGATCTCATTTTTCGGAAAGATCCATATTTTGAAGACATCTTTTCTCTCTGGGTGATCCATGCAAACATCTCCAGAAACTTCAAACTTGCCACTTCGTGGAATATCTTCTTCAACAATATTGATGTGACTTCTTTCAAGAGGGACGAACTCATCAACATGATGACGGAAAGCATTATCAATATTACTGGTGACACAACTCCTCCAGAGCGTTCCATTGCGGATGACTGCGCTGCAATTCTGCAGATGTACACTGAAAATGGAGATATTTCCTCTGATCCAGAAGAAAAGAGGACCAGTCCTTTCGCGGTGCTTGGGTTCTTAAATAAGGTGGATTCTAATACCTTTGAGCGACAGCATCCCGCTATGGACTCTATTGACCCCTTCCTGATTCTGTACATAATCGCTGATAGTCTTCGCGAAGAAAATGTCCTGTTAATTGATGACATTGTTTCCGGTAACAATATGCCAGGCAAGGTCTTTTACCTTAACAGAGTATCTGTTAATGAATACCTCGACCAGCTCCAAAACAAGGGTTATATCCGCGTAAATCGCACGGCTGGTCTGGATGTCGTTTACCCTGCACATATGCCTACGACTTACGCCATCCTTGAAGAACACTATGAAAGAAGCCATAACGCATGAAATTACTCGAACTCATCAAAATTGATAATCGCTTTGAGAAATCTGTGAACCTTATTCTGGATCTGTATGTCCAGGATAAGATTGACGGATATATTCCACGCGATCTTCCGTCAATATTCTTGATTCATATATTAACGAGGTTCGTAGCTTCAGCGGTAATCGGGCAACGGTTTTGATCGGCCCCTACGGCAAAGGAAAAAAGCCATCTGCTGCTGGTTTTGCTGTCCATTTTGTCTCAGACCTGCCAAATGTCCGCAATTAACAAGTTAATTCAACGCATCTCCGCAGTGAACCCCGATGCCGCCGCCCATATCAGTGATGTTATGGAAAATCAAGGGCAGTTCCTACCTGTTCTTATCAACGCAAGCGGTAACAACTCTCTGAACCAGGTGTTCATGCGTGCCTTGACCTCTGCACTGACTCGTGATGGCTTAGATGATGTAATTCCTGATAGTTACTACACCGAGTCAGTTAAGATGCTCCCAGAATTGGAAGCAGAACTTTCCGGATACATATAAATCATTTCAAAAGAAAATTAACGGGGAGGAAATTGACTCTTTTATCAAAGAAACTGGAGTCATATGATGAAAAAGCACTGGAATTTTTCCGTACCGTTTATCCAGAACTGACTTCGGTGGTGTGTTTAATCCGCTGATTGACAATGAGGTTATTTCCGTTTATCAATCCGTAAACCGAATTCTGCGTGAAAAATACGGTTATGCAGGTATCTATATCATTTTTGATGAATTTAGCAAGTATATCGAGGGGCATGCAGTCGAAAGCTTCGCTGATGATATGAAGGTACTGCAGGATATGTGTGAGTTGTGTAACGCTTCTAAAGATGAGCAACTACACCTCACTTGTGTCGCACATAAGAGCATTAAAACCTATGGTTCTGCTCTGCCTGCAGAAATTTTGAATTCTTTCAAAGGCGTAGAAGGGCGCCTGAAAGAGGTATACTTTGTTGTGTCCTCTCAGAACAACTATGAGTTGATATCTGATGCTATTTCGAAGACTCCCGCATTCGATAGTTGGGCCAAGAGTAATCAGATTTACGCAGATCTCGTTGAACAGTCCTATGCGCTAAAAGCCTTCAGTTCGTTGTTTACTTTAGATGACTACAATGAAATTGTAGGAAAGGGCTGTTTCCCCTTGACACCTGTTGCTGCAATGTTGCTCCTGAATCTGAGCGAAAAGATTGCCCAGAATGAGCGCACAATCTTCACCCTATATTGCAAGTAAGGACTCTAACGGTCTGGCTCGCCACATCGAGAAGAGTAAAGACGATAAATTTGTCGGTGTGGACAGCGTTTATGACTACTTTATTCCCCTGTTTAAAAAGAGGAGGTTCAGGTAGGTATTCACCATGAGTGGTTAAAAGCTGACTATGCTCTCTCTCAGATTAAAACTGGCACTGAGGCTGCTGTTATTAAAAGTATTGCCGTTATTCGAATGATCAATAACGCTGATGAAATCACAGCATCTGAAAAGTTTATTACACTTGCAACAGGTATGGATAAATCCGATATTCAGCTTGCTCTGGCACATCTGAGTGACAAAAAGCTGATTGAATTCAAACCCGCACCAGCGCTTATGAATTCAAAAATAATGTTGGCGTGGATGTTGAACAGGCTATTGCTGACTGTGTGAAAAACGCTTTTCAAAGGCGGATCCTTGCAATGTCCTGGCTGATGTTGTAAAAAGAAAAGTACATTCTCCCTAAGAAGCATAACCAAACCTTCTGTATGACTCGATACTTCAACTTCGCATATATGACATATGCGCAGTACATGAATCTAAAGAATTTATCCTATCTAACCTGGCCAAACCGACCTGATGGCGTTATAGTGATGATAATGCCATCTAAGGAAATCGATCGTGCCGCAGTCGAGGCGCATACTAAAGAGATTGCTGATCCTTGCCTGATCACCTGTCTGCCAAACACGTCTGCTACCTGCGATGAAGCAGCAAAGTACTATCAGCTGTCAACAGTCTCCATAATAATAGCATCTTTATCGAGGACAACCTGGTCATCAAAAAGGAACTTGAAAAACTCGCAGAGGAAACTGCCATCGCGCTGAACGAGTGGGTAAAGGACACCTATTATCCTCTCCAAAATATCTATGGTATGGATGGGCCAATCGCTATTGGTCCTAAGGGGTTGAATCGCCTCGTCAGTGATATTTGCGATACAGCCTATCATTTTACTCCCAGAATCAACCACGAACTGATTAACCGTCACGAAGTAACTGCTCAAGTTGCAAAAGCAAGAAATACAATCCTCGATGAGCTGCTGAACGGAAAAGACATCTCTAAGTATGATAATGGTACAAGTGCGGAATCCACGATTTTTCGTGCAGTCATGGTTCATACCCAGAATGACGAAAATGTGCGCCGAGTACGGACGGAATTGGAGCAATTCTTTTCTAGCTGTGTAAATCAGAAAAAGTCCTTTGACGTTATTATGACTAGACTGACCCATGCTCCTTATGGCATGAGACTAGGTGTCCTGCCGTTCTATATTCTTGACAGCTTGCTACGACTTGAGAATATGCCCATTATCTATCTCAACAAAAAAGAAGTTGTTTTGGATCTGGAAGCAGTCAACAATATAGTCAAGCATCCCAAAGACTATTCGCTCTATGTTGAACTAGAAACTGCGCAAAAGTCGAATACATCCATGCATTGGAAACGCTCTTTTTCAGATTACAGCGAATACTGTAGAGAAGTAGATAAGAAGAATCGGCTGGCCAAAATCTCCTGCATGATGCAATCTTGGTATCGTTCTTTGCCACAAACTTCTAAAACTTTTGAAAATCCAGACCACGACGACCAAGATATCAAAAGTATTATTGCCTTCCGCAAAATCTTTACAGATATCTATCTTAACCCGCGTGAGATTATTTTTGAGCGTCTGCCCAAAATTTTTAAATCTGCAGTTACTACAAATACGGTTGCCGCGGTGCAAATGGTAAAGACCGAGATTGATTCCCATATCCATTTTGTACGGAAAACCGCTATCAAAATTATCCGCAATACCTTTGGCTTTGCGGAAGAAGCTAATCTCCAGCAAAGTCTGCTCACTTGGTATGATAATTTACCAGAGGTAGCAAAAAATAGCGTTTTTTCAGCAAGAGCCAGCAGCCTAATTGGTATATTCAATCAGTTGATACTGGGGACGCAGATGATATTGCAAGTAAAATTGTCAGAAAGACTACAGGAATGTTCATCGAAGACTGGAAATCTGGGTTTGAAAACAAGTTTGAGGACGAACTTAAGGAAACGATTGATGAAATCGCTCCAAGAAGGAAGATACGGTAGACACTTCCCAAAAGATCCTGCTCATGTCTGATGACGGTACCTCGGTGGAACGGTTCTACGACTTTAATGCTGAGAATCTTTCTACCACTGCAACTTTCTTCAAGAATGCTCTTGAGGATATGATGGAAGAGTACGACGGCATTCTTGAAAACAATGAAAAGATTGGCGTACTGATGGACGCTATCAAAAAACTGATGAACTAAGGGGTCTCGATATGATCTATTTGGACAACGCGGCAACCACTTTCCCGAAGCCAGAAAGGGGTTTATGATGCGCTTGAAGTGGCAAATAGGAGTTGTCCTTTAACGCTGGTCGCGGTTCATACAAGGCTGCTCGAGATGCTTCGGCAGTTATCGATGATACAAAGAAACGTCTCCGTTCTCTTTTTGCATGCGACTGGATATGCAGATGTGGTTTTCACGCCATCTGTGACCCATGCGCTGAATCAGGTTCTCAATGGACTGGATCTGACCAGATTCCGTTATCTATGTTTCGCCCTACGAGCACAACGCAGTTCCGTACAGTTCATCAGTTGTCGGTACATTTCGGGGCAAGTGTAGAGATGATTCCTCTGACTGATGATCTGCAGATTGATTTGGAGAAGGCAAAGTACCAGTTCAGCATGAACACACCTTCTGTCGTGATCTTAAATGCGCTCAGCAATGTCACTGGATATGTTCTGCCTGTGACAGAGTTGTTCTTGATGGCGAAAGAGTACGGGGCAATTACTGTTCTCGACGCAGCGCAGGCAGCCGGATTGATCGATCTGAATATGCCAACTCTAAATGCCGATATTCTCTGTTTTGCTGGACATAAGACTTTAATGGGGCCTTTCGGTATCGGGGGATTTCTAATTAAGCACGGCATCACTCTGAAAAAAGTGTTGACCGGTGGAACCGGAAGTGCATCCTTGACTCTGGACATGCCAGAAGAGGCCCCTGGGCGCTATGAGGCTTCCAGCACAAATGTTGTAGCGATAGCAGGCCTGAACGCTTCCTTGAAAGGCTTGGACATTGATAAACATAGAGAAACAGTTCGTGAGCTGACCGAGTATTTGCTTAATGCGTTGAGCAATGTTCCGTCGGTCAATCTTATGGGCGCGTTTGATACTGATAAAACCCTTGGAATCATTTCTTTTGTAGTAGAAGGGTATCAGTCTGACGAAGTTGGCACCATCTTGGATGACGAATATGACATCGCCGTTCGCACAGGATACCACTGCGCTCCATATATCCACGATTACCTTGGCGACAAGCCATATCATGGTACGATTAAATTGGCATCGGACAGTTTAACACGAAAGAAGATATTGATGCACTGATAAAGGCACTTGAGAGTCTTTAAATGCACGCAAGGGGAGGTGAATTATGAGTTTCGAAATCTTGATATTAAAATTAGATATCGCTCCAATGAGCACGATTTCCCCCGTGACTTCTTTATCCCCATACTTAAGGAAACAGTGGTCTATAAGCGTTCCGTCGGATACTTTTCTACATCTTCTCTGATCGATTTGAGTACCGGACTGTTTGCTATGGCTGGGCACGGAGGAAAAGTACAGCTCATCTGCTCTCCCAAACTGAGTCAGAGGATATCAAGCTATTGATCTCGGCTACAAAACTCGCGAAGAGGTTATTATCAGGGGGCCCTAGATGTTAGTTTGACTTCACCACTGAATTTTTTGAGGAGGAAAGGCTGAACTTAATCGCCAATATGATTGCTTCTGGAATGCTCGAAATGCGCTTGGCATTCATGCGTACCGATACTGGCGTAAATATCTACCACGAGAAAATAGCCGTCTACATCGATTCAGATGGCAATCGCATTAGTTTTACAGGATCTATGAACGAATCGAACAACGGGTTCGAGGAGAACTTCGAGTCTATCTACACATTCTGCTCATGGAAGGATCAAAGTCAAATCGATGCTGTTACTGAGGCTGAACGTGACTTTGACAACAACTGGATTGACAATACGAAGAAGCTTAAAGTTATCCCATTCCTGAGGTTATTATTGATAAACTGCTCAATTTCCGCAAACCTTCTGTGGATTATACAACGGATGAGCGGGAATACGGATATGAATCCTATATCAAGAAAAACTCCAAATTTCATGTGCCCCGATTATGTGAAGATGCGTGACTATCAGGATGCCGCAAATGACCAATGGTTCAAGCAGCACTGCAAGGGTATCTACTCCATGTGTACTGGCGCCGGCAAGACTTTCACTGCACTTGCAGCTATGGTTCGCCTGGCTGGACAACTGAACGATAAGCTGGCGGTTTTTATTGTTTGCCCATACATTCATCTTGTAAGTCAGTGGGAAGAGGACGTGATTGAATGGGCACCGATACCATTATTGCACATTCGAAATCCACCACTCCACGCTGGGAAGAACGTCTAAAACAGGCGTGTAGGCGTTTTAGAAAAGAGGGGGCACCCTTTGTTTGCATTACAACAAATGATACGTTCTCCGGTCCGAAAGTTCAGCCGTATGTAACCAAATTCACCGAAGATGATAACATCTTATTCATCGTGGATGAAGCTCATAACTTCGGCTCAGAAACCTTATCAAGCATTATGCCGGAACAGTTCAGGTATCGCATTGCACTGTCCGCCACTATTGAACGTCATATGGATAAGGCTGGCACAGCGCGGCTATTCCACTTCTTTGGCGATGAAGTTATCAACTATGACTTAGAGAATGCGATTCATGACAAGGCCCTTGTCCCATATGACTACTTCCCGATTCCTGTTTATCTTCAAGATGATGAACTTAACACATATCAGCATCTGACCCGAGATCTCAAGAAGTATTTAATTCAAAAGAACGGTAAACTGCGGGTTTCTGAGGCCGGAAAATTCATCGTTTATCAGCGCACAAGACTTTTAGCAGGTGCTAGGTCCAAGGTTACGCGCCTAATGGAGTTGATGCGTAACTACAGAGATAAAAAGAAACATCCTTGTATATTGCGGTGCTACAATGGCAGAAGATGAAGATTCCGGTCTGAATACGGTATGTCTGTCCAACGATTTACTGCCGAAGAGGATTTGAAAGAACGCCAGAACATCAAAGAATACTTCCAAGACGGCCTATATCAGGTCATTACCGCAATCAAGTGTTTGGACGAAGGTGTCAATATTCCCGGTATCCAGACAGCGTTCATTCTCTCAAGTTCACGAAATCGAAAGAGTTTATCCAGCGTAGAGGAAGACTTTTTGCGCCGAAGCAAAGGAAAAAATAAAGCTGTCATTTTTGATTTTGTGACATTGCCTCGCGATTTAGACGATGTTCTTCCTACGAACTATGATGAGGACAAGAGCATTATTTTGGGCGAGCTTGCACGGATCAATGAATTCGGAAAGCTTGCATCGAACCGTGAAAAAAGCAGAGGCTCTGATGACTCGTATTATGGATTCCTATGGAGTCTATATCGACATCGAAGAAGAAACAAAGAAAGCGGAGGATTACTATGGCAACGAATGATTCTAGGGTCAATAATGCTCGCGTTATGGAGGTGTTTCTGGCAATCAAAAATTTCGAATTGAAGAATGTTCGTACTCTGCAGTATGACAGCAAGGACATGGTGAGGAAAATTACGGATTATATCGTAAAACCAGCCGATAATGATGCCTTTAA
>VOFG01001699.1_pt1 | contig 63083 bp, 113 predicted proteins | sample 5384171 | NCBI WGS metagenome assembly VOFG01 (sample SAMN12384726, study PRJNA508395) | human gut metagenome | isolation source: healthy gut F | host: Homo sapiens
ATCCACTTCACGCTGGGAGGGACGCATCAAGACGGTGTACAGCATATGCCGCAAGATGTTCAACCAGAACAAGAGCTTTTGACGAGATTTACGACTTTACGCCATGCGTGTCATCGTGGATACCGAGATGGAGTGCTATACCGTGCTGGGTATCATCCATGAGATGTTCAAGTCCGTTCGGGGCGCTTCAAGGATTACATTTCCATCCCCAAACCCAATATGTACCGCTCCCTGCACACGACTGTCATCGGGCGCGACGGCATTCCTTTGAGGGTACAGATCCGGACGTGGGAAATGCACCACGTTGCGGAGTACGGTATCGCCCGCGCACTGGAAGTACAAGGCAGGCGTTACGTCCAAGGAGGAGATGGACAAGAAGCTGGAGTGGATCGCCCGGCTGATCGAAACCGAGGACGGGACGCGCGACCCGGAGGAGTTCATGAAGGCGCTCAAGATCGACATCTCGCACGACGAGGTGTTTGTCTTTACGCCCAAGGGGGACGTCATCTCACTGCCGCAGGGCGCCACTGTCATTGACTTCGCGTATGCCATCCACTCCGAGGTGGGCAACCGCATGATAGGTGCCAAGATCAACGGCATGATCGTGCCCATCGACCGCGTGCTGAACAACGGAGAGATTGTGGAGATACTCACGGCGTCTGCATCTTCCGGACACGGACCCAGCCGGGACTGGCTGTCGGTGGTCAAGACGGGCGAGGCGAAGAACAAGATTCGCCTGTGGTTCAAGCGGGCGGCGCGCAGAGAACATCAGATGGGCAAGAACACCGTGGATGCCGAACTGAAGAAGGCGGCGCCGCGGCTGGGCGGGAGTCCCGCCGGCTGGAGCTGGTGACGGCGGCGGCGCAGAAGAACGGCTTCACTACCGCGGACGACCTGTATAACGCCATCGGCTACGGGGAACTGTCGGCAGGCAAGATACTGCCGAAAATACTGGAGGAGCTGGCGGCATCCAACGAGGCGGAGGATACGCAGCCTGCCCCGATCCGACGCCGGAGGAGGGTCGTCGACCACTCCGCTCCGACACCTGCGCTCAACAGCGGCATTGTAGTGGACGGCGCAGACGGCTGTGGTCAAGTTTGCAAAAATGCTGCAATCCCTGCCGGGGATGAGGTGGTCGGCTTTGTGACCAGGGCTACGGAATTTCGGTTCACAAGATTGATTGTCCCAACGCGGTTCAGGGCATGGGCAATCCCGATCAGGCAGACCGCTGGAAGCGCGCGTACTGGGAGGCGCCGGAGACTGCCTCGACAGTCGCAGTGTGTATGGGGGCGCTGATCCAGATACACTCGCTGGACGTGGTGGGTGTGCTGGCGGACGTGTCGGCGGCGCTGGCGGACATGAAGGTGTCCATCCTGTCGGTCAACACGCAGAAGGCGAGCGGCGGACGTGCCATCATGAACACTGAAGGTCAGCTGCAAGAACGTGGATCATTACAATTCCATCGTCAGCCGCCTGCGTTCGCTGGAGAACGTGGTGGACGTTGTGCGCGGCTTTTTACCGGCTCTGCCAAGGGCGGGGACAAAGCAGGCGAATAATCGCGGGGATTCCGACAGAGCGCCACGTGTGGCAGCCGGCGGAACGCCGGAGCAGTCAGGAATCCCGCTATCGGATATCGGAGAAAGGATCTGCCCGCCGGGGCAGGGTACAGTACATGAAAGCGGTGCTTCAGCGGGTCAGTGCGGCACAGGTTGATATCAGCGGCGAAACGGTCGGCAAAATCGGGAGGCTTCCTGGTTTTGCTCGGCGTCGCGCAGGGGGATACCGAGGAGGATCTCGACCGCCTGCTTGCCAAGATACTCAGACTGCGCGTTTTTGAGGACGGAACGGTAAAATGAACCGATCGGTGCAGGATGTCGGCGGCGGGCTGCTGGTTGTGTCCCAGTTCACTCTTGCTTGCCAACTACCGGCACGGCAACCGTCCGGATTTTCTCGGCGCGGCGGCGCCGGCTGAGGCGGAACGGTTGTATCGGCTGTTTCTGGAACGGGCGGCGGAGACGGTTCCGGTACAGCACGGGCAGTTCGGTGCGGATATGCAGGTCAGCCTGTGCAATGACGGACCTGTCACCATCGTGATGGATTCCGAGGTGCTGAAGCCCGGCGCGGGCACATCAAAATAATTGTGAGGGAAATAGGATTCCGGTATGAGACTTTACATTGAAGGACCCGTGAACAAGTATTATGTACAGACGCTGTGCATGATCTTTTCCCCGGCGCGAAGTTTTCGGACGAGGAGGAGCCGAGTGCGGAAACGCCCGCACTGTGGGTCTCCTGCAACGGGACGCCGTCCGGGCAGAGGAGAGCGGCGAGCCGCGGGAGGGCGTGACCGTCCGGGCAAAGCTGTGCTTCCGGGGAGCAGGCGGAGGCGGAGCGCAGTTACCCGTATCGTGAGGGGTACACGCGGGAGCGCATGGAGAAGATTGCAGTCGGGGACGCCGTGACCAATGTCTGTGAGACATTGCGCGGGTATCGTCCCGCGTGGGGATGCTGACCGGCGTCCGCCCGTCCAAGGTGGCAACCGAACTGCTCCAGCGCGGCATGAGCAAGACGCGCGTCAAAAAGGAACTGGCGCGGGACTACTTTGTCATTCCCAAAAAGGCAAGCCTTGCCACCGAGGTGGCGGTCAACGAGGCGCGCCTCATCGGAACACCCGGCAAGCGCGACTGCTCGGTCTACATATCCATCCCCTTCTGCCCGACGCGGTGCGCCTACTGCTCCTTTGTGTCCCTACACATCCAAGCGCCTGCTGTCGCTCATTCCGGACTACCTTTTGCGGCTGTGCCGCGACCTGCGGCGAACCTTTGACCTCGATCGGTCGGCTGGGACTGAACCTGCGCACGGTTTTTATATCGGCGGGGGCACGCCCACCATTCTGAATCCCGACCAGCTCCGGCTGCTGCTGGGTACGGTGGCGGAGATGACGGACGTCAGCCGGCTGGAGGAATTCACGCTGGAGGCGGGACGCCCGGATACCATTGACGCGGACAAGCTGGCGGTGGCACGGTCCTTCGGTGTGGGGCGCGTCAGCGTCAACCCGCAGATCCTGTGCGACGAGGTTCTGCACAGCATCGGGCGTGCCCATGACACCGAGATGTTCTTCCGCGCCTATGAGATTGCGCGGGCATCCGGTATTCCGGTCGTCAACACCGACCTGATTGCCGGGTTGCCGGGCGACCGGTTCCCCACCTTCTCGGCGTCCTTGACCAGATCATCCGTCTGCGCCCGGAGAACATCACGGTGCATACCTTCTGCGTCAAGCGCTCCAGACCTGCGGCGCGGCGGCGGGGATATCTACTCCATGCGCGGCGGCGATACCGGAAAATGCGTGGATTATTCGCAGATACAGTGCATCCACGAGGGATATGTGCCATACTATATGTACCGGCAGAAAAACACGGTCGGCAATTTCGAGAACGTCGGGTTTGCTCTGCCCGGCTACGAGGGACTGTATAATATCTACATGATGGAGGAGGTTCATTCCATTTTTGCCGTCGGTGCGGGCGCTGTTACCAAGCTGGTGGATTACGCGCCGGCGGACGGCTCAGCCCGGTATATCAACCGCCTGTTCAACCCCAGTATCCCTACGAGTACCTGGACAGCGACGGGGATACCGTTATGGCAGAGCAGGCAGACCGCATAGAGGCATTCTACCGGGAGCGCGGACTGCTGGAATGAGGGAGCCCGCACGGCTTGCAGTATTGCCGGCAAAGGAGGAAACCGATTGTTCAACCGATACACATCCAAGCAGACTTATAGGACGGTTCCGCCGTCGCTGGGAACGCCTTGAGGAGGCGCGGCGGACGGTGGAGACGGCGGAGGCGGATTTTGAAGCGCGGCTGGTCGCGCTGTCCGCCGCCGTCAGCCGGGAGTGCGCCGAGGACGGCATCCGCATTCTGCGTCTGACGGGACCGACCTGCTCCGGAAAAACCACGGCGGCAGGCAAGCTGACCGAGGCGCTGGAGGCGGCGGGGCTGTCCGTATATCCCATTTCACTGGACGATTTTTATCTGGACCGTCAGGAACTGGAGGAGCGAGCCCGGGCGCGCGGCGGGACGCCGGATTACGATTCCGCCGATACGCTGGATCTTGGTGCCATGGAAGCCTGCGTCCGGGAGCTGCGGAGGACGGGGGAGACCGACATTCCGGTGTTCAATTTCACCACGGGCAACCGCGCGGGAACGCGGCATCGGCTGTCCCCGCCGGGGAAAAGCCGGTGTTCCTGTTTGAGGAATACAGGCACTGTACCCGCCCGTGACGGCGCTGTTTGCCGACATCCCGTCCCGCAGCGTGTATATTTCGGCTTTGCACGGGTTGGAGGTAGCCGGCGAGATTTTTCCGCCGGTGGAGTTGCGCCTTCTGCGCCGACTGGTGCGGGACGAGGCGGTACGGGACGCGACCCCCGCCTTTACCCCTGGCACTGTGGAGAGTGTCCGTGCCAACGAGGAGACATCAATCCTCCCCTTTGCCAACGGATGCGACTATCTGATTGATTCCGCCATGCCGTTTGAACTGCATATGCTCAAGCCGTATCGGAGCGCCTGTTCCGGGACTACCCGTGACCGGTCGTCATGCCGTGCGGGCGGAGCATATCCTCGCGTCACTCCGCGTGGTGGAGGGCATCCCGTCCGCATACCTGCCCGCCGGTGCGCTGTACCGGGAGTTTATCCCGATGTGTCTGGAAACCGACAGATAACAGTCTGTAATCCTGCTTCCCTGCATACCCCCGCCCCCCGGCGCATACCATGAGGTAACGTTCTGCTGTCCGGAGGTGTGCCGTGAAGTCTGCTGTCAACCGCACCCGCGAGGGTGGAAAATTCCTCCTCGGGGGTCAGTTTGCTGACGCTGTCTGCCGTGGCGGTTAAGGTGATCGGACTTGCCTACCGGATCCCCATGCTCCGGGTGCTTGGCACGGCGGGGATGGGGTATTTCAATACTGCCTATGAGGTGTACGCGCTCCTGTGCGTGCTGTCCACCGCCGGTTTGCCGGTTGCCATGTCGGTACTGCTCGCAGGCGGGGACGGCGCGCCTGCCTACCGGGCGCTGTCAAGGCGGATATACCGTGTTTCACTGGCGGTGTTCTGTACCATCGGCGTGCTGGGCACGGCGGCACTGTTGCTGCCTGCCCGTCTGTGGGCGGAGATGCTGGGCAATCCGGACGCGGCGGCGAGCATCCGGGCTGTGTCGCCCGCGGTGCTGGCGGTCTGCGGCAGGTGCGGCGCGTGGCTATTTCAGGGGCTGTCGGACATGAAGCCGACAGCCGTTTCGCAGGTCATCGAGGCACTGGGTAAGTTGATTCTCGGACTTGCCTTTGCGTATTTTGCCGCCCGGCGGGGCGCACCGCTTCCCGTGACGGCTGCCTGCGCGGTTCTGGGACTGACAGCCGGGACAGTTGCATCGGCGGCGTGGTTGCTGTTCCGCCGGGCACGGCAGGACAGACGCGCAGGTGACGCCCTGCCTGTCGATATGCCGCCGGTTCCTCTGCCGGGACGCCGGCATATCCTGCGACGGCTGGCGGCGGTGGCACTGCCCGTGACGCTGAGTGCCGGGGTCATCAGCCCTGACCAAATGCGTGGATCTTGCGTTGATCCTGCGCCGCCTGCAGGGTGCGGGGGTGTCCGGCGACCGTGCCAACGCACTGTATGGCTGTTACTCCACGTTGGCGGTTCCGGTGTTCAACATACTGCCTTCGTTGTCCGCCTCGGTGGCGATGTCGCTGGTGCCGGTACTGTCCGGCGCAGTCCGCCGTCCCGGACGGGGACTGCCGCCGGGGAATGCGCGGAGGCGGCGCGACAGGCACGGCGCGCTTGCGCCGGAGCGTTGGGTTTGACGTTGGCATTTGCCGTTCCCGCCGGACTCGGATTGTTTGGGCTTGGCGGCGATGTGTTGACATTGCTGTTCCGCGGACAGCCGGAGGCGGTCGCGGAGGCAACGCCGTGGCTGCGCCTGCTGGGGCTGGCGGTGCCGTCCGCGTGTCTGATTACAGTCACGGGTGCCATGCTGCAGGCGGCGGGACACGCCGCCGCACCGGTGGTTTCCATGCTGATCGGCACATCGGTCAAGGCGGTGCTGGCGTACAGACTGCTGGCTCTGCCGGATTGGGGGATGCTTGCCGCACCGGTTAGTTCTCTGTGCTGTGACACGCTGATCCTGCTCTGCAACTGTATTCTGCTTGCCCGCTTTGCGCCGGATATCCTGCCGCACGGGCGGGCATTGGCGGGACTGTTTATTCTGCCTATTGCGCTGGCTTTGCCCGCGGTGGCTCGGCACCGCGCCTGTGCGCCTGCGTGGGATTCGGCGGGGACAGCGTGCCGGATATTCTATGCCGCATAGGGGGCACCGCTCTGCTGTACGGTAGGGCGCGGCGGCGGTCTGTCTGCCCGCCGGACGATACATCAAAAAAGGAAGGAAAACCGAACATGATATCTGATATGCAAAACGCAAGCCGTGAGGAGAAAATCGACTACCTGCTGTCCCGGGAGAAGGGAGCTACACGTTTGACGATCTGGTGCTGATCATGGAGCTGCTGCGCTCTCCGGGCGGTTGCCCGTGGGACATCGAGCAGAACCATCACAGCATCCGCAACGATCTGATCGAGGAGACTTATGAGGTCGTGGAGGCGATCGACCGGGATGATCCGGTGCATCTGCGGGAGGAGCTGGGTGACGTACTGTTGCAGGTGGTGTTCCATGCGCGCATAGAGGACGAGGTGGGGCGCTTCACGGTATACGATGTGGCAAACGACATCTGCGAGAAGCTGATATACCGCCACCCGCACGTGTTCGGGCAGGTGCACGTGGACGGCAGTGAGCAGGTGCTGTCAAACTGGGAAAAACTCAAGGGCGTGGAAAAGCAGGCGGAGCGTGTCACGCTGACGGATCAGCTGCGCGCGATCCCCGCCATGGAGCCGGCACTCATGCGGGCGCAGAAGGTCGGCAAAAAGGCGGCTTGCTTTGATTTTGCCAATGCGGATGAAGTGTATGCCAAGCTGGCAGAGGAGATTGCCGAGGTGCGGGCGGCGTCTGCATCCGGCGACGGTGCGGCGGTAGAGGAGGAACTGGGCGATCTGTTGCTGACCGTGACCAGCCTTGCACGCAAGCTCGGCGTCAAGTCGGAGGAAGCCCTCATGCACGCAACGGACAAGTTCATTGACCGCTTTGAGCGTGTCGAACATGCGGTTCGGGCGCGCGGACAGAACATGGCGGATCTGTCCATGACAGAGCTTAACGCCGTGTGGGACGGCATCAAGCACGCACCGGAGGAAGCACAGGCGTGAGCAGTGCCGCTTTGATGTCTCCGCCCCATACCGTCCGCGTGGGTGATGCCGTTACACTGCACATTCTGCAAACCGAGCGATTCAAAACCGCCCGCCTGAGCATTTCCGCCATCCTGCCGGCGGATCAAGTGCTTTCGCCGCGCATGACGTTGCTGTTCGGTGTTCTGCGGCGCGGGAGCAGCCGGTTCCCCAGTCAACTGCACATCAACCGGCGATTGGATGAGCTGTATGGCGCGACGCTGACCATCCGTAATTTCCACGCGGGCGATCGGCAGGTGCTCGGTTTCACCGCCGAGATGCTGGATGACTCCTGCCTGCCTGCCGCCGACCGGGGACTGGATATTCGGGCGGCGTTGCCGACCTGCTTGCCGGTCTTATCCCTGGAGCCGCTGACCGATGAGGACGGCGTTCTGCGCCGGCGGTCTGTGGAGCAGGAGAAGCAGGCACTGTGCGATGCTATCCTGGCGGATCGCAATCAGGCGCGCGCAGTTACGCCGAGGGGCGGATGCGGCACATCCTGTACGGGCAGGAGCCGAGCGGCGTGTCGCTGTTCGGGCGCCCGGAGCACATCCGGGACGTGACGGCGGAGCAGCTGACGACGCTGTGGCAGTCGTTTCTCGCCTGCGCGCGGCTGGAGGTGTTCTATGTGGGCAAGGCTTCTCCGGAGACGCTGGAGGCACACTGGCGGGCGGCGTTTGCAGCTCTCCAGCCAGCCTGCCGCACATTGCCGCCTACCTTTGCCTCATGCTGCCGCTTGTGCCGCGCCGCGTGGACGAAGCGCGCAGTCTCTCACAGGGGCGGCTGTGCATGGGGTGGTCATCGGGTATCACCCAGTCCGAAAACAGGCAACTGCTGCCAGCCGCCATCCTGTTCAATGAGATGCTGGGCGTCATGCAGGACAGTCTGCTGTTCCGCCATGTGCGGGAGGAGTTGGGACTTTGCTACTACTGCGATTCGGCGTTTTTCGGTTCCAAGGGCGTGCTGACCGTGTCCTGTGGCGTCGCGCCTGCCAACCGGACGGCGGCAGAGAATGCCATCCGCACGCAGGCGGAGGGTGTCGCGGCGGGAAGCTTTACGGCGCATGATCTGCGGCTGGCAAAGGCGTCCTACGGGAATGCCTTCCGCCAGATACCGGACAGCCCTTGCGCGTTGGAGAATCTGTGGTTCGGACGGGTGCTGAACGGCACCGAGTCTGCGGGTGCCGGATTTGCCGACGCATCCGACACGCCGGAATCCCGTCTGGCACAGGTGCTGGCGGTGGACAGGCGGCAGCTGATGCGTGCGGCGGCACGGTTTGTGCCCGACACGGTGTACTTTTTGGGGAGCGAACCCGGCGCGGCGCACGGCGCGGAGGACGATGGGCTGTCCGACTGCGACTGCCCGGACGAGGACGAGGAGGACTGAGTATTGGAATCTGCATCATTCCGGTTGCATGAATGCCCGGAGCTGGGTGAGCGTTACTACGAGACGCGCCACTCGTCGGACTGCGCATCTTGGTCTGCCCGAAGGATATGTCTACTGCGTATGCCGCGCTGGGCGTACCCTGCGGTTCCTTCGACCGTGCCCGCGGCGAACCTGCAGGCGTTGCGCACTTCCTGGAGCATAAAATGTTTGAGACGGCACGGGGCGGGGATGCCGAGACGGCGTTTGCCGCGCTGGGCGCGGAGGTCAATGCCTACACGACCTATGACCGGACGGTCTACCTGTTCTCCTGTACGGAGGGCAGAGCCGGCAGCTTTGACCGGGCACTGGGTGCTCTGCTGCGCATGGTCTCGGGTTTGCACATCACGCCTGACTCGGTCAGAAGGGAGCGGCGCATCATCCGCGAGGAGATCCGCATGGGAGCGGATGATCCGTGGGAGGTGTGCGCCAATCTGCTGCTCCGGTCGCTGTACCGTTCCCACCCGATCCGGGGCGATATCTGCGGGACTGAGGCATCGGTCGGGCGCATCACGGCAGAGATACTGCATACCGCCTTTTCCGCCCGCTACGATCGGGGCGGCATGACGCTGGCTGTCTGCGGGCAGGTCACGCCGGAACAGGTGCTGGCGGCAGTGGATCGCCTGCCCCGGTCTGTCGCGGAAGCCGGGCGGGCAGGGGGTACATTGCCGGCTCCCCGTCCGGTACGCGAGCCTGCCGCCGTATGCCGGGAACGCGCCGTGCGGGATATGCGGCAGGTTACGGACGGGACACATCCCGGTGCCGGAGCGTCTGCCTCCAAGCCGGTGTTTTCCCTGGGCATCAAGGATGCGGATATTCCACCCGACCCGCGCGGAATGCTCCGGCGTGACCTGTGTATGTGCATCCTGTCCGAGATGCTGTTCTCCTGCTCGGAGGACTTCTATAACGGACTGTACGAGTCGGGGCTGGTCACGCCGGGCGTGTCCTACGGCACCTCCATCGGGCGCGGGTACGCCTTTTACGATTTCACGGGTGAATCCGATGACCCCGATGCGGTCTACCGTGCATTTCTTGCCTGCGTGGACAGGCTGTCGCGCGAGGGACTGTCCCGCGCCGCCTTTGAACGCAGTCGCCGCATCCAGTATGCCGATTACGTGACCGGCTTTGACTCCACCGAGAGCATCGGCGGTTCGCTCTGTCCTACGCGATGGACGGGCTGTCGCTGTTTGACTTTTTGCCGACGGCTGCCTCGATTACGTTTGAGGAGGTGGAGGCACTGTTCCGCCGCACCTTCCGCCCGGGGCAGTACGCGTTGGCGGTGGTATATCCGCCTGAAACATAGGGGAATACCGCATATCGCATAGTATCGGGAAGCACTGAAGAAACGAGGAGTAAACTATATGGCAGTCATTCTTGACGGAAAAGCAACCTCCGCGCAGGTGCGTGGGGAAATCGCAACGGCGGCACGCGCCCTGACCGAACGCACCGGCGTTGTGCCCGGTCTGGCAGTGGTCATCGTGGGCGACGACCCGGCTTCGCAGGTCTATGTCCGGAACAAGCGCCGTGCCTGCGAGCAGGTCGGCTTTTTATTCGGAGGGCTTTGAACTGCCCGCCGACACAACGCAGGAGACACTGGAGGCACTGGTGGACAGACTGAATGAGGATGACCGCATCCACGGTATCCTCGTGCAGCTGCCCCTGCCGCGCCATCTGGACGCCGGGCGCATCCTGCTCCGCATCCGTCCGGACAAGGACGTGGATGCCTTCCATCCCTACAATGTCGGCAGGCTCCGACGGGGAATTACAGTTTTCTGCCCCTGCACGCCTGCCGGGATCATGGAACTGCTTGCACGCTACGGCATTTCCTGCGACGGAAAGGAATGCGTTGTGGTGGGGCGCTCCAACATCGTCGGCAAGCCCATGGCAATGCTGATGCTGCAGGCGAACGGCACCGTGACGGTCTGCCACAGCCACACGCGGAATCTCGCCGAGGTCACGCGCCGGGCGGATATCCTGGTCGCGGCGATCGGGCGCGCGGATTTCTTTACCGCCGATATGGTCAAGCCGGGTGCCGTGGTGGTGGATGTCGGCATGAACCGCCGCGCGGACGGAAAGCTGACCGGGGACGTGGATTTTGCATCGGTCGAGCCGGTCGCGTCCGCCATTACGCCGGTGCCGGGCGGTGTCGGACCTATGACCATCACCATGCTGCTGCGCAATACCCGACTGCGGCGGAGTGCTTCGCGCGGGGCGGAACTGAGCAGGGAAGGGGCGCTGTCCTTCGGGCAGGCGCTCCCTTTCTCGGTGCATCGGACGGACGCCTGCAAGCATCGCGTCCCATTTCTTAAGATTTTTTTAATTCTGCGCCGTTCTCTTGCATTCGAGATGCGGGATGTGATACAATATGAAAGCAAATTCAGAAAACGAAGGGAGATAAAAATGCCGACACCGTTGCTGGAATTGAGAAATATCGGGAAGATATACGTGTCCGAGGGAATGTGGCAGTAGGCATACGCGGGGTGAACCTGTCCTTTGACCGGGGGCGAGTTTGTTGCGGTCACAGGCAAATCCGGCTCGGGTAAATCCACGTTGCTCAACGTGCTCAGCGGGATGGACACCTACGAGGAGGGCGAACTGCTGATCTGCGGGGAGCCGACCTCGCACTATCTGCAGAGCGATTGGGAGGAGTATCGGAAGCAGTATATTTCCTTCATTTTTCAGGAATACAACATCATCGAAAGCTTCACGGTTCTGCAGAATGTTGAGCTGGCGCTGATGAACATCTCCGACCGCCGGGCGCGCCGGGCGCGCGCGCTGGAGCTTCTGCGCCGCGTGGGACTGGGAAAATTCATTCACCACAAGGGAAGCAAGCTGTCCGGCGGGCAGAAACAGCGCACCGTCATCGCCCGCGCACTTGCCAGGACAGCCCCATCATTCGGCGGACGAGCCGACCGGCAATCTGGACAGCCAGACCTCAGAGGAGATTATCTCGCTCCTGCGCGAGGTCTCCCGCGACAAGCTGGTGGTGGTTGTCACGCACAATTTTGAGCAGGTCGAGCACTGTGCCACGCGGCATATCCGCATTTTTGACGGTGCCGTGGAGTCGGATCAGGTCATTTCCAAGCCCGCACCTGTCCCGACCGAGGCACCGCCGCCGGAGGCGACCGAACCGCAGAAGCCATTTGCACGGTGGCGTGAGCAGCTGCGTAACGGACTGACGCTGGGGCGTGTCCGCTTCGGTGCCATGCCCAAGCTGTCGCTGTTCCTGTGTATGCTCATGATCGTGACTGCGTTGGTTCTGACGGTGGTCACGTCGCTGTCCTCCTCCGCCGAGAGACTGTTTGACAAGAATTATATGTTCACCCATATGCAGGGGCGGACCGTCATTGCGCGGGCGGACGGCGGCATCATGACGGCGGATGAGCTGGCAAAGCTGGCAGCAACAGTCGGGGCGGAGCGCACGGTCCGCTACGATTACCTGATGGATCAGACCGTCACACTGTTTTTGGGGAAGAATTGGCAGGAGGACGGTCTGCACTACCGAACTTCCGCTTTGCCTATGCGAACGGTGTCACGCCGGACGGCGGTCGCCTGCCGGAGACTGCGAACGAGGTTCTTCTGGAACTGCCGATTTTCATGAAGAGCAGTTATGGGGCAGGCGAGGAGTTTGAGCCTTTGTCCTGTCATCGGATACGAGCTATAACGGCGGCGTGCTGAGCAATACCAACTACACCGTTACCGGTGTGCGCTACTTCTACGACAACACGAGGAATTCCCGGATGCTGTTTACGGAGGAGGGCTACCGGACGGCGACTGCGGCGGTATTCTTCCAGAAGCAGCAGTATAACTTCTCCGTTTCGGTCGGGCTGAAGTCCAGCCAGCCGGGCAACGAATTTTCACGGGAATACCGGCTGGAGGGCGGCGGCATTATAGTGGATTTCGGCATGGAGCCGGGCACCTACACGTTGGCGTCATTGGTGAATGGCGATACCGTCTACGATGCCGCGAATGTCAGTGCAGATGTGTCCCGACGGGCACATTTGTCAGCTACCGGAAGAATCAGTACGGGTACCGTACAGGGTATGCGGATGACTTCCGCGGTTCGGGGTACGGGCAGCGGAGCGACGTTAATATGGATTTCTCCGGTTATCGGCTTGTCACCTCGGTGAGCAAGGAGACGGCGGTGCTTCTCCGGCAGACATATAACGAGATGGCGCTGATCATTGCGCCGGATATTCTGACTTCCTTCGTGGAGAACGAGTATTTTACCAAAGCGTATACCCAGGCGAGCCTGTTCTTTGACAGCGACCGCGAAGCGCACGCAAAGGTAGACGAGCTGCGCGAGGCAGGATACGTTGCCGTACCGTCCGATGAGACGGTGGATGAGGATGTTCTGGAACGACTGGAAAAGGTTATTACGAGCGGATTCCTGCTGGTTGGCTGGGTGCTGGCTGTTGTGTTCATTGCACTGTTTTTGGGGCTCTGCACCTCGCACGCCATGAATGCATCGCGGGGCGATATCGCCATCATGCGTTCCATGGGCATTCCGACGCCGGTTGTGCGAATCAGCATCTACGTGCAGACGCTGACTGCTCTGATTCCCGCCATACTCGTGACGGCGGTCGCCTGCACCGTGGTATATTCGCTTCCGCAGACCAATGAGCTGTTCAGCTTCCTGCACGCGCGGGAATATATCCTGCTGGCGCTGCTCCTGGTGGCAGTCGCACTGCGGCTGTCCCGCCGGTACGTGCGCAAGATGTTCAGCCAGTCGGTCAAAGAAAACGCTGAAGGAGGAAACAAGGCATGAGCGAGAAAGCTATCCTGAGAATAGACAACGCCCGAAATACTATAACCGTGGGCGCGAAAACGAGATCCACGTCATGAACGGCATCAGCCTGTCCCTGCCGGAAAGCGGCATGATCGCCATTTTCGGCAAGAGCGGCTGCGGTAAGACTACCCTGCTCATACCATCGGCGGACTGGACAGCCTCGCATCGGGCAGTATCGAGATATTCGGAGAAAACCTTGCGAATGATCCCGATATTATCCGCAACCGGTATACGGGTTATATCTTCCAGAATTACAATCGAACGTCGGGGAAACGGTGTTTGAAAACGTTGCGGACGCGTTGCGCCTGTGCGGCGTAGAGGACGAGCAGGTTATCCGGACGCGCGTCCTGGCGGCGCTTGCCGACGTGGACATGGACAAATTCCGTGAGCGCACGCCCGACACGCTTTCGGGCGGTCAGCAGCAGCGGGTCGCCATCGCGCGCGCTATTGTCAAATCGCCCGCCATTATCCTGGCGGATGAGCCGACCGGAAACCTGGACGAGAACAATACCGTGCTGGTCATGGACATCCTGAAGGAAATCTCCCGCACGCGGCTGGTACTGCTGGTCACGCACGAGGCGAACCTGGTGGATTATTACTGCGATCGCGTTATTGAGATGGCGGACGGGCGCATCATCGGCGACCGTGGTCAACACCGGTGCGACCGGATATGTCCAGCGCAACAAGAACGACATCTTTCTCGGTGATCTGGCTACGCGCACGGATAATTTGCCCGGCGTCAGCCTGACAACCTACGGCGACCTGCCTGCTGATCGCCCGGTACACATCCGGCTGGTCAGCGAGGGGGGGAGGCTGTTCCTTGCCTGCGATACCCCGGCGTCCGTTTCTGGATGAGACTTCCGAGATCCATCTGCGGAGGGCAGTTTCAGACTACGGCGGACACGGCGCACGCCAACCGGGGCGGAAAGCCGCTGGATATGTCGGCACTGGGACCGATTGAGGGCGGGCACTTCGGGCGGCTGTACCATTTCAGCAACGCGCTTTCCTTGGCGTGGCGGGAGAACTACTCCTGCAACGCCGCAAGAGGGGCAAGCGGTTCCTCCGCGTGTGTCTGATCATGCTTGCGATCGTCATGGTGTTTACAACGGCTTCCTCCGCCGTCGATCTGAAGGGCTATATCACGTCCCGGAAGGGTACGATCCCGATCTGTTCTTTATCCCGGTCGAGGCGGACAAAGCCGGCAATTTCGGGTATGACTACAATGCGTTGGTGGGTGATACCATCGGACAGAACGGCATCAACGGCGCACAGCTGGTCACGCATCCGAACAACGTCCGGGGCAAGGTGCAGTTCCGCACCGCCGGGTTCATGACCGCGCAGAGTGAGCCGACTTTGAGTGCGCAGGGATACACCCTGCCGCTGTCCATGCTGCGGGACGCGGAGCTGGTCTGCGGCAGAAAAGAGGTTGCGGGCGTTTCGGAGATTCTTATCACGACCGCCATGGCAGATGATCTGCTGGCGAGCAGTGAAGCCAGCTATATCAAGAGTTATGAAGATCTTTTGGGGCTGACGATGATGACTGCCGGCTCGACGGGAGATATGGACATCATGATTGAGTCGACGGATATGGGAATGGGTACCTCGTCGGCACTGTTAAGCATTGCAGGCATTGTCCGTTCGTCGGAGAAAGCGTACCTGCTTCCCGATCTTGTGGCGGCACAGCGCGTTCTGCGCGACAATATGGATCTGCCTGTGACACCGCTTTCGCTGCAGACAAGGTACAAGGGCGAGCTGAAGAACGGCGAGGTCGCAGTGCTGGGGACGGCGTTTTCAAAGTGGGCGAAAACGCTGACCGTACTCGGGCGCAGCTTCACCGTGCGGGAGATCATAACAACATGGGCGGATCCGAACCTGTACCCGCAGTATGTCCCTTTCGGTCAAGGGCGAAACCCTGCTGTCGCTGAGGGACTATATCGGGACGCAGTCCGACAGCGGACTGTCTGAAGGTCAGCTTTTCTGGCAGTACCTGTTCGAGTATTTTCCGCGCTACCTGCCGGAATTTCTCCGGGAGGGCGCCGAGACGACAGACTCCGCTCTGTGGCTGTACGCGGAAAAGGGAGTATGGCATCGCTGCTACTCCTACCTGTATGGTGTGATTTCAATGCATTCGGCTTGCCGAAGCTGATCGGCGAGATGGCACCGGATGCTATGACGGCGTGGGAAGCGTACTGCTTCCGGCAGGAAAACGGGCGCTGGCCAACGATGAAAGAGTTGGAATCGGTGGAGTACGACAGCTGGAAGAGTGAGCACGCTTGGATGGAGGAACGGTATATCGATGAAATAAAACGGCAGTATGACGATACGCAGAGCAAAGGATCCCTCGGTGGTGAGCGATGCGGACTACATCGCCCTGTCGTATTCCGTAGGCACGACTGACGGGCGGTTGGACGTGATTCCGTTCGAACGGAAGGGATCTACGGTCAGCCATACCGCTCGGCTTACCTGATGGTACACGCCGCAGACCGTGCCGCCGCCGAAGAATACCTGCGGGCTCAGTTCGGGGACGCGCTGGTCACGCGCGACACGCTCACTCCGTCAGAATGCCGCCGCCCCGACCGAGAGCTTTGTTACCGCCGGTATTTCGCTGACGATCATACTTGCCTTTATGTGCCTGTGCGTGCTTGTTCATCATGCGTTCGTCCTTCATGAGCCGGGTGCGCGAGGTCGGCATTCTGCGTGCCATCGGCGTTTCCCGGAAGAATCTGCTGTACCGATTCCCTGATCGAGACGGTTATGCTGACGCTGTTGACTGTGTTTATCGGCTTCCTTTTGTGGCGTCGTTGCTGATGATGTACCTCTCCGGTGCGGCATTCTTCAATCAGCTGCTGTACTTCCTGTGGCTGGCGGGTGGACTGCTGGCTGTCATCCTGACGGCGTGCATCCTGTTCGGACTGCTGCCTGCTATGCTGCTCCTGCGCCGCACGCCCAGTGAGATTCTATCCAAATATGACATATAACGGGGAGATAGTGCACCCCGAGGCAACGTCGAAATCCGCGCTTCCCTCACATTTTTTGCCGAATCCTGTATTTGACGCTTGACGGCGGCGCGAATTTGTGGTATGATAGGAGTGCAGTCTTGTTTGTGTCCGAGATGGTCTTATCGATGCAGCATACTGCAACAGTCGGTTTGGCTTCCCCGTCCGCGCAGGACGCGTTCCGGAACGGTTCCGTCCGGCGTGCGGGGGTGTCCATTGGCTCTGTGACATACCTGTACCCGGTCGGTGGCGCAACGTGCGCGTCCGGCAGGAGGAGAGCGGAGCCGACTGGGAGGGGTCATCGCAGTTCTGCGGTGGCCTCCGATTTTGTTCCTGAACGGCTCTGTCGGAGCGGATGACCGGCGGACGTGTCGAAACAGGGCGGAAAAAAGTGCCCGATGTGACCTTGACTTTCGCCCTGTGGCATGCTATAATACACGTATTCATCAATGAATTGACGCAGAAGCGGAGGGGAACGCCGGAATGAGCATCATGCAACGTGCGGCACGCAGGCGGGCACGTATCCGTCGCGCTGCCTTGTCGGGCGCGGTACTGGCTGTTGCCGTCTGCCTTTTTGCGGGTTGCCGCGGGATCCCGGACGGATTTGTTGGCGGCGAGACATTGACACCCGAAAAGTTGCGGGAGATTTCCGCTGCTGTATTTACGGATCCCGTGGAGCCGGATACCCAACCGCCCGTCGCAGATCCCGTCCTGGCGGCATATGCGGGCAGGGTCTACTGGCTGGAGGGTGGAACGGTCGCGCACACCGACCGGAACTGCTATCATATCAACCGCTCGGAGGATGTCCGCAGCGGCAGTCCGGCAGATGCCGTGGCGGCTGGCAAGACGACGCTTTGCGCCGCCTGCCGGAGACACCTGACGGGTGCCGGAAGTGAAACGGCTGTCGGTCACACAGAATAGGTAGACGATAGACGAGAGTTGAAAGCTGAAAACTGAGAACTGAGAACTGAGAACTGAGAGTTAAGAGTTAAGAGAGGAGAAACAGTTTCCATGAACCTTCCCCTTCCGGATGACGCTTCCGTGCGGCGCCCCCGCGTACACCGCTCCCCGGCACGTCTGACCGTATGCGTTCTGTTGCTTTTGGGCATTCTTGCCGAAATGGTCATGATATTTCTGTTCTCGAACGAGGACAAGACGCAGTCGGGCGACCGGAGCGACAAGGTGACGGAGGCTATCGCTCCGGTTGTAGTTCCCGGCTACGAAAAGCTCCCTGCCGAGGAGCAGACGAAGATCGTGGAGCGTCTGGGAATGCCGGTGCGCAAGTTGGCGCACATGACGGAGTATGCAGTGCTTGCCATCCTGCTTGGCGCCCTGCTGGTAGCATGGGAAGACAGAAACTGGCGTCGCCCTGCCATCCGCTGGGCTGTGCCGGCTGTGTTCTGCCTGCTGTATGCCACCTCGACGAAATTCATCAGATATTCTCGAACCGGGGCGCGTCCGTGCTGGACGTCATGATTGACGTTGTCGGTGCACTGCTGGGACTGTGCCTGCTTTGGGGCATCAGCGCACTGGTGCGGCGCCTACGCCACAGCACGTATTCTTAAAAACAAAGGAGTTTTTCCATGCAGATCACGTACAGGCGGCTTCCCTGCGGTGCGGTTGTGCCTCATACAGGCTGGGAGGAACGACACCCCGGCGTTCATTTCCGCGCAGCCGTGGTCGCTGATTTGCATGATGAACCTTACGGAAAGCTCATGGAAGCTCTGCGCCGCATCGCGCCGGATCTTATCCTGATTCCCGGGAGATCGACTGAAAATCTGACGGTGCTGACAGACGAGTCCGGAAAGTCTGACCGCCCGGGGCTTGGCTTCGGCTGAAGCGGCAGCCCTTGCGCCGACCTTTTACGCATGGGGCAATCACGAAACCGGCGCAGGACACATCAACCTGGGAAAACCGATGCGGGTCGGTCGCGCAACGGTCGATCCTCCCTGTTGGCAGGACATCATCCGTGCAAGTGGCGCTGTCCTGCTGGATCGAGCTATACGGTCTATCGCGGCCTGGTTTTTGGGCGGTATGCGCTCCGGCTTGCTTAATCCCGGGCGAATGCCGGATCTCGACTGGCTGGACGGTTTCTGCCGTACACCAGGCTACCGGATTCTGCTCTGCCACCAGCCGGAGTATTTTGACCGTTACCTGCGGGATTATCCCATTGACCTGTTTGTTGCGGGACACGCACACGGCGGGCAATGGCGCCTGTTCGGACGGGGCGTGTTCGCGCCGGATCAGGGGCTGTTCCCCAAGTATACGAGCGGCGTCCATGAGGGGCGTCGGTCATCTCGCGCGGGCTGTCCAACACCGTGACACCGATTCCGCGCCTGTTCAATTCGCGGGAGTTGGTGGTCGTTGAGGTGTAGTGCGGTGCGGGTACGCGGAAGCAATCGCTTTCCGCGACTCCGGGGTGCACTTTGCGGCGGTGTTTTCGGTACGTTTGCGGACAGTCGAAGCAGGTCCGCAATCCGCCGGGAAATTACTCAGCAAAAAATCTTGACAAAGCCGGCAAACTGTGATACAATGTCACCGTTGTTATTGGGGTGTAGCCAAGCGGTAAGGCACGGGACTTTGACTCCCGCACGCGTCGGTCAAATCCACCCCAGCCATGATGACAAGTCAATTTAGATCCGAACGAGGAAAAACGAGAAAACAGGAGATTTCGAGAGATTTCTCCCGTTTTTTCGACCCTGAATTTTTTCGGAGTTTCATAGATCCTTTTGCCCTTTTCGATGCTGTGTCCGGACTCGGACTCACGAAAAGGGCTTTTTGCGTCTTCCTGAAAGCAATCGGTTCTGTGGCTGGATTCGGACTTGCGAAAGCGGAGCCGGACAGTGTGGAAAAAGCTGCCGCTTCACAAATTGTTTACAAACACATTTGATCCCTCCTCAAATTGTCCGGATTTGAACTCACGAAATTAGGCAACCGGCAATCCGATGAATTATTTCTCTTTCAACAGATAAAGACAAACAAGATCCCCCTCCCCTATTGTGCTGGATTCGAACCCCCGAAAGCGAAAAAAAATCTGATTGTTATCAGTTTGTTTTCTGGACTTTCCGCGTTTGTTGTGGTATTGTGTGTGGTTACAGGAGGCGATGGAAATGAAAAAAGATGATGGATGAATTATGGGACGGCGAGATCAGCCCGCAGGACACCCCTGATTTCAAATAATCAGGAATACCGTGAACTGCAACATAGGCAATCCCAAAATAAAGCCGAATTGCTTGAAGCCCTTTCGGATGAGCAGAAAGAACTGCTTGAAAAGTTCTGCGCCACAGAAATCGAGCTGAACGGAATATCCGAGCGCGAAGCCTTTACTGCCGGATTCAAAATCGCCATGCGGTTGGCGGCAGAAGCGTTCTATGAAGGGCCAACGAGTAAAAGAATGACCGCAAAAATCGTTGTCGTAGATGCCTGCACTACATTTTCAAAAAGCGACCATATAGAGATTAAAGACAAATCATTTTGCGAAAGAAAATTAGGTTCATTGTAAAATGAAATAGGACATATAGAAAGAGTCATAGCGGACGTGGTATAATTGAAGTAACCACACACCAAAAAACCACGGACCTGCTATGACTCGAGAACAGTATACTACACCATTGAAAGCGGCGCGCGGGAGTTATATCTCGTCAAAAAGAACCGCTTCGGCGAAACACAGAACAATGTGGTTCACACGCTGTCCCGTCCGAGCGAGAGTGCCTCCTACAACATCACACAGGAAAACCTTGTGGTGGCGGCACTCCGTTTTGATCCCGATGTGGTGGTTGTCGGCGAAATCCGCGATGCGGAAGCCAATTCCGCAGTGGAAGCGTCTCTGACCGGTCATACGGTTGTCACGACTGTCCACTCCGGTCCTGCCGAATCAGCGCACGGGAGAATCTCACTGCTTTGTCAAAGGCGGTTTCAGCTTGGCATGGAAGTATCTCTCTCGCAATCCCGTCAGGCATTTCCCATCGTTGTCTTTGCTCACAAGTGCGAGGACAACACCCGAAAAAAATCATGGACATCTCGGAATGTGAGGTGACTCCGGACGGCAAAGCATTCTATCACTGCCTGTACCGGTACCACATCCGCGAAAACAAGTATGACGGCAATCAGTTCGTCATTTCCGGCGAGTTTGAAAAAAGTCAACCCGCCGTCGCCCTATTTGCAGAACCTGCTTACACGATCCGGTGTTCCGCAAGAGGTTCTTTCAGGAAATTTACAAGAAAGGAGCTGACCGCATGACGTTTGTCTTTCTCATTTGCTTTTTACTGCTTGCAGTCGGAGCCGTTTTGCTTCTGAAGCTCACACCCGAACGCATTACCGGAGATCTCATGCGCTTTGTCTCTCCTAAACAGACACTGCGCGATAAGGTGCTGACGAGGAAAGGTAAGAAAAAGTCCCGCAAGATCACAGTGGAACTGCGACGAATCAGGACGCGCTCGAACAGACCGGCAAAGGAAATCAGTTTGCCGTTGCCTGTGCCGCGTCTCTGCTTCTCATGATTGTGGGATGCGTCATTGCCATTATGATCGACAATCCGTTTCTGGTGCCTGTATTTGCAATTGCCTTTGCTATGATCCCATTTATCTATGCGAAGCGGACGGTTGCCTATTACGACAATCATGTCAAAGAGGAACTGGAAACAGCACTCTCCATCATCACGACCTCCTATGTCCGAACCGATGATATCGTATCGGCTGTCAAGGAAAACATTCAGTACCTCAAGCCGCCGGTGAAAGACATCTTTGCTGGCTTTGTTGCCGAAAACATGATGATTTCCTCCGATGTCAAGCAGTCGATCAGACATCTGAAGGAGAAAGTCAACAACTCGATTTTTTGCCGAGTGGTGCGAAACCCTGATTGCCTGTCAGGATGACAGGACGCTGAAGGATATGCTGCCGGTGCTGATCCTCACCGGCGGTTCCTTTGCAACCCTTGCATACTTTGCTTACGGAAAGGACGGAAAAGCCGCGATGGCGATGGCAAACCGTTTCGCCTCCGTATTCCTTGCCGCCGCGCTCGGCATGAGCGTAGAACCTGCGGATATGACGAGAAATCTTTCCACGCTCAAAATGCCGAGGGGCGTTACGCTCGGTATGCTGATTGCAACGTCTTTTCCGCCCGTGCTCGGCGCGGAGATAAAAAGGGTGAGAGAAGCGATGGAAATCCGCGGCGCGGGCAGCGTGTTAAACCCGAAAATCTTTTTACAGAGCGTTTTGGTGCCGTTCGTCATGCGACTGGTCAACATTTCGGACACGCTGTCGCTGTCGGTCGAAACGCGCGGATTTTCGCTTGAAAAGGTTCCGTATACGGTATATAAAAAGGAAATCGTTTGCATGTCCGACGTGCTGTTTATTTCAGGGCTTGCCGCAGGCGCGATAGTCACGGTGGTATTATGAACGCGATAGAACTGAAAAATGTCAGCTTTTCCTACGATGGAAACCTGCAGATACTCGAAAATGTGAATATCGCGCTGAATTACGGTGAAGTCAACCTTGTTTCGGGACATTCGGGCGAAGGCAAAAGCACGCTTTTTGTATATCATCAGCGGCATTATACCGAATATCACGGACGGAAGCCTGTCGGGCGAAGTGCTGATAAACGGCGAAGAGATCAAGGGCAAGCGTCTTGGCGAGGTCTGCCGCAAAGTCGGTGTCGTTCTGCAAAATGTCGACGAACAGATTATTCAGAAAACGGTAGAGGACGAAATCGCGTTCGGTTGCGAGAATCTGGCGTTTTCACCGGAGAAAATCAGCAAACAGATCGACACGGTCTGCCGTCTCATGAAGCTCGAAAAAGTCGTGGCAAAGCCGCAAACTTTAGGGCGGGCAGAAGCAAAAGACTGATCACCGCTTCCACGCTTGCGCTGGGACAGAAGATCGTCATTCGGATGAACCGCTTGCCAATCTCGACACGGCGGGCGCGGAAATGCTGATGTCCACGCTCAAATCTCTTGCAAAAGCGGGTTATTGTATCATTGTCATCGAACACAGGCTCGATGTTGTTCTGCCGTTCGTGGATAAGGTTTTTCACGTTGGAAATAAGAGCGTAAGCGAGATAACGGACAGAGAAAATTACCTGAAAGAGCAGTCAACCGAAATAGAAGATATCTGTACGGCATTCAGCGGAACGCTACCCGTGTTCTCGCTTTCCGATGTTGCGTTTTCGGTGAAAGAACGGGGTATCCTGAACGGCGTTACTTTCGATGTGCTAAAAGGTTCGCGCACGGTGCTGCTCGGTGAAAACGGTTGCGGTAAAACAACCCTTTTAAGACTGATTTCCCGTCTTGAAAAGCCGACTCGCGGCGTGATTATGCAGAACATAGACGATAATTTCGGGCAAAAAAGCAAGCAGAGCAAAAAATGGTATCATAAAATTGGCGTGGTTTATCAAAACCCCGACTATCAGCTTTTTATGCCGACGGTCGAAAAGGAGATAAAATTCGGCGCGAAGTCGGACGAATACGCCGACGAAATAGCCGAAAAATTCGGGATAAAGCATCTGTACGCCCGTCACCCGCAGTCGCTTTCCGAGGGGCAGAAACGCAGAGTTTCTATTGCGGCGGTGGTCGCGACAGATCCCGAGGTCCTGATTCTGGACGAACCGACGGTCGGGCAGGACTACCGGGGACTTTGCAAAATGGTGGAAGTGCTGAACCGCATTCACACGGATACAAAGAACACGATGATCACGGTTACGCACGATTGCCGCTGTGCCGCCGCTCTGTGCGACCGCGCCGTGTGGATCGAGAACGGAACAGTCCGTCATGCAGGCGGAAAAGAACAGATTTCGGCGTTTTTCCGTCTGGATGCGCAGTGTAAAGGGGTAGTTCGCCCGGATGATTGCGGTTCCAAGCGGTGTCTCGGGATTTGAAGCGCACGGGGTTAGCCTTGGCTAACTTCCGGTAATCGATAGCAGGAAGAAGGAGAAAAACATTGCTGTTACGACTTAAAAACATAGGAAAAATATATGACAGCAACGATATTCTGACGATCGGTATCCGCGGAATCAACCTAGATTTCGACTATAACGAATTCGTAACGATCGAGGGCGAGCGGAAGCGGTATGCATGATTGAATGCTCGGGAGATTTGGAGGCGAGTTATTCAGCAGTTCCTTAGGCATTCCATGATCATAGTAGGCATAGCTTTTCAGCACTACCGTCTCTAACCTCGACAACGGAGATATTATCGAAATAAGCCGTGCCAAGTGCCGACTGATAATCATAAACACAGCTTACCTTCAATGCGTTACTCTTGCAAAAAGTTTACAAAAAGCAAGGCGGACAGGGCAGGGAAAAGCCTTGATTTCCGGCGGCGTGTGTGGTATAATAATGCCAAATGTCCGCGGAGCCTGTGCGCCCGCGCGGGAGAATGCGAGAGACCGAATGGGTAAGCTGAAGGAATATAAGGGTAAGATACGTAAGCACCTGCGGGAGTGGGTGTGGCTGTCCCACTACATAGAAAATACTGGGTGGGTGTGACGGCGTTTGTGGTCATCGGGCTGGTCGCCGTTATCATGGGACTTTGACTGCGGTCGCATCCAAGAACCTGATCGACGCGGTGACTGCCGAGGTGAAGGAGAGGGATCGGTTGTTTGCCGCGCTGGGGTTATGGCTGGTCGGCGGTCGGACAGCTCGCTTTCCGCGCCATCGCCTCGTGGATCACGGCACAGGTTCGCGTCCGCGTGATGAACGAGGTGCGTCAGGAGGTCTTTGAGCGGATCATGCTGTCCCGCTGGGAGGCGCTGCGCGAATTCCATTCCGGCGAAATCCTCAACCGTCTGGAGGGCGATGTCGGCGGCGTTGTGTCCGGCATCATCAATTTTCTGCCCGGACTGCTCACGCAACTGGTGCAGTTTATCGGCGCGTTCGCCATTATCCTGTACTATGACTGGGTTATGGCGCTGTTTGCGCTGGCGTCTGCGCCTATCCTTGTCCTGTCTGCCAAGCCGCTGATGAAGATCATGCGCCGGTACAATGAGCAGACCCGTAAAATCAACGGCGAGATCCTGTCCTTTAACGAGGAGGCATTCCAGAATATCCAGCTCGTGAAGGCGTTCGACCTGCCAAGCAGCGTTGCCGCCTGCTGAAGGAGTTGCTGGAGAAGTACAAGACTATCCAGCTTTCCTACGCCAAGATGTCTGTCGTGGTCAGCCTTGCTATGGGTGTTCTGGGACTTATCGCCGGGTACGGTTGCTATGGCTGGGCAATTTATCGGCTGTGGACGAATGTCATCTCCTACGGTCAGATGACCATGTTCCTGCAGCTGTCATCAATCTGTCCTCCCTCCTTCTCGGCGCTGACTTCCATGGTTCCTGCCGCCGTTTCCGTTGCCACAGCGGCGGGGCGTATCATGGAAGTTACCGAGAAGCCTGCGGAGACCGACGCGGATGCGCGTCCCGCCAAGAAAATGCTGGCGAAAACCAAAGGAAACCGGTCTTGTGGTGGAGGCGCGGGATATGTCCTTCACTTACGAAGACGGCAAGGCTCCCCGTGATGTCCCATGTCAGCTTTAAGGCACAGCCGGGCGAGATACTTGCCTTTGTCGGTCCCTCCGGCGGCGGAAAGACCACGATGCTCCGCCTGATGCTGGGGTTGCTCCGCCCGCAGGACGGCACCCTGACAGTCCGGCTGGAGGACGGTTCCTCCGAGCTGCCGGTCAGCGACAGCACGCGGCGTCTGTGCGCATACGTGCCGCAGGGAAACAGTGTGTTCTCCGGCACCATCCGGGACAATCTTCTTGCGGTTGCGCCGGAAGCGACCGACGGGCAGCTCCGCGCCGCGCTGGAAACGGCGGATGCGTGGGAATTCGTCTCAAAGCAGACGGAAGGACTGGATACTGTGCTGGGTGAGCGCGGCGTGAACCTCTCCGAGGGACAGCTGCAACGGCTCGCCATCGCCCGCGCCCTCCTCCGTGAGGCGCCGATCCTGATTATGGATGAGGCGACATCGGCACTGGACGTGGCTACCGAATCCCGCGTTCTGCACGCGGTCATGAAAGCCGACCCGCGGCGCATCTGCCTGCTGACTACGCACCGCGCCAGTATGCTTGCGTATGCCGACCACATCATTCAGGTGGACGGGGACGGAAGCTTCACGGAGATTGATCCCACGCCGTACCGGCAGCAGACAACGGTCTGACAAAAAACTTTGCACAACAAAACAACAAAATATTAAAAACATAATTATGGGAGGAAACTGCAATGACTTACAAACTGAAGGACGGATTCGTGCTGAGAAAGGTCGGTCCCATGTACATGGCGGTGCCGTTTGGCACGCGCGCTTCCGAGCTGAAGGGAATGGTGTCGCTGTCGAGACCGGTTACCTGCTCTGGAAAGCACTGGAAACCGGAACGGATACGCTGGAGGGACTGGTCGCGGCACTGCGTGCTGAGTATGATGTCAGCGAGGAGCAGGCGACGGCGGATACGCAGGCGTTCCTCGACAGCCTGCGCGAGCAGGGAGTTCTGGAAGCATGAGACCCGAAGAGCATAAGCTGGAGGATTTCATCGGACCGTTCAATATTCGGTTCCTTGCCATGCGGAAATGGTGCAAGGAGACGCGCAGTCCGTTTTCGCTGACGCTGGAGATGACCCCGCTGTGCAATTTCAACTGCCCCATGTGCTACGTTCATCTGAGCCGCGCGGAAATGGAGAAGCGTGGCAAGCCTTTGAGCGCAGCGCAATGGCTGGAGATCACGCGGCAGTTCGCCGAAATGGGATTGGTCGCCGTCAATCTGAGCGGCGGCGAGCCTTTGACTCGCCCGGATTTCTGGGAGATATACGAGGGCATTTCCCGGCAGGGTATTTATCCGTCCCTGTTCACCAACGGCGCTTTGCTGGATGAGCGGGCGGTCGAGCACCTGCTCCGCTTCCCGCCCCGGGGTGTCAAGCTGTCGCTGTACGGCGCCGATAATGAGACCTATGCCGCCATGTGCGGTGACCCGCACGGCTTTGACAAGGTGAACCACGCCATCGACCTTCTGCGGGCGGCGGAAATTCCCCTGCAGGTGACGTCTACGCTGGTCAAGCAGAACAAGTCCGACCTGGATAAGCTGGAGGCGTACGCGCAGGAGAAGAAGCTCGGGCTGGAGATTACGACGGGCGTCAATGCTTCGGCACGCGTCACGGAGAATGACCCGCGGGAATCCCGGCTGGAGGATCGGATCGAGGACTGGGATCTGAAAAAGCTGTCCGGGTACAAGCACAAGCCGATCGAAACGCCCTTTTCAAATTGTTCCCCGTACGGCTGCAGCGGCGTCATCACGTGGCATGGGCACCTGCAGGTGTGCGCCTTCTTTGAGGGCGAATACGTGCAGCTGACCGAGCCGTATGACATCCCCGCCGCGTGGCAGGAGCTGCTGCGGCGGGCGGATGCCCTGACTCTGCCGCCGGAGTGCGCCAACTGTCCGGATGCGGAATTCTGCCTGACCTGTCCCGGTGAACTTGCCTCGGAGACCGGACATCCGGACCGCATCGCCAAGGCGGTCTGCGAGCGTGCCGCGCGCATCCATGCCGCTTACCTGCGTAGAAAAGCGGAGGAAACGGCGGAATCGGCTGCTCCGGAAGGGGCAGAGGGGAAGTAAAGTAAAAAAATTCATTTTATTTTTCTCAAAGCTATTGACAAATATGAAGAAAAGGTATATAATTACCACGCAGAGCCAAGAAACACTAAGAAAGGAGTTTCTGTTATGAAGGTCTATGTTGCACCCAAAGCGGCTGTTCTGTCGATGAACGTGAAGGAGAATATTGCTTCTTCTTCTCAGGTTACTTTCAATGGCACGTACTATTGGAATGCGGGCACCGGCAAGGTTCAGGCTTCTGACTTCGTTTACACCGGTTCCAACTATGTGATGGACATGGTGAACTGGCTGATTGATTCCCTCACCACCCATAACGACCAGTACGTGAGAGATCAGCGGGCGTTGCTCGAGGGCTGCCTCGTTGCGCGGCCGGACGCGGACTAAGCGCAGTCTGATCTGACGTAATCAGAATCGGCAAAGTAACGCAATGATGGCAGAGATGTTCAGAATTGCGGGACAGAACATTCGGATTGCAGGCGGCAGTTTCTGCCGCCTGCTTTCCGGTTTTTGAGGTTCCCGCAGAAAACCAGACAGATACCGATGTGTGCCGGGTGAGCGACAGAGGGGTACACGCAGTTTGACATCAGCAGTGTGACACCGATCACCCGGTGGAGCACGTGTTCAGCATACATTCCTGTCCGGGACACTTCATGGTGTCGGACGGGGATTATACCAATTCCACCGCGCTGGTGGTCAAGCCGCGCGAAGAGGGCGTCATGGAGCTGCTTCTGGCGGCGCTGTACTCGCATATGGCGGGACGCGCGCGCACCGTGTTCGTCCATGCCTCCTGGTGGAGATGCCGGGGCAGGGTGGCGTGATGTTCGTCGGCAGATCCGGCATTGGCAAGACTACGCAGGCACGCCTGTGGGAGCAGTTCCGCGGCGCGGAGATCATCAACGGCGACAAGGTGTTCCTGACGTTGGATGAGGACGGACGCGGCGTTACGGCGCATGGCAGTCCGTGGTGCGGCTCTTCACCCTACAAGCTGAATCGCGCCACGCCCCTGCGGGGCATCGTGGTGCTGGATCAGGCGCCGGAGAACAGTATCCGGCGGCTTTCCGAACACGAGATCATGACGCAGTACGTGTCGCATATTTTCCTCCCCATGTGGGATGCCCGCGACCGACTGCGTGATGGAGGCGATCGGCGGTATGATGCCGCTGGTGCCGGTCTTGCGCCTCAGCTGTCGCCCGGATCGAGGAGGCGGTGGACATGACCTGGAGTGCCGTGTTCGGGGAGACGGCTCAATGAAGGATGCGCAGACCGGCGGGGAGAGCCACTCCCGCAGATTGACCGGGAGGCGTTGGCGGCGTGCATTGCCGCTCTGCGTCCCGGCGAGGAACTGCCGCTTCTGGTGACGGGAAACAGCATGGTGCCGTTCCTGCTGAACCGGCGTTCCACCGTCTTTCTCGTCCGTGAGCCGGACTATGTCCCCCGCGTGGGGGATATAATCCTGTGCAGGCGTATAGACGGCGCATATATCCTGCACCGGATTCACAAGATCCGGAAGGATGGCGTGCTTATCCTGAATGGCGACGCGCAGAGATGGACGGAGTTGATCCTCCCGCAGCAGGTATGCTGTCGGGTCGCGCACTTTGTCCGCACTAAGCGCGATATCCGCACCGATTCGCGGTCCTATCGCTTCTGCCGGTGGCTATGGCGCGGGCTTCGCCCGTTGCACGCCGTTGCGGCGTCCGGCTATTACTACTGGCACCGCATTCCCTACAAATTGGGCCAGGAAAGACCCGCAAAAAAAAGCAAGGCGCACGGATTCCGCGCGCCTTTTTGCCGCTTTCGGGCGGAAGGGGCTTCCTAAAAGAAGCCTCAACCACCAAGAGCTTTTTCTCAGAGGATGCTGTGTGAGCCGATGTGCCCGGTTATCCGGATTCTTCGGTATGCTCCACAGAGGTGACCCGGTAATCCTCCGCTTCCACGGCGGCGGAAAGTGCTCCGTCCGGGAGCGGCGCGTCCGTGAAGGTCACGCGCGCCGTACCTGCCGTGTGGCTGACCTCTGCGCCAGCCACGCCGGGCAGACGGCACAGCGCTTCCCGGACGGTTGCCTCGCAGTGCGCGCACATCATGCCCTCGATGTGCAGGAGCGTGGCGGGAGCGGAGGTCGCGGGTGCCGGAGCGGGTACGGACTGAGGGACAGGTGTCGGTTCGGGCTTTTCCTTGCCCCGGATGCGGCACAGATTGAGCCGCAGGGCGTTGGTCACGACGCAGAAGCTGGACAGGCTCATGGCGGCGGCGCCGAACATGGGGTCAAGCGTCACACCGAACGGGATAAGCACGCCCGCCGCGATAGGGATGCAGATGACGTTGTAGAAAAACGCCCAGAACAGGTTTTCATGGATATTGCGCAGGGTGGCACGCCCCAGCCGCACGGCGGCAGGCACGTCCGAGAGGCGGCTGTTGACCAGCACGACATCGGCGGCATCTATGGCGACGTCGGTCCCGGCACCAATTGCCATGCCGAGATCGGCGCGGGTCAGGGCGGGCGCATCGTTGATGCCGTCACCGACCATGGCGACCTTGCCCCGGCGCGCCCAATCCCGCACGATCTGCTCCTTGCCGTCCGGCAGAACGCCGGCGATGATGTGCCTCATCCAGTCCCGCCTGTTTGCCGACAGCGCGGGCTGTGCGTGCAGTATCGCCGGTCAGCATGACCACCTCAGTCCCATGTCGCGCAGGGCACGGATGGCGGCGGGGCTCTCGGGCTTGATTTCGTCCGCCACACTGATGATGCCCAGGAGACGCCCGCCGCGCGCGAAGAACAGCGGCGTTTTTCCCTCGTCCGCCAGCGCCTCGGCGCGTGCGGTGCAGTCCGCCCATTCGGCTGGCGTCAGCGCGTTACCCAGCCTGTCCTGCATGAGTGCGAGATTACCGCCGAGCAGCAACTCGCCGTCGGGGGTGGCGGCGGTCAGTCCGTGCCCCGGCAGGGCACGGAAATCCACAGGCGCGGGCGCGTCCAGCCCCTGCGCGCGGCTTCCTCGCATACGGCGCGGGCGAGCGGATGCTCGCTGCCGCGCTCCAGCGACAGCGCAGCAGTCGAGCTGCTCCTCGCTCACGCCGAATGGCAGGATATCCATGACGCGGGGGCACCCTTGGTGACGGTTCCGGTCTTGTCCAAAACGACTGTCCTGATTCTGCCGGCTTCCTCCAGTGCGGCGGCGGTCTTGAACAGGATCCCGCCCCGCGCCCCCGACGCCGCTGCCGACCATGATGGCGACCGGGGTTGCCAGTCCCAGTGCGCAGGGGCAGCTGATGACCAGCACGGAGATGCCGCGTGCCAGTGCGAAGCCGACATCCTGCCGGATCAGCATCCACGCAAGGAATGTGACAAGTGAAATGCCCATGACCACCGGCACGAATACGCCCGACACCCGGTCGGCGATCTTGGCGATGGGCGCCTTGGTCGCGGCGGCGTCGCCGACCATGCGGATGATCTGCGAGAGCGTGGTATCCTGCCCGACGCGCGTGGCTCGGCAGGTCAGAAACCGGACTGATTGATGGTGCCCGCCGAAACGCTGTCACCTGCCGCCTTGTCTGTGGGCAGGCTTTCGCCGGTCAGTGCCGCCTCGTTGACAGCGCCGGAGCCGGATTCCACCCTGCCGTCCACCGGGATGCTTTCGCCGGGGCGGACGACAAATATATCGCCCGCCGCAACCTGCTCTACCGGAACCGTGACCTCCCGCCCGTCCTGGAGGAGTGTGGCGGTCTTGGGGGACAGCTTCATGAGACTGCGCAGGGCGTCAGTGGTTTTTCCCTTGGAGCGCGCCTCCAGCGTCTTACCCACCGTAATGAGCGTCAAGATCATGGCGGCAGATTCAAAATAGAACTGCATCATCCAGTCATGCGCGGCGGCGTGGTCGCCGCGCGTCGCGGCATCGGTCATGGCGAACAGCGCAAATACGCTCCACAGGAACGCGACCGAGGAGCCGAGCGCTACCAGCGTATCCATGTTGGGGGCGCGGTGCGCCAGTGCCCGGAAACCGCTGATAAAGAATTTCCGGTTGATGAGCATGATGATACCCGTCAGAAGCAGTTGGATCAGTCCCAGCCCGATGTGGTTGTCCGCCAGCCGGGCGGGCAGAGGGAATCCCCACATCATATGCCCCATCGAAATATACAGGAGCACCAGCAGAAATCCGACCGACCAGCACAGCCGGCGCACAAGGTGCGGCGTTTCCCGGTCGGCGAGCGGATCGTCCGCTGCTGCGGTGTCGGGCGCGGTGCCTCCGTCCCTTTCGGTGCGGCGCCGTAGCCCGCTTTTCGCACGGCTTCCGTAATGGCGTCGGACTGGCATCGCCCTCCACGCCCATGGAGTTGGTCAGCAGGCTGACGGCGCAGGACGTAACGCCCGGCACGGCAGATACCGCCTTCTCCACGCGGGCGGAGCAGGCGGCACAGCTCATGCCTGTGACGGAATACTGCTGTATTTTTGTGATCCATACCTATCTCCTTCTGCACCTGCACGGCTTTTCTTTTCCTACCGGATTTGTAGGAATAACGCACGGCGTGATTATATACCAAAAGTCGGTTCTTGTCAATAGGAAAAACGGATTTTCTCGGGGAAACCCCTTGAAAATACACGGCGGATATGATATAATGTGAGGGAAGTATGGGCTTGGTATACCCGGACAGGCTGTTTTCTTTCGACGGAAATCCGCCTGTTCCAAATGCATATATGTACCGGGAGAGGCGCGCCGCGCCGGAGCCCGGTGTGAATTCTGGTAAGGAAGGTACACAGTATGCGAAAAAGAATGCCTTTGTGCAGACATTGCCGCTTCGGCAGGGCACTGTGCTCCCTGCTGCTTCTGCTGATACTGGCGGTAGGCACGGCGCTTGTCTCTTGCAACGCCATCTGGGATCGCGGTGAGATAGAATTTACTCTGCCTGAGGAAAAGACGGAACCGGATTCCGAGACGGAAGACTCTCCGTCCGGCGCGGAATCGGAAACTCTGTGCAATCATGACATGAAGGAGGTACCCGGCTCCCGGCAGGCGGCGACCTGTACCCAGAACGGGCACTATGTTCTCCGCTGTACCTACTGCGGACAGGAAAAGACCGGACCCATCCCGGCGACCGGGCATACCGAGGAGATCGACGTTGCCGTGCCCGCCACCTGCGAGCAGGACGGACTGACGGCGGGGACGCATTGCGCCACCTGCGGGGAAATTCTGCGGGCACAGGAGACGGTACCGGCACTTGGTCATACCGAGGTCACGGATGAGGGGTGGCACCGACCTGTACCGAAGCCGGCAAGACAGAGGGTAAACACTGCTCTGTCTGCGGGAAGGTTCTGATTGAGCAGAAGCCGCTTCCGGCGGCACATACCAAGGCGATCGATGCCGCCGTGGCACCGACCTGCGATAAAGCGGGAAAGACGGAGGGCAGTCACTGCTCCGTTTGCGGCAAGGTGCTGGTTGATCAGCGGGATGTTCTCCCCAAGGGGCACACCGCCGTGACCGATGCCGCCGTGGTGCCGACCTGTGAGCAGGCGGGCAAAACGCAGGGAAGTCACTGCCGCGATTGCGGCAAGGTGCTGACCGCACAGCAGAGCATCCCTGCCAAAGGACACGTTGCGGTGGCGGATGCCGCCGTCGAGCCGACCTGCGAGACGGCAGGCAAAACGCAGGGGAGCCATTGCTCGGTCTGCAACAAGGTTTTGACTGCCCGGAGGAAATCCCTGCCACGGGACACACCGAGGTCACGGATGAGGGGTGGCGCCGACCTGTACCGAAGCCGGCAAGACAGAGGGCAAGCACTGCTCGGTCTGCCATAAGGTTCTGGCGGAGCAGACGGAGGTGCCTGCCGCGGGACACAAGGAGGCAGTTGATGCCGCTGTGGCGGCGACCTGCGAGCAGCCGGGCAAGACCGAAGGCAAGCATTGCCCGGTCTGCGGGAAGGTGTTCGTGGAGCAGACGGAGATTCCGGCGACCGGTCACGTGGAGATCGCCGATGCACCGGTTCCTGCTACCTGCGAAACGGTTGGTAAAACGGCTGGCAGTCACTGCCAGGTCTGCAACAAAGTTCTGACTGCCCCGGAGGAAATCCCTGCTACGGGACATACCGAGGTAACCGATGAGGCGGTGGCGCCAACCTGTACCGAAGCCGGAAAGACAGAGGGCAAGGACTGCTCGGTCTGCCATAAGGTGCTGGCGGAGCAGACGGAGGTGCCTGCCGCGGGACACAAGGAGGCAGTTGATGCCGCCGTAGCGGCAACCTGCGAGCAGCCGGGCAAGACCGAAGGCAAGCATTGCTCGGTCTGCGGCAGCGTGCTGACTCCGCAACAGCCTGTGCCTGCGCTGGGGCATACGGGTGACGGATGCCGCCCGTGCGCCGACCTGTACCGAGAACGGACTGACGGAAGGCGAGCATTGCGCAACCTGCCATACCGTTCGCGTTCCGCAGACCGAGATCCCTGCGCATGGGCACGAGCCGGTGGAGGATGCCGCCGTGGAGCCGACCTGTGATCAGCCGGGCAAGACAATCGGTTCGCATTGCGCCGTTTGCCAGGCGGTGCTGACCGCACAGCAGGAGGTGCCCGCTACCGGACACCGGATGATCAAGCATCCTGCCATTGCATCGACCTGTTCGGTGGCTGGCAAAACCGAGTGGGAGGAGTGTGAGATCTGCGGCTACTGCCCGGCTCCGCCGCAGGCGGTGGCGAAGCTGCCGCACCAGGAAGTGTTTGAGCCCGGTCGAGGAACCGACCTGCGAAAACTTCGGCTGGACCGGCGGTTCGTTCTGCTCGGTTTGCGGGCTTGAAATCGTGCCTCAGACTATCCTGCACAAGCTGGATCACATTATGGTGGAGGTTCCGGAACTGAAGCCGACCTGCAAGACGGCGGGACACACCGGCGGAGCGCGGTGCGGACGGGAGGGATGCGGCGTCATCCTGTACGGTCTGGAGACGATCCCCTGCCACGGGACATACATACGACCCGGAACGTTTCCTCCTGTACGGAGGATCAGGTTTGCCTGGTATGCGGAGAGGTTACCCGTCCCTCGGCGGACACGTCGAAAAGGTGTTGCCTGCCCGTGCGCCGACCTGTACCCAGGACGGCTGTACCGAGGGGCGCGTGTGCGCGGTCTGCGGAGTGACCCTTGTTGAACAGAAAACAGTTTCGGCAACCGGACACACCGTGGTGACCGATCCCGCCGTCCCTGCAACCTGTATGAAGGAGGGACTGACGGAAGGCTCCCATTGCAGTACGTGCGGAACAGTCATGAAGGCACAGGAAAAGGTGCCGCTGGCGGATCATACCCGGTTACCCTGCCGCGCGTGGAGCCTACCTGCGTTTCCATCGGCATGAGCGAGGGCGTGTACTGCTCCGTGTGTATGCGGACATTCACGCTCCAGCAGGTTCTGCCGGCGAAGGGACACACGGAGGTCATTGACCACGGTAAGGCGCCTACCTGTACCGAGGCGGGCTGGAGTGACGGATCGCACTGCTCGATCTGCAATCAGACGTTGCAGGCGCAACGGTATCTGCCCGCAATAGGTCACGTCGTGGAGACTGACCCTGCTGTTGCGGCAACCTGCGAGGAAGCGGGCAAGACCGAAGGCAAGCATTGCTCGGTTTGCGGAAAGGTGCTGGTCGAGCCGGCAACGGTTCCGGCGAAGGGGCATTCCGCCGTGACAGACCCGGCGGTTCCCGCAACCTGTGAAACGCCCGGCAAGACGGAAGGCAAGCATTGCTCGGTTTGCGAAAAGATACTGATCGCGCAGACAGAAGTTCCGGCAACAGGGCATACAGAGGTGACAGACCCGTCTGTCGCACCGGGCTGCGAAGTGCCCGGCAAAACGGAAGGCAAGCATTGTTCGGTCTGCCATAAGGTGCTGATCGCGCAAACCGAGGTTCCGGCAACGGACACACGGAGGTCATAGACCCGGCGGTTCCCGCGACCTGCGAGACGCCGGGCAAGACGGAGGGCAAGCACTGCCCGGTCTGCGGGAAGGAGTTGGTCAAGCAGGAAATCGTTCCCGCAAATGGGCATTCCGTCGTGACAGACCCGGCAATTCCCGCGACCTGCGAGACTGCAGGTAAGACCGAAGGAAAGCATTGTGCGGTCTGTAACAAGGTTCTGACCCCGCAGACCGAAATTCCGGCAACGGGGCACACCGAGGTTATCGACCCGGCGGTTCCGGCGACCTGTGAGACGGCAGGTAAAACAGAGGGCAAGCATTGCTACATCTGTAACGCTGTCCTGAAGGAGCAGATCGGAATTCCGGCAACAGGGCATACCGAGGTAATCGACCCGGCAGTCCCCGCAACCTGCGAGGTGGCGGGCAAGACCGAAGGCAAGCACTGCTCTGTCTGTAACAAGGTGTTGGTCGGGCAGACCATGATTCCGGCGAAGGACACACCGAGGTAACCGACCCGGCAGTCCCCCGCGACCTGCGAGGTGGCGGGCAAGACCGAAGGCAAGCATTGCTCTGCCTGCAACAAGGTGTTGGTCGGGCAGACGGAGGTTCCGGCAACGGGGACACCATTGGGATGACGGCAAGATCACGACTGAACCGACCTGCGAAGACAAGGGCGTAAAGACCTATACCTGCACGGTCTGTCATACGACCAGAACAGAAGAGCTTCCCGCGAAGGGACACACCGAGGTTACCGACCCGGCAGTTCCCGCAACCTGCGAGGTGGCGGGCAAGACCGAAGGCAAGCACTGCTCTGTCTGTAACAAGGTGCTGGTCGGGCAGACCATGATTCCCGCGAAGGGACACACCGAGGTCACCGACCCGGCAGTTCCCGCGACCTGCGAGGTAGCGGGCAAGACCGAAGGCAAGCACTGCTCTGTTTGTAACAAGGTGCTGGTCGAGCAAACTATGATTCCCGCAAAGGGACACACTGAGGTTATCGACCCGGCAGTCCCCGCAACCTGCGAGGTGGCGGGCAAGACCGAAGGCAAGCACTGCTCTGTCTGTAACAAGGTGTTGGTCGAGCAGACGGAGGTTCCGGCAACGGGACACCATTGGGATGACGGCAAGATCACGACTGAACCGACCTGCGAAGACAAGGGCGTAAAGACCTTTACCTGCACGGTCTGCCACGATACCAAGGCGGAAGAGATTCCCGCAAAGGGGCACGAGTGGGATGACGGCGTAGTTACGACCGAACCCACCTGCGAAGATACGGGTGTAAAGACCTATACCTGCGCGGTTTGCCACGCGACCAAGACAGAAGAGATCCCTGCGAAGGGGCACACCGAGGTCGAGGATCCCGCTGTGGCATCGACCTGTCAGAAGGAAGGACTGTCCAAGGGATCTCACTGCTCGGTTTGCAATAAGGTGCTGACGGAGCGGAAGCCTGTAGGGAAGCGGGGGCACTCCCTTGTGGAGCTGCCGCGTGAGGAGCCGACCTGCGACAAGCCCGGTCATACCAGCGGAATGAGCTGCACCATGTGCGGCGCAGTTGTGTTCGGGCATACCGAGATCCGGCTCTTGGGCATCGCATGGAGAACGGCGTTTGCAAGGTGTGCGGGTACGTTGCACCGACCGAAGAGGAAAGCACGCCGGAAAACAAAACCGGGAACGATGGGTGATTTGCCGATCGCCGAATGAAAAGTCACAACCACCGGCTTGACCGGTGGTTGTGACTTTTCATTTCACGGATTTATTTTTCGTAGAACAGAGGACGCCCGCCCGGAGCGGCAGTGCATCACAGAAGCCTTCCCGTGCCAGCTGTTCGCCGGATACGGTAAAGCTCCGTTTGCCGAGCGGATCGGTGAAGGTGTAGGAGCGGGTAGGATCGGCGTGCGGGTGCACGGTCACGCTGTCCTCCGCCACGCGGTTGTTGCGGATGATCTGAATAAAGCCTTCGCGTTCCCCGTCAAACTGCATCGCGTACCAGTCCTCCTGCGACGCGCGGCAGGCGGTCAGCGGGTAGTAGTCGCAGGACAGCTCCAGGTCGGCGGCACGGCGCCGACCGGGATCATGCGGCGTGCCAGTGCGAACTGTGCGGGGTGTCGTTCCACTCCACCATGCAGGTCATGGCGGGCGCCATGGCATTCTGGAATGCGAACTCATCCAGCGGCAGGTTCGTGTTGCCGTAGGTGCCGTCCGCCGTATCCCAGTTCATGGTATGGGCGCGGAAGTGGGGGATCCATTCAAACATCTCGCGGTGCTGGAGCTGTTTGATGGGGTGCTTGCCGTAGCCGACATCGGTGTAGTGCAGCGGTACCGCCCGGCGCATGGTCTCGATGTCGTTCCGGCGACCGCCCGAGGCGCAGGAGTCCATCCACAGTCCGGGATTGCGCTCCAACAGCGTGTCCCAATAGCGATAGTAGCCCGAATGTGCAGGTTTTCACGGATGCCCACGCGCCCTTCCTCGACGTTGGTATCCCAGTACTGCGCAGGCGCAAAGTTGAAGTCCTGCCGGTAGATGCGGATGTGCGACTCCTTGATGATGCCGTCCACAGATCAATCAGCCAGTCGCAGGCGGCGGGGTTGCCGAGGTCGAGCAGCGCGTTGCCGTCCCACCAATCGTTCGGCTCACCGTGGTAGCGGAGCAGGAACTCCGGATGCTCCCGGAACAGCTTGGTGCCTTGGTAGACGCGCTCCGGCTCAAACCACACCAGCAGCTGGATGCCCCGGTCGCATTTCTCTCCGATGGGCGCGAGTCCGTTCGGGAGATGCTCGGGGTGCGGATACCAGTTTCCAGTCGTAGGTACCAGTTGTTGGCACAGGGATACCAGCCGGCATCAATCCACCATATATCGGGAACCAGACCGCCAGCCCGGTAGGCGTCAATGGCTCTTTTCTGATTTTCTTCGGTCACGCCGCAGAATTCCGGCAGGCCGTCGATCATCCACGTGCAGGATCAGCTTGGAGGGGAGCGGCGCGCCGTTTTCGCGCGGCAGAATGTGTGCGAGGTAGAAGGAGCGCCACAGATTGCAGGGCGCGATCCTCCCGCCGGTGTATGCCTCGTAGGTCATACGCGGGGTGCGGACGGTCTCGCCCGGCTTGAGGTAGGAGGCAAATGCCGCCTGTCCTGCCCGGAGCGTAACGGCATCTCCGGTGCGAAGCACGTCCACCCGCCATGTGCCTGTCCAGCCGACAGCCACATTGACACCCCAATCGCTGAAGCGCAGCCGCATATGGGGAAGGCGCCTTTTGCAGGAAGTTCCGTCGCGGTCGGGCTGAATTGTCAGCGTTCTGCCGTCCTCCGGCACGGTATCAAACCATGTGTAGCCGTCCTCGCCGCAGGTGTCTCCGTTGCTGTGCGCCAGCACGGGGGACTGCCCGCTGTACGTTGTGGTGATGTGCCAGTCCGACAGGACAGGGGAATTGTCGCTGCCCCGGTTGGTGACGTACATGACCCAGTCCACGACAGGGAAGTCAAGGAAGGACTGACAGACGGCGCGCAACTCCAGCCCCTCCGGCGTGTGCGCGGTAACCGTTGTTTCGTACAGATTGGCATCCACCCGCCGCATCTCGGCAACCGGGTGAAATTCGGCGGGGAAGCCGCAATAGTGCCTGTCGCCCAGCGTGTATTCCACCGGGACAGAGGCGGGGTTGTATACGGATGGAGGGCAATCAGCCGTTCCATGTCCTGTTTCGTGCTTTTCATGACTGTGTCCTTTCGGTTTTTCAATATGATCGGAGATTCCCTTGGCAGAACCACAGTGCAAGTATACCATATTATTTGGGGAAAAGCAAGAGCTTTTTGTTCAGGAAGTGCTGAATAAATCGGAAACGCTTCTCCGGCGCAGCTGTTTCGTCGAGCGCGGCGTTCAAAGGGACAAACTCCCCCTGCGGATCCGCGGACAAATTTCCGAAAACTGTTGACAGTGGCGGGAAAATGTGGTATACTCATCTGCGAATTGAATAGCGAGCGAAAGATACGGTTTGAAAAGTTGTACGCTGAGTAGATGAAAAGAAAATCCGGTTCAAATCCGGAACAACCGCCATTGCTGTGTCTGACAAAGGAAACTTCTGGTGCTTTACCGTGCCGGCGGGCAGGATGCCGCCGAACAGCCGGACAGGCGCTGTGCAGAGGGTTCCGTTGGTCGGGTGCCGTCGTGTCTTTCAGGTTCAACATGTTTCGGGTGGGAAGCGTGCAGCCGAGGAATTTCCGGCAGGGATTCCGGTTTGTGTGCCGTCAAGCCCCTGTTTGCCGTTCCCCGGTGCGCGTCTTCTTCCTTTGGAAGGTTGAAGGCGCTTTTTGTGTGGAAGGAGGGAAAAACGATGTCATCTGGTGAGAGCGGACTCCGGGCGGGGAGTCAGATCATCAGGAAAACGCGTAGCGCGACAGGCGCTCCGCTGCACAAAATTTCCGGAACTTCTGAGGAGGATGATGAAAGATGAATCTGAAAACCAACAAACTGACAGCCGGGCTGCTGGCAGTTATACTGCTGCTGTCCGTTATACCCTTTTCCGTACCGGTGTCCGCTGCGGAAAACGAGCCGGTTCTTACTATCGGTACGCCGGCTGAATTGCAGGCTTTTGCGGACGCAGTCAACAGCGGGGAGTCCTATGATGGAAGACCGTGACACTGACCGCCAATATTGATCTTGGCGGCGAGTAACCCCCTGGACAGCGATCGGCACGGCTGCCAACCCGTTCAAAGGGGACCTTTGACGGTGGCTACCATGTAATCAGCGGGCTGTATATCGCGTCCGGATCGGCGGTCGGACTGTTCGGTGAAGTAAACGGCGGCACGGTGCGGAACCCTGGTTGTCACGGGGCGAGGTGAACGGCATCCAACGCCGCCGGCGTGATCGGCAAGCTGACCGCCGGGCAGGTGCGCAACTGCGGCAACGAGGCATCGGTATCCGGCGGAGCCAACATCGGCGGTGTCGTCGGTGCGGTCAACGGAGCCGGCACGGTCAGCGGTTGCTACAACAAGGGAACGGTATCCGGCACGACCGGTTACATCGGCGGCATAACGGGACAGCACTGGAGAGCGGGCAGGGTGGAGAACTGCTACAACGCCGGCACCGTGACGGGACCCGCCACGGTCGGCGGCGTGACAGGCGGACACAAGGCGTCGTCCCCGGTGCTGGAGCATTGCTATAATGCGGGCAATGTGGTGGATTCTGCCGGAAACGGCAACAATGTCGGCGCCGTTATCGGGGCAAGCCGCGGCAGCTGCACCGACTGCTACTATCTCAGCGGCACCGGAACCGACGGAAATGTATTGCCGTTGACACGCTTTCCGCCGCACAGCTGGGGGAGGCGTTCACGGACGGAGACGGAATTCCGGCTCTTGCCTGGGAGTCCTCCGTATGCGGCGATGAGCCTGTGCGCCCGCCCTACACGGAAAAAACCGAGCTTTCGGCACAGATTGCGGCTTATATCCGGGCGGCGGTCGCCAGTGCCCGGAAGCAGGGCGGCATTGAGGGCAGTCTGCTCGGCAACGAGAAGTACCTTTCCGGCGTCAGCTCGACCGCGACCGACTGGATGGCGCTTGCCATGGGGCGCTTCGGGTATCGGAGCAACGGCACGTATTCCTACATGATCGATGACGGGGACGGGTATGCGGCGTATCTTGCCGCGATGCGGGCATATATCGAGAAAGCATACGCCGACAACGGGGGTATCCTGCACCGCGTCAAAGGCGACCGAATGGCACCGGGCGGTCGTGGCAATCGCGGCGCTGGGCGGCGACCCGACGGCTTTCGGCAACTATAACGGTCAGCCGATCAACCTTATCGCGGACGGCAGCTACAACTGTGTGCTCCGGGACGGACCCGGCACGCAGGGGCTGAACGGCTGGATATGGGGCTGATCTCCATGGATACCGGTATGTACCCGGTGCCGGACGATGCAAAGTACCCGCGCGCGACCTTTATCACGGAAATCCTGAAAATGCAGCTGACCGACGGGGTACAGGGCAACGCATACGGCGGCTGGGTACTGGGCGGCTCGGGACAGTCTCCGATGTGGATATGACCGCGATGGCAATCCAGGCGCTGGCGCCGTACTACAACGATGACACGGTGTATACCTATACCAACGGGAACAGCAAAACGGAAGTTTCAAAACCGTGCGGCAGTGCGTGGATGAAGCGCTTGACCGTCTCGGCTCCCTTTTGAATGAGGCGGGCGGATTTACCTCATGGAACACGGACAATGTGGAGAGCATTGCGCAGGTTCTGGTGGCGCTCTGCGCAGTCGGCATTGATCCTGCCAAGGATGCGCGCTTCATCACCCGCGACGGCAAGACTCTGCTGGACGGGCTGCTGCGCTTCCGGCTGTCGGACGGCGGCTTCTGCCATGTTGTGAACGGTGGCTGGAACTCCATGGCAAACGATCAGGCTACCTATGCGCTGGTTGCCTACTGGAGATTCGAAACGGGATGAGTGCCCTGTACGATATGCGGGCGGACGCGGGAGACGCGGCGGATGCCTGCCGGGCGGCGATGGCTGCCATCGAGGCGGCGGATGATTCCTCTGCGGCTGACTATAAGGCGCAGTTGAAGCAAGCGCTGGCGCTGTTCCGTGCAGTGCCGGAGGCAGAGCGACGCTACGTGCGGAATTACTCCGCGTTGGCGTCTGCCATTGCGCTGGTCGGTGGGGGCGGCGCTGGATACGGATGCCCCCTACGTCACTTCCATCTCCGTGACGCAGGTGCCGAACCGGACGAGCTACTTTGCCGGGGAGACCTTTGATCCTGCCGGACTGGTGGTGAAGGCAATGTACAACGACGGACACAGCGAGGAACTGAATGACTATCGGCTGTCCGTCACGGGCGAGCTGAGCCTTGAGGATGGCACCGTATACGTCCTGTACGGAATGCTCAAGACCTCGTTTTCCATTGAGATACGGGAAAAATGCCGTGGCAGGGAGCCGGGACGCCGGACGATCCGTACCGCATCGGCACTGCGGCAGAACTCAAAGGCGCTTGCCGACCGCGTGAACGCCGGCGCGCCCTTCACGGGCACTGTTTTCCTTTTGACCGGGAACCTTGCCCTGAGTGAGTATCCCGACTGGGTGCCGATCGGCAGATCGTCCGCCAAGCAGTTTGACGGCATTTTTGACGGACAGGGATATGCTCTGGACAACCTGTATTCGAATGCAGGCGGGCTGTTCGGCTACGTCGGCAGTAACGCCATCATTCGGAATGTCGGTGTGGCGAGCGGTGAAATCGGCTCGGACAACCGTTCCTTTATTGGCGCTATTGCCGGATGGAGCAACGGTGCGGACTTTATCAACTGCTGGAACGGTGCGGACATTCGATGCAGCGGCTGGAGCGGCGGTATCGTCGGAACGGTGCGGGACGGCGGTGACAGCATCATCCGCGGCTGCTATAACATCGGCTCCGTGACCGCCCGGGCCGGCGCAGTCGGCGGTATCGTCGGGCATCTGTCGGCGGGAGGCAACGGAACCTCCGTACACGTTACGGTTTCCGCGTGCTACAACATGGGTATCGTGACGGCAGATGACAACGCCGGCGGCATTGCCGGCAGAGTGCAGGCAGGAAACGAAATCCGGAACTGCTACAATGCCGGTAAGGTCACTGTAACCGGAATGAATATCCTGGACGGCGCGGGGGATTGCAAGCCTTGTGACATCCGGCAACGAGGTTTCCGGGTGCTACTACGACGCCGGTCAGACAGCCTGCGGCGTGTCCGGCGGAGAGGATACCGCGACCGCCCGGACGGCGGAGGAGATGCGGTCGGATTCGTTCCTTGCCCTGCTGGGGGACAGCTTCAAGCGGGACGCCTACGCGCTGGTGAACGGCGGTTACCCGTTGCTGACGTGGCAGAGTACCGAGGATGCCGACAGCATCGACCGCGTTGCGGAAATGATCGCGGCTATCGGTACGGTTACGCTGGACAGTGAGGATGCGGTTCGCGCGGCACGGGCGGCGTATGATGCGCTTCCCCGAGGAACTGCAGGCGAATGTGAGCAACCACGCGGTTTTGACTGCCGCCGAGGCAGCGCTGGAAGCACTGCACCGGGAGACCGAAACTGAGACCGAGACTGAAACAGAGACAGAAACAGAGACCGAGACAGAAACAGAGACCGAGACTGAGACCGAGACAGAAACAGAGACCGAGACTGAGACCGAGACAGAAACGGCCCGAGACGGCAACCGCGACCGAAACCGCGAACGTAACCGGGACGAACTCCAATGGGACAGATACGCAGGCATCGGACACGACGGCGGATGACGCATCGGATGCGCTTCGTCTACGCTGTGCGGTGTATGGTTTGTGGCGATTCGGGTGTCGCTGCCGTGACCGGTCGCGCGAAGCGGAAAGCAGACTGAGGAAGATTCTTCCTTCCTGCGTGCTCTGCGAAACAGGTTCCTTATACGTAATAGATGCTCTGCATCACGATCCCGCAGGAAAGGAAGAAGTATGGTCATAAAAATGCAGTTTGGCAAACGGATATTGCTATTGCTTTGCGCAGTCCTGATGCTGTTTTCGATGTTCCCGGCTATCCGGTCGGGGGCATCGACGGGACACGTCGTTGGTCACGACTCTGACGGACAACGCCGTCCAACGGGGAAGCAAAAAGAACTTTGATGTTTGGGCGCGGAATGCCGGCGGCGAGAAGATACGGGCAATCGTCACGCACAATGGCACGCGGCTGGAGCCGACATGGGACGACAGCGAAAAAGCAAGCTACACGTTGAACTTTACCGAGGAGGGGGAGAACATCGTCACGGTGTCCGCCTCCTCCGACGGCGGCAAAAAGAAGCAGTTGACCTACCGCATCCTATACCGGCGCGCCGAGCCGGGAGAGGAGATCGGCAGGGCGATCTGGAGTGTGGAGGCGTTCACGGTCGGATGCGGCCACATCGTCGAACCGACGGAAGTCCCGATCCGCGAAGGGGAAACGGCGGCGGAACAGCTTCTGCGCCTGCTGTCGGAGAACGGCTTGGTCGGTTACTATGGGGGGACGGCAAAGTCCTCGTTCTACCTTGCCTATATCGCGGACGGCACGGCATCGGGGGAACGCTACAACAGTTACCTGCGGAGCGCGGTGCCTACGGAACCGCGCCGGCTGGATTTGTCCCCGGCGATTCCGCCCCTGACCCCCACCTGGAGGAGAGCATGACCTTCTTTGACCCGGACGATTACAGGAAAAACTGGGTTGGCTATCTTGGCGAATTTGCATTCACCAACGGATCCGGCTGGATGTATTCGGTCAACACCGTGTTCCCGAACGTCGGCTTTTCCGATTGCTACCTCTCCGACGGCGACGTCGTGCGGGTGCAGTTTACCCTGGGATACGGCGCCGACATAGGCGGTTTTTCCTCGGTCGGCACTTCGATTCCGGACGTCGGCACACAGCCGGCGGGTGGATACTACCGGTAGCGGACAAGGATCGCTGACAGAGGCGCTCTGCCGGGCGCGCACCTCCGGATTGCTCGGACGGGCAAACGTGCGCGAAGCCTATAACGCGGCACAGGACGTGATGGCGGCATTGGATGCGGTACAGGAGACAGTGGACGCCGCCGCCGTGCGGCTGCACGATGCGCTGGCGCATCCGGCAGACGAAACGCAGTCAACCGGTCCGGATGACAGTAGCAGCAATGGCAGTACGGAGCCGGACAGCATCGCGCCGGAGCCCGACGCTTCGGATGCCACGCCTGATGTGAGCGCCACACCGGAAACGGCGGAGACAGCCGAGCCGGTGTCCGGCACACCGTCGGAAACGGCATCGGATCCCGGAACGGACTCCGAGGCATCGCAGGGGTGCCGGAGCACCGCCGCGCCAACGCTTCTGCTTTTGATTGCGCTTGCAGCCGCCCCGCTCGACAGCAGGACGTGCCGGGCGGCGCAGGGAAGGAACGGTCGGAATGGGTAGGCGGATTGCGTGCCTTGCGCTGTGTCTCCTGCTTCTGCTTGCCGCCGGCAGTGTCCGGACAGCAGCTGCGGACGGACGGGGTGCGGATGCGCGGACGATTGCGGACGGCATCCTCGCGTGGAAGAAATGCGATGTCGGCGCACAGCCGGACGGCTGTCTTGAATGACGCCTACCTCGCGTTCGCCGGGACTACGCCGGGGATTGGTATCCCATCGGACTGGGCAGGCTGGGTATCGCGGACAATTATGCCGCCTACCTGGCGGTTATCCGGGATCGGGTGCAGGAACGCTATCGGGAACCGGGCAAGCTGAGCGCCGCCAAGGCAACCGAGTGGCATCGCATCACGCTTGCCGTACTGGCAATGGGCGGCGACCCGACCTCCCTCGGCACCGATGCGGACGGGAATCCGATCGACCTTATCGCGGACGGAACATACGACCGCGGCAGGACGACTCCGCTTGGGCGGCAGGGCATCAATGGTTGGATATGGGGGCTTATCGCGTTGGACAGCCTGCGCTACCCGATCCCGGACGGAGCCTTCTATACCCGGGATGATATTATTCTGGAGATCCTGCGTCAGCAACTGCCGGACGGCGGGTTTGCCCTGAGCGGCGGGGCGCCGACCCGGACATTACGGCAATGGCACTGCAGGCACTCGCTCCGTATCGCAACAGCGAGAAAACGTATACCTATACGCTGAAAAAGAGCGGTGAACAGGTCACAAAGACCGTGCGCCAGGTGCTGGAGGAGTCGCTGGACTGCCTGTCGGCGCTCAGCTGGACACCGGTGACTTTTCCAGCTGGGGGACGGAAAACGTCGAAAGCACCGATCAGGTCACGGTGGCACTGTGCTGTCTCGGCATAGAGCCGCTGACCGATCCGCGCTTTATCAAAAACGGGAATACTCTGCTGGACGGCATCCTGCGCTACCGGATGCCGGACGGCGGATTCGTGCATTCCTTTGTCTACGATCCGGATAACCCCACCTCAAGCCCGGATCGCTCCAACACCATGGCGGGGGAGCAGACGCTCTGTGCCATGGCGGCACTGTGGCGGCAGGCGAACGGAATGCGCACACTGTACGATTTCCGCGCGGAGCAGGCGATGCACTGCGCACACGCATAGCGGAGCTGGAGCGGCGGATCGCCGGCATCGGCGTGAATACCGATGCGGCGGAGCTTACGCGGATGCTGACCGATTTTTACGCACTGCCCGAGGGGGAACGGAGTTACGTCAACGGCTACTGGACGCTGTCCGATGCGGCACGCGCGGCGGGCGTGGATATCGACGGGATAGCGGATACGACGCCGGTTACGGAAAGCCCGGGAACCGGAACGGACGACCGCCCCTTGCTGTCCTTTTCGCTCTCCGACCGCGCGGCAGTGGACGCGCTGCCGGACGCTGACCACCGAGCAGTATGTGACGGTCACGACCCTGTTGGATAAGCTCCGCCAGAGCGAAGACTTTGAAGGCAAGGAGGACTACCTCGCCCGGCTGACGGCGGCGCGGCAGGAGATTGCGGCGATACAGGCGGAGATTGACAGCATCAATGCCGACGTCCGGGAGAAGCTGTACCCCTTTGAAGGTATTTCCTGAAGGACAAAAGACGGTGGACAGCATTGTGGCGCGATACCGTGCGCTGAGTGAATACGACCGGGCGCAGATCGAGCGTTGGGAGGATGTCATCAAAAACCCAGACCAAGCTGGACAATCTGCTGCGCGGCATAATCATCGAGGGTTGTGCTGTGCGTGGTCGCCGCAGTCACGGCGGTACTGCTTGTGCGCCGCATCCGGCGGAGACGGCACCGGAAGGGCGGGAGCTGGCGGAGCTTGCCGCAGAGTACCGGGACGAGTAACATCAGCCCGTGCATTGCACCCGTGCATTGCACCCGTGCATTGCACCCGTGCATTGCACCCGTGCTTTGCACCCGTGCATTGCACGGTATTGCCTACTTTGCAGGAAGGAGAAACCGGGATGAAGAAGGATATTCTGGCGCTGTTCGTGATCGTTCTGCTGGTCGCCGTTGTCATCAACGGAACCAATATCCAGTCTGTGGACGAGTACTACCTCACGCATATCGACGATATTACGCCGGACAGCGAGACGGTTACCATCAGCATCCGGTGTGATACGATTCTGCAGAATTACGGGGATCTGGATCCCGCCCTCCGCTCGGACGAGTTCGTGCCGCCGGACGGCGTGATCCTGCCGCCGACCCGCTACGTGCTCCGTCCCGGCGATACGGTGTTTGACATCCTCGACCGCGCCGTGCGCTATAACCGGATTCAGATGGAGTATCAGGGCGCGCGGGAAAACAGCTTCGGGAGCGTGTACATCCAGGGATTGCATTACCTGTATGAATTTTCCTGCGGACCGCTGTCCGGCTGGATGTACCGCGTGGACGGAGAATTCCCGGATTACGGCTGTTCCCGGTATGTTTTGCATGACGGGCAGGTTGTGGAATGGGTCTATACCTGCGACCTCGGCAGGGATGTGGGCTGTATGTGGGTGGAAGGAGCGATACCGTGAAGGCATTTGGCAATGTGCATCCGTTTGTCCTGCTGGTGTACTTTCTCTCCGTGCTGACCGTGGCGATGTTTGCCGCCAATCCGGTGCTGTCGCTGACAGCTCTGCTCGGCGGCATACTGTTTTGTGCCATGCTGGTAAAGACGGAGCCGGGTTCCCGGCGATATCGGCTTTATGTGCCGCTTTTTTCTGCTGGTGGCGGTCACGAATCCACTGTTTTCGCACAACGGCGTGACGCCGCTGTTTTTTTCTGAACGGCAACGGTCACGCTGGAGGCGCTCCTGTACGGGTTCGCTCTGGCGGTGGCTGTTGTCGGCGTTCTGCTCTGGTGCAAGGGGTACAGCGAGGTAATGACCGGCGACAAATTTCTGTACCTGTTCGGCAGCGTGATTCCCAGACTGGCTCTTGTACTGTCCATGGCACTCCGGTTCGTACCGCAGTTCAGGCGGCAGATGAGGCGTGTCCGGTGTGCGCAAAAGACGATGGGGCTGTACGCGGCGCGCGGCTATACGGATAAGGTTCGGAGTGCCGGACGGGTATTTCTTGCCATGATCGCGTGGTCTTTGGAAAATGCAATGGAGACGGCTGCCTCCATGAAGGCGCGGGGATACGGACAGGGGGCGTCAACCAATTTCTCGCTGTTCCGCTTTACGGCGCGGGATGGGGCACTGCTGGCGGTCTGCGCCGCCCTGATGGGTGTTGTTGCGGTCGGCATGGCGGCGGGTGTGACGGCATTTGATTTCTATCCGCGCGTCAGCACACTGGAGCTTACGCCGGCGGCACTGGCTGTGTACATTGCGTTCGGGGCGCTGTCGCTTCTTCCGTTTACTATTGAAGTCGAGGAGGGCAATCGTATGGAGATACTACAGATCAAGGATCTGAGCTTCCGGTATCCGGGCGCGGAGCGGAACGCGGTAGAAGGGGTCAGCTTTTCCGTGCGGAACGGGGAATTCCTTGTGGTATGCGGGGAGTCCGGCTGTGGTAAGACAACGCTTTTGCGCCTGCTCAAGCCGGAGCTTGCACCGGCGGGTGAACTGACCGGCAGTATCGTATACGGCGGCGGGGAACGGACGCCGGCGGACATCGGCTACGTGCTTCAGAACCCGGACAACCAGATCGTTACAGACAAGGTTCGGCATGAGTTGGCGTTCGGCTTGGAGAATCTGGGACTTCCGACCGAGGTGATCCGCCGCCGCGTCGGGGGAAATGGCAAGCTATTTCGGCATTCAGGATTGGTTCCGCAAGCGGACGGACGAGCTGTCCGGCGGGCAGAAGCAGTTGCTGAACCTTGCCGCTGTCATGGTAATGCAACCGAAGGTGCTGATCTGGACGAGCCGACCAGCCAGCTTGACCCCTATCGCCGCATCGGAATTTTTGGCGACCCTGCAAAAGCTCAACCGGGAACTGGGACTGACCGTGATTCTGGCGGAACATCGGCTGGAGGAGGTGTTCCCCGATGCCGACCGGGTACTGCTGATGGACGGCGGCAGAATCCTGCTTTGTGACGCGCCGGAGCGCATCGGTGCCGCCCTCCCGGCGGGGCATCCGATGCGGGCGGGGCTGCCGAGCGCGGTGCGCATTTTCAGTCCTGCATATACCCGACCGCTGTCCGCTGACGGTTCGGGAGGGGCGGGATTTTCTGGAACGGCATTTCGGCAGTCGCGGCGGTATGCTTCCCGAACCGGAGTACCGGCACGGGAAACTGTCGCGGTTGAGTTGAAAAACGTCTGGTTCCGCTACGAGCGCGATTTACCGGATGTTCTGCGGGGCACGTCCATGCAGGTGTACGCCGGGGAGCTGTACGCAGTGCTTGGGGGTAACGGAACCGGCAAGACCACGATGCTGCAGGTCATAGCCGGGATCGGAAAGGCATACCGGGGCAAAGTGCTGGTGGACGGCAGGCTGATTCGGGAGTACCGGGAAATTCCTGTACCACGGTCTTCTGGCTCTCCTGCCGCAGAACCCGCAGACAGTGTTTATCCGGGATACGGTGCGGGCAGACTTTTATGAGATACTGGAAGCACACGGCGTTCCGAAGCAGGAGCGCGAAAAGCGGGTGTCCGAGGCGACGGCAAGGTTCGGCATCGCGCATCTGCTCGACCGCAACCCCTTTGATCTCAGCGGCGGGGAGCAGCAGAAGTGCGCGCTCGCAAAGGTACTGCTGACAGAGCCGCGCATCCTGTTGCTGGACGAACCGACCAAGGGCATTGATGCAGGGGCAAAGCAGGTGCTGCGGGACATTCGACACGGCTGAAGGCGGAGGGCATGACCTTGCTGATGGTCACGCATGACGTTGAATTTGCGGCGGAGACTGCCGACCGATGCGCGCTGTTCTTTGACGGGGAAATACTGTCGGCGGATACCCCGTCCCGCTTCTTCGGCGGAAACACCTTCTATACTACTGCCGCAAACCGCATGGCGCGCACGCTATGCCCAAATGCCGTGACCTGCGGGCAGGTTGTAGATTCTGCACGGAGGGGGCGGACGCATGAAAAAAATCATTTCCTACTGCATTCTTCTGATTCGATCCCGGCTGTCGTGGTCGGCGGCGCCTTGCTGTTCGGGACAGGCAGTATGCGTGGGTATCCCTGTGCGTGACGCTGCTTTCCTGCGTCCCGGTTGTTCTGCATTTTGAGCGGAGCGGGGCGGATGCGAAACGGATGGTTCTGCTCGCGTGCATGACTGCCCTCTCGGTGCTGGGCAGAATCCTGTTCGCTATGATCCCCGCGTTTAAGCCGGTGACGGCGATGGTGGTTATCACTGCAATGTATTTTGGCAGTGAGGCAGGCTTTCGACCGGCGCATTGTCGGCGGTGATATCAATTTCTATTTCGGGCAGGGACCGTGGACGCCGTTCAGATGTTCAGCTGGGGATACTCGGCTTTATCGCCGGACTGCTCGCGGCTCCGCTGAAGAAAAGCAGAATCGCGCTGACGCTGTATGCCGTTCTCTCCGGCGTCCTGTATTCCTTTCTGATGGATATCGGACGGTGCTGTGGGCGGACGGCGCCTTCAATATTTCACGCTACCTTGCGGCGATTCTGTCTGCCGCACCGTTTACGGCAATCTACGCTGTGTCAACACGGTCTTTCTTTTGCTGTTCACGTCCGATCGGGAAGATACTGGACAGACTCAAGACCAAATACGCGCTCGATGTAAGAGGATGACTGACTATGCGGATGTCACAATGACATTTTCTCTACATTTTCCCATTCATAAACCGCATTCTGCGAATCACAATAATACCAGAGCAAGCACGAACGAAGCCCGCAGCCGCCGACACCTCGGCGGAGAGCCGAGATTCGCTCTGCGGGCTCGATGAATATAGATCGCGCCGGGCAATGTTGCCCAGCGCAAACACGCAAAAAGGGGATTCGCAATTATGGCAAGCAATAAGGCACTCGTTCCCGAAGCCAAGAAGGCTCTTGATCAGTTCAAGATGGAGGCTGCCACCGAGGTGGGCGTCACGCTGAACCAGGGCTACAACGGTGATCTCACCGCCCGTCAGGCGGGGTCCATCGGCGGTCAGATGGTCAACAATATGAATCCCGCACGAACCTTGGAATTTGAGCGGAAAGACCGCATTTCGCAGGGACATATGAAAACCATTCGGTATACCGTTTCGGTTACGGTCTAAGACTACATCATTTCGACCTTTCCGTTCCCGACGAGTGTAAAAAGTCTCTGTTTGTGCATATTATATGAACGGTGGATTCCTGAAACTATTGCAACTTGCTATTGCAATTGGCGAAAATATTTTGTAAAAACTTGTATTTTCACGCGACGATTATAGACGATTATTTAATGGTTTTATTGCTAATAGCAATTTCTCCTTTTACTATAGTCTTTTTCATTTTACCGCCAGCCTTTCTTGCTCAATATGCATCAATAGATACGCCTGCGTTTAGAAATGAAATATCATTGATGCATTCTTGACATATGCATAATGCAGGATATGTTTTTTATGAATAAAGCTTATGTCGATTTCGACCTGCAAATCATTGGCGTCAATTATTTTTTATATCTTCAAAATATGGTCGGGCTTTTTGAAAACATTACATGAAGAATATCATCCAAATACCATCCTCTCATTTTGGTTTCAGCAATTGCATACACATAGCAGTCACCCACTTTAGGCTTTATTTCACTTATTGGTTTAACATTACAATCTGAGAGCTGGTCAATAACACTATTTGGTGATTTAGTTACTCCATTTTTTTGTATAACTAATATTGCGCATTGAATCGTAGGTGTATTTTTATCGCTTGTATCCAAATTATTACCTCCATTACCGTGGATATACATTTTCAATTCTGAAAGCACATAACCCGTAGCCATCCATACTTTTTTGTGCTTTATCACCGAGCCAAATAGCATTTTGATTCGCACTATCCTTAAATATGTCCCAGCGAGAAATAGATCCACCAACCATATCCTGCTTAAATGCATGTGCATCTATTCCTTTTAGTTCATGTTTTGACAGTTTTACCGGGGATTGCGGCGAATCCCCATTGATTATGCACCAACACATAGGTGTCGCCGACATAATAAGTGTGATGATAATCCTCAACCTCAAAGTTATATGTCGTTTCGGGGCTTTCCAGCAGCTCATGCTGTACCTGCTCGACAACGACATACTCACCGTTGAGCATGACGAGAATATCTCTCCCGCGCGGAGGTCGATAGCACTTTTGTCCACCCCTTAACCGGCGAATAGAACGGATGCTCCGGCGTACAGGTCAGGGGTTCGCCCTTTACTGTCACATGAATCCACTCAGCTGTTTCGTTCCGGAAAGTTTGAACTACGGGTTTGAGCGCAGCCTCACCCGTTTCTTTGTCGGTTGCCCATACTACACCGTCATCTGCGTGTGAGTCGGTTTATATTAATACAACTAACAGGTTTAATGTTTCTTTATTAGACTTTCTAAGTTAACTAAAAACAGCAACCGGTTACTGTTATCCAAAGATAACGGGTGCAATTCGGCATAATCATCTGGTTGAATAGGTATAGACACATCTCGCGTGTGAGCCCAGTCAATTAATTCAATGCGTTTGTTAGTCAAAAGTCAATTATTTCATCAAGTTCTTCAAATGAACATTCTATTGATGCTTCGGTTAATTGCATAGGGGTTGATGAGTCTTCCGCTAATGAATATCCGTACAAATTCATAAGATTAATTTCCTTTCCAGCCGTTTTCTCCAACCAATTTCGCATAGCTCTCGTAAGTTTGGGAATTCCACCCAATTTATCATGGATTGTTCCATCATAATTTAGTGATGTACCATCTGAAAGATGAACGTGTGGTTTTCCGTGAGGCAAGGTATGAGCTTTGTGCACGGCCTCTACTCCCTTTGGTGCTAGACCAGCCTCTACTTGCTTTTGCATATTACCAGCACTTTTAGGTTTGCATTCATTATGTACTAAAACCTGATCTTCGCCGACATAATAAGTATGGAAATCCTCAACCTCGAAATTATATGTTGTTTCGGGGCTTTCCAGCAATTCGTGCTGAACCTGTTCGACAACAACATACTCGCCATTGAGCATGACGAGAATATCACCGGCTCTGAGGTCAATTGCGCTTGTCCAACCCTTGACAGGAGAATAGAACGGAGCATCGGTGTACAGGTAATCTCCTCACCGTTCACCTTTACATGAACCCATTCCTCAGTCTCATTCGGAAGATCGAACAACTCTCTTTCCGCAAAGGCTTATTTGTGATAAATTATCTTCAAATCGCCGTCAACAAACCCTGCTGAAATGCAATCCGCAGAAGTGAATTGGTTGGGTGTACAACACGACCGCAAATAATCTTTCACTAATGCAACAAAGGATTCCAATGCCGTTTTCCAACCATCTGCGGAAAAATGTTATAGATCTTCACCCGAAGTATAATCCGGATCACACGCCCAATCATCATTTTCTAAGTCATATTTTTTGCAACCGATAAGTTGAACGTCAAATTGATTTTTCGCTTCGCATTCATACAGATTAAAGTTAAAGGCAATTACTTCTTTAGGAATTCGTTCCTCTAATTGCTTTTCCAACCAAATGTTAAACTTCATGTTTTGCTCCTATTTATACATTATTCTCGGATAAGTTACAATATAATCAGCCAATTTATTGGAATACTTTATAAATTTAGTCTTATCACCTGCGGCAACAACGTCAAACGATTTTACTTTTTGCAACGCAAATTGATGGTAATTTGAGGTGTGTCTGCCCATATGATTGGTTACAGCCCTGATTGTCGGAAGCTATCACCGCTAAATTGCGGTGATAGCCTTAAACAAATTACTATACATGGATGAATTTCATCTCGGTGATAATTTACAATACTTTAATGTACAGCATTTTAGGGTCAACAAGCAACTTCTCTAAACAATCAATATGACAGTATAATTCTTGAGATGCTTTACTGCCTTGAAGTTTCTTTATAATTAGTCGAGTCCCTTGTTCCGGGTTGAGAATTGTTTTACTGCAAAAAGCAACACTTAAAATTCATATTAACGCCACCCATAATTTCTCGCTAAATTCTTCAGGCATGTTTGGTTACATCCTTTATATATGTGACAATTTGACCTCTTGTATTTTCGACTAATACCCTATGGTTATTTGATGTTACTTGTCTAATATATACCGTTGCACCATCCGCCTGATGTTTAATGTTGGTTGAAGCTTTTAATAAATCATACTCGCGTTGAGTAAGTCCTCTTTCACCGATCCTAATATCACCATGAGTTGTTGCTGGAGCGTCAGTCAAGTCGCACCGATTATGCACCAGCACTGACTTTTCGCCCACATAATAAGTATGGTAGTCCTCAACCTCGAAGTTATATGTCGTCTCCGGACTTTCCAGCAATTCATGCTGAACCTGTTCGACAACGACATACTCGCCATTGAGCATGACGAGAATATCACCGGCTCGAGGTCAATTGCGCTTGTCCAACCCTTTTTGGGGACATAGAACAGGTGCTCCGGTTTTGACTGCAGTTGTCAAGGGTGACTGCTATTTTGGAAGTTGCTATAAGATAAATCATAACTCGTGTATCCGTTTTCAATAATTGCTTTTGCAACTCTAAAAAACTCTTACCGGTAGCAGATTTGCCCACAATTAAAGCCTTCAAAAGTTTCTTTTGAAAATTATGATAGTCTGTGGGTACAATCGTTTGTTTTGGTTCTTTATTAATCCCATTGATCCTTCCATGCATCATCAAATGTTTTTAACAAGTTTTTTTCCTCTGAGGATGTTCGACAGGGATATCGGCGATTCTTTTGTAAATATTCGCAAGTGTTCTTTGGCGTCAAACGACCTATCTTTGGCTACCAATCGAATTTCTGCGTCGAGCTGTGATACGACGCTATCCCATGGGGTCGTATCCGTATTAAGCTCTGCCCAATCAAGAAACCTCAAGTATTATCTCCAACATATTATAGCTGCCCGGACCAATGAAAATCTTCTCCTCTTTATAGCATTTCAACCATGTAGCGGTCCGATCTTCACTATCTCCGTATTCAACCTTATCAAACTGAATTTCCTCCAATAATGTTTCTTCCAGATCAATCTTTACGCCCCACCCGGATTATCGAGATTGTATATCTCAATCCCTATTGCTGTGTTCCCAGTCATTATCACAGTGGATAAAGAACCAGTCTTCTAATCGTTTAACAGTATTCATTTTTTACAAGTCATATTGTCTCTATTCTTGCGGATTTTTTATATGGATGGTTTTACGATGATGGAAATTCCCAAGGGTATGGCGCTCTCACTTTATTGTGAGGCAAGTGAACATGTGGTCCGTTGATATTCCCCATGTGAGCCATACTTATCAAACCTGAAAACTTCATCAAAACCTGTTGGGTTTTTAGGGAATTAGGTTCAAATGTTGCATAATTTGTAATTTCACCGTTAGCACCTCGCTTGATGACTGTATGTGCTTCTGTGGCTTGGGAATCTGGTTTCAACTTGTTTTTTGCCCTACAAGAATTATGCACTAATATTTCTGCAATACCCACATAATAAGTATGAAAGCCCTTAACTTCAAAGTTATAAGTGGTTTCAGAAGTTTCCAACAATTCATGCTGTACTTGCTCTATAACGACATACTCGCCATTGAGCATGACGAGGATGTCTCCGGCTCGAGGTCGATAGCACTTGTCCACCCCTTAACCGGTGAATAGAATGGATGCTCCGGCGTGCAGGTGATTCTCTCCCCGTTCACCGTCACATGAATCCACTCGGTTGTTTCGTTCCGGAAAGTTTGAACTACGGGTTTGAGCGTTGTTTCACCCGTCTCCGGATCGGTCGCCCAAACAAGGTCGCCTGCTTTGATATTCTCAATGGTTACATATCCGGTTTCGGTTGCAACAAGAGTGCTGGCAATGAAACAGTTGCACAGGCCTATCGATTGCATGACCCCTTTCATGCCGCCTGCCATGATACTGCTGGTCGGCCAACCTTCAACACATCACCGAATGACACATCCCGACCGTAGTACCAACGTCTCGGTGGTAGCGTAGGATGCCGCGCTGATAGTTCCTTCAACAACTCCTGTTGCTATGGCTCCCCATGCACGGGAACGCCGCGTTTATCGCACCACTGAGCGCACCCGATGCCGCCGATATGGCTACCGCCGTCCAGTTGATATCCTCTCCGGCAATTGCCTGAGAAATGATACTGGAAAGGCCTCCCAACAACAGCACCGATGGCAGCGCCCGCTACGATATGCGAACTCACCGTCCGCGTCCGCACGCATGACCGGATTGTTTTCACAGTACACGAACAGGTTCTTATCGGTGATTGTACCGTTATCGCTGATCACTTCAGCGTAATCCGCATTCAAAAACCGTCCCCACTGCGGGTTATAGTACCGGCTTTGCAGATAGTACAGCCCGGTCTCGGTGTCGTAGTAATACCCCCGATACCGGAACGGATTGACCTGATTGGCTGCTCTGCCCCCGGTCGATATCTGTACAGAGCGGAGCATGTTCCCCATGCATCGTAGGCATACTCATAGATTCTTTCGCCGTCTGGTTATAGATCGCAATGACATCCCCCCTGCATATTGGTCAGCAGGTAATATATGTTGCTCGTGAATTCTGCCGTGCTGCTGGTGCGGGTGAATGCCCGGATGGCGGACGGATGCCCGGCGGCATCAGTAATACCGCAGATCCTTGACTACATACTGACCGTTGGAGCTGTAAATCACCTCCCGGTTGATCGACCGCCGGACACACTGTACTCATGCCTGACACCGTTGTCAATCTTTTCGGTGCGGATGCCCTCGTCGTTGTACTTGTAGGTCGTGTTGACATACGGTGACACCTGGTAGATGGATTCCAACTGCCGGCCGTTCCATGTGTAGCTGTAGGTACCATAGGTCAACGGGTTGCCTATGGCATCATAAGTAATGGAAAGACCTCCCGTATGAAACCATCAAATCATTCCATACGTCTGCGTATTCCATGGTCAACGGGTCATCAATGTCCGGGGCATAACCGTATACCGTTTCCCTGTAGGTCGGACCGTCCAGGCTTCCCTCGGTGTACGCGTATTTCTTTTTGCTTGTGATGTTGCCGGATCGGCATACGTGTATGTAACTGTCTGCGATCGGGTAGATGAGGCCGCAATATAATCGTTTTCCCGGACCAGACAGTTTTGTCTGTCATACTCATATGTATATTTTTGAATGACTGTACCGTTATCTTCTACCCGTATGACGGTGATATTGCCGACCGAATCATACTCATAAAAGGTATCGTATTCACTGCCACGACCATCAACAATATATAGATTGTCTACGATACGTTGTCTTAGGGTACGTATCCTCGGAGGTAAAAATATTGTTTGCGGAGTATCTCTTGAGAAAGGAAGACAAACCCTTGTTCAGGATTTCTTCTGCCAAACGTCCGAAGTCATCGAATGTGTAGTTCAATTTCCCGATGCTCCGCCATAGCTGATCTTAGAAGTATTTCCGGCCGTATCATAGGTGTATTCACAATAGGAAAGCGGCGGTGTATCCCCGTCCAAGTAATTATAGTACACATTGATGACCCGGTACTGATCATCATAGGTATACTGCTCGATACCAAGAACCTCGTTGGTTGACAGGTTTTATTTGTCTTTGCACCATCCTGCCACTGTTGTCGTACATATACATATAACTTTTGCCATTGATCGTATCCGTATGAGCCGATAGATTCCCATTGGCATTGTATGTGTACGTGAATACCGGGGTGCTGCTATTGTTATAACATATCCCTGTCATTCTGTCAACGTTGTCATAAGAATATTCTACAGAATATCCGTTTCCATAGGCCATTTCAGTCACATGACCGTTCCCGAAGGCGTAAGTATAGGAAGCCAATGTCGACCGTTGACCGCAATCACGGCGAGGTTGTTGTATGTATCATAGGTGAATTGGTACATCGCCGACGAAGTGGATATGCCTGAAAGATTTCCTTTTTGCATCGTAGGAGCTGGATACGCTGGCGGACGAAGCAGCTGCAACCATTTTATTCTTCGCACTGCTATAAGTTGCTCCCCGCACTCTGGTGATGCCCATAGCCGTTATACGTGTATATCACACCGTGGTATCATTACCGCACATGCCAGTCGGGCGTGCCTTGTCATCATAAGTAGCGGTTGGTTCGGTCGTTTTCATCTGTTTCTGTAATCACAGCTCCAAAATTTACGGTACTTTGTGGAATGTGTTACAGATGAATTAATGGTAAAATGGTTGTACTGATTCAGCGATGAGATTTTGGTTGTCTGGATATTCCCATACGTATCATAGGTATAGTCTATAGCAAAACGATTGGTACCGTTCGTATTGGTTTCATGGATCAATCTGTGATTGTCGTCATACTCAAAATCCAGCTTCTTTCCGTTCGTGGAGGATACCTGTCCCACGTCTACTCCGTTGGATTCATACCCATAGGATACGCCCTGACCTTCCGATCCGGTTACGTTGGATACATAACCGTAATCATTATAGCTATACCGAGTTACACAATTGGTATCTTTCACAAGAGAGATGTTATCAAAATACGCTGTATTGATATTATAATCGTAGCAACAATACACATCAATAGAAGAAATGGAATAGTATTTTCCGTTAATCAGTTCAGATGATACCGTGCCGGATACGAATTGCCACTCAGTATTTTCATCGTCAAACGGAATGTACGTAGTGGTTATCTTGTCGGTTCCGACGTAATGAACCACTGCTTTTAATGCAAAAAGTCGGTTGATGATAGGTATTGCTGTTACCCAGCAATGTATAATCTGTTTTTGCAGAATTTCCCTTCGCCCAACCCGATACCACATAATGTTGCTGTTCTAAAACGTATGGTGAGTATGTTGACGGATCCATCAAAACAGTTGTATAGGCATATGCTGTGTTTTTAGGATTTCCGGTTACTCGATGCCTCTTCGTCCATCAAAAGGAAGAGTGGAAGATGCCGCATTCTGCATGGTCCAGCCAACGGGATTATTGGACGTATTGAGGCTTTCTAATCCTCCATTACCAAGTGCACTGAAGCGACTTGCCCCGGCACTCTTTTCAGCATCACCGAATCAACATCTATCCAGGAATCGTCACTCGTAGCAACAGTCCCTATAAAATCAAATTCTATAGCAAGATTCCAACCGTTTGTATAGCAATCGGTATCTGTCACTGTAAAGGTAACGCTCTTTTGTTCGGGCACATCACTGTAACTGTACTCTGTTTCAAAATTGAATACATCTTCGCTACGAGCCACTATGGTTCCGGAACTATTATAAACCACCATTCGTGCCCGACTATTATCCGAAAGACTTGATCGAGTAAATTGTGCAGAAGCGGTATATGTACCGGTAGGTAACTTAAAGGTCTGTGACGCTTTTGCCGTTTCAGAGGAATGCTCAATATGCATACTCAGATACGAATCGTTGAATGCATTGAGATTCGCAGTCATAACCGAAACATCCCCCGTACAGATCCACTGTAGGGTCGTGCGTCGTCGTTGCTTTCTTCAAATCCGGGATTATTCAGATAATTTGTAGTCATTCCGCCTATCTGCATCACCGACGAAATGGAATTCTTTTTCTTCACAGAACTGTCATCCTCATAGGCACAGTTTGCAGATCCGTACAAAAAATCATTATCAGATGTGTAGGAACTGATCACTCGCCCAGTATGATCAAACCGATAGTAGCTCCTTATATCGTCCGATGTATTGAATACGGTCAGAACCTGCCGTACGGTAACAGGAATATAGAGTTCCATACGATATTCTTGCTTCGACCGGCAATCATATTACTTACTGTGGATGATTCTGTAGCATTGGCATACTGTTTGACAGCAGTTACCTTACCGCACTATAGGTATAGACCATAGCCATGCCAGTTTTCAAATCTTTAACGATATACAGCCTTCCGGCCGAATCGTATTCATACGTGACCATATAGGTATATCCTGTCGCGTATGTATATACGATTTTACGCAGATATCCCGATACGCCTTGACTCACCGTGCCATTATAGGTCGAGGAATAATAGATATCAGCTATCAAGCCTGTTTGTACATTGCCGATTCGATCAGATTCCCAGCCGACGAATAGGTCATCGTAAGTTGTGTGAATTCACTGGAATTATATGGTTTGAGAGATACAGAAGTCACTTTATGGGCTGTATTTCGGATAAATTTCGGATATTTCCGTTTGCGTCCTCAACATAATCAAGATACCCACTGGTATCAAAGTGTTTCTTGTTTCCGGTGTCGTCAGAGAGAATGTAGCCGACGGCTGTGTCATAGTTGTTGCCTGCATATTCTTCATCAAGATACAGTCCAAGGCCGTCCTCATCGCAGAAGCCCTGTGTCAGCGTTTACCCATGTGAATGAGCACAGCGAGAAGTAATGCTCGGTACCGTCTGCGTCTGCCCATACATAGTATTCATCGCCGTTATCAATTGGATGTGCTTGATTGTCTCATCATAGGACGCCTTAAAGCCCTTGCCAAGAGAGGAGGAAGTCATAGGCGTGATTACATGGCCGGCGCTCGTATAGTATTGATCGTACAGACAGCTGTTATATGCCAAAGAGACGGTATATGGTAAAATCTCATCTGTTGTGGACAGAGAGGAGTGCATAAAGCAGAGGTTGCCTGTAAAGGAATTGACACTGCCCGATCCGGCGAGGTCAGCAGAGGAGGAATAGAAGCTGTAGTACGGCTCGATCCCTTTTGTATCCTTTATACGTGATAACAAACGAAGGCCAGAACGCAGAACTGCGTTCCGATTTGAATGTAACCAAAGGAGAGGCGCCAAATACGTCCCGACACGGACAGCAAAACCCCATAGTTTGCATATTTGCTCGACATCCATTGGCTCACAAGTGTGGTGATATCCCACTCAAAAGGAAGTCGTTCCACCGATTCTCTCATAATCGATCGGGGTACTGTTATATGCCGGACGGTTGGCGTAAGTCAGCAATTTGCATTCCATAGAGCGGTGATACGGTACGCATTGACATATACACAGCCTCCTGTGACATTGGTAACCATCATTGTGAGATATGCCTTGGTAATAGCGGCATTCTGCGGCAGGGTGGGCAGTGTCTTCATGCGCACATAAGTCTCATAGGTGCCGGAAGAAGATGCTTGCCCGACAAGAAGCGTGGTTGAATTCGAATAGTTTGCTGAAGTAACAACCGAAGAGACATAGGTGCTTTCCACGACAGATGAGTAATCATAGTTATCATATTCAATTGTCGGGTCAATTGTAATTGGAAGGCTCTTTCACAGTCATTTATCCAGGAACTGTTCGCCATGACTGTCATCGTGTATGTGCCATTTCCGTTGTCTGTTATTGAGTACGTCACGGCATCGGAATATGCTCCATTCGCATCCACCATAAAGCCCTTGGGGATGATATATACCAGCTCGTCCGAGTCAGGATCGCAGATATGAACCGACCCATCCTGAGTCAGTTCAGCGGTCAGATTGTTCAGCTGTACTGTAAAGGTGTAGCTGTAATCAGAGCTTTTTTCTTTGATGGTAATATTTTCTTTGATATGACCGGTTTCTACCACATACTGAGGTCTATGCCGTCCAAAAATATCCGCATACAGTATTTTTGACGACAGTTTGTCCAGCGTCATCATCTTCTGGAGCTTGGTTGCACTTTCATCAAACTCGGCATTGGTATTGGTCACCGTGCCGACTGTCTTCTTGCGCGCACCGTCGAGCGACAGGGTAATCTTCCGGTTGCCGTCGTGCAAGGTAAACAAGCTCCCTGTTGCCAGTGACTTTTTTGAAAATTTCACTTTGGCATTGCGTGTAGAATATTCGCTTCCACCCTCTGCAAGTGAATTATCTATGTCCTGCCACTTGCCGTCACCATCCAGTAGTGAACCGGCACATCATATTGTGCCGCCATATACGAGCCATCTTCAAGGCGAAAATGCTTTACAGATTCTTCACGAAGTTCTTCCACTTCAAAGGCTTCACTAATACGGTTATGTGTTGGTTCTGCAGATGATATTTCTGTAGACGAACTGGATCGATTCAAAGTCAATTGCAAACACAGACAGAGGAAACCCTGTTAGCACCATTAAAATAGACAAAATCGCGGCAAGGGATTTGATACCAAATGATTTTAATTTCGTTTTCATAATGAGGTGTCTCTCCTTTTGTATTTTTGAAGTCTGGAACTATTAAATTCTTGAATTGTGATTGCATCTCTTCATTATAAGGCAACCCCTCCTAAAAAATATTATTAGCAAAAAACAGCGCATAAAGACAGCAGGCAACAGTCCCCACTATCTTTATGCGCTCATGATTTTTGCCAAATAGTCTCGCCTTGACTCCTCGCTCCCTGCGAGAACAGCTCAGCAGCAATCAGCAGGACTGCGCATTGCTTGCAGGGTTGTCGTTCGTTTCTCTCGGCTATCGTATTGCACTTATAGTATATCACGGAATCAGACGTTTTGCAATAGAAAATATTCACATTTTGCACCAAAATCGGCTGACAAAGGTTAAATCTTTGTGAACCTGCGTTCTGACATAGATAAATACAATTCCCTCAGATGAGCCTGATGCTAACTGTTTCGGTTCCGGAATCAAAAGCTTTCAGAAGGATAGCCAACGACCATTTTATAAGCACCCAGCACACCGGCGCTTTCTTTTCCGCACCATGAATAGATTGTTCAGTTCCTTCGATACATCCTGCTCAACGCCGAGCTACCAAGATACGCCTCCACATTCGTCACGGGCAGGACGCACCAATCGCTGTCGGCGGGCTTGTTTGCAAGGTAATATTCAAGTAGTGTCCTTGTCACATTCAGAGGAACAGACTTCGGCGTGACAGCGGCAAGCCACTGTTCCTGTTCGGCGGTCAGTCGGATGGATTCTATCCGAAGCGCACCAAGCTCCAGCGCATCGGCAATCACATCATCGAAGCGGAGGATGCGGTCACCTTTCGTGCCTTCTGAGAAGATCGGAATCGAAACTGAATGACCTTTTTTCGCCAAGCATCCTCCAGTTTTTCGATGTTGTCGGCAATCTTGTGTGTGCTTTTTTGCCCACCTTGTCATGGTTGGCATTTACAAAATCCGCGATTCCGCGCAGGTGTCGGATATACCACCCACAGCCGCTTTCGTCTACAAGCTCGGGAAACGCACCGTGAAGCTCCCGGAAATCTGTTACGAA
>VOFG01000533.1_pt1 | contig 63044 bp, 89 predicted proteins | sample 5384171 | NCBI WGS metagenome assembly VOFG01 (sample SAMN12384726, study PRJNA508395) | human gut metagenome | isolation source: healthy gut F | host: Homo sapiens
CGCGAAATGATACAGTTTGTCCTTGAAACAGAACAACAGCAGGGCTTTTCGGCCATCCCATGTACTAACCCGGATTCTTTTGGCGCACGGATAGATACGTCTCAACCTTTAACAGAAATTCGGGAAGGTGATCTGTATTTTTGTCTGGAAGAAAGAGAGGTCGCTGTCCAAGGGGAAAAAGGTAGATTTGTCGGTCAGAGAGTTTAATGCCCTTTACTTATTGCTTATGAATCGAAGACGAGTAATGACCTTTGAAACCATAGCCTACCATGTATGGAGTGAGGAATATGTTGAGAACGAACTAACTGCGATTCATAACATAATGAGTCGGCTGCGGCAAAAACTCAAAATATCCCCGGACATTCCAGATTATATTATCAGTGTGCGCGGTGTTGGATATAAATTTGACACAACGCAGCAAAAGAGAATACAGACCCCGAAAATTACCATCAAAAATGAAATGTATAATAGAGGGACATATTCGGCGGGACAACTGGACGGGTGTGGTAAGGAAGCATATACATCCTCCACCCCTAACTGTAATATCAATTTGTCTGCCACGCCCCTCGCTTGCTCCTTGACAACCGAATACACGCTGTTACAGGTACTTCATTCTGTGTTCCGAGCGGCAGATGGGGCGGCGCGGTGACAGGCAGCCTAAGGAGGTGATGGATTCAGGCTGTCCGAGCGATAAACGCAACCTACGAAACCGGCTGTGGCAGGCCGGACGCGACGACGGCACAGATCATAATGGTACTTCTTCACGGCTCCCTAAAGACTTGGGGAGAGTTCCTGCGGCGTTTGCTTGCTCTGGCAAAGCGGCGGCGTATGCGGGACTATGATGCGGTGACGCTATCCGCAGCCTGTAACAGCCCCGTCCTTATAACAGAAGGACTTGCCGGGGTGCGTGGCAAATACGGCAGTAAAATCGAAATCAGATATAATGGGCCGGATTTATGTGTGTAATAACCATAGATCCGACCTATTCATGTGGTTTTGATAACACAGTTTTCAGAAGGGAGTTGATACTATGGAATTGAACACCATTGTCAGTGAAGTGGGTACGCTGGTAGACATTCGGGATGTCTCTGTCAACAAAGAACTTTCTCGTGATGAACGGATTGCAGAATTTGTTCAGCAAATCAAAAATCCATACCATTTTAAGTGTGGACGTTTTACTGTACAAGCCAGTTTTTCTGCTGAAGGTGCTACCCTGGAAGAATGTATCAAGGGTATTTTGCGATAGCTGCAATTTTAAGAAAGGGGCTGACTTTTCCGTAAAAGCATGGTAGAATAAGAATCGGAAAAGGAATTGAATATGGAATAACCACACTTCTTGAATTGCGGGGATTTTTCTGCGCAACGAAAGGAGTGTTTTTTTATGCAGGTTTATAAAGCTATTAAGTATATCCGTCTTTCCTATACGGATGACAAGTCGGTGGAAAGTGACAGCGTTGCTAACCAGCGGCGCCTGATCGATGACTACATAGCCCGGCACCCGGAGATTGAGGTTGTGGCAGAAAAGATTGACGACGGTTACAGCGGTGTCCTCTTTGACCGTCCAGCATTTCAGGAAATGATGCGGATGATCGAACAAGGCGAAGCTAACTGCGTGATTGTCAAAGACCTCTCCCGCTTAGGTCGTGAGTACATAGAAACAGGCCGTTATATGCGTCGGGTATTTCCGGCCTACGGCGTCCGTTTTATCGCCATCAATGACAATGTAGATACGGAAAATGACGCTGCAGATGATCTCACCGTATCGGTAAAAAACATTATGAATGAGGCTTACTGTCGGGATATTTCCGTTAAGACACGGAGCGCCCTGGAAGTAAAACGGCGCAGCGGGGATTTTGTAGGTGCTTTTACCAACTATGGTTATGTGAAAGTCGGCGATAAACACAAGAGCCTGGAAGTAGACGAATATGCTGCCAATGTTGTGCGGGATATTTTCAGAAAACGGCTGGAAGGGATTCAGCGCTTCCCATATAGCGGATGAACTGAACCGATTAGGAATTCTTTCGCCTTTAGCGTATAAGCGCAATCACGGAATGCCTCATGCAAAAGGTGGCTATACAGACCGAAAGGATTGCAAATGGTCTGCAACTACAATCATCCGCATTTTACAGGATGAAACTTACACCGGAACACTGGTCCAGGGCAAGCAGACAACGCCCCATTTCAAATTAAAAGAGCGTGAGGACAAACCTTCTTCGGAATGGATTCGTGTGGAGGGAACCCATGAAGCGATCATACAAAAGCACGATTTTGATCTGGTGCAACGGCTCCGCAGGATTGACACAAGGACTTCTCCCAAATCGGATAAGGTTTACCTGTTTTCCGGTATTTTGATCTGCGGCTGCTGTGGCTGCCGTATGACCCGCAAGACGAACCGCTATAAAGATAAAGAGTATCACTATTATTACTGCCCGACCGGCAAAAAGAATGGATGCACATCGTCGGTCATGCTGAAAGAGTCGGATCTGATTGAATGTGTGCAGGACAGTTTGAAAGGACATATTGAAAATGTTGCTTCTCTGGATGCCCTGCTGTCCAGTATCAGTCAGGAACGGATCAACCGGGAACTGGCACAGGAATATGCCGCACAGATCAGAGTAAATGAAAAGCGTGTAGCACAGACCGAGGGCTTTAAGGCAAAACTCTATGAAAATCTGGTGAGTGGAATTCTGACAAAGGAAGAATTTCTCTCTTATAAGCGAAAATACAATGCAGATATTGAACTGTTCCAAAAGGCAATCGTTGAATGGAACGATAAACTTACAGATGTATTGGAAAACCGCAGCGAACGAAACCGTTGGATCAACCATTTTATGAAATTTTCTACTATGGAGGATATTGACCGCCGGGCAGTCATGCAGCTTATCCGCAGCATACGGGTCATGGGCAAAGATGAACTGCATATTGAATTTAATTATCAGGATGAATATCAGAAAGCAATCTCTTTGGCAGAACAGATTGCTACAAAAAATGAAGAAAGGATGGTGGGCTAAATGGCAAGAAAAAGCAGAAAACAGACGGCGGCACCTATGCCGGCACCATCTTTATATGTACATGTGGCTCTGTATATCCGTCTTTCTGTGGAGGATAACAAAAAGCGGGGCTGCTCAGTAGAAAATCAAAAGCTGGTACTGAATGACTTTCTTTCAGATAAACCGGACTTCGTTGTGTATGATACCTATATCGACAACGGGGCGACAGGGACAAATTTTCACCGCCCTGGATTTCAGCAAATGCTATCTGATATTGAAGCAGGCCACATTAACTGTGTGATTGTTAAGGATCTTTCCCGATTAGGGCGAAATTCCATTGATACCGGCTATTATATCGAACAGTATTTCCATGCTCATAATGTTCGCTTCATTGCTGTTACGGATCAGTTTGATACAGAGGATTCCGGAAATCTTCATGGCGGTATCATGCTGCCTTTGAAAAATATGATCAATGAAGCCTATGCTCTGGACATTGGACGAAAAATCAAAGCACAAGCGCGGCAGGCTATGAAAGATGGCGACTATATTGGTGCACGGGCACCTTACGGTTACAGGAAAGACCCTGATAATTGCCATAAACTTCTGATTGATGAAAATACTGCCCCTGTGGTAAAACAGATTTTTGAATGGGCACATGAGCATGTGTCTCTGAACCGGATTGTCCGCAATCTAAATGAGATGGGGATTCCGGCACCGAGCCATTATAAAAAGGACACTGGCGAGATTACCAGTCCGGGCCTGATTGGAAGCGGCAAATGGCAGACCCGTACAGTGATGAAAATTTTAGAAAGCGAAGTTTATACAGGCGATCTGGTTCAAGGAAAAACAAAGATTGTAGATCATCAGCAGGTCAAGGCTGGAGAAGATAATCTGATTATTGCCAAATGCACCCATGAACCGATCATTAGCTATGAATTGTTTAATGCAGTTCAGGAATACAGAAAACAGATCTGTGAAGAAAGCAAAGCAACTCCAAAACGCCCCTACACGCCAAACATTTTCAAAGGCAAAGTGTTCTGTGCTGATTGTGGCAGAAGCCTTCACCGGCAACGTGCCGAGCGCCGGAAAGGCCCCGATACTTATTGGTTCCACTGCCTTACAAACAGCCGGATAGAAAAAGATAGCTGCAAAGGCGCAACGATGCAGGAAAAGGAACTGATTTCTACTGTTACGGCTATTCTTGAAAAAGAGCTGACAGTTGCGCTGGGAATGTCGCTGCCACTCTTTCAGTTGGAGGCAAGACAAAAACAGGAAAAAGATAAGCTGAAAATTCAGATGTCGGCCAAACGGCAGGAAATTGAAAAAACACGCCGGCTGATCCGTGGCCTATATGAAAATTTTGTGCAGGGTATTTTGACAAATGATGAATACTTTGAATTGAAGGCGGATTATGAATATGCTATCAATGCTCTGTCTGGTGAGATTGAAGTATTTGAAAAATCTATGGACTCCCTGGACAACCAGCTTGCCCGATACCGTGCAATGGAAAAGGATGCAAAAACACTGGCACAGGATCACGTACTGACTGCAGAACTGATCGAACGGCTCATTGAACGAATTGAGATTGACCACGAGCGGAATATTCATGTAACCTTCCGTTTCAAAAATGAATTTCAGGGAAAGGCGGTGGAACTGTGCGCAACTATGTGATTGCCCTTTATATCCGTCTTTCTGTGGAAGATTTCAAAACCGAAAGTTTGAGCATACCAAATCAAAAACTGATTCTTCGTGAAAAAGCTATGTCTCTGCCGGAATGGGATAACAGTGAGATTTTGGAATTTATTGACAACGGTCATACAGGGACAAACTTTGAGCGTCCGGCGGTGCAGGAACTTTTAACAATGGTTCAGGCCGGAAAGATCAACTGTATTATTGTAAAAGACCTTTCCCGATTTGGACGTAACAGCATTGAAACCGGCTATTTTATTGAGCGGGTATTTCCTCTTTACCACACCCGTTTTATTTCCGTCAGTGATGATTTTGACACAGCTAATTTCAAAGGTGATACCGGAGGGATTGATATTGCTTTCAAGTATCTTATTAGCGAGTGTTATAGCCGGGATATGTCCATGAAAACCAAAAGTGCAAAATACGCAAAGATGCGTCGTGGGGAATATCAGAGTGTCATCTGTCCTTACGGCTATCGCAAGAGTGCAGACGGACGTATGGAACCGGACGAGGATGTTGCCCCGAATGTGCAGATGATATTTCAATGGGCGTCTGAAGGCAACACCGCAGCCGAGATCACAAGAAAACTGTATGCCATGAATATCCCCACCCCTGGGGAATATCGCAAACTTAAAGGCAAGGACTATTACAATGTTTCCCGAACAAACGGCGTTTGGAGTACATCAACGGTCCTGCGTATTTTAGAAGATCAAAGATATATCGGTACCTATGTAATTGGCAAGAGAAAGGTAAAAGAAATTGGCAGCCGACATACACAGTTAAAGGATGAAAGTGAGTGGTTCAAAATACCGAACCATCATCCGGCTATTGTAAGTGTGGATCTATTTGAGAAAGCCAATGCTTCAATTAAGCGTTTCTCTCTGTCAAATAAAAAGCCGCGTGATTATCTGCTCCGTGGTAAGGTATTCTGTGGATGCTGCGATCATGCAATGTCTCTAAGAAATGGTGCGTGGTTTTATTGCCGTCATTCCGAGGTGTCAGAAAGGCTTCCCTGTCATGGCGTGCGGGTAAAGATGGCTGATCTGGAGCAGGTTGTATTTGAAACAATTCGGGCTCAAATGTGTCCGGCATTGGGAATTGATAGCAATAAGGATAAATTGGATTTGCAGACAGTTCAGCAGGCCGAACATGAAGAAAAACTCCGTTCTATTCAAGACAGCAAGCGGCATCTTTATGAGCAGTATGCACTCGGAGAGATTGATTTGGAAACCTATCGGACACGAAAAGCGGTTTATGACACGGAGCTGGTACAAGCCAAAAATGTTCATGCTGTCATTACTGCACAGACAAAGCAGATAAAAAGTGATTATGAGATTAAGCTGAAACAACAGGAAATTGTTCAGGAAGTCGGAAAATTCATCCACATAGTTGAGTACGATATGATAGTACCCGTTTTCTCTCGCAGATGTCCTGCTACCATAATAAAACCTCCTTTGAATGGTACAGCGTAGATTCATCTGCCATTGACATTTATATTGTAGCAGAAAGAAACCCATAGGCCAAATGTGCAAATGAGGTTTCACGCAGTAGATTTATCTATCAATTCAAGTATTCCAGAATATTGAGCTTCGGGATTCGATAGCGGCGGCCGACAATGAAACTTCTAATTTCCCCAGACCGCAAAAAGCCTGTAAGCGGTTTTGTCGCAAATACCGCCGAGCATTTCACGCATCTGCTCAACATTGACTACATCGGGATATTCGGTGAATAACAATTTATAGGCTGTCTGTGATTCCATAGGCAGCCTCCTATCTGTTTTTCGGGATAATCTCGTAGTCGTACCCTGTACGCTGATTACAGTAGGTACAGGTGTCTTTTCGGTTTGCTGCGGGTCGATCCGGCGTAAAGAATAAGCGCCCGAACCGTAGAAATTGTCGGCACAAGCGCTGCAAAGACAAAAGAATTAACTTTTTTCGGTATGCTCTCAATCAGACCGATACTGACGGCAAGAGCATGATTGATACCGCGGATATGCTTATCGGACAGATGACCGATAAAGTCACCCAAACGGCGTTTATCAACGGTTCGCAGTTGTTCAAGCAAAACAATAGAGGGCAGTTCTAAACCGTCCTCTGCGTTGATGTAGTAATGGGTAGGCAACTTCGGCTTTGCGTCCGTTTTGCTTGTGACAGAAGCAATGATAACGGTGGGACTGTGCTTGTTGCCGACATTGTTCTGAATGATAACGACGGGACGGTAGCCCTCTTGTTCCGAGCCGATCCCGTGTCCTAAATCGGCGTAATACATATCGCCTCGTAAATATGTGTGATTCATAGTGTTTGACCTCCTTTGAATTTAAGGCGAATATTCGCCTATGTAGGAAATCAAACAGCGGCACAGAATTAAGGTCGGAAAGATATAAACATTCTCCGTTTCAGTAGACCCGTCCTGCCGTATGATTTCATATTTCAAAAACGATCTATTTGTCCTCGACACCCCGGATCGTTATGGGAAGTCATCAAACGGCTGGCGGCTGACCAGCTCCACGGGAATTTCACCCCGGCAGGTTCTCTGTCGGCTGCTCTCATTGCCTGCGACGGCTCACACACGAAAAATGCTGCTCGCTCGGACTGTGACTGAACAGGAGTATCATTAGCCCTATTGCTTATCATCGCCATACCGGGAGCCTCCCGATACTTATAGCCGGCTGTTTATCGCTCCTTGCCGGAAATCAGAAAGCCAAAGACCGTATAATCAAAATAGGTGTAATCTCGTTGCTTCTGTTTTCCGCAAATCGTGGCGCAGCCGCTAATGTGGCTTATGCTCATCACAATAGCAATAGGAATGTGTTTGATGAATGGGTATTTAATTGTCAAAGAGCACGCCCATTCACCGCATAAAAAGGAAAACAGGCAGAGAGTTTTCGTACCTCTCCACCTGTTTCCTCACTTAAAGCCTAAAACACAGGGACTATTTCAAAATTTTTTCAAATTATTCAGAGCGGCATAAATCGAATCCTGCACCGTCTGATATTTGCATCCCTCCATTTCTGCAATTTGGGAGTATGTAAGTCCATTGAAATAATACAGTATGAGCCTGCGCCGTTGTGTTTCGGGCAGTTTGTTTATAGCGTTGTGCAACGCCTCATACCGCATATTGCGAAGAACCGCATCCTCAACCGATTCCGGGAGAACAAACGCCCGGTCATATAGAGTAGCTTCGGTAAGTTCTGAATGCTCGTAATGCCGATCCATTTCATTAAGAAATGAAAGATCGTCAGTTCAAAGCAATCAGAAGCTCAAACAGTTCTTTATTTATCAGCAATTCCCGCAGTACATCTTGTCCGTCCCGAAAGGAAAGAAAATGCTTGTCCTCTTTTTCGGTAAGTGTGTAAGGATTGTATTTGTCTTTTCTGCGTTTTGGACGCTTCTCGTCCATAGTCGTTTCCTCCGATCAATCTGAATTTTTTGAGATTCAGATTGATCGGGGCGGTGAACGACAGCGTGGTAACGGTGCTTTGCTATATACAAAAACGCACCTGCATAACGGCAAAAATCGCCGTAACACAAGTGCGTTGTATTCTGTGTCAGATAAAAGGTGGTCTGTGGGTTCAGGGCGCGAGCCACAATATCCCGATGAAGAATTTAGACTTTTTTGACCGTGTACCATCGGGGGTGTAGGCGGTCTAAATCATACAATCATATTCGCTGCTTATAATCAGCAGCGAAGCGTTGGCGGCAGTCCAGCGCATAAAAATCCTCCAAACCAAAACGCTGAATTGGAGGATAGGCACAGCAAAACACCCCCGGCAAAACCTCGTTTTTTATTTGTCAGGGCTGTTATTCTATTCAGTTCAACAATTTACGAACTGTCCGTTCATTTATAATTGAATTACCATGCCATTATCAACATGACATAATTAGGTACAATTATATGTGGAGGTGAACCGACAGTGCATAAAGAACCTGAAACGCTTGGAGAAATCCTTAAAACTGCTCGTATGCGTGCCGATATTACAATGGAAACGCTGGCGGAAAGAGTTGATATTACCGAGCGATACTTATATCGGATTGAGAACGAGGGAAAGAAACCCAGTTTTGATGTCCTCTATAAACTCATCCGGGAACTTGCAATACCAGCGGATTCGATTTTCTATCCCGAAAAGCCGTCCAAAGATTCCGAAATAGAAAATCTTGTCCGTATGCTTTACGGCTGTAATGAGCGTTCAATGGAAATTATCAAAGCAACCGTAAAAGCCACATTGGAAAGTCAACCAAAAGAACAATCATAAAGCTGCTTTTCAAAAAACAGAGCCGATGATCTGCGAGGTATCCCACAGGTCATCGGCTCTGCGTCTATGCGTCCGGCTCTTTGATGACAACTATATTCAAATTTTCAACTTCGATCAAACTTTCCTGCTTGCATTTTGGACAGTAGAGAGGAAAATTCTTTAATACCGTGTCCTCTCTGATTTTGTCACGCGTTTTACTGCCGCAAGCAGGGCATAAAATCAATGCTCATTTTTCATTGCGCCACCGCCTTTTCATACAATCATTTTTACATCATCACACAAAATCATTTCTGACATCCGCAATAATATCTCCATTTTTGATTTTCCATAATCCATATAGCGATGTAAGAAACATAATAAGGAACATAGCCAATGAAGATATTACAAATGCTCCAAGCGGAAATACAAAATCAATTACCGCTCCGACTACAATGCTTTTATATATCAGATAGCATAACGGCAAAGAAGAAATGCCGCCGATTAAGATCGCAAGCAAACCATTCCGCAGGTTTTCGATGCAGAGCATAGCAAACAGCTTATTTACCGTCATTCCTACCGAACGCAATACCGCAAATTCACGCTTACGCATATTGAGGCTCGTAGTTATGACATTGAAAACATTTGCACAGGATATTACGGTCAAGAGAATTAAAAAGGAAGTTGAAAACAGCTTTATCATTGCGGCAAAGTTTCTCTGCGATTCATAGCTTTCAGCAGAACTGAATATTGACACATCTTCGGCAAGACCAACGCTCGTTAAATAATCCGTTGTGTTTTTTGAATGTTCGCATAGTTTGGGGATTGTATCATTATTTCCTTGCTTGTGATTTCTGCATTAAACTCAGGCATACGGCTTTCGGGAATCAAAATACTGATGCCTCCGTAATTCGGTCTGAATTCAAGCGGAAAGTCATAGTTGCCAACCGTAAAATTAACGCTGAAAAAAAGGTATCGTAATAATTCTCATAATCAAAGCGGTCATTTGGATTTGCGTTAATATCTTGGCTGAGCCGTTCACTCGCTGCTTCACTCATATAACGCACATCGGCGTGATAGCTTCCGTCTTTCAAGATAGGAAAACTCGTGCTTTTACTATCCTCGTCGATTTCATCATAAAAGGCACTCGCATAAACGGAATTATCATTTTTAAGTCCATTTTGCGAAAGGAACTCGGAATAGCGTTCATTTGAAATAATGAATATATAAAACGGAGCTTTATATAATTCGGAGCTTTCTTTAAGTGTAGCCCAATCCGAGCCTCGGTAGCTGTCAGTTATCCATTCCGAATCAAGTAAAACACTATGGAAATGTGAGGGACTTTCCGCAAACCAACCGACTTCATCAATGCCGTCCTGCGATTTTACAAAGCTGTATAGCTCATCAAATTCTTTCGTGCCAAACTCCATAGAATAGTTCATACGCAGATCGTAGCCTATGTTCTTCCGTTCTGCTTCTACAAATGAGAGCATATACAGGCTGAACGCATTTGCAGACACAAAAAAGAAAGATACTGATTGCAAGCGAAAATGTTATTGCACGAAACGCTTTCTTTTCTCGTTTTATAGTACGCTTTGCAAGCAAATTTTCAGCAGAAGAAGTAAAGTTACTGCACTTTTACTTTCATCACGCCTTTTTCACCTTTCAGATTGCCTATTATCGAAATTTTAGAAGCAGCGCGAGCAGGAACACCGGCGGATAGTAACACCAACAGATAACCGAAAATTGCTGTTATCATAAGCAGCCATCCGTTTATATGCAGCCGCATACCAATGTTCACATAGAGTACTTTCCCCATATATGCTCCGAAAATATCAAGCAACGCCCAAGAAGTCAAAAGACCGAGGACTATACCGATCGGTATCGCAACCGTCCCAAGTAAAAGAGCTTCGGAATATACAATCGTGCGAATATCTTTTGGGTTGCACCAATCGAGGATAAAAGTCCGAGTTCTTTCGTCCTTTCGGAAACGGATATAGCAAAGGCATTGTATATCAAAGAAATTGCACCCACAGCGATGATAAGAAGCAAAGCGGCGGCAATCCCCATTATTAGGCTCTTAATACTCTCGCTTTGTGAAATCCCGAGATAGGAAAGCAATTCCGTGTGATACGAATATTCTGTTGTTTCACTTAAATATCGGCTTGCAAATTCGTACACCTCGTCTGGATTTTTAAGTGTAATGCGGAATACATCATTTTCGTCAATGGAGATCATTTGGGTGGATAAAACGCCCTCTGCCGCTTCAAGGTCTGCTATTTGTTCTGCGGTGGTGTTATACACGGCAATATGCCAATATCCGTCCTTTTCGATAATGGAATCTATCGCAGAATCGAGCATAGAATTTAACAGCGTAAAAATCGTACACACCATGAGGACGGACAATACAATTCCCATAAGTGTTATCAGCGTTCGCCCTTTATTTTTCCGCAAGCTCCTTGTTGCAAGTTTAATACAAACACCCATAGTTATCCCTCCGAGAGCTTACCGTCCTTGATGATAAGCATACGGTCTGCCAACTTTGCAAGCTCCAAATTGTGCGTAATCATAATGAGCGTTTGACCGTATTGTTTATTTGCACTCCCCAGAAGCTCCATTACCTCTGCTGCACTTTTGCTGTCAAGATTTCCTGTCGGTTCGTCGGCAAGCATAAGCGCAGGATTTGTAAATAAAACTCTGCCTATGGCACAGCGTTGTTGCTGACCGCCTGAAAGCTGGCTCGGCAGATGACTTCTTCGCTCTTTCATTCCAAGCGTATCCAGCAATCGGTCAAGCGTTTCTTTGTCGGTTTTCTTTTTATCAAGGCGGCAAGGGAGCGTTATGTTTTCCTCAACCGTCAAAGTGGGAACGAGATTATAAAACTGATAGATTAAGCCCGCCTTTCGTCTGCGATAATAGGCAAGCTCCTTTTCGCTCTTGGCATATATATCCTCACCATCTACATACACCTTGCCGGAGGTGGGGCGGTCAATACCGGCAAGGATATGTAACAAGGTCGATTTTCCCGATCCCGACGGACCGATGATAGAAACAAATTCGCCTTTTTCTACGGTAAAAGATACATTGTCAAGTGCTTTAACCTCTGCCTCTCCCGCTTGATATGTTTTGCATAGATTACAAACATTCAGTATCGGCATATAAATCATTCCTTTGTAAGGCTTTCTTGTATTTTAGCTTCTGCTTCATCAAGATTGGCAAAGCTGGTAATTGCACCGTCAAACAGATCAGCATTGAAACGAATAGCTCCGTCGGACAAGATAACAGCAAAATGATCTTCTCCGAACATAGAATATTCGCAAATATCGTCATAGTAAAAAGTTTTTCCGTTGATTTCCGCACAGCTCTGTTCTGTTACTTCTTTCAAAAAAGGAAAATGCCCTCTGTTCCATTCTCCAAATGCGAGATTACAACAGACGAGTCATTTGCAGAAGCGTTATCCACACATTTCGGCAGCAAAACCGTTACCGTGCTGTCTGCTTTTGCATTTCCCGAAATAACCTTTGTGATTTTATGGTAGCAAGTGCTTTTTGAGCAATTTCACCTTTGCCGTAGTCGATTTGAATATTGCGTACTGTTTCTATTGTACCTCGTACAATCGTATCGCTGTAACTGTTAAAGATTTCTTCCGAGGTCAATGGGGCGGGCAAGATTGTTGTTTTTTCAAATTCGTCAATGTAGGTAATCTTAATTCCTTTGGAGCGCTCCAACTCAAAATCTCCTTTGGAAGAACAGCCCGTAAAAATAAGGGTAGCTGCGATCAGCAAGAGCGAGAGCGTAAAAATGGTCTTTTCATAAGTTTTGCATCCTTTCATAATTTGTTTTAGGCTTTCATGCCTTACTTATATAAACACAAAAGGCGAAATATCGGATGCAAAAAAAGCAGGCATTTTTCAAAAGAAAACTGCCTGCTTTGCGGTGCTGATTTCATATTGTTAATCAGTTACTATTTTTTCAAAATAGTAAAATTGCCCATCGCCCTGCAAAATGATAACCTCGTCACTATATGGATATATCTTGGCTCCGATGATACTGTCTTTGTCGATCACGCTATCTGTCTGTATAATGTCCGTTTCGGTTAAAATTCCCGTAAATAAATCCGGGTTCTGTTTTAAGTCCGAAATATTGTTAAGTCCGTATTTGTCAATAACCAAGCGATTTGAAAAATAACCGTATTGCTCATTTTCGTATGAAATAGTGATTGAATAAATCACTTCTTGAACTATATGTTCCGGTTCTTTATTGAGAACAAATACAGCAGTAATGCTTAAACTGATAATCAAAACAAAAGTGGCAGCTAACGCGCTTATCTTTCTAAAAGACCATACAGCAGCCGTTTTGTGTTTATTTTGATTTGTGCCGAGCGTTGCATAAACCTTTTCGTCAAGAGAAGTAAGGTCGTGCTTTTCTTCTGATTCAGACGAAATATTATCAGCCTGTGTTTCGATATACTGTTTCATTGCTTCTTTGATTTTTTTATCGTTCATATCCATCCTCCTTTAATCGAGCTTTCAGCAGCTTTTTTCCACGAGTGAGTTGTGATTTTACGGTGCCGTGCTTTCTGTTCAGAAAATCCGAAATCTGCGATGTGGATAATTCGTAATACAAATGGAGGATTAGCACATCCCGATATTCGGCAGGCATACTTTTTATATTCTGATAGATGATTTTACAGCTTTCGTCTATAATAACACTTTCAGCAATGCTTTCATCACTTGCAAATTCATACTCAATGTCTGACAAGGAGACCGTTTGAATATGTCTGTCCCGTATCATATTAAACGACATATGTTTTACCGCCATTGTCACATAATATATACAATCTTTGCTGTCAACATCTTTTATCGCATCTAAATTTCGCATAATCGGGGGATTGTATTATGTACTGCGTCCTCTGCGTCCTGCGGATTTTTAATATTTTCAATGCGACTGCATACATTGTGTTTTTATGCTTTTCATAAATGGCGGTCATTTTTTCAATTTCTTTACTCATACGACCTCCTAAATTATAAGACACTCTCTCAATAATCTATAACACGAAAAAAAAAGAATTTCGGATGCATTTTAGATAGTAGATTGAAAATTTATTTTTTTTCACTGTTTTTAATTCCTCAATAGCGTTCCTTTACTGCCGTATCGTATATTTTAACACATAAAAGTTAAGAAATATAGTCTGCGTTTTGTTTCCTGATAATTATGTACCAACCGCCCAAAAAGGCGGTTGATTTTTTAATACGCAGGCACTCCGTAACCGAGGAATTCATAATGCCCTACGGCATAATGATTTTCCCGGCAGGAATCCCCGGAATTGCCCTCTATGGTATAAATAATTCCGTCCTCAACTCGTTCGACAATTCCTACATGGTCGGATAGCCGTCCTGCGGACCGGACGAACCCTTGTTGTTCCAATCGAAAAAGATAATCATACCCGGCGACGGCGTGGCGCTGTTGTCAATCCATTGACCTCTATCCTTAAACCATTGCACGCCGTTTGTGCAGCCTGCAAATTTCGGGATAATACCACTATCAATATACCCGCACTCATTCGCCGCCCACGAAACAAAACAGGCGCACCATTCCACACGGCTGTCAAAGCCATACCAACTCCAATACGGCTGACCGCCCACATTGCCAATCTGCGAGAGAGCAACGGAAACAATTTGTCCGTCCTCGGTGTAAATGCCATAAAGAACCGCGCTCCACATACTGCGGTTTTCGTCGGCAAGAAGTTCCGCAAGCTGCTTTCGCTGGTCTGCATTGAATCCGAATTTATCTGCCATTTCTCCGGCGGTCTTATGAGCCACCGATATATACAGATAAGTCCGTGTGACCGTCGTTTTCGTTTCAACAATATTTCCGTGACCGTCATCGGTTTCGGTGATAATTTCCTCGGTCTTTGTTTCGGTTCGTGAGGATATGGTATTCATCTGCCAGAATATATCTTTTTAGAATCGCTTTTTTGAAGCGTCCATAGTGGCGACATCCTGCGGATTATTCGGATCGGTAGTAGTCTTAACCGCATAAACAGCCAAAACCTCCGGCCAGACGGCGCGGGAGCCGGACATTTCCAAAACATCATAGGAAATATTCGCCTTTGTGGTGTCAAGCTGTGTTTGGTAATCGGTGTTGATTTCCTGTACCACGCCTTTGCATTGTCATACCTGATCCGCTGTCCTCGTTTGAAAAAAAGATACCGAAACACGAGCCGACAATCAAGGCCAATCAGGCATACCACGATGATCATCACAACGGCAACCCAACCGCCGGCGGCGATAGCGGAAATCAAGGCCTTTGTTCCGGCTATAATTGCCTTGACTGCCGCAACGGTGGCTTTGACCGCGGCTTTTACACCTGTTGCAACCGTCTTTCGCCGGTGGTGGCGCGGGCAGCCTGCGCCGCAGCTTTGGCGGCCTTTGCCGTAGCCTGCGCGGTTTTCTGCGCCGTTTTTGCTGCCTGCTGCGTCGTCTTGATTGCCGCTTTGGAAGTACGCTCGGCGGTCTTAACGGTTTTCCTCGTGGTCTTGACCGTACCTTTTGCGGTCTTGACGGTTGCCTTGCCCGTAGATTTCGCCGTTTGCTTAATAGTCTTGCGCTGTGTTCCACCGTCTTGATAGACGTTTTCGCAGGTTCGGCAGAACGGCGAACCCTCTGCATAGATTTTTGAGCCTGCTTTTTCGGGAGGTCGGCTTTCTTTTGCTGAAAGTGGTCTTTTGCTTTGGAAATATTCTCTTTTGTGTCCTTTACACCCTTTTCGCCCGAATTTGTCAAGCTGGTGGACGGTTTCACGGGCGACGGTTTCCGTCCCGCCCGAAATACGGTCTGCGGCATATTCTTCGGCTGAACCCTCTGCAGAATAAACGCCGTGCTCCGCTTTGTCCTTTGTGCGGATATAGGCATCTTTCATCCGCTCTGCGGCCACCGCCGATTTATGAATCGTTTTTACTGTCCCTTTTACAACATCCCTTGTTTTGATGTCCGGCATAGCGTCACCTCCGATCCGAGCCGTGATAAGCTCCTGCCGCAGAGCAGAGTAAAAACGCTTTACTGCGGATATTGCCGCCTGCGGCCTGCCATTCAGCTTCAAGATCAAACCGGGCGGCAAGCTCACGGACAGAATAATTTTTGATAAAAGTCCTCCAAGTGGCTTTCGTCCCATTCTTCAAGCTGCCGCCATAAATCCGGGAAATTCCGATATAGCTTTCGCAATTCCTCCAAACTTTGCAGAGGGCAGCACCAGCAGGAAACACGGCTGAAAATACGATATAAACCGCCCCAATCAAAAACCCCGCCTGTAACAATAGGAAAGACAGTCCTTTTTCTGTCATTCCCCATTCTACAAGCGGGTAAGCATCCTTGATTCGCTTTGTTTCGTCGGCGGCGATCCCCACATACTCAATAACCGTATATTCCTTTTTAATTCTTTCAGATAGGCGTTGTAACACGGGTTTTGAGAATCCCCGTACACCAGCGGTTACGGGGGCCTGCCCAACTCATACCTCGGTACTTTGAAAGAGCAGGATTCTTTTCTTTTCGGGGTGTAATCGTAAAAAGTAGTATTCAAAATCGTGTTCCGCTTTCAGACGTATAATCGGTCTGCCGATATACGCCACCAATCGGTCAGAAGCCCTGCTCGGAATAGGCGACGGTCTTGAACACCGCCACGATCTCATATTCGCCAAAGCCAGATAGCGTATCAAAATGGATGGTCTTGTGCTCTCTATAAAAGTCCTCGTTTTCATACTTGCAGAGATCGGCAAACATACTGCCGTTGTTCATGTGGTGGCCGTAAATTACGCAGTTGTCGGATAGACCGAGGTCGCAGTTTTCCTGCACATAGGGCACGCCGTAATCGCTGTACTGTTTGTCAAAGCCCCGTTTCAGATAGAAATTCGGCTCGTCCACGGTCTGCATCACGGGATAGTCGATGTTCGTGCCGGGAACGGAGAGCCAGCCCACAAAGTCACTGTTCTGTTCCTGCACCGCCCGATACTTTTCAAATGCCGTCAGCTCCGGCAACGGCTTGGTTTCCACCAGTGCGGCGACCTGTTCAAAGGCTTCGGTGGCCTGTTTTCCGTCCGCATACTGCCGACAGAGCATGATGCCGGAGAAAAGGAAAAGGGCGGCACATACGGCCGCCCCGATCATCAGATATTTGCTTTTCATATATGGCCTCCTTTAAGATGCGTTTCCGCTGCCGAACACACCCTCGCCGGGGCGCGTCGTCATCAAGCGGTAAAGGTCGGTATCTTTGGGAAAACGGTTGATAAACGGCACAAGCGCCGAGCCGTATTTGATCAGTCCGCAGCCTGCGTCGGCGTTGGTGACATAGCTCATCTGCTCGTCGGAGATGTTGAGGAGCTTCGAGAGCTTGGCACGGTCGGAAAACGCCTGATTGAGCATAACCACAAATTCGGAGTTGGAGAGCATGGTGCTCGCCTGTACGGAATCGAGCAGGTATTCCACATTCTGCGTAATGGCCGTGGGATAACCGTTGCTCTACTGAACTGCCTCCAAGCAGAGTTAAAGAAAATGCCGCTTTGCTCGTTCTCAAACACAACATGAAACTCGTCGATGAAGACATGGGTACGCTTGCCCTTTTTCCAGTTGAGCGTAACACGGTTGAGAATGGTGTCGGTGATCACCAGCAGTCCCGTCGGCTTCAACTGCTCGCCAAGGCCGTGAATATCGAATACGACGATGCGCTTGTCGAGATCGACGGTGCTTTCGTGACCGAAAATATCCAGCGAGCCGGTGGTGAACAGCTCCAGCGACAAGGCGATTTCCTTTGCCTTTTCTTCGGGCTGTTCCAACAGCTTGTTTCGCAGGTCGCAGAGCGTAGCGGGCTTGCCCGTCCGCTCGGCGTCCTGATACACCAGCGCCGTGCAGCGGTCGATGATGGATTTCTGCTGTGGGCCGACACCGGCCTTGTCGATCTGCTCCACAAGGGACATGATGAACTGCGATTTTTCCACGATGGGGTTGTTCTCGCCGTAGCCGTCCACCATATACATGGCGTTCAAACGGTCTTTGCCGCCTGCCGCCATATGAATGACGGTCGCCGTTTCCTTGCCCAGAGCCGCCGCCAGCGCACCAAATTCGTTTTCGGGGTCGCAGATCAGCACATCATCGGTGGTGTCGAGAATGAGAAAAGCGATCAACTCCTTGGCGCTGAACGATTTGCCCGAACCGGGCACACCCAGCAGGAACGCCGACTGGTTCAGAAGATTGGCCTTGTTGCACATAATGAGGTTGTGGGAGATGGCGTTTTCTCCGAAGTAAATACCGCCCTTGTCCTGCACCTCCTGTACCTTGAACGGCATAAACACCGCAAGGCTCTCAGTGGTGAGGGTGCGAAACGCATTGATCCTCCGTGTGCCGATGGGGAGAACAGTGTTCAGCCCGTCGAACTGCTGGAATTTCAGCACGGCAAGCTGGCACATATGCTTTCGCGCCACGGCAAGTACCGTTTCGGTGTCGCTGTCAAGCTGCTTTTTGTCGTCGGCGGTAATGACCATCGTAATGACCGCCAGCATCATCCGTTGATCCCTCGTGGTAAGGTCGTCCAGAAACTCCTTGCTCTCCTTGCGTTGGAGCTCCATATCATAGGGGACGACGGCGGAGAAATTGTTGTTGGCATTCTGCCTGCGCTGCCAATTGGTAATGTTGGTTTCGATACCGAGCAGACGGTTTTCCACCTCCCGCACGGCCTCGTCGGTGGGGATCGGCACAACATCGATCGACAGCATCATATTTCGGTTGAAATCGGTCAGCTCCGTGACCATGCTGTCTTTGATATACGAAGCGTAGTCTTTCAGAAACAAGACCCGGCAGTATTTCTCACCCAGTTTCAGGCAGTCGCTGCTTTTCTCCATAGAGTCGGGGCAGATATAGTCCTTGAAATCGTGCCCCTTTCTCATCATATCCTGCGGGTCGAAATGAAAGGCGGCTTCCTCGCCCTGACGGTAGAAGTCGTGGAGTACCCGCAGCTTTTCGCCGGCGTCCAGCTCGGTACACTTTGAGCCGAGGGCGGCAAAATGGGCAATCAAGTCAGCGCCGATCCGGGCAAAGTAGGTGCGGGCTTCTTCAATGTCCTTTTTGCAGACCGACACCGTGATATATTTCTCCTGAATGATGCCGTTGGCGCCGGTGGCCTTGTCCAGCAGCATTTGATTGTATTCCCGGCGGTACACATCGCAGGAGTCGCCCCGCATGGGCATCAAGATCGACTGCTCGAAATTTGCCCGGTTCAGCCTGCGGTTGTTGATGGTGATTTTTGTTGTTGCCCCGGAATCCAGACTGTTCAGCAGCTCCGAATAGGCAAGAAACATCTGCTCCTTGTCCTCACGGCTTGCCACAAGGTAGTTTATATCGGTGAATTTATAGGTCTTGGAAAAGCGGCTGCCCACCTGAAAAATGCCGTCTTTCCAGATGCGCCGAATGGGGATAACATCCTGCACCTTGCGGGGCACGGTGTACCGCTCCTTGTCCTGTTTCAGCAGGTTTTTCAGCGTCTTGATCATGATTTTCCTCCCTCCAATTTGTCTTTAAGCGCTTCATAGTAGAGGTTCGATGCTTCAAAGCAAAGCTCTTTCGGCTCTAACAGCTCCGAGCGCAGCCACGCCCAGAGGAATTGCTCGGCGGTCATTCCGTGGTAGGTGATAAAGCCCAGCGCCGCAAAGGGTGCGGCACCGAGAATACACATCCAACTGACAGTTTCCGTCCCGAAGTGGGGTTTCAGCAGAAAGTACAGCCCCACGGCGACGAGGATCGCCAAGACAGAAAAAACGAACTGCCGCATGGACAGCCCGAAAAACATGGATTCCGTATAGTTGCGGATCTCCCGATTGATTTTCACTTCCAAATTTCTTCCTCCTTTACAGTCCCATCATTTCTCTGACAACACGGTCTGCCATTTTGACAGCGCCGACGAGCACCAGCATATTGAAGACCAACTCACCCACATACGACCACACCTGCGTGACCGCCGCGGCGTCGGGATCGACGACAGGCGGACTGGATGCAAACAGCGAGAAGATGATGCAGGCAAGCACGATGATCGCGCCCTCCAAGCAGACGGCGGCATAACTTTTGATAAAGCTCTTGCCGATGTTCTGTGACGGCTCACCCGCAAAGGCCGAGAGCGGGACTGGGGCAATAGCCGTGTAGAGATAGAGTTTGAAAAATCTGCCGTACACGGTCATGATCATGATAAACGATAAGACCGTAATGAACAGCCCGCCGATCAAGGTCACTGCCCATAATGGGATGCTTTCAAAAAAGCCGCAGTCCTCCACGGCGGTCACGATTTCGGCAGGCAGCACGGTTTCCTGCGCCGCCCCAAAGCCTGCGGCGTTCATGATGGTGGAGATCAGCCCCTGTACGATGTTGAACAGGGCAATCATCAGCTCCAAGCCGTATGTGACGGCGGCTTTGGCAAGGACGAAGCGGATGAACACTTTCAGGGCGTGCTCCGGCCGTTTCAGCTCTGCAAAGCTGCCGCAGGTTTTCATCACGCCCACCACGAAGAACAAAACGAGCAGCGCAAACCCGATGGCCTGCACCGCACCGTGGATGCCGACGATCACATTCCAGATCGTGCCGCCCTTAAATTGCTCCGGCGACTGCGTAATGAGCTGCCATATCTCTGCCAGCTTTTCGTTCCATGTTTCGAGTGCGTTTTCGAGATTCTGTACGACCCAGTTATCCGACATTCGGCTCACCTCCCGTCAGCGCAATATCGCAGGCGACCTCGTTGCCCCAAGCATCCCATCCGTCCGCTTTCTGACGGGCAAACAGCTCAATGCGGGGCAGATCACCCATCAGCTCGACAATGCGCCGCCTTGCTTCGTCCGGCTTTTTGCTGTGTTCCTCGATGTGGGAGAGGATGACTTGATGCACCCCGGCTGAGCGGCGTTTCGGGTGTCCTTTGGTGGCAAGCATACAGAACTCCGCATTGGCTCTCGTCCAGTGTCCCATGCCCCAAAACAGACTGTCGGACTTGCGGTTCTGCTTGATCCATACGAAAGCCACCGTCTTATACGAAAAGCCCCATGCACGCATGACCGAAAAGCAATCGTGCAGCAGCGGGATCGTTGTCCATAGAAACAATACGCAGTCGTCTGCGGCAAGTGTGCCGACCGGCAGCGCCCGTATATCTTCCAGTTCCATTGTCGGGTAGTGGGATTCGGCTGAGCGGCCAAGCCCCTTTTTAGAATAGACCTTGTACCGCCAAGGCGGGTCTGCGTAAATAATGCTGTATTTCTTCACAGCTTCCTCCTTTCCGGCAAATAGGGGCAGGCCAAAGTGACCTGCCCCGTGCCCGTGTCATTTATCTGCTGTCCCGGTCGGGCGAACTGCGGATCACGCCGTACACATCGTCTACAAAGTAGCGCCCGGCAAAGGGATTGAATATGGCGTGGCACTTCACACCGTTGTATTCAGCAAGGTAGTCGTTGTCCCCGATGCGTTTGAGGATCGTCGCCTCACCAAGCACATGGGTTTCTCCCTGTTTCAGAGAGTGGATATAACACTCGCACTTTTCCATTTGCGGCCTCCTTTCAGCCCGTGATTAGGTTGAGAATTTCTTTGGCAAAGGTGATGACGATGCCGCCCGCAAGGGTGAGAAAGCCGTTGCTGCGCTGGCTGGGGTCGTGGGACTGGAACGAAAGTCCCACCTGCACGATGCCCCAGCCGAGCAGGATCAGCCCGACCGCACGGATCAGACCGAAAATGAAATCGCTCAGGTTGTTCACGACGGCGATTGGGTCATTGGCGGCAAAGGCCGGGACGGAGCAGCCGAGCACAAGAGCGACTGACAGCACAGCGGCGCAGTAGAAACGAACGCCCTTTCTGACCTTGCCGGGCACGGGCAGCTTGTTTGAGGCCTTTTTGGTGTTCTTCATAGGTTCATCCTCCTTGAATTGGATTAAAAAAGAGCCTCTATATCCTCATCGGAAAGAAGCTCATAATCGGGTATGGGTTTATTGAATTCAAACAGCGTTTCTGCGGCAACGCCTGCAAGTGAGAGCGTTGCAACGGCATTTTCCGTCCCGCCGTGTTCATAGGGTGCTGCGCCGCCGTCCTCGGTCAGCGCAATGTTCGGGTGTTTTAGAATGTCGTATTTTTCGTCCATCACCGGCCGCTCACCACGGATAAACAAAAGGGCGTAACGGTTGTCCAGCATACGCACCTCGTCCGGTGTCAGAAGATCTCTGCCGCTGATCTGATAGTTCGTGCTGTAATTGCCGTTGCGCCCGGATGATTTGCCGTAGGTGTTGGTGTCGATGGTGGATTTGCCGAGATAGGATTCCGAGATCAGCTTGTGGGTCGAAGTTTCGTTGCCGCCGAGATAAAGGAACTCATCGCAGTTGCCGAGGATCGACTCCCATTCCTTTTCAAACAGCGCTTTGAGTGCCGCTACATTTTGCAGAATGATCGACACATACACATTGCGGGAACGCATGACCGCAAGGATCTTGGAGAAGTCCTCCGGCAAGCTGACATTGCTGAACTCGTCCATCAAGAAGTGAACGGGAACGGGCAGACTGCCGCCGTATTTGTGGTCGGCCAGATAGAATAGCTGCTGAAAAAGCTGGGTGTACAGGATGCTAACCAAAAAGTTAAAGCTGGTGTCATTGTCGGGGATCAGGGCAAAGAGCGCCACTTTCTTTTCTCCGAGGGACGGCAGATCCAGCTCGTCCGTGGCGGTCAGCGCCGCCAGCGAGGACAGATTGAATTTCTCGAGCCTTGCCGCCAGCGTGATCTGAATGGATTTCAGCGTTTTGGCGCTGCCGGAATGATAGTCCTTGTAATATTTCACGGCGATATGGTCGGGCTCCCGCATTTCCAGCCGCTCAAACAGCTCGTCCAGCGGTGAGGTGTATTCGTCGCAGTCCTCCCGCACATCCGCCGCACGCAGCATCTCCATGACCATCGGGAAGTTCTGCTCGTCGGGCGGCGCTTCGTATTTCAGATAGAAGATCAGCGCCAGCAGGAGCATAGATGCGGCGGTGTCCCAAAAGGGATCGTTGGACTGGCTGCCTTTCGGCGTGGTGCTTTTGAACAGATTGGTCACGAGCCGCTGCACATCATTGTCGTCCCGCAGGTAGACAAACGGATTGTAGCAGTGGCTTTTTTCCATGTTCAGAAGATCCAGCACCCGTACCTCATAGCCCTTTTGCCGCAGCAGGTGTCCCGTGCTTCGCAGCAGCTCACCCTTCGGGTCCAGCACGGTAAAGCTCGTGTTTGCCTGACACAGATTCGGCTTTGCGTAAAACCTCGTCTTACCCGCGCCGCTGCCGCCGACCACGACCGTATTGAGGTTGCGGCGGTGCTTTCGCCCGTCCAGTCCCATACGGACATTCTGTGTGAAGATCTTGTTGTCCTCCGGAGCGGCTGCCCGGTATTTTCGGTTGACGGTTCGGGCAGAACCCCACTTGGCCGAACCGTGTTCCTCGCCACGGCGGTAATTGCGGCGAGACGATAGAATGACACCCACCGCAAGCCCGTAAGCGCAGAGCAGAATGAGGACAGTTTTCAGACTGTCCCCGCAAAGCTCGATGTGAAACGGGTCGTTCATCACCGCAGGAAACCGGGCGACGATCTCCGGCAGACCGCCGTGGGCGGCAGGAGCGAGCAGCAGCCCCAGCCACACCACGGGGAGAATACCGAACAGGCAGAGGACAAAGTGGTTATTCTCTTTCTTCATCGCTCCTGCGCCGTACTTTCTTTGCGGGGGCATCGATCACCTTCAAAAGAACTTCGTCAACAATGTCGGTGGGGCGTTCTTCCTCCAGCAGATCATTCCGCATTTCATTGAGGGCATTGACCACAACGCCGTGCTCATAGCGGTCAAGAGTCAATACCCGTTTTTCCTGTTTCCCCATATTCATCGCTCCTGTTCGCTTAGGCGGGGTGCTTTGCTCTGTTCCAGCGACCGCATCATCCTTGCGGAAATATCATAGGCGGTGTCCCGGATGTCGGTCAGCTCGGCACGGATCGTCTGCGGGTCATCGGTATGCAGGAAGTCGGCAGGCGCTTCAAAGGCATAGCCGCTCACCTCCACACCGAACTCTTTGCCGAGGATATAGGAAACGCACTGCGCCTTGAAGCCGGTATTTTCTTCGGTGTATTCCTCGCCGGTCCGGGCAAGCTCCGCCTGCGCCAGCGCTTTGGACAGACCGCAGAAAAGGTCGTTTGCCGACAAGCCACGGCGGACAAAAACGGCGTTCTGCTCACGGTCATACACGGCATCGATGCCATTCGGCAGCTCATCCACGGACTGCACCGGCGTAGGACGCTTGTAGATCAGGGCATTCAGCAGCGCCCGTGCGTCATGGGAAACCGCCTGCGGCGTTCTCGTCCGGGCAGTGGTCTGCGAAATGTCATAGACCCGCTTGATGTTGTAGGACACGCCGATGCTGCCATCGTCACGGGTGTACTCGCCGTTGGACTCGACAATCTTGATGGGGCGGCCAAATTCCTGCCGCTTGATATACACGCCCTGATCCCGCCAGAAATCTTTGTCGCCCAGTCTGCGGGCGTCCGGCTTCGTGGCAAGGATCAGCAGGGCGTTGGTGGCAGAGTAGTTGCGGAAAGCCGCCTGCACATCCAGATAATCACGGAATTTGCTGCCGTCTGTGCAAATCGTCTCGGCGGTGGCATCGGCCAGAGCATAAACCTCGTAACGCTCCGCCTTTTTCTTTGCCGCCCACGCCTCCTTGTCAAATTCGTCGGTCTGCGGGGCAGATTCAAAAATATCGTCAAAATTGCTCATCGGTCATCGTTCCTTTGCTTTCTTCGGCTTCTTTCGGGAGGGCTGTTTGTGGGTGGTGGTCGGCTGCTTTTTCGGCTCTTTTGCCGGGATGGGTTCGGAAATGCCCGGCTCTGCCGCCTCTTTCTGCCTACTCTCCCGGATTACCCGCAATTCCTCACGGACAGAGGGGCGTTCTTCGGGAGACTTAGCAGTACCCTCGGCGGTTCTGCTTTGCTTCTCGGAGATAGGCGCGGACGGACGGGATTTCTCCGCCTTTGCCGCCGCAGGGTTTGGGGATGCGTGTTCCTCCTTTTGAATGGGTGTGCTCAGTAAGTCATCCAGCAGGCGGTCGTCCGCCGCCTTGTCGGGCTTCTCCTGTTCAGGCACAGACGGAGCGGCTTTGTCCGCCTTGGACTGCTCGATGTCCCGCTTGATGGAAACGGCATCGACCGTCGCCAGCTTGAAGCGCTCTACGATGCGGTTGATCTTGGACGCATCCTCGGCTCGCACCATAATGTCTACCATACCGTCAGCGGAACGCTCTTTACCCCGCAGGGCGCAGTAGACAACACCGTACCGCTTGGCCTCGGTCGCAAACTGTTTCAGATGCTCCTCGCTGACGGTGAACACTTTCAGCTCCTTGCCGCTTTTGAGCATGGCAGAAAGCCGCTGGTGGCCTTTGGTTTTGTTCTTATCTCGGTTTTTCCAGACAGCATAGAGCATGGCGGCAATATTTCTTTGCCGCCGAGCCGGTCAGCTTCAGGGCAACTTCCGTACCCTCCAAGCTGATCCGCACGACTTGCTCCGCTGCGTCACCGGAATTGTACATGGTCGGTTTTCTCCTTTCTTTCGGGTTGCTCGTCCTCACGAACGGCTTTGATTTTCTCTTGGATCACGCCGGAACGCTCGGCAATGCTGTTACATAAAACCGCCTCCTTCCGCAGTGCGGCAAGTTCTTTGGAAAGTGCGTCGATCTGCGCTTTGACCTCTGCTGCCTTTTCAAGGTCGGACTTCACCGCCGCCGTTCGCTGTAATTTATAGAGTTGCTTTCGGTCGGCGGTCATAACTTCGATTTTTCCATTCACCTCGTCACGGTAGCGAAAAAGCTGCTCGGCGGTATCGATCCGATGCCCTACGATCAGCCTTGTTTCGGCGGTGATAGCATCCAGCTTCAGCAGATCCTCCCGCAGGAGAAAGTGCAGCCGTTTTCTGCTTTGCTGCGGGCGGTTCTTCGGGAAGATGCCCAGCAGATAGCAGTAGTGAACATACAGCGCCCGAAAGCCGGTCAGTTTCCGGGCGGTTTTCAAGCTGCCGATCAGCCTGACCCGCAGGATCTCCGGCGTTTGTTTCGGCTTTTCCCGTTCGGGGCGGCTCTGGGATAAAATGCTCCTGCGGATGCTGTTCAGAGAGTAGTCCTCACCGAAATTGCGCATCAGGCGCACGAATCGCTCCTTGCCCGGCGGTCTGACCGAAATATCCTTGCCGACCTTCACCGCATAGCCCTTTTTCCGCAGAGCGTCAAAAAACTGCCGCTCGGTCATGGACTGCCGTATTGCCTCGTCGATGTCAGAGCGGATCAGCCCACGCCAAGTGGGGCGCTGTTCCTGCTCGGCACGCCATTCGCCGTATTGCTTGCCCCGTCCTTGCTGCGGGTGCTCGATCACCGACAGCCCGTATTTCCGGCAAAGCTCATCGGAAACCGCCTGCATCTCGTGATAGTCCTTGCGTGTGCGGTGGTATTTGATGCCGTCCGCAAAGGATACTGTGTTGACGACAAAGTGATTGTGCAGATGATTTTCTTTGTCAAGGTGGGTGGCGACGATCACCTGATAGCGGTCGCCCCAGAGCCGGGTCGCCAGCTTTACGCCGATCTCATGCGCCAGTTCCGGCGTGGCCTCGCCGGGGGCAAAGGACTGATAACCGTGGTAGGCCACTGTGCCGTTCTCCTTGCCGAACCGCTTTTTCACAGCCAGCATTTCATCACGGGCAGTGGCGGGAGAGCAGTTGATGCCCGACACGAAGCGGTGGAGCGGTGCGCCGTCCTCACTGCCCGTTTCCTGTGTTTTCTCGGAATTGACAGCATAGCGGATCACATCAGAAAGCTGCTGCCCGTCCTGCTCGGTCAGTTCCCGGTCGGCGTAGAATTTGGGGGTTGCCGTCTTTTCGGGATTTTCCGCATAGATCACCACCTTGCCGAGCCAGCCTTTTACCCGCCATATTGATGTCGTCGCCATAGGCATCACTTCATCGGGCGGGGCAGAATGACCGCTGCGGTGATCGTCTTGACGGCTTCATCCAGCTTGCGGCAGTTTTCATCGTACCGCTGCACATCCAGTGCGTTCAGGGTATGAGCTTTTGCGGCGATCTGATTGAGGTTGTTGCCGATCCCGTGGAGCTCTCGCATCATGGCGTAATAATCGGGCGGCGGTGCGTCCTGCGGTTCAAGGCCGTTTACCAAGTGCCGAAGATACGCTTCACGGGAAAGTCCGCTTTTCTTGACCTTCTTCTGAAACGCCTCGGCCTCTTTCTTGTCTAGCCAGAATTGAATGTGAACATTGCGTTTTCTCATAGGACCTCCTTGTTCAGCTCGTTTTGAATTTCCACGATCCGCTTGCCGACCGCATACACAACGGGAATCGTTACGCCGTTGCCTGCCTGCTTGTAAAGTTGGGTGTCGGAATTGACGGCGGCTGCCCGGTCAAACATATCGTCCGAAAAACCTTGCAGCCTCCAGCACTCACGGGGTGTCAGCTTGCGGATGCGTCCGCAGCCGAGCGGCACGCCCTGATTGCAGGAAGTGTCCAGCGTCTGCGCATGGCCTTTGCTGACACGGCCTCGGCGGGTCTTGCTGTCGGGAAACGCCAGATTGATGCTGTCGCCGCAGTGGGCCTCCGCATATCCGGCAGCAGTGGCGTTTTTGATACGCAAAGCAAGCTCGCAGGTATCGCAGGCGCAGAGATAAACGCCGTGCTTGTCCTGCGTGTTCAGACAAAAGGCCGGTTCGCCGCACTCCTTGAAGCGCCGTCCGTTCTGCCGCTTGTTTTCCCGGTCGGGGGTGAGGACGGCACGGCAGCCATAAAAAATGCCGGAGCTTTCGCCCCGGTTGCTGACCCCAATCTTGTCATAGCCTGCGATTAGGCATTTGGTGTGATCCTGCTCCAAGATTTTCGGATCACCCCGTTTTAGCTGAATGAGCGCCGTTTCTTCGGTGCGGTTTGGGCACTCGCAGCTCATGCAGAGAACGCCGCTTTTGTCGCCGCTGTGGTTGGTAATGCCGCTGTCATACCTTGCCTTGATGCAGCGGGCGTGTTCGGTCAGCCTCGGTTCACCTTTGCACAGGTCGATGAAGTACATCCCCGTGCGACCGGCAAAGCCGCCGCCCTCGCTCATCAGCGTGCAGCTCACGCCTGCGGGGTCATAGACCCGCTTACCCTGCGTGCCGCCGATCAGTTGTATAAGAGCCTTGCCGTCGCCTGCGGTGACAGGAAATATTTTTCGTCCACCCTCGGCTCTAAAATGTCGATAAGCGACAAGGTAGATGCGTTCCCGGTTTTGCGGAACGCCGTGGAAGCGTGAATTAAGCAGTCCGTATTCGATATGATAGCCGATTTCGGCCAACGAATGGAGAACGGTCGCAAAGTCCCATCCTCGATTAACGGAGAGCAGATTTTTAACATTTTCAAGGACAAGCCATTCGGGTCGATCTTTGGCAGGCGTGCCTTTGAGGAGTCTAACGATTTCAAAAAAGAGAGAGCTTCGCTTGCCTGCAAGCCCTCGTTGCCGGCCAGATACAGAAATGTCCTGACACGGGAATCCGCCTGCCCAGAGGTTGACTCTCGGCAGGTCGGCGGGCTCGGTTTTGGTGATGTCCTCGCCATACCATTCATCCTCCTTTACATCGTGGATCGCGCGGTAACTGCGGTCTGCGAATTTGTCGATCTCGCAGTGACCTTTGCAGACCATGCCGCAAAGCTCAAAGCCCTTACGGAAACCGCCGACACCGCTGAAAAAGTCCAAAAAGGTCATGGGGTCATTCACCGGCTGTGACCTCCTTTCGGGTATAAAAATATCGCCCTCCGCATGGGCGGGGACGAAAAGGGTTTCAGGGATTTCCCTGACAAGTGCCGTTGTGGTATCACAACGGCGATGCTTGCTGGTACAGTGCATGGCGTTCGTCCCATAGGCCGAACATTTTGCCACCGACCGAAATAACATCACCGCTCCTGCTCCTGTTGCGGACGGTATGGGATGCCGAGCAGCGTGCCGTTCACCCGCGCAAGGTGTTCGGGATAGCGGAACATCTTGCCGTAGCGGTTGATCTGCTCGTCGGAAAGACTGTCCAGATTTTCACCCCGGCAGTCGCAGATAAAGGCGGGGCCGAAGATGAAATCCACCATCACGCCGTCGTCGTTCTTCACGCTGCGGTTCGGGCGCATCCCGTTGATTTTGCTTTCCTCATTGCAGACGATGCAGACCTGCTCCTCAAAGGGATAGAACGGTTCGATCAGACCGCCCACAACTTTCTGCATCCCTGCAAGGGACGCATCAATCTCGACCGCACGGGCGAGTTTGCCTGGTTCCAGCAGTACCACCTTGATCATCTTTTCATTTTCCATTGCAAATGCTCCTTTCGTTGCTTCCGTAATTGTCACTGTCAGCCCGTACTCGTCCTCCAGCGCAAGCAGTAGCTTTTTCAGCGCCTCACGGCTCTTGATGCGGGGAATATCCAGCACCGAGGGAGGAACGCCCAATGCCTCGGCCAGCGTACAGAGCAGAGCGTGTTTCGGCGTTCTTGCGCCGGATTCATACTGTGCGATGCGGATGTCAGCGGTTTCGGGCGGAAAGCCTGCGGCGATGCCCAGCGCCTTTTGCGTCATGCCCCGCAGCATACGATAGTGCCGGATGCGCCGTCCCAGACTCATAAAGTCACTCACCGTTCTTTGCTCCTTTCTCCACGCTTGGTGATGGGCAAGCCCAGCCGCAGGCACAGGCAGTCGTTGTAATCCTTGCCCTGTGGGGTGGCTGGATGTCCACCGTGACCGCATACTTCCCCGGCAGCAGGGTCTTGATAGTTTCTGCGGCGACCCGTCCCGTGGCATCGTTGTCAAGCCGCAGCACCACACGGCTGATATGAGGATGCTCGGCAAGATACCGCACCAATGCGGCGGGCAGGCTGCTTTCCTCGATTTTCGCCCTTGGCTTGTAGACCCCGGCGAGGGAGAGCAGGTTTTCGCTACGCCAGTCCTTGTCGTCCAGCTTTTGCATCGTCCCGTAGGACAGCAGATCCACCGCCGACTCAAACAGGTGGAGCGTGTCGCTTGTAGCCGCCGCAGGGATTCCAAAGGAATAGTGCTTATCGCTGCCGTTGGCATCCCCGATGAAGTCCGAGCCGATCCCTCGTTGATTGGCGTAGCGGGGCTTTCCGTCCGCATCCATCCCCACGAATACTACATTGTGGTAGGGATAGCTCTCGTAAAGGCGGCCGGTCTTGATGCAGAAGTCGATCAGCTCATAGTCGATGCCCCTGCGGTGCAGGTATTCGACGGCATGGGTGGCGCTGCGGTTGGCCTGCGGCAAAAGCAACACCTTTTCTTTCGGTACTTTCGGAGCCGGGGAAAAGGCGGGCGGCGTCGCTGACAGTTTCCCCATAATGGTTTCGACTGCCTGCGTAAAAGGCATCTCTTTAACCTTAATGAGATAGTCCAGCGCAGAATAGCCGCCGATTCCACGGGAAAACCAGCACCATTTGCCGTTGGAAATTTTCAGGCTGTCGTGCTCACGGGTGCAGTAGGTGCCGCCTCCGAAATGCACCAACTCCTGCGGCTCATAAGTCCGCAGATAGGTCAGCAAGTCCACCTCGCGCGCCCGCGCCACCACCTCCGGCGGGATATATGGCATATGTTCCACCTCCAATCTGACATAAAAATAGCCGAGGGGCTTTCAGAATGAAAACCTCTCGGCTATGTATAGCTATGCTGTTATTGACGACTTCTACTGTTTTTTGCTTCTTCGAGCTAATCCATTCAAGAACAACAGGTAATAGACATAGGAACTGCTTTCTATTGCAGAGTTGACAGACAGGGCTTCGTTTTTGTTCTCCCTAAGGGAGCTGACAAACTCTGCGAGTTTTTCACTGAGTATTAGGATAAGCCTGCGCTCGAAATCATAAGGAGGCCCCAAAAAAGCTAACACATTTCTAATTTCTGTGATATAATATAATCGTATTTTATACTTTGGGCTCTAGCGCACTATTCTGAAATGGGGAATCGCCGTGGTAACTACGATTACAGGAACAACGAATAAGCCAGTATCTAGTGATCGCTTAAAGAATTATTTTAGCGATCACGATGAATTTGATGGCATTCTATATATCGGGTATCCAATTATCGGTACTGTTGAAGGTGCTTATCCTATTGATGCTTTGTGGATTTCACCCAAACAGGGACTTGTTGTATTTAACCTTATCGAAGGGAAACGTCTAGGTGATTATCAGGATGATCAGGATGATTCATACAACAAAGTAGAGTCCAGACTTAAAGGTCATCGTGAACTGGTATATAAGCGGCAGTTGCAGGTTTCAATTAGTGTTATTACATTTGCCCCAGCCATTGTAACGTTGCCTGAAAACGATGACTATCCTGTATGCAATGAAAACACAATAACCAATCAAATATGTGATCTCAACTGGGAACACCCCGAGTACTATGAGAAACTTGTTTCAGTACTGCAATCGGTTTCAATGATTAGAAAGGGCCGGAAGAAGAGAGAAGTAAAACATTCTGAGTCACGAGGCGCAAAGCTCCAACAACTTGAAGAATCGGTTGCGAACCTTGACAATGCGCAGGGTCGAGCCGTAATTGAAACAGTAGAAGGCGTTCAAAGAATTCGCGGACTAGCTGGCTCTGGAAAAACAATTGTGTTGGCGTTAAAAGCAGCCTATCTCCACGCACAGCATCCGGAATGGAAGATTGCTGTGACCTTCAATACACGTTCACTGAAGGGGCAGCTAAGGCAATTGATTAATTCGTTTTATATTGAACAGACCAGCATGGAACCTGACTGGGATAATTTGCAGATAATTCATGCTTGGGGATCGAGTAGCAAGACTCCCGGTATCTATTACAATTTTTGTGTAGAAAATGGCCTTGAATGCTTAGACTATTCATCCGCTAGGAATCAGTTTGGACGTAATATGGCTTTCTCCGGAGTCTGCGAAAAGGCTATATCTGAAATAGAAAACGCTGCTCCCATGTATGATGCCATATTAATTGACGAGGCTCAAGACTTTCCCGTAAGCTTTTTACGGCTTTGCTATAAGATTTTATGTAAGCCTAAACGGTTGGTATATGCATATGACGAGTTGCAAAATTTAAATCTGCAATCGCTCCCGTCGCCAGAAGAGCTATTTGGAACTAATAACGAAGGAACTCCAAATGTGCGCTTTAACTACGAACCAGACGGCACATCAAAACAAGATATTATTCTCGAAAAGTGCTATAGAAACTCAAGGCCAGCTCTTGTATCTGCTCATGCGCTTGGATTTGGAATTTATAGAGAGCCAGACGCCTTTTCTGACATTGGTTTAGTGCAGATGTTTGAGCAGAAAAACCTATGGAAGGAAATTGGCTATTCAGTTATTGAGGGCGAATTGGAGGATGGTAAACGGGTGGTCCTTGCCAGAACTGAAAATAGCAGTCCGAAGTTTTTGGAAAGCCATTCTCCTATAGGTGATTTGATTCTGTTCAAGTCCTTCAAGACAAAGCATGAGCAAGACATATGGGTTGCCAGTGAAATTGAAAAAAATCTACGTGATGATGAACTCAGAGCCGATGATATTATTGTAATTAACCCAGACCCAATTACAACTAAGGATGCCGTTGCTTCAATAAGGAAGATTCTTTATGATAAAGGAATTCAAAGTCACGTTGCAGGTGTCGATAGTTCTCCGGATGTGTTTTTTGATACCGATAATGAATCTGTAGCCTTTACTGGTATTTATCGTGCAAAAGGAAATGAAGCTGCCATGGTGTATGTTATCAATGCTCATGACTGCTTCCAGGCAGACGATATAAATATGCTGAATTCGGATAATGCCAAAATACGAAATCGTCTATTTACAGCGATAACGCGCAGCAAAGCATGGGTCAGAGTTGTTGGCATTGGCAGCCAAATGGAAAATTTGAAGGCTGAGTACGAAAAAGTTAAAGAAAAAGGCTTTACCTTAGATTTTATCTATCCAACAGAAGAACAGCGAAAGTATCTGAATATTGTTAACCGAGATATAAGCAATGCGGAGAAGGAAAATATTGCACGACGTAGGAAGTCAGTAGCTGATCTTCTTCAAGACATTGAAGAAGGTCGAATTTACGTTGATGATTTAGGTGCGGAACAGATTGAACGTCTAAACAAAATGCTGAATTCGAGGCGGTCAGAATGAAAACCGCCAAGATGGTTTTTAATCAAATCTCAAACCTAACTAGTGATTTAGTTGGAACCGCACTTTGTAACGATCAAAATTTTCCGATTCACATAGGTCAATCATGGGATGACTGCCAAATTGAAATTCCAAATATAAATGTCTCCGCAGCATTGAAACATAAGCCGTACAGGGAATTGTTTTATGAATTAGAGCGGGCGCGGAGTTTTAACCTCAAGTTGCTTGATGGTGCATTGATTCAACTCCAGTATAAATTCAAAGACAATTTGTTGACAGGGCACCGCTTGGGATTCTTTCCAAACCCGGATTTGACCAGTTTTCAGGGAAACCCAGAAGAGTATTTGGATGATGAAATCTATCTTGACGTCACCGATCCCCGGATTGTTGTTACTCCGCTACGGTTCGATTATGACAATCGTGAGGAAACTGTAAGAAATGTGGAACACCCCATGTCACATCTTACCATTGGGCAGTATCAGAATTGCCGTATACCTGTTGTTCGCCCGTTGACTCCTAGCCAATTTATTACTTTTGTTGTGCGTAATTTTTACCACACAGCTTACAACAAATATTGTGGCCAACTAACCTCCTACGCAGATTTGTTTGACTCTACAATTACTGAGGACGAGCGAAAAATTATTCACATGGGGATATACTGAAACTAGAATGCTTTCTAAATTCAACGCAACCAGCCTTCAGTCTTAGCAACAGCGAAAGTGTAAATTCCAGACTATCAGCCTGTTTGATGGTCTGGGATTTCTGCTTTGGCAGAGAGCTTTTTGTTGCGCGCTTGACATACGGGTGACGAAGATTGAAAAAAGTGATATTCCGCATACCGTTCATTTGCAGAATCAACGGGAAATGCGGTGTGCATTCCAATAGTGAATTTGCCGGGGGCTGCTTCCAAGAATACGCTGTCGGAGTTTTGCTGTTAACCGTTATCTGCATATATTTTGACTGTTTTATATGCAGAAACCATACTGACTTGTGCAGCTACTAACTTCCTTGGTGTAGCACTGCATAGCAGCACTCACAGCAGATTCTTTGTTTTTCCTGCAAGATAGAGTGGAAGATTCGTTATCTCCCCATCCTTGCGGTAGCCACGTTTGGAAAAGCGCAGTGTGTATTTCGGATGGTGGTCTGCAATATATCGTTTGAACGAAGGGGCAGACTTATCCTCGCCGCCTTTGGCTTCCACGGGAATGATCTCCGTCCCGTGTTGCAGGACAAAATCGATCTCACTGGTTTTATCGGAGTAATATCGGGGGGCACTTCAAATTGTCCTTGAAGCTGCTGCAGAACATAGTTCTCCGTCAGTGGGCCTTTGAACTGATAGTCTGCTTTCAGAAGGATTGCGCTATTATCAATGCCTGCCATATGCTTGAGCAGTCCGGTGTCAAAGACGAAGAGCTTGAACTGATCCAGCTTGTCAAATGCGGATAGTGGGTGCTCCATCTTGGAAACGTTGTAGACCCTGTTCAGCATTCCGGCAGAAACGAGCCATTCGATGGCTTCTTCAAAATCCCGCGCTCTGCCACCCTCACGGACAGAGCCGTACATGAATTTTTTCGTTGGGCTTTGCCAGCCGTGCAACGATGCTGCGGAATACCATGAGGATGCGCCCACTGTTGACCTTGCCGTTATGTTTGGAAAAGTCGTTTTCATAGACTTCGATGAGTTCGCGCTGGATCTGGGCGACCCTTGCGGGATCTTTGTGATTGACCCAGGATGCCACGCATTCCGGCATACCGCCGATAATGAGGTAGTTGTTGTAGGCTTCCAGTAGTCGGTTATGGAAAATCTCCTCGATCTGCTGCTCTTTTTGAATGCTGTCATAGTAAGCATAAAGTGCCGGGACGGTTGCTTCCAGAAATTCTTCAAAGTTTAGGGGATATATGATGAGCAGATTGACCATGCCGACTGGGTAGGATTTAGGTTTCGCCAAAAGCGTGCCGAGGAGATTGCCTGCTGCAATGACATGATACTCATTTGCCTTTTCTTTAAAATATTTGAGTGTGTTCAGCGCCTCCGGGCATTCCTGTATCTCATCAAAGATGATAAGGGTCTCTCCCGGCAGAATCTTCTCTCCACAAATCAGGGAGAGCAGTTCCAGTATGCGCTGTGGGTTCTTGTTCGCCTCGAAGATGGATTTCAATTCGTCTTCTTCGTCGAAGTTGAAATAAACGAAACTCTTATAATAGTTTTTTCCGAACTCTTTCATCAGCTATGTCTTGCCGACCTGTCGCGCACCTTTCAGGACAAGGGGTTTTCGTTCCTCGTCATTTTTCCAGTTTATCAAATCTTGAATCGCATTGCGTTTCATGGCGGTCACCATCCTTTCAGGGGAGATGATAAGAGAATGACACATTTTTTCGAAAATATCAACGCAATTATAACACGCTTTTCCACAACGATTTGATGCGAGTTCGCACATTTTTCGGAGCAAGCTATATCTATCACACGGATTGATACGGAAGCCTGTATTTAAGGCTTTCGGAAAAGGAGCTCTTATAATCCACTCATGTTTTCTCGCTATAAAAATAGCCAAACACTTCATTATGGATAAAAATTGTCTGCCCGTCCCCTGTCATTCAGCACACGCTTGAACGCTTCATAGACTTTGGTACTCATTGGAATTTGTCTGATACCGCTTTTTGTCTTTGGCGTTTCAACATGATACCCAACTCCCGATACTTTCAAAAGCTGGTGGTCTACGTTGATTAGCTTATGCTCAAAGTCAATATCGCTTTCAGTCAGTCCGCAGAGTTCAGAAATGCGAAGCCCTGTTCCTAACAGTATGATAATCTCGTCGTAATACTTCTGATAGACTTTATCACTCTGCACAAAGGACAGGAAAGACGCTTCCTGTGTTGGGGATAGAGGTACCTTTGGTTCGGTGTTATCTTCTAAAACGGTGTTCAACTGGAAGTCAAAGGGATTTTTCCTAATGCAATCGTCCTGTATGGCTGTGTAAAAGGCAGCTTTCAGAGAACGCTTGTGATTGTTGATTGTCTTGAATGAATAGCCCTTATCTTTCATGCGTAAAGCCCATTCTTTCGCGTCGGACAGCTTCACGCTCTCAATGCTGCAAGCTCCAAGACTATCTTCTTCCAAAATCCTCATAAGCTGCTTGCGCCCCTGTTTTGTGCCATGCCGTACATTTGCCCGGTGCCTTATCTGCTTTGCGTAGAGTTGGCAGACAGTCATTTTCTTTCCCAACGTGTCAATCCCGTCGTCAAGGTCTTTCTGTATCTCTTTTTCCTTTTCCCGAAGCGAAATATCCTCACGCTTTCCGGCAGGGGTCTTGTCCGTAGGTACTAACTTCCACGCATACACAAACTGCGGATTACCAAAGGTATCTATATATTTGTAAGCATATCTTCCGTCTTTTCTCTGGCTCTCTCCTGTGCGTAAAATGCGGTTCCTGTTATCTCGTCTTTTCTCCGACATTGTTCGTCATGCTCCTTTCCATGACGGAAAGAGCCTTGATATGCTTGTATCTATTATACCACATTCAAGGCTCGATTTCACTATATAACTTCCAAAGTGTCAATGAATTTTTCAAACTGTTTTCGCTTGATTTGAATACGGTTGCCGTTCATAATCACCCACCCGGCAGCCGGGTTTTCTTCCGCTAATTTACGCAGCTTGTTTTCCCCGATACGGAAATATTTTGACGCTTCCTCAATGGTGAGCGTGTACTTCTCCCAGATAGGCACATCAGTAATATTCATTAAAATGTCCCCCTTTCAATAGAGTACAATAGTTTCAAAAGTAGAAAGAGAGCTTTTAATCGGACGGTTATTAGCATAACCTCATGGGAATTGCACCCCCGCATGGTTCTCATGCAGCCCTACCCATTGCCTGCGACGCTCTTAACGCTCGGACTGTGGCGATAAGGGAGTATCATTGTGTATTTTGCGTGTCGTCGCCCGCAAGCCGCTACACTTGCTTTCCGGCGCGGTGTTGGTCGCTCGGCTGTCCGGGTGGGGATAACCTCACCCGGATAGCGTCATGGCGCACCCGCCGTATGGCTCGGCGCAAAAGGAACGTATCCGATTTGCCCTATGCTGCGCCGCCGTTATCTTGCGCCGCTTTCTTTGTCAAGGTTCAGAATGGCTTTGCTGCCGCGTCAGCAGCGGAACGGAAAAGGGGGAGAGAGAAAGCGTCCCGCCGCTGCGGTTTATTCCTCTGCCTTAAAGGTGAGGACAGCCATCATCAGTTTTGCTTGCAGCCGTTCCCGAATGTCGTGGTCTACGCCAAAATAGACGTTCCCGCGCTCGTCGTACAGCTTCCGCATGGAGAGGCGGGCTATGTAGCCGCTGAAATGCTGCAAGACAATCTTCATAGCGTCCGGGTCGCCCTTTGTCGCTGCCAAAATGACAGGATAGGGAACAAGGGCTTTTTCCGGGTAGCCGGGTTCGTTACCATTCGTCCCATTCATCAGCATTTTCCTCCAGATATTTTTTTAGCAGCTCAAAAGAGCTTGTCCGCCTGTACTGTATCGTGCTTCTCGACGTATCGAACAGCTCCGCAATCTCGGTGTCGTTCATTCCCTCGAAATAGTACAGGAGTACGGCTTTGCGCTTTTCTTCCGGCAAAGTACGGATTGCTTCAAGAAGCAGCTTCGGCGTGATTTTCTTCCCGGCTCTTTCAAAGGCGATTTCCCCTTTGAAATATTCATCAAAGGTATGAAGCTGCCGCGCTTCTTCTAAGGTCAAGTCGGAAAAGGTAATCTCCCTTGCCTTATGCCTGTGCAGCTCTTTGTGAGCGTCACACGCTTCATTGTGCAGTACCGTATTGCAAAACTTCTGGAAAGCGCACTGTTTTATAAACTCCCTGCGATTAGGTTCCACATTCTCACCCCCTTTCTCGTTGGAAAGTTGGTGGTGCTTCCCCCTTTTCGCGGGGCAATACTGCCTTTTGAAAAAAACGCCGAAGATTTTCGGATTTTTTTCAAAAAATTTTTTGAGCAGCAAAATACGCCTGTCCGAAAAGCCCGGACAGACGTATAGGTATTGTAAGCGGTATTTAGATGATTAGACAGTTCATATTGATAGACGTAGTCGGATTTTGTCGATAGGGTATGTGCTTCATGGCGGCTACCTCCTTTAGCCGCCGCTTTTAACAGTGATACCGCGTCATTTCATCAGAAAATAAAAAGAAACGGCGGCTTTGATTTTTCAAAGCTGCTGCGGAAATCAAAGAACGACAAGCAACAGTTCTGATTTTGCTCCAATATGGTTATTAGGGGCACAAATTAAAATCAAAAAAGAGCCGATAACAGCAGTATTTCAAACTGCATATTATCGGCTCTGCGTCTGTGCGTCTGGCTCTTTTAATTAAATTATTTCTGTTGTTTTTTGGCTTTATTATATGTATTAGCTAACTGTCCACAAGCTGCTTTAATCTCTCTACCATGAGAAACTCTCATGGTAACTTCAAGTCCTGTTTGCTCTAATTGATGTTTGAACGCAACCATTTCTTGTTTTTGTGGTGCTCTAATTTTTGAATTACTCGTCGGGTTGTATTGCAGCACGTTAATCATAACATTTTTGCCCTTAAACCATTTTGCAAGTTGCCTTATATCTGAGGAACGGTCATTTATACCTGGTAAAAGCAAATACGCAAATACCACTTTTCGATTATGCCTTTGAGAATAGGACAATGCTTGCTTAACAACATCTTCAATAGCGTACATGTGCATATGAGGAATGATACAGTTTCTCGCAGCCTGTGTTGCTGCATGTAAAGATATTGTCAACTGAATTTTTAGATGTTCTTCGCGCAATTTTTTAATTGATTAACTGGACCAACTGTTGATACGGTAATGCCGTCGGTTGGAAAGTTAAGTCCATTTCTATCTCGAAGAATATGGATTGCTGCAATCAAGTTGTCGTAATTGAATAAAGGTTCTCCCATTCCCATAAAAACGATACGATTTACTTTTTGACGTATCAATATGACCTGCTGCACAATTTCAGACGGTGTTAGATTACGAACAAAACCATTGCGTCCGGACTCACAAAAAATACAGCCAACAGAACAACCAACTTGCGTACTTACGCAAACAGTCCCGCCATCTCGCCGTTTAATAAAAACCGTTTCGATATACCTGTTGTCTTTCAATTCATAAACATACTTTTCAGTATCGCTACTTTTATAGACTTTTTTTTTGTTGATATTGATAGATTTTTTTTTGTGAAATGGCTGTTTATATAATTCCGTATATAAGGCTCTTGCTTTATCCTCTCCAATTACTTCCGACATTTCTTTTGTAAAGTAAATCCGTATGGGTCATTCAATATTTCCGTAAGTGTACTTTTAGGTAAGTGTTTCATTTAATATCCTTCCTTTTTTGTTTTTCAGAGTTTTTGATTATGATTTCTAATTTTTCAACATCAACGATATGTGTTAATTTACATTTAGGGCAGAAAAGAGGAAAATTTCTTAATACCGTATTATAAAATACTTGAACCCTCGTCTTTCCGTTACAAATTGGACATTTTATCCAATATTTTTCAAGCATAATATTTCTCCTTTTTTGTGCAAAAAAATACAGGTCAATTCTCAACATGAGCATTGACCTGCATTTATACATATAACACTACAACAAAATTAAGGCATAGTTTTTATACTATGTCTATACATCGTTAGTTTTGTTGTATAGCATACGCAAAATAAGCATGACAAAAAAGCCCATATTGAAAATGGGAAAAATCTTTTTTGATTTCAATGCTTATCGAATACGCATGCTATGTAACATAAACATTTCCCCCCTTTTAATAATACTATACAAAAAAAGCGGCTAATTGTCAACATATACATATGAATTATTTTGGCTAACTGATTGAACTGTGTAGACATATCCAAGAAGAAAGGGGAACAGTAAAATGTAACAGGGTGAATAACTATGGCAAAAAGACCAGTACCGAAATACGATTTCAAGGCTTTTGGGGCAGCGATAAAGGCGGCGCGGACAGGGCGCAAGGAGAGCCGCAAGAAAGTGAGCGACGAAATGTTTATCTCGCCGCGCTACCTTGCGAACATTGAGAACAAGGGGCAGCACCCAAGTTTACAGATTTTCTTTGAGCTTATGCTCCGTTACAATATATCCGTAGACCAGTTCTTTTGGAAACGCCGCCAGAGAAGAACACGCAGCGGCGGCAGCTTGACGCGCTCCTTGACGGTATGAGCGATACAGGCATACGGATTGTGAGCGCAACGGCAAAGGAGATAGCGGAAGTCGAAACAGAGGGCAGATAAGAGGTGTCCGTCAGAATTGAATAAGGTTTAGAGAGCGTTGTAATCTTTTTTTGAGGATTGCAGCGTTTTTCTTTTGCGGAAGTTTGGCAAAACCGGGCATAGCTCCGTAGTAAGGCATAAGGGATAAAAACATTCGTAGCAAGCATAGGAAGCGAGTACCCTTTTCCGTATTTTCTCCCTCCCGCGCTGCGGCGCGTCGGTTGAAAATTGCTTGTTGGGAAGTGTCCCAAACCCTCGGAACGGAAAGGAGTGATTGCATGAATGGACGCAAAAGAAAAGTACAAATCAAATTCTATGTAACAGAGGAAGAACGGGCGTTGATTGAGCAGAAAATGAAGCTCGTTCCTACCCGGAACATGGCGGCGTATCTTCGCAAGATTGCCATTGACGGGTATATCATTCAGATAGACCATGCCGACATAAAAGCTATGACAGCGGAGATACAGAAAATCGGGGTCAATGTCAATCAGATTGCAAAGCGCGTCAACAGTACAGGCAGCGTTTACCAAGAGGACATAGAAGAAATCAAGGGGGTGCCTGCGGAAATATGGCGGTTACAAAGATTAAGCCTATTAAAAGCACGTTAAAAAAAGCCCTTGACTATATCCAAAACCCGGACAAGACGGACGGGAAAACGCTGGTGTCCTCCTTTGGGTGCAGCTATGAAACGGCAGATATTGAGTTTGGATTTACCTTGCACAAGCCTTAGATAAAGGAAACAACCTCGCACACCATTTGATACAATCTTTTGAGCCGGGGGAAGTCGATTATGAGAAAGCCCACGAAATCGGAAAGCAGCTTGCCGACGCGGTAACAAAGGGACAGCATGAATACGTCTTAACTACCCACATAGACAAAGGGCATATCCATAACCATATCATTTTTTGTGCGGTCAATTTTGTTGACTACCACAAATACAATTCCAATAAACGCAGCTACTATGGCATACGGAACATGAGCGATAAGCTGTGCCGGGAAAACGGGCTGTCCGTTGTCGTTCCGGGCAAGGGCAGCAAGGGAAAAAGCTATGCAGAATATCAAGCGGAAAAGGTCGGTACAAGTTGGAAAGGCAAGCTGAAAATTGCCGTTGATACGCTTATCCCCCAAGTAGCAAGTTTTGAAGAATTGTTGCAGCGGTTACAGGCAGCGGGTTATGAGATAAAGCCGGGAAAATATATCTCCTGCCGCGCTCCGGGACAGGAACGGTTTACCCGCTTAAAAACCCTCGGCGCAGATTATACAGAGGAAGCAATCAAAGAACGGATAGAGGGCAAGCGCACAAAGGCGGCGAAAGCTCCCAAAGAGCAGCGCGGCGTATCGCTGCTTATTGACATTGAAAACAGTATCAAGGCAGCGCAGAGCCGGGGCTATGAACAGTGGGCGAAAATCCATAATCTGAAACTGGCTGCAAAGACTATGAATTTCTTGACAGAACATAAGATTGAGCAGTACGCAGATTTAGTCAGCCGGATTGAGGAAGTAAATGCGGAAAATGTAAAGACAGCAGACGCATTAAAGAGCGTGGAGAAACGTCTTGCAAACATGGCGGTGCTGATGAAGCACGTTACCACCTACCAAAAGACAAAACCTGTTTATGAAGCATACCGCAGGGTAAAGGATAAGGACGCATACCGGGCAAAGCAGGAAAGCAGTCTGATACTCCATGAAGCAGCGGCAAAGGCACTAAAAACGGCGGGCGTTTCCAAGCTCCCGAATGTCGCCGCGCTACAAGTAGACTATGAAAAGCTCCAGGAACAGAAAGAAGCCCTTTACGCCGACTATGGCAGACTGAAAAAACAGGTCAAAAAGAGTACGACGTTATCAAACAGAACATAGACAGCATTTTACGGCAGCCAAGAGAACCGGAACGGGAAAAAGGAAAAGAACGCGGGGAGTAGCTTTGTTCATACTTGTATGATATAATAGTTCCTATCAAAGACAGTAGCCACATACTAAAGTGATACATTTTCAGCAAAGGAAGTGTCAGAAAATGGAACAGGAAATGCCGGACTATGAAACGATACGCGCCGCCGTTGCGGGCGAAAAATGGGCGTTGGAAAAAGTGCTTGCTTGTTACGGTGACGAAATCAACCGCCTTGCAATGGTAAAAAAGCGTCAGCCGGACGGAAGTGTAAAAGAGGAAATCGACGAAGATTTACGGCAAACACTCATAATGAAACTGTTAGAAGCTATCCCACAATTCCCAATAGAAAAGGAGTGATACCATGACACGCGGGGAAATTTGGAAAGACTTTTTTAAGAGAACCGTTTTGCCCGCCGTTATCGCATTGTTTTTATTCTTCATGTTTAAGAACATCTTTACAGAGGACGGGCAGACCAATTACTTTTTTATGTGTGGCTGTGCTGCGGTATCCCTTTGGTATTCGCCGTATGTTCGTATGGCTTGTACCGCATGGGTATGACATAGCCGGAACGGTGGGTATCATTGCCCTCAACTTCATTTTGGGCGGCATTATCGGTGGGGTCATTTTGATATGGCGGCTTGTTGTTGCTACGTGGTATATCCCCCTTACGATATACCGTTTACTTACCGCAGATGAGAGTGCAACCCCTCAAATCAATATAGAGAAAGGATTTAAAAGTTATGAATGAAAGAGAAAGAATTATTCATTTATGGTTTGATATGTGGCTAAAACAACAAGATTTAGGGATTGATAGTATTTTTACAGAAGATGTGATTTACACTGAAAGTTGGAGTCCTAAGTATGAAAGTCGAAAAACAGTAAAACATTGGTTTGATGAATGGAATACTCGTGGAAAAGTCTTAGTGTGGGATATTAAACAATTTTTTTCATAAGGAAAATCAAACTATTGTAGAATGGTATTTCAAAAACAAAATGAATAATGGTAATATTGAAGAATTTGACGGAATTTCTTTAATAGTATGGACGGAAAATAACAAAATAATGGAGTTGAAAGAATTTGGTTGTAATCTCAATACCTATAATCCATACGCCCAAAATGATATGCCACAATTCAGAGATGAAAAAACAAAGTGGTTTTGAAGTTTTAAAAGCCGGGACGCAGACAGTCGGTAAAGACTATCCGCGCCCCGGCTTTCTTATGGGTACAGCGATAAAATGTTACGCAGTAGAACGTCATTTTTGAGGGAAAAGGTATAAAACCCTTGCCGCGTCATTTTCACACCCGGAAAGCCCTGTAAATCAAGGCTTTTTTCGCCCTTACCGCGTAACAAGAGCGCGCCGTTTTCTCATGCGCTCCGCTGCCTGTCTGCGGGTAATCCGCTTCCGGCAGTCCGGGCAGTATTTGACGCTGTTAGAGGTGGACGCAAAAGAAGCTCCGCACTCGGTACAACGCTTTTTATCCTCGGTCTTGAAAAGCTCTGCATACAGCAGCTTATCAAGGGGAAGTACGGCGGTCTGAAACCATTTGCATAGAAGAGAATAGGAAATAAGCTGCGGGCAGACACATTCCTCCCCGTCGTCCAGTAAAATACAGTGTCCGTTATCGCAGTTGCAGCACTCCTTTTTTATAAGGCTGTTGACTTTCCGGCTTTGGGGTGGTGTAAGCCGCTTTATCCCGGTCATACCTCATCAGCGGCGAAAATAGCAAGCTCCGCATACTCATTTTCTGTCAGAGGTGCAATTTTCGCAAGGGTGCGCTTCGCCAGTTCCCGCATATCCTCGTCCATAAACGGCAGCGCAGCGTTGATGTTCTCCATAAGCCCGCGCTTACCGCCCTCATTGTAAATGCTCAACAGGTTTGTTTCTTCAACGGTCAGTCTAATCATGCTCATACCTCCAATTCGTGATTTTTTGATTTTGCCGCTTTTTTCTGTGCGGTTTTTTCTTTGTCTGCTCTAAGCTGCGCCCGGATAGAGGGCTTCTTTTCCGTTTTGCTGCCTTGCCACGTTCCTTGTCAGCCTTGACAGCTTCCGCAAAGGTCAACAAGGGAAATGGTTTCTCCTGCCTTTACCTTTGCTTCCAGTTCTGCGGTAGTCGGGGTGTTGTTTATCTGCCCGTCAATCATGTTGTAGTTTTGCTCTGTGGTCTGCTCGGCAGCTTTCAGATAGTTCTCTGGCTGAACGGGAACAGCAAAAGCCCTAGTGCCGTTCCCCATAATCAGATATTTTCCGTCGTCGGACTGGTGGTGCAATCCATATCCGGCAGCTTCCATTTGCTCGCGGCTCATGGCGGTTACATAGAAAGTCCCTCTCGGTGTTTTGATTGTTTCACCCGTTTCCAAGTCGGCGGGAATGAGGGCATTTTCCTGCTCCTTGAAAAATTCCGGCACTTTCTTATAACCGAAGCTGTCTACATAGTGGGCGGTGTCCTGCCCGTTCTGATGAAGTACCACCACGTCGGAAACGGAAAGGCTGTGTCCCTTAAAATCTTTCGGGTGGTCGATATTAAAGCGGGTGTAAATATCTTCAAGGGAAGTCCCCGGCGTAAGAGGTGCGGAATAGACAAGTGTATAGTTTTTCGCGTCTACCCGGTGTCCTGTGGCAGTCAGACGGTCGTAAGGTTCAAAGCGCAAATCTCTTGTTTCGTCCCCGCCTTTTATCTGATAAATGGAAAAGGTGTCTTTGTCCTGTGGGGCTTCCTGTTCCGGCTGCTCCTGTGCATCTACCTTTTGCGCCCGGATATGCGCCCGTTGTAACTCGGTAGGCTTTTCCCCCGTAAGGGGTACAATCGCCTTGACATAATCAGCCGCATAATAGGCGTTACTGGTAAGCTGCCGCTGCCATGCCCCTGCTTTGGGCGACCAACGGAAGCCATTACTTTTTAGGGCTTCCCGCGTGGCTTCGTCCGGCTTATCCTCAAAGAAGATTTGCAGTCGGTTCGCTTCGGTGTTTGCTTCCACCTTGCCGCCGTCAAATTTCCAACCCACAAAACCGATTTCTTTTTGCTGTGAAAGAGATTTGATACGGTCTTTCACGCGCCGGATTTCTGCACTGTTGTTGGATAACGCCCAAGTCGCAAATGGCTTGTCCTCCAAATGCCAACTGCTCGCCATGTCTGCTTTCAGTTTTTCCAGTTCCTCCGGCGGTAAATGCGGGCAGCCGTCAAGGGTCTTATGCTTACGGTAATAGGCGTTTACGGCTTTCATGGTTTCCTGTGATTTTTCAAGGCTTTCCAGTTTCTTTTCTAACTTCTGTACTGCCTGCGGGTCGTCTGCGCTGATACCGCCCATGCCGGTACTGCGGATTTTATCAAGAAGCCCTTGTATGTCCTGCCATTCCCGGTAATTGCTGTCGCGGGCTGCGTTCTGCTTTTCTTTCTTCCTTGTGGGGAAGTTAGAGCCGCCCGCAATCAGGATAGAGGGAACACGGGCGTCAATCTCATAGCCATGGTTCATGTTGGCGGCCAGTTTCCGCGCATAGGTGTCAAGCAGGCTGTCGATCTTCTCATGGTACATCGGGTCTACCCGCTGTTTTTGCCTTTCTGCGATTTGTACGGCTTCATCTACATAATGCCTGTATTCAGCCGTCGCGCTGCCTTGCTTATAATCGGAAAAACTGTTCATATCCTTTGCACGTTTGGCGGCAGCTTCATTGATAGGATAATAAGGGGCGGCGGGTGCAGCCTGTTCCGGCTGTGTTTCTTTTTTCCTGTACCGGGGCTGTTTCTTCGGGAAGCTCCGGCGTGGCGGCTTCTGCTTCGGGCTGTTTGGTAGCTTCCTGTGCGGGCTGCGCCTGTTCGGTGGTCTGTTCCTTATCCTGTGCCTTTTGGATTGCTGCAAAATGTCCGTCTATGGTATCAATCAGATTTGCGGCGGTGCTGCGGATTGTTTCAAGAGAGCCTTTCAGTTCTGCAAGTTCTTTTCCGCTGCTCCACCCGGCGATATATCCAAAAGAATAGTCCGACGTATCAAGCCCGTAATGTTGGCAGACAGCATAGGCGACGCTTTCCGCCTGTACCTCGCGGGTACGGCGGTCGGGGCGTTCCGGCATAGCAAGGGCAGTATCATGCAGCGTGGCGTGGGCGATTTCATGGATTGCGGTCTTGATATTCTGCAATTCGTCCATGCCCTCGTTGATGATGATACGCTTTTCCTCATAATTGCAGCGTCCTTTTACGCCGCCGCTTAGTGCTTCAAATCCCATAGCAAAGGGAGAAGTCTTTTCAAGGGCAGCGAAAAAATCCTTGTATTGTTCCACGTTGCCCGTCAGCTCATAGGTAAGGGCAGGAAGCTCCTTTCCCTCGGTCTGTGAAATATCAAAGACAGATACCACACGAAAGGCGGGTATCTTGATTTCCTTTTCCTCGGTAACAGGTTTCCCGTCCTTATCGAAAACAGGCTTTTGGGTGTCCGGGTCGATTTTTTCCACCTGTTTCTTAACGGTAAACGGGGACGGCGCAAGTATCTTGATAGCTTTTTCTCCCGGCTTTACATGGCGGTCAAATTCCTTTTCCCATTGTTTATAGCCTTTCACAAGATTGCCGCCCTGCATGGCGATAAGGATTGTATTGTTAAGGCTGTAATCATGGAATTTTGACATAGTACGCAAATAATCGGCGTAACGGTCGCTTTCATACAGTCCTAAAATCCCTTGTTCCAGTCGGTCGGTAATCTCTTTCATTTTGTCAGCAGGCTTTTCAGAAGATAGGATAATCGGGAGAACCGGGGGCTGCTTTGTGGCGGCGGTCGGTATGGCTGCGGAAGCGTCAAGGTCTGCCTGTTCCTTTTCCTGTACTGGCGGCTGCGGCGTTACCCGGTATTCCTCCGGCACGTCGCGCCCGTCATACCATTCTGTAAAGGTGTTACGGTTATTGTAGATATAGCCCTGCTCGGTAAATCTGCCCCTGTCATTGATAGCAGCGTCCCGCCCGTATTCCTCATACATGAAATATTTTTTTACTTCTTCGGGAAGCTCCAGTTCGTCCAGTTCGTCGATAAGATAATAACCGTAATCTTCTTCGCTCTGTGCGGACGGATAGAGCCAGTAACAGTCAAGGTTTTGTGCAAGGTTGATAATGTCCTGCAAGTCCCTTTGTATGGTCGCCGTATGCCATAGCTGCAACAAATTTTTCCCTGTCGTCGTCAAACTGCATTTTCAAAAGTTCGCTCAAATAGTTCAGCTCGTCAAGGCTTTCAAGCTCGGTCAATTTTCCTGCCAGTCCCGCAATAGAGGACTGGTATTCTGTGATATGCAGCTCCCCGTAGTTTTTGCCGTCTATCCCGATACGGTCAAAGACTTCTTTCAAATGCTCGGCAGTCGTGGGGAATGATACCCATTCGCCCGCAGGTCTGCCCCTCGGTGTACTTTCCAAGATTAGAAAGATACCCGCTTAAAATCGGTTGTTCCATGTGTTCGCTCCTTTCTTTCTCAATCATGCGGTGCATAAGCTCGTAGTCCTCCATGCTCATGCTCCCGTCAAAAATATAGGGTCGGGTTCTTCGCCGTCCCGGTAGGCTTTTTCAGAGAAAGGAAGCCCCGCAGCGTGGGCGGCGGCTCTTGCTTCCTCGATAAGCTCCGGCGGCAGCCTGTCGTCGTGGGCTTCGATAAATTCCCCGATATTGCTATATCCGTTTTCGTAGTGGCGGCGCACCCCGGCGGTCAGCTCGTCAAGGTTCATATCCTCGCCAAGATAGCCGGAATAATAGCCGTTTACCACAACGGCGGCAGGGTCAGCCTGTTTGATTTCTTCCATGCGGCTTCTGTCCTCCGGGTAGAGAATATCGCTCATTTCAAGGTGGAAATATTCTGCGTTCCAAGAACGTCCCGTTTTCCAAAACGCCACCCAAGCGATACCGTCCCTTAATTCTTCTTGATAGTCCTTTACGGTGTCCCGTAAACTTGCCATGTGTAACCTCCTTTCTTCGGTTTCAGAGGGTTTGGGAAACTTCCCAACAAGCAAAAAATCCCCGCCGTTCTCGGTAGAGAAAGCAGGGATTTTACGGAAAAGGGTACTCTTTTCCTATGCTTGCTATTCAGTTCATTTTTTCTTCGGCAGTTCAATGCGGTAGTTGACATATCTCCCGCCCGTATCAGCCAATACGATAGTTCCGTTGTAGGTTTTGCCTGTCTTTGGGGAATAGAGCTTTTTCACATTTACCTTGCCGGATTTCAAGAGTGCAGCGGCAATCTTCGGGGTAAAGGTTACTTTTCGTTCTTCAAAGAAACGGTCATTTTTCCACATGGTAAAGCTGCACTCTTTGTTGCTACAGTAGTAGTTTTTCTTTCCCTCATAGACAGGAGAACCGCAGCGGGGGCAGCTTCCCAACGCTTCCCGTTCCGGCTTGAACATCTGCGCTTTATCATCAGAAAGAAACGGATAGGTCTTTACCAGTTCCCGCGCCATATTCTCGATACCCTCCATAAATGCGGCGGGGTCTGCCTTGCCCTTTGCAATCTGCGTCAGATTGTTTTCCCATTCTGCGGTAAGCTGCGGGCTTGTCAAGGTGTCCGGCAGGACGCACACAAGGTTGATACCGTCTTTTGTGGGAAGTAGCTGCTTGCCTTTTCGCTCCACAAAGCCGCCCTTTACCAGTTTTTCAATGACAGCGGCGCGGGTGGCGGGCGTACCAAGCCCCCGGCGTTCTGCGTCCGGGTCGGTGTCCTCATTTCCGGCGCGTTCCATAGCAGAAAGTAAGGACGCTTCATTGTGGGGCTTCGGCGGCGTCGTTTCATGCTCCGTTACCGTTGCAGCCGGATTGTCAAAGGTTTGTCCCTCGGTAAACGGCGGCAGGGTCTTTTCTGTGTCACTGTCTGCGTCGTCCGTTTCGGGCTTGTTCTTTAAGGCTGCCCTGTATCTTCGGTCAATCTCTTTCCACCCGTCGGACAGCACCGTTTTTCCCCTTGCGATAAAAGACTGTCCGGCACATTCAAAAACTGCTGTAACCGCTTCAAAAGGTATGCGGTGCGGCGGTCGCCATAAGCAGACGCGCCCCGGCAAGGGTAAGGATATTCCTTTCGCTTTCCGGCAGCGCGGCAAGGTCGGTCTTTGCAAGCTCCATAGTGGGAATGATTGCGTGGTGGTCTGATACCTTTTTGCTGTTCAGCACCTTTCCAAGTTCCGGCGTGAAGTCTTTTCCCGCCATAAAGGAAAGTTTCTCACAAAGCACCTTGATAATGCCCGTCGCTGTTTCGCCCATGTCGTCGGTCAGAAATGCGCTGTCCGTTCTCGGATAAGTAAGCAAACGCTTTTCATACAAGGCTTGTGCAAGGTCAAGGGTCTGTTTTGCCGTATATCCGAACAGGCGGTTTGCTTCCCTCTGTAAAGAAGTAAGGTCAAAAGAGCTTCGGCGGAGCTGCGGTCTTTTTCTCTTTCACAAGGGAAGTACATACTGCCCGCGACGCTTCGCAAGTCGTTTTTAATGCGTCGGCTTCTGCCTTATTTGAAATTCGTTCACTTGCAGCTTCCGCGCCGGATAATGCAAGGCGCACATGGTAGTATTTCTCTTTCTTGAAGGTGGTAATCGCTGCGTCCCGGTCAACAAGCATTTTTAAGGTGGGGGTCTGTACGCGCCCCACGTTCAAGGTATGATTGTAAAGGACAGAAAAAAGGCGGGTGGCATTGATACCGATTAGCCAGTCTGCTTTTGCCCTGCATAATGCGGAAGCAAAGAGAGGGTCATAATCCCTGCCGTTCTTCAGACAGGAAAAGCCCTCTTTGATTGCGCTGTCCTCCATAGAAGAAATCCAAAGGCGGCGCATAGGTTTCTTGCAGCCTGCCATTTCATAGACAAAACGGAAAATGAGTTCTCCCTCGCGCCCTGCGTCGCAGGCATTGACGACTTCGGAAACGTCTGCCCGGTGCATAAGCTCCTTTAAGGTTTTGAATTGCTTTTCCTTGTCAGCGGAAACGGTGTATTTCCATTCCTGCGGCAAAATCGGTAAGCTGTCATAGCTCCACTTTTTATACTGCTCCCCGTAAGCGGCAGCTTCCGCAAGCCCTACCAAATGTCCCACACACCAAGAAACGATATAGCCGCTTCCTGTGAGAAATCCGTCTTTCTTTTCCTTTGCCCCAAGTACGGCAGCGATTGTCTGCGCCACACTGGGCTTTTCTGCGATAACTAAAATCAAATAAAAATCCTCCTTTCGGGTAAAAGAAAAGAGCAACCGATTTTTCGATTGCTCCTACAAGTGATTGTATAAAATTGTGCGATATGAAATAGTAAAATGATTTGACAAAACTAAAATTTATCCAATATTGAGTAAACTATGGATTACCCAAGGTTGAACTGTAACCATGATTATAAATGTGTAAATTGCAAACAAAGGCACTTCGACCATATCATTGACATTCTCAGATTGAAATTGTTTTCTTAAATTATTAGGCAAGACTTTTGATAGCAAATAATAAACCAAATATCCTAAACAGACTCCAACTGTATTTGTAATAAGGTCATTTATATCTGTTGAACCCCAACCAAACATCTGAACAATTTCAACAGATAAAGAGAACAGAAAACCAGTTAATACAACAGTCTTTATGTGATGATATTTCTTATACAGCAACGGCAGAAAAAATCCAAAAGGAACAAATAAAACAACATTCAGTATGGTATCTATTGGTCCACTTATCATACCGAGAAACGGAATCAGAGAAATCCTCGGACGAAATGATATTGTGCTTGTATAACCAATACCTGTTACGGTCAAAATCCCGAAAAGATAATAATAGAATAAAAATACAGCAGTAATATGGAGAAGGCTTTGCTTTCTTCCTGATTTTTTAAGGTATAAGAAATACAATATAAAAACTGGAACTATAAACACATATCCACTTATTGAGCGAATAAGAATATCAGAAATGGGTAACATATTTTTATCTCCTTTGCTTACTCTAAAAATTTGTTTAACTCTATCATTTCCTATGGTTGGAACAATTATATCATATTCCATATCGAAAGTACATCTTTTTATCGTTCCGGCTGTCGTTTTGCTTCAATCTTTCTAATGCAATACCCAACACAAGGGGACTGTCCCTTATAAGGGCAGGAAGCGCAAGCGGGGGATAAGGAACGGGCGGCGCATTATCACGCCGCCCGTTCGGTTTCTGTATCATCATTTTTTCAAAGGGATTGTCGGTAAACAGGGTCATAGGGTTTCTTCCTCCGTTTCTTCATCTTCGGGAGTTTCCCCGGTATCTGCTTCCGACTCGTCCTCGTCGTAATCCTCAAATTCAAAATCTTCAAGGTCGGTATCGCCCTTTACATTCTGCTTCGGCTTTAGAAACTTAAAGTAGTAGAACGCTGCGCCGCCACCAAGCAGGGCAAAGAGGACTAAGGCAAGCACCACACCGGGATTGCCGCCTTTTTCTTTCAGTTCTTCCGGCTGCTCCGTTGGTGTTGGGGTAGGTTCTTTACCTGTGCAGCCTGTCATACTGGTAACACATACCGGGCAGGACGTGTTTACCTTTCCGGCTTCGCATTTTTCCGTACAGTTACAGATTTCCGGCTTTTTGGCAGCTTCGCCGTTTTCGGTCAGTGCCATAAGGTCGGCTTCGTCCACTTGATTTAGGAAATGTACGGTCTGTTCGCCCTCGGCGGCGCGGTCAATGAGGATATAGAAATAGTTGCCGCCTTTGGTGGTAACAGTGATAAGTTGCTTATTGCCGCCGTAATCGTCAACCAGTGTTGCGTTTCCCTTTGGGGTAAGGGGCGGCGTTTCCTCTTTTTCCTCCACAACTACGTTGCTGTCGTTGGTCGCGTCCCCTGCGGTCGGCTCTGTGGCTGCGCCCTGTGCATAGGCAGGGACAGAAAAACCGCCCATAAGGATAAGGGCGGCACAAAGGGCAGTCATGGTCTTTTTCAGTTTATTCTTCATCTGCATTTTCCTCCTGTTCTTCGTAGTCTGCCGCTTCGGTAGCGTGTGCGGCGTTTATGCCGGGAATACCGCCGCCGGACAGCATAGCGTTCAGTTCCTGCGGGGTCAGACGCATAGCTCGTACAAGCTGTACGATTTCAAGGTTTTCCGCTTCGGTTTTCTGCGCTTCCAGTCCTTTCAGCTTGTTCTGATATTCTGTGATTTTCTCGCGGGTCTTTGCGATTTCCTTATTGATACGGTCAATTTTATTGTTTGCCATAGGTCATTTCTCCTTTCTTTTTGGGGCTGCTTTACCAGTTCATCAGCCCATAGCCTTTGATACATTGATAGTTAAGGTCATAGCTCTTTATCTTGCAGGCGTCGCCGGAATTGCCCTCAACGGTATAGACGCGGCTGCCGTCCCTGCCAAGCACAAGCCCCACATGGTCGGCAACGCCGTCTAAATCCCAATCGAAAAAGATAGCGTCGCCCGGTGCGATATTCTCATAGCCCCGCGCGCCCCATTGTCCCCTTGACTGGAACCAAGGAACGCCCTGCCATTCGCAGCCTGCAAAGCGGGGTTCGCTTTTTCCGGCTTGATTGTAGCACCATGACACAAAGCAGGCGCACCATTCCACGCGGCAATTAAAGCCGTACCAGCCCCAATACGGATAGCCGCCCACGTTTCCGACCTGCTGTTTTGCAAGCTCCATAAGCTCCGGGTTTCCGGGACGTGTGCCGTTTACAAACTCCACGCCGCTTAAATCCTCGGAGGGGCTGCCGTCGGGAGAGCCGCCGCCAAAAATCAACGGTTTGTTGCCCTGTGTCTGTAAGTACACTTTGAACATTTCAAACTGCTGTGGGTTCAGCAGTTCTTCCGCAAGGGAAGCAATCGGCTTGTTTGTCAGCTTCACGTTCAAGATACGGTATTCGTATTCTTCCTCGTTGCCCTCCTCGTCGGTGGTGGTGCGTATCTCGATTTCTTCCGTCAGCGTCAAGGTGTACTGTAAGCCGAACAGCCGTTTTAGCTCTGCCTGTGCGCTCTGTGGGGTGTAGCTCTGTAAAAGGGCGGTCAGATAAGACGCAAGTTCGTGTGGGTTATGCCCGATAGTGTCAAGGTCATAGCGGTATTCATCATAGCCGCTGTGGGTGGTTTCGATATTGTCAATCTCACTTTGCAGTTCGTTTTCCATTGCAGCATAGCTCTGTTCCGTTGCCACAAGGTCGCTGTCCTCGGACGTGTAGGAAGTCCCTAACACGCTGTTCATGCTGCCGGAAAACATTGCCCCACAAGAGGAAAGCCCTACTGATACCATGATGAACAGAAGCAGCGCGGCGATAGCGATTATCACGCCCGCCGGGTGTCGCCCTACAAAGGCAGCCGCTTTCTTTGCTGCTGTCTGTGACGCTCCGGCGGTTGCTTTGGCGGTGGCTGCACCGCCTTTCTTTACAGTTTTTGCATACTGGCGTTTGATTTTTTGTTTCTGCATAAACCGGGAAAAGGGATTGCTTGTAAGCTGAGGATTTTCCTGCAAGACTTTGTGATACTGGAAGTTCACATTTGCCTTGAACGCTGCCTTTTCTGCCTTTGCCGCTTCCCGGTAGGGTTTCAGCTTATGGCTGCGGTAGCCCTGCTTGATTTTCCTTGTCCCGTACCTTGCGCCGCGCTCGGCAAGTTCCTCCGATTTGTGCGCGCCCTCCGCGCCGGAATTGTCTTTCTCGACGCTGTGGATTTTGTTGTGAACAAAAATACCCGCTTCCTGCGCGGGGCGGGATAACGGGTTGCTGTGGGCTTTGCCGCCGGGTATCGGCTTTTCCTGTTCCTCAAAGTGCAGGCGGGTCTTTGCCTTTCCTGCGGCTTCGTCAAAGGTGCGCTCCTTTACCAGTTTCTTTTCTTTGGGGATAGCTGCCTTTGCTGCGTCCAGTCGGTCAGCGGCTTTTTCCGATTTTTTGATGTAAGTTTCCAGTTCCGGCGTTGCCCGTTCTTCCTCGGTAAACTGTAAGCGGGAAGTGGAAGTGGAAGTACGCAAAGCAGTAGCTTCCTGCTCTTTTTGACTTCCTTTTTGTTTGCTTTTCGGGTATGTGCTGCGTCAAGATGTTCTATGACGCGTTCCGCTGCGGCACTGTCCGGCTGTGAAAAGTCGCTGTCTGCTTCCCGGCTGCTGATACGCTCGGCGGTCTGCTGTGTTTCGATTTTACCTCGATAAGCCCGTCGCGGGTCATTTTCTGTGTGATTTTATCGCGTGGTTTTAATTGCTTGATAGTCCTGCACCTCCAATCCGCGCCCTCGCAAGGGCGCAATATTCTGCATTTAATTCAATCCCGATATAATGGCGGTCAAGGCTTTTTGCTGCAAATCCTGTGGTTCCGCTTCCGAAAAACGGGTCTATGACAATCCCACCTTTGGGACAGCCCGCCAAGATACAGGTTTCCGCTAATTTCGGGGGAAAAGCTGCAAAATGCGCCCCTTTATATGGGACAGTGTTAGTCAGCCAAACGTCCCGCTTGTTCCTTGTGGTCGGCATAAGAGCGTCGTCATAATAGCCACCGTCCCGCGGTCGGTTTAGTCCCTGCACCTTTCCTTGTCCGGGTATTTCCTGTGTGTATTTGCTGTTGGTGCTGCGCGCTCTGCGATACCGTTCTGCGGTAGTAGGTGCTAAGGGTTCTGCAATGGCGGCAGCGTCATAGTAATATTTCTTTTCCTTTGAAAGCAGGAAGATATGTTCATAGCAGCGGGTCGGGCGGTCTTTGCAGCTTTCCGGCATAGGATTTTGTTTTTGCCATATAATATCGCTCCGTAAATACCACCCCTGTTCCCGTAGGGAAAACGCCAAGAAGCCAGGGAATACCGATTAAGTCCTTTTGTTTGCAGCCGGTAACGCGGCTGTTTGCAATCCGCTGTCCGGTGCGTCCCTTTGGGTTTTTGGGTCAGCATAGCCGCCTTTATTTCCTGTGCCGCAATAGGTGTCTGCGATATTCAGCCATAACGTACCGTCCTTTCTAAGCACCCGGTAAAGCTCGCGAAAAACAGAGGTCAGCCTGTCAATATACTGTTCCGGCGTATCCTCCTGTCCGATTTGTGCGTCAAGCCCATAGTCCCGCAGCGCAAAGTACGGCGGGCTTGTAACGCAGCACTGGACGCTTTCACTGGGTAATTCCTGCAAAGCACAAAGCGCGTCCCGGTTGATGATTACGTCCGTTTTCATAGGCTTGCTCACTTCCTCCGGCTTTGTCGTAAGCAGCGGTAAAGCTCGGTGTCCGTCGGGAAATGGTCTATGAACGGCAGCACCACATTCCCGTAAAAGATAAGCCCCTCGCCCGCTTCGGTGTGGGTTACATACTTCATCTGCTGCGGGGAGATGTTAAGCTGCTTTGCAAGGATAGCCCGGTCGCCCTGTGCCTGATTGAGCATGAGGACAAAATCGGAGTTTTCAAAGATATTTTCCACCTCGCGTGAAGCAAAAGTCCTTTAATATTCTGCGTGATAGCGGTCGGTATGCCGCCCCATTTACGGAAACGCTTCCAAATCTCCACGGAATAGGCGGCGGTCTGTTCCTCTTTCAAAAGCAAGTGAAATTCGTCCATATAGTAACGGGTTGCCTTTTTCTCTGCCCGGTTGACGGTAACGCGGTTCCATACCTGGTCTTGCACAATGAGCATACCTAACTTTTTGAGCTGCTTTCCAAGCTGCTTTATATCAAAGCAGACAAGGCGGTTAGAAAGCTCCACGTTGGTTCTGTGGTTGAATACGTTAAGGCTGCCGGAAACATAAAGCTCCAATGCCGCCGCAATGCGGGCAGCTTCCGGCTCCGGCTGCTTCAGCAGTTCGTTGTAGAGGTCGCCCAAAATAGGCATTTTCTCCGGGTCGGGGTCTGCAAGGTAAGGTCCCTATACACATTCCTAACAGCGCGGTCAATGACGGTCTTTCAACAGGCTGTAAGCCCTCTCTTGCCGCCAATGACAAGCTCGCAGAGAGAAAGGATAAAATCGCTTTTCAGTGCAAGGGGGCTGTCGTCCTCGGAATAGTTGAGGTTAATATCCATAGGGTTCACATACTGGGGCGTACCGTCCATACCTTTGCCTGTCGGGGATAACCGTATCACTTGCCCGCCAAGCCGTTTTACAAGGGCAAAATACTCCGCTTCCGGGTCGCAGATAATAATATCGTCGTCGGTAATGAGAAAGGCGTTTGTCATTTCCCGTTTTGCCGCAAAGGATTTACCGCTTCCCGGTGTTCCAAGAATAAGCCCGTTGGGGTTTTTCAGCTGCTTGCGGTCGCAGAGTATCATGTTGTTTGACAGCGCATTTAAGCCGTAGTAAAGGGCTGCGCCCCTCTGGAAAAGCTCCTGCGTGATGAACGGGATAAAAATAGCGGTGCTGCTGGTCGTCAATCCTCTTTGAATAGGGATAAGGTTCTCCCCCAAAGGGATAGAGGACATCAGCCCCGCTTCCTGCTGATAGTCAAGACGGGTCAAGGCGCAGTTGTATTTCTGTGCAATGCCCGCCGCCGCGAAAATGTCATTTTCCAGTTTCCGCTTCGTGTCTGCCATGTTTACCACAAGGAACGTCAGCAGAAACATTCGCTCGTTGCGGCTCTGTAAATCCTGCAAGAGATTCTTCGCTTCATTCCCGAAAGTGGCAAGGTCGGACGGGAGTATGTCAATATCGTAACCGCTTCTAACTGCTTTTTTTTCTGTTCCTCAATCTTCATCTTGTCAAGGTCAGTGATTTTGCGCTTAATGGTCTTGATTGCTTCCGACTGGTCGATACTTTTAATATGGAGATTGACAATAACCCCTGTTTCCAAGTCCAACATATCCGCTAAAAATACGGTCGTTTAACTCCGGGGCAAGGATTTCAAGGAACGATACCGCCCCCGTTTTTTTTCCCCATAGCAAAGTAGCGTCCCTCCCCGAACTTGAAAGAGGACGGGGCGATAAAGTCCTTTGTGGTAAGCCCTGTCGGGGTCAGCCAGTCAAAGGAAAATGAGAACGGCTCGCCTGCCGGGTGGAATACCCCATGCAGCACCTTTAAGCGTTCATAGCCGGATAAGGGGTGCGCCGATACGCCAAGCACCTTGAAATTGTTGAGTACGTCCGTTTCGATACGGGAAAGCCGCGCCCTTGCCGCCGCCGGATTGTCCGCTTCAATGGAAAACGTGATGTACTTGTGCTTTACAAGCCCGTTGTTCCCTTTGGCAAGCTGCATTTTCAGCATATCGGAATATTCGGTGCGGATAGAGTTAAAATCATCATTTTGCGGCGGGATATGGATTGCCCGCGCTGCCTGTTCCTGCTGTGAACCTTGATTGATAAACGAAAGCTGCACATTTACGCTTGCGTCAAAGTAATTGAGAAAATCGCACCAGTTTTCAAAAATGGCGGTCTTGTCGTCTGCCTGTGCAAGCTGATAGTTAATGTCCTCAAAGGCAATGCTCTTTGAATATTTCCGCTGTGCCACTTTGCAGATACCGTCCGGGTACATGGCAAGGTAGGGAATGGTCTGCTGTGCGGTGTGGGCTTTCCCGTCCCCCTTTGCCTGCCGGATAACCGCCGCTATCTGTTTCTTTTTTCCGCGCGGGTCAGCTTACGCCTGTTTCCTGCGGCTTCCCGCGTCTTTTTTGTCTGTCCTTTTGACAATCGCTGATACCTCCTTTTCTAATGCCCGCTGTTTCTCCAAGAGTGCATATAGGTTTTCTGTCTGATATGGTCGCACTTTGGGGCGGGTAAATTTTGTCTGAATGATGTTCTTTATTACCACTTCAAGGGGCTGCCCATGCTTTTCATACATGGCAACCAAGAAGCAGGGAAGCATGACGACAATCATTACCATTGCCGCAAGGCTCGTCCCTGCGCTGTCTTTGAGCAAAAAAGAAAAGCGGCAGTCCTATAAGAAGTGCCACTGAAAAACAAAGGATTTGCCGCTTTGTTAGATTGAAAGCGACTTTTGTTTTGACTTTGGATAGGTCTTTGGGTACAGGTACATACGCCAAGAAAAAACCTCCTTTCTGCCCTTAGTGGGCGTTGAATATGGATTTTGCCAGTGCGCCGGATTTGAACAGGGAGAAACAGAGGATAACGGTATAGGCTGCAAGGGAAAAAATCGCGCTGTGCAGATTGTCCGCTAAGACCATTTCGCCTACTAAAACCGCATAAATGCCGACGCATATCATAATGAGGAAGCCTTGAAAGCCCAGTGCAAACAGCCCCTTTAGGTAGTTGTTCCCAATCTGTCCCCATTCCCGGTTTGTCATGGTAGCAAAAGGGATAGGGGAAACAGAACAGTAGGCGTATATCTCAATCATTCTGCCGTAGAGGATAACGGTTATCAGTACGGACATGATTTTCATACAAAGGCTTACAAGGCTCGTTTCCATGACAAGTAACAGTAGTTCGGGGATTTCCATATCTTTTAGTCCCTCCTGCATGGCGGCAAGGGCCGGTTACGTCGATATTCGTATCGCCGCCGATTACCCCGCCGCGCCGGATACAATATGCTGCGCCATATCAAACACCGCCATAGTAATATCAAAGGTATGTGTTACCAAGAAAACGGCAACAAAGGCTTTGAAAAACCACTTGAAAAACATAAATGTGTCAATATCGTGCATATTGTTTTTTCCGTTACCATGCTGATAAGCTCCACGCAGAGAACGTAGGTAATGACAAGCCCCGCAATGGGTACGATTACATTTTCACTAAAGGTCTGTATCATGGAGAAAATATACTTGCGTTCCACCCTTGCGGGGTTTGCCCTACCTCTGCGGCGATAGTTCCGACTTTTTCGTTTACGTCCCCGAACATAGTTGACAGATTACCGTTTATGGCTCCTATGAGGATTTCCTTTATCCATTCGTTAATCGCGTCAAGTATGCTCTGCATAAGCCTTTACCCGCGCTTCTTAACCGAACAAGCCGGAAAGCAGCGGTACAAGGGTCATGCCGATAAGGGCAACGCCGCCGCCCGCCATGAGCTGCTTCATGCCCTGGCTTTTTGCACCTGGGTTGTCATTACCGTAGCCCTCCAAGAGGTTGATAACGCCCCAAATGCCAAGCCTGCGCCAAGTGCGATAACAAGGGTCTGTAATACGTCGATAGCAGTTAAAAAATTCCATAAAGCTCCTTTCTGCCGCAAATGCGGCTTGCCCTATAAAAGGGCATAAAAAACGGCGGTCAGTTTTCGAAAACTGCCGCGGTCATAAGTCCCCGCGCTGCCTAAAGTTCTGCGGCGCGGCGGTATTCAGTTGTCAGTGTGGGCGATAGGTTTTGCGCCGTAGGGGCGCATATCATGCAAGTTGTCTTTTTCTTTGTTACTGCGTCAATTCCTCCTTTCTTTTCAGCCGGGAACACACATTTTTCGTCATTCCAAAAGATAGCTCCTACGCTGCATATACTCGGTAACGTAAAGGGTCTGTTCCCCTCCGCGTTCCTGCAAATACTCCCGCAGAGCGTTTTCTGCATTTTCTATCATCTTTGTAAAATAATGTTCACGACGTATATCATCAGTTTTTGTTTTCTGTCTGCTCATGTATAACCTCCCGTTCAAAGTTCCCGCGCGCACCCGTTTTGCTCATACGGGGCTTCACACCGTTTCACAAACTGCTGGATAGCTGCCTGCCGTTGCTGTTCCGTCGCTCGGCAATGAAAACAAGCCCGTTTATGGCTTCTGTGATTTTCTTATCTTTTTTCTTCTGCATACGTCTATTCATGGTCGGCGTCCTCCTGTAAGTCTGCTGCGTCAACCTCGTAATAGTCAAAAAGGCCTCGTCGGGCTTGACAAGGGCGGGTGCGGCGTTTAATGCTTTTCCATGTCAAAGGCGTTTTTCTTGTCAAAGTCGGAAAGGTACTTGTACTTCGGGTGTTTGGTAATATCGTATTTTTCGGAGAAGAACGGGCGCACCCCGCGTAGCTGCAAGATACATTTCCCTCCGTCCATGACTGCGATTTCATCTTCCGTCATAAGCTGCTTTCCCAATTTCTGATAGTTCAGCCCATGCGAAAGCTCCCGCCCTCCTTGTTTCGGACGTGTTGAAGCTGTCTATCGTTTCCTTGCCTAAAATCTCCGATATTTCTTTGAGCGTCGTTTTTTCCTTGCCGCCCAAGAAAAGCGTGGTGTCGCAGTTGCCGGCTATGGTATCGGCGTTATCCTTGTAGATTGCCTTTAGCTGCGACTGGCTCTGCAGGATAATGGACGCAGAGATTTCCCGGCTTCGGATAGTGGCTATGAGCTTTTTTCAAACTTCGGTATCTGCCCGATATTTGCAAACTCGTCTAACAGACAGCGTACATGGACGGGCAGCCTGCCGCCGTATTCATCATCTGCCTTGTCGCAAAGAAGATTGAAAAGCTGCGTGTAAAGAATACTCACAACAAAGTTAAAAGTGTCGTCGGTGTCGCTGATAATGACAAACAGGGCGGTCTTACGGTCGCCTATGGTATCAAGTTCCATTTCGTCGGTTTCCATAAGGTCGCGCAGCTCTTTAATGTCAAAAGGGGCAAGCCGCGCCCCGCAGGAAATGAGGATAGAGCTTCTTGTCTTTCCCGCAGATAACAGGAATTTCTTGTACTGCCGGACGGCAAAGTGTTCCGGGTCTTTTTCCTCCAACCGTTCAAACATAAGGTCAACGGGGGACTGAAATTCCGGGTCGTCCTCGCGGGCTTCACTGGCATTTATCATTTCAAGCAGCGTCGTAAAATTCTTTTCTTCCTCCGGGGCTTCGTACCAAATGTAGCCGATAAGGGCGCAGTAAAAGAGCCGTTCCGATTTTATCCAAAAATCCTCCCCTGCTTTTTTCCCCGTCCCCTTTGGTGTTGGCAATCAAGGTATTTACCAGTTTCAAAATGTCTTTTTCGCTGCGGATATAGGCAAAGGGATTATAACGCATGGATTTCTTAAAATTAATGGTATTCAGCACCTTTATCCGATACCCGCCCCGCTGTAAGAGTTTCCCGCACTCGATTAAGACGGTGCCCTTCGGGTCGGTTACAACATAGCTTGAGTGCATTTGCATAAGGTTGGGCTTTACGAAAAACCTTGTCTTGCCGCTGCCGCTTCCCCCGATAACAAGGATATTTTTATTCCTTGCATACTTTGGCTGCTTTGGGCGGCTGTTCATGGTAAGCCGTTCCGTCTGTGTGAGCAGCACGTTATTTTCACATATGGGGTCGGTATAGGGCTTTATATCTTCGGCGTTGCCCCAACGGGCAGAGCCGTATTCGATACCTTTCCGGTATTTCTTCGCATTCTTGCCTTTTACATAGACAATCAGCCGGATAAGGACAGCCCCTACAATACCGATAAGCAAATCCATAGGTGCAAGGCTCGGAAGCGGGTTTGCAAAGGCAGCGGAAAAGCCGTCTGCAAGGGAAAGCAGCTTGCCGGAGAGGTCAGCCCCGGCGAGAGCCGCACCGCCTGTCCGACTTTATCAAAGAGATACACAAAGAGCAGATAGGGGGCGTTTAGGATAAGCAGCTTCTTGATATTCGGCTTCATAGCGATACCTCCCTGTCCTTTTTTTGTCTTTTTCGGTTGTGCGTTCAAGCCGCCGCCTTTTTCTTTGAATGTGGAAACAATCAGCTTGCGGATAGAGGGCTTTTGCTCCTGTGTCAGTTTCCTTGCGGAAAATTCCTTAAATGCTGCGGTCAGAGCGTCCGCGTCCCGCCCCTTGAAAAAGACGAGATAACGGGGCGGCGTTTCGGTGCTGTCTTTCTTTAGGGCAAAGTCGATACCGTATTTTTTTGCCGTCTGCTCAAAGGCTTTGATATTGCCCTCGGTTATCTCAATGTTGGATAGCCCCGCGTTCTGCTTCGCAAGCTGCTTTAGGGTCTGCTTGCCGTGCGGCTGTTTTTCCTGCTGTTTTTTTGCCTGTGCAAGCATGGCTTTCATAGCCTTTTGCAACATTTGCTGCGCGGTCAGCTTTCCGGTCTTGATGAAAGGGCAACCACTTTTTCGTTGATTTCATCTTGCAATGTTTACCGTCCTCCTTTCTCCGGTAGTAGTGATAGTGTTAAGGTGGTACGCCGCTTTTGGGCGTGAAAAAAGGGCGTCCGTTCTTCACGTCGCCCCGTTAAATCCGCACCCGCAGCCCGTTCAAATCCTCGGCGCGGATACCTACAAGATACCAGTTGTCCCCGTACTCAATGCGGGTAGGCTTCCATTTGCCGCCTGTGAATACGTCCATGCACTCGCCGCAATGCAAGCCGCCGTAATAGTCGGCAATATCAAAGCGAATATCGTAGCGGTCAGCGGTTTCGTCAAAAATTAAAGCTCCTGTTTTCTGTGCCATCGTGGTAAATCCTCCTTTTTTCGTTTACAGGCTTTCGCCCTCGTTGTAGGTGTAATAGTCCGGGTCGCCGTACTTCGGCTTCCTCGGTGCAAGTGCGCCGCTTGCCATATCGTGAGCGACAAGGGAAGTATAGTAGCTGTCAATGGTAGACGAGGCGTTGAAAAGAACCGCTTTTAGGTACTGCTTGATATTGCGGATTTTCGTGGTGTTCTCCTGCATACAGTCCAGCACAAAGCGGATATGTTCGCTGTTCAGCTTCATAAACTTTGACTTTCACAAGCTCGGCGGGGTGGTCGTCCCCGGCAATACGGATTGTTCTTTCTTGGTACAGACCGTTTCAAGCATGATGTCAACAATCTCATTCAGACGGTCAAGGTATCTGTCCTGTATCAGAATAGTCGTACTCGATATTGTCCTTGATGATTTCCTCATACACTCTGTAAGCGTCGTGTCGCTTCCGTTCTGCTTCCGTTCCGGCGGCTGTGCCGCTTCCCCTAAGGGAAGGGATTTAGGGAATGGAAAGGAATGGAATGGGTACTTGATATATCTGTATTTAATTTTTCTTTTTTTGGTAAGTTAGTTTTTGTATCTCTTTATTTAATTGCGTTGGCTGTTCGTAAATGGTGTACTCAATAGCGG